>Ga0268386_10001658_pt1 | contig 15344 bp, 13 predicted proteins | sample RVTome_15_FD_200260 | JGI IMG/M metagenome (GOLD analysis project Ga0268386, IMG submission 200260) | Soil microbial communities from uranium-contaminated site in the Upper Colorado River Basin, Wyoming, United States - RVT150D86... ...
GGAACACCGCGGCATCGGGTGAGGCGGCGGCGCCATCGAGCCCTTCGATCGGCCGACCGGTCTCGTACGGCCCCGGATAGCCACCGCTCGCGAGCACCACGGTCACCGCGGCGTCATCGGATAGGTCGACCTTCAGATCGGCGAGCCGGTCCGTCGCGCAAGCGTCCAGCATCTCGGCCAGGTCTCCGCGCAGCCGCGGGATCACCACCTGGGTCTCCGGGTCGCCGAACCGGCAGTTGTACTCGAGGACCTTCAGGCCTTCCCCGGTGAGCATCAGGCCCGTATAGAGGAGTCCGGAGTACGCGACCCCGTCGTCGTGGAGCGCGCCCACCGTCGCCGCCACCACCTCCCAGATCCGAGACTCCGTCTCCGGGTCGAGCCAAGCGAGGGGTGAGTACGCGCCCATCCCTCCGGTGTTCGGACCCGTGTCATCGTCTCCAGCTCGCTTGAAGTCCTGGGCGAGCCCCAGTGGAACCGTCGAGAACGCATCCACCAGCGCGAAGGCCGACACCTCGGGCCCCTCGAGCAGCTCTTCGACGACCACCCGCGCCCCGGCCGCTCCGAACGCGCCCGCGACCAGACACTCCTCGATGGCCGCCATCGCTTCGTCCTCATCGGATGCCACGGTCACACCCTTGCCCGCCGCCAGCCCGTCGGCCTTGATGACGGCACGACCACCCAGCTCGTCCACGAGCGCGAGCATCTTCTGGCGATCCCGCCCCCAGTCGGCGCGTTCGAAGGTCGCTGCCCTGGCCGTCGGGATCCCGTGGCGCACCATCAGGTCCTTCGCGAACGCTTTCGATCCCTCGAGGCGGGCGCCTGCGCGTCCCGGGCCGAAGGCCCGCCGCCCTCGCGCCCGGAGCCCGTCCGCGAGCCCGGCGACGAGCGGCGCCTCCGGGCCGATGACGACGAGGTCGGCGTCAAGCTCGTCCGCCAGCCGGAGCTGCGCATCGACGTCGTCGGCGGCCGCCGCATGGCACCTCGCGACCGACGCGATCCCGGCGTTGCCCGGCGCGGCGTGGAGCTGCTCGACCAGCGGGCTCCGAGCCAACCCCCAGCAGAGGGCGTGCTCCCGGCCGCCGCCGCCGACGACAAGGACCTTCATCGGCACCCCCTCATCTGCTCGTCCTCATGAGGCGGCCGGCAGGCTCTGCTCGCGAGCCGGCCCTACCGACACCACGGAGACGGGCACGTCCACGAGCTCCTCGATCCGGCGCACGTACTCCCGCGCGGCCTTCGGCAGGTCCTCGAAGGTCTTCGCCTCGTCGATCTCCTCCATCCAGCCGTCCACCTCTTCGTAGATCGGCTCGGCCTTGTGGAACAGGGATTGGTTGGGCGGGAAGTCTCGGAACTCGCCCCCCTCCACGCGGTACCCGGTGCCGATGCGGATGTGTTCGAAGCCTGACAGCACGTCCAGCTTCGTCAGGAACAGCTCGGTGAGCCCGTTCACGCGGGTCGCGTAGCGCAGTAGGGCCACGTCCAGCCATCCACAGCGTCGCTTCCGCCCCGTCACCGTGCCGAACTCCTGACCCCGCACACTGAGGCGCTCGCCGACGTCGCCGAGATCCTCCGTGGGGAACGGCCCCGCGCCGACCCTCGTGACGTAGGCCTTCACGATGCCGACGACGCGCTCGACCTCCTTCGGACCGAACCCCGCGGACGCGAGCGCGTACCCGGCGACCGGATTCGAAGACGTCACGAAGGGATACGTCCCCTTGTCCAGGTCCAGCAGCGTGCCCTGCGCGCCTTCGAGCATCACGGACTTCCCCTCTCGAAGCGCCTCGTGCAAGAGCATCGACGTGTCGGCGACGTAGCCCTCGAGCCGGCCGGCGAGGTCCATGTACTCCTCGACGATCATGTCCCCGTCCAGCGGCAGCCGTCCGTACAGCTTCGTGAGGATCGCGTTCTTCTCGCGGAGGACGATCTCGAGCTTCTCCCGGAAGATCTTCTGGTCGAACAGATCTTGAACGCGCAGGCCGATCCGGGCGGCCTTGTCCGCGTAGGCGGGGCCGATGCCGCGCTTCGTCGTGCCGAGCGCGTTGTGTCCGAGGAACCGCTGCGTCACCTTCTCCAGCTCGAGGTGGTACGGCATGATCAGATGACAGTTGCCGGACAGCCGGAGCCGCGAGACGTCCACTCCCGTGCGTCGCAGATCCTCGAGCTCGCGGAGGAGATGGCGGGGGTCGATGACGACCCCGTCGGCGATCACCGGGGTGATGTGCGCGTAGAGGATGCCGGAAGGGATCAGCTGGAGCTTGAGCAGACGCCCTTCCGCGATCACGGTGTGGCCTGCGTTGTTGCCGCCCTGGTAACGGACGACGAAGTCCATCCCGTCCGCGAGGTAGTCGACAGCCTTGCCCTTGCCCTCGTCCCCCCATTGGGTCCCGAGCACGATGGTGGCCGGCATGTGACGTGAGTGTATCGAGGGTAAGGTCGCCGGATACCAGCTTCTTGGATCGGATACCCCACACCTGTGAACAAAGGCCTATGAGCAGGAGCAAGGACGAACTGGAGCTCGAGAAGCTCGTCGAGATCGACGGGGAGTTCTGCGTTCCCCATGAGCTGAACGAGGCCCGCCACGTCGTGGATTGGGGGCCCTTCGAACCACCCCGGGGCGCCTGGTACATCGTCCACAAGGTCCTGCTCTTCCTGCCGGCGATGTACCTGTTCATCCTCGCGGTGCAGATCATGAAGATCGGCGCGGCCGCGATCGGCCCCGACATCCAGGGACAGTTCCCGTTCGCGAACGGGATCTCGACCTTGGGCTTCGGCTGGCTCGGGGCCTACTTCGTGCTGTCGGGATCGCCCGTCGCCGCGACCGCGATCAGCCTCTTCGGGGCCGGCACGCTGACGAAGCTGCAGACCTTCACGATGCTGTCCGGGTCGCGGCTGGGCGCCTCCTTCATCGTGCTGTTGACGGGATTCCTCTACGCCGCGAGGAACCGGCACGACCCCAACCGCGGCGAGCCGATCGGGATGGGCATCCAGGCGATGACGATGACCGCGCTCGTGTACCTGCCCGGCATGGTGATCGGCTACGGGATCATCCGGAGCGGCCTGCTCGACGGGGTCAACCTGCACGCGTCCGGAGAGCTGGAGGCGGCGCTCTCCGTCGTGTGGGGTCCGCTGATCGATGTGATCGAGAGCGTCGTTCCGTCTGCGCTCCTGTTCCTGGTCGGGCTCCTCGTGATCCTGGCCTCGTTCAAGCTCCTGGATCACGTCCTGCCCCAGGTCACCAGCGGTACGACGGCGGCCAAGCGGGCCTCATGGATGCGACGCCCGTGGACGATGTTCGCGCTCGGCTGCATCGTGGCGACACTGACGCTTTCGGTGTCGGTGGCGCTGACGGTCCTGATCCCGCTCGCGGTGAAGGGCTATATCCGCCGGGACGAGGCACTCCCCTACATCATGGGCGCGAACATCACGACGCTCGCCGACACGCTGGTGGTTTCGATGCTCCAGCGCGATCCCGCGGCGGCGCAGATCGTGCTCGCGGAGGCGATCGGGGTCACCATCGTGTCCCTGGCGATCCTGGCGTTCTGGTACCAGCCGGTGAAGCGGGGCGTGCTCCGTCTCGACGACTACTTCGTGGGCTCGACTCGGCGGATCGCCGTCTTCGTGGGGATCCTCTTCTTGCTGCCGGTGTCGTTCCTGCTCTCCGGGCTGTGGATCGGCCCGATCGTCCAGTAGCTCCTCCGGTTCGGAAGATCTTCCCTGTACGCTTCCCAGCCGCCGTGGATGACGACGAAACCACCGCCACCGCGCCGAACGCGGGCCTGCGAGCGAGCCTGTCGCTGCTTCGCCGCAACCGGGACTTCCGGGCGCTGTTCTTCGCGTCCGTGATCTCTCTAGGCGGGGACTGGTTCCTGTGGGTGGCGATCAACGGACTGATCTTCGAGGTCACGGGGAAGGCCCTCTACGTCGGCTTGGCGATCCTGGCGCAGGAGTTCGCATTCTTCCTCGCGTCGCCGATCGGCGGCATCCTCACCGACAGGCTCGACCGGCGGAAGCTGATGATCGTCTGCGATCTCGCCCGGGCGTTCATCTGCCTCGCATTCCTCTTGGTCGGCGCGGAGACGCTCTGGCTCGCGTACGTGTTGCTGCCGCTGCTCTCATCGTTCGCCGCCCCCTTCGACCCGGCGCTGTCGGCAGCGACGCCGAACATCGTCGACGCACCCGACCTGCCTGCCGCCAACGCCCTGAACGGCTCGCTCTGGGGCACGATGCTCGCGGTCGGTGCAGGGCTCGGGGGCATCATCAGCGCGGCGTTCGGGGCGGACACCGCCTTCCTCGTCGATGCCGGCTCCTTCCTCGTCTCCGCCGCGCTGCTCGTCTCGATCCGGCGGCCGTTCTCGGAGGTGCGGGAGGAGCACTACGAGCATCCCGGCGTGGTGGAGGCGACGAGGGAGACCTGGCGATTCGCTCGGCGCGACCGCCGGGTGATGTCCCTGCTGGCCGTCAAGTTCGGGTTCGGAGCCGCGGCCGGCCTCCTCGCGCTGATCCCGGTGATGGCGATCGACGTCTTCGAGTCCGGCAACGTGGGCTTCGGGATCTTGATGGCGTCGCGCGGGGTGGGCGCGCTGATCGGGCCGTTCCTGGGCCACCGGATCGCCGGGCCCGGACATCGCCGGCTCTTCCCGGCGATCGGGCTGTCCCTCGCGGTGTTCGGTCTCGGCTACATGGCGCTGGGCGCCGCGCCTTCGCTGGCGATCGCGGCCGTGACGATCTGCGTCGCGCATCTGGGCGGTGGATCCCAATGGATGCTGTCCACCTACGGGCTGCAGGTGCTCGTCCCAGACCACATCCGCGGTCGGATCTTCGGCTTCGACTACATGCTGATCACGCTGTCACTGTCGGTGTCCGCGGTGGTGGCCGCCGCCGTTGCCGATCAGATCGGGGCGCCGACCACGGTGACCATCCTCGGAGGCGTCGCGCTCATCTGGGCAGGCGTCTGGTACGTCCTCAGCCGCGGCGTGCGCAAGACAGGGCTCGAGAGCAGAGCCGAACCCGATGCCGACTCGGGGTCGGAGCGGCTCCCCGCGATCAGCTGAAGATCGCCCGATAGCAGGTCGTGCCCGCGACACGCCTCCAAGCGGTCCGGTACGTTGGGTCGATGGACACCACTGAGGTCCTCCTGATCGTGCTCGTGGTGTGGGTCGCCATCGGTCTGACGGCGTCCATCGTGATGGGCCGACGGGGTCACGGTGCCTTCGGGTGGCTCGTCATCGCGACGGTACTCGGGCCCCTTGCGATCCCGATCGCGATGCGGGCGATCCGTGACGAGCGGCTCGACGTCGGTCGAGAGATCCGGGCCGGGTCGCCCGGGGGCGGAACGGTCGACGTGCTCGTGGGTCTCGACGGATCGGCGACGTCGGAGCAAGCGCTGGCGCGATCCCTCGAGCTCCTCGGGGACCGCGTCGGTCGACTCACCGTGGCGACTGTGTTGGGGCACGAAGGACCCGCGACGAGTTGGTCCGATGAAGCCGATGCGGTCTCCGCACTCGAACGGATCGCCGCAGCGGTCGCCGGGCACGAGCCAGGGATCGTCGTGCTCCGCGGGCGCCCTTCGGATGCGCTCGCCCGGTACGCGGAGGAGCAGGGGTCCGCGCTCCTGGTCCTGGGGCGGCGGGGTCACGGAGCGACGAAGGCCCTCCTGGGCAGCACCGCCCACGACTTGGCGCAGCGGGAGAGCGTCCCGGTCCTTATCGTATGACCGATCAGCCTCCCGGCTCGTCGGGACGTTCCGGGGCTGGCGGCGTCGCCGGAGGGGCCGTCGACGGCTCGGACGGAGTGCCGAAGGACACGCCGGGGGCACCCGGCTCGAAGCTCACCTTCGGCACACCCTCGTCGCCACGCAGCGTCTCCTCCACCTCGAAGAACTCCTCTTCCTCGAAGTTGAACATCCCCGCGATGATGTTCGACGGGACGGACTGGACGCGCCGGTTGTACTCGCGCACGTTCGCGTTGTAGAAGCGCCGGGCCGTCTGGAGCCGGTCCTCCGTGTTGGCGAGCTCCGCCTGGAGCGCCAGGAAGTTCTGGTTCGCCTTGAGGTCCGGATAGTTCTCGACCACGGCGAAGAGCTGTCGAAGCGCGGCGACGAAGGGCCCCTCCGCCGCCGCTTGGGCGGCCGGCGATCCGGTCGCGCCGGTCGCCATCGCGCGGGCCTGCGTGACGTTCTCGAGCACCTCCCGCTCGTGCGAGGCGTACCCCTTCACCGTCTCCACGATGTTCGGGATCAGGTCATAGCGGCGCCGGAGCTCCGTGTCGATATTGGCCCACGCATCGCGGATCAGGTTCTTCTGCGAGACGAACCTGTTGTACGAGGCCACGCCCACCAGGGCGAGCACCACGAGGATCCCCACCACGACCCAGAGAACTTCCACGTCCGTTCCTTTCCGTGCGCTCGCGTCGACCGGTCGGCGGAAGCCTACCTACTTCGGGTACAGGGAGCGCACGACGCCGGGGATCTGCTCCCGGAACGTCTTGGCGGTCCCCAGCAGGTGGACCATCCCGGCCGGCGACACCCGATCGGTCCAGCACAGCAGCCGGTCGCCGGCCACCTCGAACCCGTACCCCTCTCCGTGCCGGAGGAGCCAGTCCATCATGCGCGCGTCGCAGAACGCGGTCGCGAACCGCTCGTCGGCGCCCTTCACGTGGAACCGCCGGTTGAACTCCTCCGACTCGAACTCGATGTCACGGAACGTGAGGGCGCCCGCGAACCGCGTGAGCAGGTTCTCCTGGCTGATCTGCAGCGGGGGGCACAGAGCGTCCACGAGGGTGATCACGCAGTCGAAACGACGGTAGCTCCGGGACCGGTGCCCCTTCGAGTCCGAGGACTCGTCGTAATACCAGTAGTCGAAGGCGCGGACCTCCAGGTCTTGCCAGAAACCCCACATCACGTTCTCGACCCCTCGGCCGTCTCCCTTCTGGAACAGTGAGAAGGGTTCCCCCGTCGTGTCGAATGGGTCGTCGAGCGAGAAGTCGAGGTGCTGACCGAACGCGAGGGAACGCATCTCCTGCTGGCGTCGGAGCTTCCGCTGCTGCTGGTAGTAGACGAGACCGGCCGCGGCCACACAGAACAGGAGGACGGGCAGGAGGGTGAACAGCAGCGGCGCCGATCCGTCCATGCCGGGAGTATCGACCGCAGAGTGCCGCGAGCCAAGACCCGGGCTCTCCCCCGGCGGCGAAGCCGAGCGACTTCAGCGTGACGAGCCGAAGAGCGATCCGATGACCGGCGGCACGCGTGCCAAGAAGGTCGCCATCGTCTCCAGCGCCCAGGTCATATCGCGATCGAGCCGTCGTGGCGTCCGACACATCAGCACACCGTCCAGGATCTCGAAGCCCGTGTCCGGTGGGAGCTCCATCACCCAGGTCATCATCCGGGCGTCGATCAAGGCATGCGCGAACCGTCGGTCGCCCGACCGAACTTCGAACGCGCGATTGAAGCTCTCGAGCTCGAACTCGATGTCACGCCCACCGATCGACGTCGCGAGCCTGGACCCGACGCCTTCTGGCACGATCGAGAGGTTCGGCCACTCGGGGGGCACCGGCGTCGCGGCACAGGTGAAATACCGATGATCGCTCCGGGACTGATCGCTCGACCTCGCGAACCAGTAGTCGATGACGACGACCTCCATCCCTCTCCACGAGCCCCACGACGTGTTCTCGATGTCCTTGACGGTGGCCGTGTGTCCGAGGAGCGCGAACGGTCGTTCGAAGTAGCGAAGTGGGTCGCCCGGCGCCGATCGAAGGCCGAGCGACCGCGCCTGATCCTGATGCAGATCCCTCCGGGGCCTCACCCTGAACCACCATCCAAGGAAGAAGAGGAGTCCGATGGATCCCCACGTCGCGACCTGCGCGGGAAGCTGCCGCCTCGCTTCTGCGTCCCCGGCGAGCGCGAGGAGCAGCATCCCGCCCAGGACGATCACGCCGAGCCAGAGCAGGATCGTCCTGCTCGTCCGGACCCTCACCGAAACGCCTCTCGCGCGAGCGGAACCACGAGAGGAAGTATCGACCGAAGCGGTCCGGCGGCGGACCCTTCTCCCCTACTCAGCTCCCGTCGCCACCTGCGCGCGCTCCTCCACGCGGAGCACGAGCCCGTCGCCACCTGCCTCGGCGACGACCGTGTCGCCTTCACGAACCTCGCCGGACAGCAGCAGCATCGCGAGCGGGTCCTGGATCTCGTGCTGGATCAGCCGCTTCAGCGGGCGCGCCCCGAAGTTGGGGTCGTAGCCGGCGTTCGCCAGATACGTCTTCGCCTCGTCGGTGAGCTCCAGCTGGAGCTTGCGGTCGGCCAGACGCTGCTGCAGACCACGGAGCTGGATCTCCACGATCTTCACGATGTCGTCCCGGCTGAGCGCATCGAACACGACGACCTCGTCGATCCGGTTGATGAACTCCGGCCGGAAGTGCGCTCGGACGTCGGCCAGCACCTTCTCCTCGCGCTCCTCCGGCGAGGCGGTCGGGTCCTGGAAGACCGCGGCGCCGAGGTTGGACGTCATGATCACGATCGTGTTGCGGAAGTCCACGGTCCGACCCTGCCCGTCGGTGAGACGACCGTCGTCGAGCAGCTGGAGCAGCACGTTGGACACATCGGTGTGCGCCTTCTCGATCTCATCGAGCAGCAGGACCGAGTACGGGCGCCTGCGGACCGCTTCGGTGAGCTGTCCTCCCTCGTCGAATCCGACGTAGCCCGGCGGCGCGCCGACCAGTCGCGACACCGTGTGCCGCTCCTGGTATTCGCTCATGTCGATCCGGATCATCGCCCGGTCGTCGTCGAAGAGGAACTCCGCGAGGGCGCGGGCGAGCTCCGTCTTGCCGACCCCGGTCGGTCCGAGGGACAGGAACGAGCCGATCGGCCGGTTCGGGTCCTGCAGGCCGGCGCGGGCACGGCGGATCGCGTTCGCGACCGCCGTGACCGCGGCGTCCTGCCCCACCACCCGTTCGTGGAGCGCCTCCTCGAGGTGGACGAGCTTCTGCATCTCGCCCTCCAGCAGGCGTGGGACCGGGATCCCGGTCCACTTGGCCACCACGGCGGCCACGTCTTCCTCCGTGACCTCCTCGTTCAACATCTTCTGCTCCGACTGGATCTCCTGGAGACGCTTGTTCTCCTCCTCCAACTGGCGCTCGATCTCGACGATGCGGCCGAACCGGAGCTCGGCGGCCTTCTCGAGGTCGCCGTCACGCTCTGCCCGCTCCGATGCCGCTCGCGTCTCCTCCAACTCCGACTTGAGGGCGCGGATGCGATCGATCTGCTCCTTCTCCTGCTGCCAGTGCGCCCGCATCGCATGCGAACGCTCCTCCAGGTCCGCGAGCTCCTTCTCGAGCTTGTCGAGCCGTTCCTTCGAGGCCGGGTCGGTTTCCTTCTGCAACGCGGCGCGCTCGATCTCGAGCTGCCGGATCCGCCGGTCCACCTCGTCGATCTCGACCGGCACCGAATCGATCTCGATACGGAGGCGAGATGCCGCCTCGTCGATCAGGTCGATGGCCTTGTCCGGCAGGAACCGGCCGGTCACGTATCGATCGGACAGCACGGCGGCCGCGACGAGCGCGGGGTCCGTGATCCGCACCCCGTGGTGGACCTCGTACCGCTCCTTCAGGCCGCGCAGGATCGCGATGGTGTCCTCCACGGACGGCGGCTCCACGAGGACGGGTTGGAACCGTCGCTCCAACGCGGCGTCCTTCTCGACGTGCGTGCGGTACTCGTCGAGGGTCGTGGCGCCGACCAGCCGAAGCTCACCCCGGGCCAGCATCGGCTTCAACATGTTGCCGGCGTCCACGGCCCCCTCAGCCGCCCCGGCGCCCACGATCGTGTGCAGCTCGTCGATGAACGTGATGACCTGACCCTCGGAGTCCGCGATCTCTTTGAGGACAGCTTTGAACCGTTCCTCGAACTCGCCGCGGTACTTCGCGCCGGCGATCATCGCGCCGATGTCCAGCGAGATCAGCCGCTTGTTCTTGAGCGACTCGGGGACGTCGCCATCCACGATCCGTTGCGCCAGCCCCTCGACGATCGCGGTCTTCCCGACCCCGGGCTCCCCGATGAGGACCGGGTTGTTCTTCGTGCGTCGCGAGAGGACCTGGATCACGCGCCGGATCTCCTCGTCCCGCCCGATCACCGGGTCGAGCTTGCCCTTCCTTGCCTGCTCGGTGAGGTCTCGTCCGAACCTCTCGAGCGCCTGGAAGGTCTCCTCCGGGTTCTGCGAGGTGACGCGATGGGATCCACGGACATGGGCCAGGGCGGCCAGAACGCCGTCGCGGGTGAGGCCGGCGTCGATGAGCAGCCGTGAGACCGGCGCGTCCCCCTGGAGCATCGCGAGCAACAGATGCTCCGTCGAGATGTACTCGTCCGTGAGTTGCTCGGCCTCGCGGCCGGCGGCCTCCAGGAGACGCGCGGTCGACGGCGACAGGCCGACCTGCACTCCCTCGGCGTAGACCTTGGGCTTGGCCTCGAGGGTCTCGTCAACCTTGTCCCGAAGTTGCTTCGGGACCACCCCCAGCTGATGTAGAAGCGGGAACACCACACCCTCGGGATCGGTGAGCAGCGCGTACAACACGTGCTCCGGCTCGATCTGTTGATGGTGGCGCGCCGACGCCTGCTGGTGCGCTTCCTGGAGCGCCGCCTGCGACTTGATCGTCAGCCTGTCGAGGTCCATCCAGCCCGCTCCTTCTCGAAGTCACTCCTGGTTATGCCGTACATCAGGTAGTCGCGAGGCTCGCTCTTGGTAGGCATGAACCCACGGAGGGTGCCCTCGAGCCCGAATCCCAGATGCTCCGCCACGCGGCGCATCGCCTGGTTGTCGACGTCGGTCGTGAGCTGCACCCGATGCGCGTGCTCCTCCTCGAACAGGTGCGTGACGAACAGCGCGAGCGCCCGGCGTCCGATGCCGGAGCCTCGCGCCGACGGATCGAAGACCTCGATCCCGATCTCGAACACACCCGGTGGCAATCCCATGTCCGGTTGTCGTGCCTGGATCTCACCTGCGAGCCGACCGCCCGTCACGATCCCCAGGAGCAACTCCCCGTGGTCCACTCGGCCGCTGTTCGCGATCCGATCGCGGAGCTTCCGACGTCCGGCCTCGCTGGGGTCGGCCCATGGCTCGTCCGAATGCATCCGCGCAGCCCAGAGCGCCTCGAGGTCGCCAGGCTTGAGAGGCCGGAGGGACACGTCGTCGGTCAAGCGCGCCTCCGTAGCCAGGGCGGCGAGAAGACGCTCGACAGCGGCACGATCGCCACGCCCGCCTGCTCGCCGGGCATCGGGATGGCGTGGCTCTCGAGTCGCTCCTCCAGCTGCGCGACCCTGACGCGGACGCGGTGCAGCTCCTCCTCGAGGGACATGATCCGTTTCGCCCCGGCGAGGTTCACACCCTCCTGGGTGAGCCGCTGGATCCGTCGTAGACGATCGATGTCCGCCTCCGAGTACCGCCTCGTGTTGCCGCTCGTGCGGTGCGGGCGCACGAGGCCCTTCCGTTCGTAGATCCGCAGTGTCTGCGGGTGCACGCCCGCCAGCTCCGCTGCCACACTGATGATGTACACGGCGCGCCGCTCCCGTCCGATCATCGAGTCCGATCCGTCAGGATCCACCACCATCTCCTCAGTTCACTCCCAGTCGCTTGCGGGGAGACTCCTTCGACATGTCGCGGAGCTTGCCCAACAGCTCCTTCTCCTCCTTGGAGAGTTTCTCGGGCACATCGACCTTCACCTTGGCGAGCAGGTCTCCACGCCCACCCTTCTTCGGTGCGCCGCGGCCCTTCACACGGAAGGTCTTGCCGCTCGGCGTGCCGGCAGGCACCTTGAGGGTGACCGGCCCGTTCATGGTCGGCACCTCGACGTGGGCGCCGAGTGTGGCCTCCGGGTAGGAGATCGGCAGGTCCAGCGTGAGATCGTCGCCCCGGCGACCGAAGACGGGATGCGGCTTCACGGCGACCTGCACGTAGAGGTCGCCGGGAGCCCCGCCGGCCACACCCGGCTCCCCCTTCCCCGCGAGGCGGATCCTCGCGCCGTTGCGCACGCCCGCCGGGATCTTGACCTGCAGGGTGCGGGTCCGGCGCTCCGCGCCGGAACCGCCACACTTGGTGCACGGGGTTTCGACGATACGTCCGGCTCCGCTGCAGCGCGGGCACGGTCGCGACATCGAGAAGAACCCTTGGTTCTCGGCGATCTCGCCGCTGCCGCCGCACCGCGGGCACGTGACGGGAGTGGTTCCCGGCTCGGCGCCCGAACCGTGGCAACGAGAACAGACGGCCGGGCCGTCGATCCTGATCGGCACGGTCGTGCCCGACATCGCTTCGTCGAACGAGAGGCTGACCTCGGTCTCCAGGTCGGCCCCGCGTCGGCCGGCTGCGGCACGGCGGCCCCGGGTCCGCCCGGCGCCGCCGAAGAGCCCACCGAACAGATCGGAGAGATCTTCGGCGTTCACCTGCTCGTACCGGGCGCCACCGGGGGATCCGCCGGCGCCGGTCGCGCCGCCCGGCCACGCCGAGCCGGCGCCACGACCGAACCCGGGGCCGAATCCCGACGCGCTCATGTCCCGGACCTGGTCGTAGGCCTTGCGCTTCTCCGGATCGCCCACGACGTCGTACGCCGCGGAGATCTCCTTGAAGCGTTCCTCGGCGTCCGCGTCGCCCTGCTTGGTGTCAGGGTGATGCTGCTGAGCCAGCTTGCGGTACGCCTTCTTGATCTCGGAGTCGCTCGCGTTCTTGGGCACGCCGAGGACCGCGTAGTAGTCCTTCTCGAACCACTCCCTGCGGGGCTCTTCCGCCACCCGTCACTTCCTCTCGACCCGCACTCCGGCCGGCCGGAGGACCCGGCCTTTCAGCGTGTAGCCGGGGCGCAGCACGTCGGCCACCATAGGATCGCCTTCGCCCTCCCCCGTCTGCATCAAGGCCTCGTGCGTCTCTGGGTCGAACGGCTTGCCCTGCGCATCCATCCGCTCGAGCCCTTCTGCGCGCAGCGTGTCGAGGAGCTTCGCGTAGACGAGCTCGACACCGTGCAGGAAGCGATCGAAGTCCGGCCGGTCCTGGGCGTGCATCAGCGCGAGGTCGAAGTCGTCCAGCACCTCGAGGAGCCGGCGGAAGACAGGCTGTGCCGCTTGCTCGACCGCCGTGGTCTGTTCGCGGAGGACCCGCTTCCGATAATTGTCGAACTCCGCCTGGAGCCGTTGCAGGTGCTCGCGATACTGATCGGCCTCCGCCCTCACGGCCTCGACATCGCCGCCGTCGGTCGCCGACTCGCTCTGCGGCCCGCTCTCGTTCTCGTCGGTGACGGAGACGACCGCCTCATCGGCGGCCGCCTCCTCCACATCCCCGTGTCGAGGCTCTGCCTCGTGACCGTCGTCCGTCACGTGGCATGCACCTCGGTGACGTGGAGATGGGGGAGGAAAGCTCGGTCGGCAGGCGTCACGAGGAACCGCCTTCGTCCACGATCTCGCCTTCCACCACGTCCTCGTCGCCGTCCGCCTCCGCATCCGGCGCCGAGGTCTCCGACGGATCGCCGCCTGCGGCGGCGCTCTGCGTCTGCGCGGCCTGCTCGTGCATCTGCTGGCTCACCTTCTGCCAGGCTTGCATGAGCGACTCACTTGCGGAGCGGAGCGTCTCCACCTCCGCCGCCTCGTCCTTCAGGGCCTGTTTGAGCTCGTCGTTCTTCGACGTGAGCTCGGCCTTGTCGGCATCGGAGAGTTTGTCTCCGTTGTCCGTGAGGAACGTCTCGACCTGGTAGGTCAGCTGATCCGCCTGGTTCCGGGCCTCGGCCGCCTCCCGCCGCTTGTGGTCCTCGGCGGAGAAGGCTTCCGCCTCCTTCATCATGCGATCGATCTCGTCCTTGGAGAGCGCGGTGCCTCCCGTGATCGTCATCGCCTGCTCTTTGCCCGTCGCGAGGTCTTTGGCGCTGACGTTCACGATGCCGTTGGCATCGATGTCGAACGCCACCTCGATCTGCGGTACGCCGCGGGGGGCCGGTGGGATCCCGGTGAGGTGGAATCGCCCAAGCGACTTCACGCCCGGTGACATCACCGTCTCCGCCTCTCCCTGCAGGACGTGGATCTCTACGGTCGTCTGGCTGTCGTCCGCGGTCGTGAAGATCTCCGACTTCCGGGTCGGGATCGTCGTGTTCCGCTCGATCAGCTTCGTGAAGAGGCCGCCCTTGGTCTCGACACCGAGGGAGAGCGGTGTCACGTCCAGCAGGAGGATGTCCTTGACGTCGCCCTTGAGGACGCCCGCCTGGATCGCGGCGCCCACCGCGACCACCTCGTCGGGGTTAACGCCCTTGTGCGGCTCCTTACCACCGGTCAGGTCCTTGACGAGATCCTGGATCATGGGCATCCGGGTGGATCCACCGACCAGGATCACGTGGTCGATCGCGCTCGCGTCCTCGCCCCAGTCCTTGATCGCCTGCTCGAACGGCCCGCGGCAGCGGTCGACCAGGTCGTTCGTCGAACGCTCGAACTCGGTCCGCGTGAGCTTCTCCTCCAGGTGCAGAGGTCCGTCGGGGCCGGCGCTGATGAACGGCAGGTTGATCGTGGTCTCGGTGACCTGCGACAGCTCGATCTTCGCCTTCTCGGCAGCCTCCTTGAGGCGTTGCATCGCCATGCGGTCCTTCGACAGATCGATCGAATAGTTCCCCTTGAACCGCTCGACCAGCCAATCGATGACCCGCTCGTCCCAGTCGTCGCCTCCGAGCTGAGTGTCACCGTGTGTCGCCTTCACTTCCACGACGCCCTCGCCGATCTCGAGCAGCGACACGTCGAACGTGCCGCCACCGAGGTCGAACACGAGGATCGTCTGCTCGGTCTGCTGCTTGTCCAGCCCGTAGGCGAGCGCGGCCGCCGTCGGCTCGTTGATGATGCGGAGCACCTCGAGGCCGGCGATCTGTCCTGCCTCCTTGGTTGCCTGGCGCTGGGCGTCATCGAAGTACGCGGGCACCGTGACCACGGCCTGCATGACGGTGTCCCCGAGGAAGGCCTCAGCGTCGCGCTTCAGCTTGTTCAGGATCTGGGCCGAGATCTCCTGGGCCGTCCACGCCTTCCCGTCGATGTCGACCGACCAGTCCTTGTCGCCCATGTGGCGCTTGACCGACCGGATCGTCCTGTCGGGGTTGGTGATGGACTGCCGCTTGGCGACCTCACCCACCAAGATCTCGCCCGTCTTGGAGAACGCGACGACCGATGGCGTCGTCCGGGAACCCTCCGCGTTCGGGATGACGACCGGTTCCCCCGCTTCCAGTGCTGCGACCACGGAGTTCGTCGTACCGAGATCAAGACCTACCGCTCGTGCCATCGAAGTTCAGCCTCCTTCACTCGTTCTTCACCCGGACGGGGCGAGACCACCCTTCGACCTACCCACCGGATC
>Ga0268386_10001659_pt1 | contig 15338 bp, 14 predicted proteins | sample RVTome_15_FD_200260 | JGI IMG/M metagenome (GOLD analysis project Ga0268386, IMG submission 200260) | Soil microbial communities from uranium-contaminated site in the Upper Colorado River Basin, Wyoming, United States - RVT150D86... ...
GCGTGGAACTCCGGCATCGACAGGACGCGCTCACCGTACCGGCCCTGGATGACCACCTGCGCGAACATGGCGTCACACACCGACGACAGGTCCTCGCCGGGGTCGGCCTGGCACAGCGATCCGCCGATGGTCCCGCGGTTGCGGACCACCGGATCGGCGATGACCCGTTCGGCGTCGGTGATCATCGGGCACAACCGGCGGATGGTGTCCGACGCGAGCAGCGTGGCGTGCCGGGTCAGCGCGCCGATGCGCAGCGTGTCGCCGTCCTCGGTGATGTAGTCGAGCTCGGTCAGGTCGTTGATGTCGATCAGGTACTCGGGACGGACCAGCCGCAGCTTCATCATCGGCAGGAGGCTGTGTCCACCAGCGACGATGTGCGCATCCTCGCCGTGGCGCTCGAGCAGCGCCAACGCGTGGTCGACGCTGGTCGCGCGCTCGTATTCGAACGGTGCCGGTACCTGCATCACGTCACCTCCACGCGACCGCGCCCGGGCCGCAGCCGACTTGGTCGTCTCGCCGGCGCTGGACTTCCGATGGCCGGTGGCCTGATCGGTCCAGAGACCTCGTGGAGCCTGGTTCCACGAAACACGCGGCGGAGCAACGGCCAAGGACCATTGCTGCCCCAATGCAGCGTCCATGGTCCAGGGCCGTCAGTCAAGCCCGAACGTTCAGTGGCTGTGAACTCCGTGGCATGACCTGGTCCCGGGGCGCGGGCGGGCGCTTGCCTTCGCCCCGCCCACCCGCCGGGCGGCGCTGGGTGACGATCGACGCGCGCGGTCAGGCGCGGTCGGCGCCGCTGCCCACCCCTGCGGACAGGGGTGCCGCCTCGACATGCCGGCGCAGCCGCTCCCATTCGTCGCGGTTGCGATCGATCGCCCGCTGCACACGCGAACGGGGCACGTTGAGCTCGTCGGCCAGCTCACGCTGGGTGGGCACGGCGCCGGACTCCTGCACCGCCGCGATGATGCGGCTCCAGGTCTCCATGTTGCGGTTCTCCTGGGGGATGTCGAGCAGGATCGGGCCCGTGTCGTCGTCCTCATCGATCTGCACCGAGGTGGCGACCGCGGCCCTGGGGCCGGGATCCGCGAGCACGGCGTGGCCGTCGCCGGCCGTGCCGTTGCCGGCGGCGCCGTTGCCGGCCGCCGCCGCGGGGGCCGACGCCGCATCCCCACGGCGGGCGATGGCACGCCCGGCGCCACGCTCGACGTCACCGCTGACCGCACGCTCGTCATGGTCATGACGTGCCCCGCGGCCCAGGAACGGCCGGGCCTCGACGTGGCGCTCGCGGCGGATCTGCCACGCGACCAGTTCGAGCGACAGGATCAGGCCGACGGGGGGTACGGCGGCCAGAACCTGGGCCAGCAGCGACTGGCCGGACGCGTGGGCGATGTTGGCCCACATCGACAGCGCGGCTGGACTGATGATCGCCAGCAGCGGGAACATGTGCCAGCCGCGACCCGACAGCGACTCGGTCCACAGCACCGCGGTCGCGGTGACGATCATCCCGTCGACGGCGAGCGGCACGATCCAGGCCAGCGCCGGGTCGACGGCGCCGGTCTCGCGCGCCACATCGGTGATGGCATCGAACGACAGCCCGAACGTGCACGCGGCGATGCTCAGAAACCCAACACGGGCAAGCCAAACAGTTATGCGTTCCATGCTTCCTCTCCATGGGGAACACCACCACTCGACAAGCACAACAGGCACGTCGGGCGGCAGCAGCGCTCAGGTTCCCGCCGAGCGCTACGACAGCGATCGTCAATGATCCAACGTCAACATGCGGAACAACGCAAATCGCCCGCATCGCCGCACTTGCGGGCGCCGCTACGCTTGACCGCGCCATGGCGCCTGTGACCACTGCCTGGGACGCGATCCGCACATGCGGGTCAGCGGCGCCGTTGCCGGTGCGCCTGCTCCGCGCGGCCCTGCGCCTGCTGCTGTGGCTGATCATGCGGATGGCGCTGCGCGTGACGGTCGAGGGCGTTCGCAGCGACGGCCCAGCCGTCATCGTCTCGAACCACCCCAACCTGATCGACGGCCTGCTCGTGCTCATGGCGGACGCCTCGATGCGCCCGGTCGCCCGCTGGCACCGCCACGCCCTGGTGCGGGCCGGGCTGTGGGTCGGCAACTGCATGATCACCACGACAGGCACGCCCGTGGATCCGCACCGCGGCGCGTTCCTGCAGGCACTGGCGCACCTTCGCGACGGCGGGCGCGTGTGGATCGCGCCGGAAGGCGGCTGGCAGCCGCAGATGGCGCTGCGGTCGCCCCGCACAGGCGCGGTCCGGCTGGCCCAGATGGCGGGGGTGCCCCTGCAGGTGCTCGCCATCCGCCACCAACAGCATCCCGGACCTGACATCACCAGGTGGCCGCGTTGGACCCGCCCGGCGGTGACGTTGCAGTGGGGGCCGCGCGTGGCGACCAACGGTGACCTCGACGGCGACATCGATCGCGTCATGTCCGCGCTCGCGGCGGCCACGGAGATGACGTGGTCACCGGCGTCGGCGCCCGGTCCCGACGCCCTGCCGGACCGGCTCTGATCACGGCGGGCTGTAACGACGGTCCGCGAGGCCTGGTTCCACGGAACAGGCGGCGGACCTCTGGCCATGGATCTTCGTCTTGACGGCGACACTGGCATACTTATACTGACAACTTATACGTACAAGATGCGATGTTGTACGTATGGTCCCCGGTCGGCGGCAGACGAGGGAGCCGATGAGCCGAGCCGATGTGCGCAGCACCGCGCTCGTGACGGGTGCGACGAGCGGGATCGGTCGCGCCGCGGCCCTGGCGCTGGCGGACCGCGGGTGGTGGGTCGTCGCGACGGGCAGGGACACCGACCGCGGCGCCCAGGTCGCCGACGCGCTCCGGCGACGCAACGCCGGGACGTTTCTGGCGTGCGACCTGACTGACGCGGGCGCCGCCGAAGCGCTCGTCGCCGAGGTGGTCTCTGTGGGCAACGGGTTGGGCGCGCTGGTCAACAACGCCGGTGTGCACTTCCTCGACACCACCGAGACGACTGCTCCCGACGACTACGCGCGGCTCATGGACCTCAACGTCCGTGCGGCGTTCGACCTGTGCCGCGCCGCCATCCCGGTGCTGCGCGCCGGCGGGGGCGGGGTGATCGTCAACGTTGCCAGCGAGGCGGGACTGGTCGCCGTGCCGGGCCAGGCGGCCTACAACATGTCGAAGGCGGCGCTGATCATGCTGACCAGGTCCCTGGCCGCGGACCACGCGCGCGACGGCATCCGTGCCGTCAGCGTGTGCCCGGGCACCACGCGGACTCCGCTGGTCGAGCAGGCGATCGCGGGTGCGGACGATCCGCCCGCGCACGAGCGCGCCCTCGCCGACACGCGCCCGGCGCGACGCCTGGGCACCGTCGACGAGATCGCGGCCGCCATCACGTTCTGTTGTTCCGACGATGTGGCGTTCATGACCGGATCAGAGCTAGTCATCGACGGCGGGTACACCGCCGTGTAGAGCCGAAAGGGCAGAGTCATGCGGTCGACCCGCTATCCATTGCTTGCGCTGGTGCTGTTGTTCGCCCTGCTCGTCGCCGCATGTGGAGGGCAGGGTGTCGAAGTGGATCCCGATGAGGGCGAGAACCTGGGAGCCGCGTCAGAAGGCGGCGCCAGCGAGGGCGGCGCGGACGGCGGTGGCGCGCAGCGGATCGTCATCGGCTGGACGCCGCCCGACATCACCGGCGTGTTCCAGACCGCGACCGACTTCTTCGAGCAGGCCGCGCAGGACGCCAACGCGGCCGGGCTCGAGGTCGAGGTGGTCAGCCGCTCTCCCGCGACCCACACCGACTTCGGCGACCAGCTGGCGATCGTCGAGGATTACATCACCTCGGGCGTGGACGTGATCGCCATCTCACCGGCCGACACCGAGGCGATCAAGCCCGCCATCCAGCAGGCGAACGAGGCCGGCATCCCGGTCATCATGGTCAACCTGCTCGAGGAGCAGGCCGACATCGAGGTGGCCTCCTACATCGGCTTCGACAACAGCGAGGCGGCCAGCGTGTCGGCGTACTCTCTGCTGGACTACTTCGGGGGTCCCGGCGTGCTCGGCGCCGGTGAGCAGGTCGATGTCGCCGAGGACCAGTACCTCGATCTGGAGTTCTGGGAGGAGCTGTACGCCGACGTCGACCCGGGCGAGATCGAGGCCTCGGGCGTCATCATCGAGGGCATCGCCGGCACCTTCTTCTCGCAGGCCCGCCTCGACGGCTTCAACGAGGTGATCGGCGAGTACGACGGCATCGAGATCCTGGCGGAGCCGATCGCCGGCGACTGGAACCGCGAGCAGGGCACCCAGGCGGCCGAGACCTTCCTGTCGCGCTTCGGCGAGGACGAGCTCGACTTCATCTGGGCCGCATCCAACGAGATGGGCCTTGGCGCCATGGCGGTGGCCGAGCGTGACGGCCGCCTCGCCGACGGGGGCGGCGGCGCGGAGCCCTCCGACGGCACGGTGGCGATCTTCACCAACGACGTGACGCCGGAGTCCACCGACGCGATCCGCCAGGGTGGCATCATCGCCGAGACCCACCACGGCTTCCCCGAGTGGGGTTGGTTCGGCACGGAGTTCGCGGTGAAGCTCGCCTGCGGCATCGAGGTGCCGCAACTGCAGGACATCCGCCCGCGGACGGTGTGGGAGGGCAACGCGGACCAGTTCTACCCGGACCCTGAGCTGCCCGAGATCGACTGGGAGCAGATCATCGCCGACTGCGGTGGCGCGGCCGGCGAGAGCGCGAGCTGAACCAGATGCCCCTGCTCGAGGTGCGTGGGGTGCACAAGGTGTACCCCGGCGTGCGGGCGCTCGCCGGCGTCGACCTGACCGTCGAGGCCGGCGAGGTCCACGCCCTGCTCGGCGAGAACGGCGCGGGCAAGTCGACCTTGATGAAGGCGGTGGCCGGGGCGGTCACCCCCAACGCCGGCGACCTGCTGCTCGACGGCGAACCCGTGCCGTTCGGCTCGCCGCAGACCTCGCGCGACCGCGGCATCGGCATCGTGTACCAGGAGCTGAGCCTGGTGCCGGCGCTGTCGATCGCCGAGAACGTGCTGCTGGGCAGGTTGCCACGCACACGGTTCGGTCTCGTCGACTGGAAGGCCGTGCGCACGTCGGTGGCCCCCCACCTCGAACGCGTCGGACTCGACGTCGACCCACGACGCTCGGTACGCGACTTCGGGATGGCCGAACGCCAGCTCGTCGAGATCGCCAAGGCGGTGTCGAGCAACGTGCGGGTGCTGCTGCTCGACGAACCGACATCGGCGCTGTCGGACCGCGAGTCGCGCCGCCTGTTCGGCGTGATCCATGACCTGACCGGCTCCGGCGTGGCCGTGGTCTACGTGTCACACCGCCTTCCCGAGGTCGTCGCGATCGCCGACCGCATCACGGTGCTGCGCGACGGCGAACACGTCGAGACGGTGCCGGCCGAGGGCGTCAGCGAGCAGCAGCTCGCGCGCATGATGGTCGGCCGCGCCGTGGACGGCCCCACCTCCGCGCGCGCCGCCGGGACGGCCGGTTCCGGCGCCGACGTGGTGCTGCGCGCCACCGGGCTCGCGCGCCGGCCGCGCCTGGCCCCGGTCGACCTCGAGCTGCGCGCCGGGGAGATCGTGGGCATCTTCGGCCTGGTCGGGGCGGGCCGCACCCGTCTTGCGCGCACGCTGTTCGGCCTCGAGCCGGCGACCGAGGGGTCGCTGGAGGTCTTCGGCGCACCCGTCACGCTGCGCTCACCGGCGGACGCGATCGCCGCCGGCATCGGGTACGTCGGAGAGGACCGCGCCGCCGGGTTGATCCACCGGATGAGCGTCGGCGCCAACATCACCCTGGCGTCGCTGTCCCGCACCCGGCGCGGTCCGCTCATGGATTTCGCGCGCGAACGCGACCTGGCCGAGCACTACGTCGATCAGCTCGGCATCCGCGTGCCCACGATCGACGCGCTGGTCGAGACCCTGTCGGGTGGCAACCAGCAGAAGGTTCTGCTCGCGCGGTGGCTGTGCTCGCAGGCGCGGATCCTGATCCTCGACGACCCCGTGCGCGGCGTCGACGTCGGCGCCAAGGAGGAGGTCTACCGGCTGGTCACCCAGCTCAGCGCGGAAGGCGTCGCCGTCCTGCTGCTGACCTCCGAGATCAAAGAGGCCCGGACCTACGCCGACCGTGTGCTGGTGATGGCCGACGGCGCCATCACGGCCGCGCTGCCGGCGGACGCGTCCGAGGACCAGATCATGACCGCCGCAGGAGGCGTCCATGGCTGAGGACACCGTCCGCGACGACCAGGCGCCCGAGGGGACCGCACCGGGCGACGACCGGCGGGCCGTGCGCACGCGCATCGTCGCGGTGCTCAACGGCATCGGCGGCCAGGGTGGCGCGCTGGTGATGCTGGTGGTGCTCGTCGCGGCGTTCTCGGTGCTGGCACCCAACTTCCTGACCGTCGGCAACGTGCTCAACATCCTGCGCCAGTTCGCCGTGACGATGATGCTCGCCATCGGCCAGACCCTGGTCATCATCACCGCCGGCATCGACCTGTCGGTCGCCGCGACCGCGGCGCTGGCGGGCAGCGTCATGGGCGTGGCGTTCGCGCACTGGGGCATGTCGCAACCCGTCGCGATCCTGCTGGGACTCGGGGCGGGGTTCCTGGTCGGCGCGTTCAACGGCTGGGCGATCACCAAGCTGAAGGTGCCCGACATCATCGCGACGCTGGGCACGCTGACCGCGGTGCGCGGCGTTGCGCTCCTGGTGACCGGCGGCCTGCCCGTGCCCAACTTCTCGCAGGTCGTCGAGGGCCGTCGCATGCCACCCGCGGTGACCTTCCTGGGTGCCGGCACCTACTACCGCGTGCCGCTGATCATCCTGGTGGCGGCCGTGTGCGCGGTCGTGGGGTGGTTCATCCTGTCGCGGACCACCCTGGGGCGCGCGATGTACGCGGTGGGCGGCAACCGCGAGGCCGCCCACGTCTCGGGCATCAACGTCAACCGGACCAAGTTCTGGACCTACGTGATCTCGGCCCTGCTGGCGTCGGTCGGCGGGATCATGCTCAGCGGCCGCCTGGCCAGCGCGAACGCGCTCATGGCCAACCTGATGGAGCTGCAGACGATCGCCGCCGTCGTCATCGGCGGCACGGCCCTGTTCGGCGGCGAGGGACGCGTGGGCGGCACGGTCATCGGCGTGTTCATCATCGGCGTACTCGCCAACGGGCTCAACATCTTCGGCGTGTCGGAGTTCTGGCAGAGCATCATCACCGGGTTGATCATCGTGGTGGTCGTCGCCCTCGACCAGTGGCGGCGCCGCGCGACCGCGGCCGCGGAGGGAGCGGCGTGAGTTCGGTGGATCGCCGTCGCTTCGGACCGCTCACCCGCCTGCCCTCCAAGGCCCTTCGCGACAGCGCACCACGTCATGGAGGGAAGAGATGAGCAACGACGTCAGGGTGGCGCTGATCGGGGCGGGACGGGCCGGCATGGTCCACGCGCGCAACCTGCGGTCGGGCGTCCGTGACGGGCTCCTGGCCGTCGTCGCGGACCCGTCATCACAGGCCCGCGAGCAGGCGCTGGCGGAGCTCGGCGACATCGCGGTCCACGACGACCCGGTGGCGGCCGCCACCGACGACGGCGTCGACGCGGTGGTGATCGCCTCACCCACCTTCACCCACGCCGAGGTGGCCGTCGCGGCGCTGGCCGCCGGCAAGCACGTGCTGTGCGAGAAGCCGCTGGCGTCGACGCTGGCCGAGGCCGACCGCATCGCGGCGGCGGAGCGCGACAGCCCCGCCACCCTGCTCATGGGCTTCATGCGCCGCTTCGACGCGGGCTTCCTGCGGGTCGCACAGCGCATCGCCGACGGTGACATCGGCGAACCTCTGCTGGTCAAGTCGACGGGCCGGGGTCCGGGGCTGCCGCCACCGTGGGCGTGGGACAGCGCCCGGTCCGGCGGGCTGGTGGCGGAGGTCAACTCCCACGACCTCGACACCGTGCGCTGGCTGTCGGGCCAGGAGGCCACCCGGGTCTACGCGGTGGGCCGCGCGGCCAAGCGGCCGGACCTGGTCGAGGACCATCCCGGCTTCGTCGACCTGGTCGCGCTGACGTTCGAGCTGTCCGCCGGTGGCCTCGCGATGGTCGACGGCGCCTGCCCCGCCGACTACGGCTACGACGCCCGCGTCGAGGTCTACGGCAGCTCGGGTGTGCTGTTCGCCGGCGACCCCCGCCAGCACGGGGCCCTGCTGGTCGGCGCCGGCGGTGCCTCCATGGACGCCGTGCGCAGCTGGCGCGACCTGTTCGCCAGCGCCTACCGCGCCGAGGATCAGCACCTGGTCGCCGTCGCGCGCGGCGACGAGCCCGCACGGACGACCGTCGCTGACGGCGTGCGCGCACTGGAGGCCGTGGTGGCGGCGAACACATCGCTGCGGGAGCACAGGCCGGTGACCATCGCGGAGGTCCGCGGCTGATGCTGGCCGTCCGCACCGACGCGCCGGGTACGGCCGAGCTCGTCGACATTCCTCGCCCGCGGCCGGCAAGTGGGGAGCTCACGGTCCGCGTCGCGTGGGCTGCGGTCTGCGCCACCGATCGCAAGATCGTGCGGCGGGGCGTACCGGAACCCCGCGTGCTGGGCCACGAGTTCGCCGGTGAGCGCGCAGACGGCACGCCCGTGGCGGTGCACCCCGACATCGGCTGTGGCACCTGTGCGCAGTGCACGGCCGGGTGGTCGAACCGCTGCCCGTGGCGCCGCTCGATCGGCATCGACCGGGACGGCGGGTTCGCGCAGCACGTCGCCGTGCCATTGTCGCAGGTGGTCCCGCTCGAGGGTCTGGCGCCCGACCTCGCCGCAATGGTCGAACCGCTGGCGTGCTGCGTGCACGCGGTCCGCATGCTGCCACTGGAGCGGCTGCGCACCGTCGCCGTGGTCGGCGCGGGAGCGATGGGCGTGCTGACCATGTGGACGCTGCAGGCCCGCGGCATCCGCGTGGTGATGGTGCAGCGTTCGGCGCAGCGGCGGCGCATGGCCGCCGGCCTCGGCGCCGACGCGGCAATGGGGCCGGACGACGAGGTCGCCGAAGCGCTCGACGCGGTGGTCGTCACCGCCCCCGGTGCGCAGCCGCTGCGCTGGGCGATCGAACACGTCGCGGTCGGGGGGGCCGTGCACGCCTTCGCGGGCACGCCAGGTGGCGCGGACATCGACGCCAACACCGTGCACTACCGGCACCTGACGCTGCTGGGCAGCACGGGCTCGACCGTGGACGACATGCGCGCGGCCATCGCGCTCGCCCGCAGCGGCATGGTGCTCCTCGCCGCGCTGCCGCGGTCGATCGTCGGCATCCACGACCTCCCCCACGTGCTGACCAGCGACCCCGATCGCGGGCACCTGCGCACGCTCGTCGACATAGGAGGGCACGCCTCGTGACACCGATCCTGGAACCCTTCACCACGCTTCTGAACCTGGATCTGGGCACGCTGGTACCGGACCGGCGGACCCTGGAACGGCGGCTGTCGGACATGCGCGGCTACTACCTGGACGAGCCGCGCGATGGCGACGACCCCTTGGTGTACCGCGTGCACATGATCCCCGTGCCCGAGACCAACGCGGAGATCCAGTGCTCGACGACGGTGCTCGAGCCGGGACAGGTCGGCGACGAGTACTTCATGACCAAGGGCCACTTCCACGAGGTCCGAGACCGCTCCGAGATCTACATCGGGCTGGCGGGCGAAGGGCGGCTGGTCATGGCGACCGAGGACGGTGACCACGCCGTCGAGCCGATCCGGCCGGGGACGGTCAGCTACGTGCCGGGGGGCTGGGCGCACCGCAGCGTCAACGTCGGCGACGACGCCCTGGTGTTCTTCGCAGCCTACGTCGGTGACGCCGGCCACGACTACAGCACGATCGCCGAGCGGGGCCTGCCGGTGATCGTGGTGGCCGGCGAGGACGGCCCACAGGTCGTCGCCAACCCCAGGTACGGATCGTAGGTGCGCCATGCCGGTCTTCGTCGGATGCGATCTCGGGACGATGGGCACCAAGGCCGCCGTCGTCGACGCCGATGGCAGCCTGCTGGGTGAGGCGTTCGAGGAGGTCGCGCTGCACCATCCCCGGCCCGGTTGGGTCGAGCAGGACCTGCTCGAGATCGAGCGTTCGGCCCACCGCACGGTCCGGCGCGCGGTGACCGCGTCGGGACGTGCCGCCGACATCGCCGGGGTCGCCCTCTCGAGCCAGATGTCGGGCATCGGCACGATCGACGACCGCTTCGAACCGGTGACGCACTTCGACTCGTGGCTGGACACCAGGTGCTCGCCGTACATCGCCGAGATGGCCGAGCACGGCGAGCGGGTGACGGCGCTGTCGGGCTGCCCACCGACCTACTCGCACGGCCCGAAGATCCTGTGGTGGCAGCGGGAGCGTCCCGACGACTTCGCGCGGATCGCCCGCTTCGTGGTCCCCGGCGCGTTCGTCGGTGCCCGGATGTGCGGGTTGCGTGGCGACCAGGCCTACATCGACCGCACCTACCTGCACTTCTCCAACCTGGCCGACACAGCGGCCGCGACATGGTCCGACGAGCTGCTCGACGCGTTCGGCATCGACGGCGGTGTGCTGCCGCGCATCGTCGACCCGCTCGACGTCGTGGGCGAGGTCACGCGCGCGGCGGCCGAGGCGACCGGCATCCCGGCCGGCGTCCCCGTCGCGGCGGGCGCGGGCGACCAGACCGCGGCATCGCTGGGCGCCGGCGTGACGCTGCCCGGCGAGGCCTTCGACTCGGCCGGCACCGCCAGCGTGTTCGCCATGTGCACCGACACCTTCGCGCCCGACCTGGAGCACCGCACCCTGATGGCGACCCACAGCGTGATCCCCGGCACCTACATCGCTCTGGCGTTCATCAACGGTGGCGGGCTGGCGCTGCGCTGGTTCCGCGACGAGGTCGCCTGCGTCACCGGCGACGACGCCTACGTCCGCCTCGACCGGCTCGCCGCCGCGGTGGAACCCGGTGCCGGCGGCCTGCTGTGGTTCCCGCACCTGCAGGGTCGCGTCCTGCCACCGCAACCGCACGCCCGGGGCGCGTGGGTGGGGCTGACCGCCGGGCACACCCACGGCCACCTGTTCCGCGCGTTGCTCGAGGGCATCGCCTACGAGTACGCGCTGTGGGCCGACCAGGTGCAGGCCGGCGACCACGCGGTGCGGCTGCAGCAGGCCCGGGTGCTCGGCGGCGGCGCCGCATCGCGGTTGTGGAACCAGATCAAGGCCGACGTGCTGGGCATCAGCTGGGTGCCGACCGAACGCGCGGAGTGCGGGGTGCTCGGCGGCGCCCTGGTCGCCGCGGCGGCGACCGGGCACGTCACCGATCTCGCCGCGACCGCCAAGCAGTGGCAGGCGACGGGCGAGCCCGTCGCCCCCGATCCCGAGCGCAGCCGCGTCTACCACGACCTGCGCCACGCGTACGACGGACTGGGCGGCCGGCTGCTGCCCATCATGGACCGGCTGCAGGGACTGGAATGAGCGGCATGGCACCCGAGCCCTCCCACCGTGCCGCCGGCGCGGCGACCAACCCACTGGGCGTCCATGCGCTGGTCTGGGTCGCCGGCTGGAGCGAGCAGCAGTGCCGTTCCGCTGTCGCGGCCACCGCCCGCAGCGGGTTCGAACTGCTGGAGGTGCCGCTGCTCGATCCGGCCGAGGTCGATGCGGACATGACCGCCGGCGTGCTCGTCGAGCACGCCGTGACGCCGACGTGCTCACTGGGGCTGACGTTCGACACCGACATCTCCAGCGACGACACCGCCACCGTCACGCGCGGTGTCGACCTGCTGCTCGCCGCCGTCGCCGTCGCCGGTGACATCGGCTCGCGCTACGTCGGAGGACCGATCTACAGCGCCATGGACAAGTACCGGCGACCGGCCACGGCCGCCGGTAGGGCCAATGCGGTCGCGGCACTGCGCACCGTCGCCGCGGCCGCCCGGACGCGCGGCGTGACCCTGGGTCTCGAGCCCGTCAACCGCTACGAGAGCAACCTGGTCAACACCGCCGAGCAGGCCCTGGACCTCATCGCCGACGTCGGCGCCGACAACGTCATGGTCCACCTCGACAGCTACCACATGCACATCGAGCAGGCGGACATGGCCGGTCCCGTGCGCCGCTGCGCCGCCGCGGGGAGGCTGGGCTACGTCCACGTCGGCGAGAGCCACCGCGGCTACCTGGGCACGGGCTCGCTGGATCTGCCGGGGCTGTTCCGCGCGCTGGCCGACGTGGGCTATCCGGGGCCGATCGTCTTCGAGAGCTTCTCGTCGGCGGTCGTGTCACCGGCGTTCGCGTCGGCGCTGGCCGTCTGGCGCGACCTGTGGACCGACAGCGACGACCTGGTCCGCGCGGCGCACGCGTACATGACCGCGCAGCTCGACGCGGCGCGCAGCGTTGCCCGCGACCACATCCGATGACCCGAGGATCGGAGGCCACCATGCAAGTGACCGAGTTCACCGACGACGACGGCACGGTGCTGGCCGCGGTGTCGGAGGCACCGGCCTGGCAGCCGTTCGAGGAGTTCGACGGCAAGCCGCTCGACAGCGTGGAACTGGTCGAGATCGGCCGGACCGGCAACGCGGAGATGCAACTGGTCCGCATCGCCGCGGGCGGCCACTTCGCGATGCACTCCAGCCCCGACATCGCCTTCTGCCAGATCGTCGAGGGCGCGGGGACCCTGCGGCTGCCCGACGGCCGTGAGCGCACCTACGAGGGCCCTGAGCTCTACATCTTCCACCCCGGCACGCTTCATGAGTGGGTGGCCGTGACCGCCGACACGCTCCTGTCGGTCTGCCTGATCAGCACCGGCGGCGAGGGGTCGGACTGATGACCGACCGCATCGACCGCTCGCTGCCCACGCCCCTGTACCACCAGCTGGAGCACATCCTGCGGCGTGACATCGAAGCGGGCGTCTATCACGCGGGAGAGCTGCTGCCGTCCGAGAGCGACATCTGCGAGCGCTACGACGTGTCGCGCAGCGTCGTCCGCCAGACGCTGGCCAACCTGGCGCACGCGGGCGTGGTCCACACCGAACGCGGACGCGGCAGCTTCGTGGCCGAGCGCAAGTTGCACGAGCGCTTCGTCCAGAGCGCCACGGGGTTCTACGACGACCTCACGCGCATGGGCTACGAGTTGACGACCAAGGTCGTCGACCAGCGGCTGTGCGAGCTGCCGCTGCAGGTCCGGGAGTTCCTCGACCATCCGACCGGCGTCCGCATCGACCGTGTGCGCTCGGTGCAGGGCCGGGTCCTGGCCTACGTCACGACCTACCTGCCCGCCGAGCTGTGTCCGGGGCTCGAGGACACCGACCTCAACGACCGCTCGCTGTACGAGCACCTGTTCCGCACCTACGGCCTGCGGGTGCACGGCGGACGCCGCACGGTGGAGGCGGTCGCCGCGTCCGACGAGGTCGCGGCCCACCTCGAGGTCGCCCCCGGCACGCCGCTGTTGCTGCTGCGCAGCGCCAGCCGCACCACCGACGGCACAGCGTTCGAGTGGTTCGAGGCATGGCACCGCGCCGACCGCACCATGTTCGAGGTCGAGATCGTGCCCGGCGAGACCTTCCGCCCACTGCACGGCGTGGTGCGGGGCGCCCCGGAACACGCCGTGTCGTCCGTGCCTCGCGCGCAGCGCTTCGACTGGGACGGCGAGGTGGGGACCGCGCTGGGTGGCGACCGGGTGGTCGCCGTGCTGCGGGCGCCCCACTACGGCGCACCGCAGGAGCTCGCGCGCGGACTCGTGCGTGGTGGCGTCAGGATCGTCGAGTTCACGCTCACCGGCGACAACGCACACGCCGCGGTGCGCGCGGCGCAGGGTGTGCCCGGCGCGATCGCCGGCGTCGGCTCGGTGCTGACGCCCGCCCAGGCGCGCGAGGCCGTCGCCGCCGGCGCACGGTTCCTGGTGTCGCCCGTTGGCGCCGCCGACATCGTGGAGGCGGCCGGCGGGGTGCCGGTGTTCCTCGCAGGGCGCACCCCGACCGAGCTGCGCCAGGCCTCGTTGCTGACCGGCGGCGGCCCGGTCAAGCTGTTCCCCGCGCACCTCGACGGCCCGGGCTACGTCCGCAGCGTGCTCGCCCCGATGCCGGATCTGGCCCTGATGCCGTCCGGTGGCATCGACGCGGGCAACGCCGCGGAGTACCTCGACGCGGGTGCGGTCGCCGTCAACGTCGGCGGAGCGCTGTGCCCGTCGGACCTGCTGGTCGCAGGCGACGGCGACGCGCTGACCGAGCGGGCCAGGCACCTGCGCGCCGCTATCGACGCGGGCCGATGACCCGGGCGGCCTCGGTCGTGGTCACCAGCCGCTCGTTCGGCGACGGCGCCATCGCTGTCGACGCCACGCTCGCGACGCACGGCCTGGAGGTCACGCGCGGCCCCGCCGACCACGACCCCGCGGTCCTCGCACCGTTGTTGCACGAGGCGGTGGCCTGGATCGCCGGGACCGGGCCGGTGACCGACGAGCACCTGCGGCTGGCTCCGAACCTGCGGATCGTCGCGCGCTACGGCACGGGTGTCGACGGGGTCGACCTCGACGCGGCCCGCAGACGCGACGTCATCGTGACGAACACGCCCGGAGCCAACGCCGACGCCGTGGCCGAGCACACCATCGCGCTCACGCTGGCCTGCCTGCGGCACATCGTCGCCGCGGACCGGCAGGTGCGCGAGGGGCAGTGGCCGGCGATCCGCGGGCGCGAGCTGGGGGCATCGACGGTCGGCATCGTCGGGTTCGGCGAAATCGGCCGGCGCGTCGCCAGGATCGTCACCGGCTTCGGCGCCACGGTGGTGGTCCACGACCCGTTCGTCGACGCGGCCGGCGCCACGTCGCTGCCGCTCGACGCGCTGCTCGAACGTGCCGACGTGGTCAGCCTGCACTGCCCGCCGGCGTCCGCACCCGTGATCGATGCGGCGGCGCTGCAGCGGATGCGCCCGCGTGCGGTGCTGATCAACACGGCCCGCGCTTCGCTGCTCGTGGAGGACGCGGTGGCCGCGGCGCTGCAGCGGGGAACGCTCGGCGCACTGGGCACCGACGTCCTGGAGCGCTCCGCAGCACCGTCCGCGCTGCTGGCGGCCCCGCGCACGGTGTTCACCCCGCACTGCGCGGCGCAGACCGACCAGGCCATCGACCGCATGGGAGCCGCCGCCGTCGCCGAGGTCGTACGGGTGGTGATCGACGAGACCGCGCCACTGCACCGGGTGGCGTGACCATGGAACCAGCAAGGAGCTCAGCTTGGATCAGCAGCCGTCGCACCGGACCCTGGCCTTCGTCGGCGTGACCGCCAGCGCGTCGTCGATCAACGACGTGTTCCCACGGTGGGCGCAGATCCTCGACCTCGGACCGGTGCGCTTCGAACCGCTGGATCT
>Ga0268386_10001660_pt1 | contig 15337 bp, 11 predicted proteins | sample RVTome_15_FD_200260 | JGI IMG/M metagenome (GOLD analysis project Ga0268386, IMG submission 200260) | Soil microbial communities from uranium-contaminated site in the Upper Colorado River Basin, Wyoming, United States - RVT150D86... ...
CGACGGCTGACGCGCCACCAGGGGCTCGTCACGCGCCACGCGGGCGCATTGGTAGACTCAACGCCGATCCCGCCGCACAACATCCCGCGGGCGAGTGGCGGAACGGCAGACGCGCCGGCCTTAGGAGCCGGTGTCGCAAGACGTGCGAGTTCGAATCTCGCCTCGCCCACCAATCGTTACAGGAGCTGAGTTGGTCACCGTATCGACGCGACCGGAGCCCGGTTCGAAGATGGTCCTCGAGATCGAGGTCACCCCGGACGAGGTCGCCCGCCACTTCACCACCGCCTACAGGCACGTCGCCGAGCGCACCAAGGTCCCCGGCTTCCGCCCCGGGAAGGCGCCGCGCAACGTGATCGATCGGTTCGTCGGCCGCGGCAGCGTGATGGCCGAGGCGATCGAGCACCTGGTGAGCGACTCCTACGGCGCCGCGCTCGACCAGACCGACATCATCCCGATCGACCACCCCGACGTCGACATCGACCCGGCGGCGGTCGTGGAGGGTCAGCCCGTCACCTTCACCGCCACCGTGCCGGTTCGCCCGGACGTGGAGCTCGGCGCGTACAGCGACTTCTCGTTCGGCCTCGAGACGCCGGTGGTCACCGATGAGCAGGTCGACGAGGTCATCGGGGAGCTGCGCGAGCAGCAGGCGACGCTGCGCCCCGTCGACGACCGACCGGCCGCGAAGGACGACATCGCCAGCGTGAAGTTCATCGGCACCATCGACGGCGAGCCCTTCGAGGGCGGATCCGCCGATCGGCTGCCGGTCGTCATCGGCGAGGATCGCATGATCCCCGGCTGGGAGGAGCACCTCGTCGGGATGGCCATCGGCAAGACGAATGGCTTCGACATCCTCTTCCCCGAGGACTACCGGGTCGAGGAGCTGCGTGCCAAGGAGGCCCACTTCGAGGTCGAGCTGCTCGACCTGCGGGAGAAGCTGCTGCCCGAGGTGGACGATGCCTTCGCGTCCAGCGTCGGCGACGTCGAGACCGTCGACGCCCTGCGCGCCGAGATCCGCGATGCGATGGAGAAGCGGGCCGAGGCCGAGGCCCGGCACCAGTTCGGCGACCGGATCATCGATTTCGCGGTCAGCAACGCCACGGTCGAGCTGCCGGAGGTGATGGTCACCAACGAGGTCGAGATCATGCGCGACGAGCTGCGTACGCGGCTCGCCCAGCAGCGCATCGGCCTGGAGCAGTACCTGGCGCTGTCGAAGCAGACGCCCGAGGAGCTGTCCACGGAGCTGCGCGAACCGGCGACCCGCCGCGTGAAGACGTTGCTCGTGCTGTCGGCGATCGCCGAGAAGGAGGGGATCGACGCCTCCGACGCCGAGATCGACGCCGAGATCGCGGAGCAGATGGCCCGCTACGGCGAGGACGCCAAGCTGCGCGAGTACCTGACCTCGCGTCGCGGCCGCAGCTACCTGCGCATGACGATCCGCAACCGTACACTGGTCGACACGCTCATCGACCGAGCGCTCGGGACCGATGCGTCCGCCGCCGAGCCGCCGGCCGACGAGCCCGACGCCGCAACCACCGCAACCACAGAAGCCACCGAAGCCACCGTGCAGTCCGAGGAGTCCGCGTAACCGATGCTGGTCCCGATGGTCATCGAGTCGAGCGCCCGTGGCGAGCGCGCGTTCGACATCTACTCGCGGCTCCTGAAGGACCGCATCATCTTCCTCGGCGACGCGATCGAGGATCACGTCGCGAACCTCATCATCGCGCAGCTGCTCTTCCTCGAGTCGGAGGACCCGGAGAAGGACATCCAGCTCTACATCAACTCGCCGGGCGGGGTGGTGACGAGCGGCATGGCGATCTACGACACGATGCAGTACCTGCGCGCCCCGGTCTCCACGATCTGCATCGGCCAGGCGGCCTCGATGGGCGCCGTCCTGCTGGCCGCGGGCGCCACCGGCAAGCGCTACGCGCTGCCGAACAGCCGGATCATGATCCACCAGGGGTCGGGCGGCTTCCGCGGCAACACGCCGGACGTCGAGATCCAGATGCGCGAGATGATGCACCTCACCGATCGGCTCATGAAGATCCTGGCGGATCACACCGGCCAGGATTTCGACAAGGTGAAGCGCGACTCCGAGCGCGACAAGTTCATGAGCGCCGAGGAGGCGAAGGCCTACGGCCTCATCGACCAGGTCTTCGAGGGCAACACCGAGTCGTTGATCAGCATGGCCCAGAAGGCCGGCGGCGAGGTCCCCGACGCCGCGGAGGCCGCCGAGGCCGACAAGGTCAAGAAGTAGCCACCGGCCCGATCGCGTCGCGACGGGCATCGGCCGATGTGGACTCGCGAAGAGCGCTACCCCGAGCCCGATGCGGCGCTGCGGGCCGCCGCCCAAGGGTGGCTCGACCTGATCCGACCGGATCGGCTGCGCTCGCTCGTCGATTCGATCCCGGGACCCCGGAGCCGGCTGCACGCCTCGGAGTCGATGGCGGCAACCGACGATCTGATCACCGAGGCCTGGCGCGCCGCCGGGTGGCTGGTCGGCCGGCAGCGCCTCCGCTTTCGCTCCGTGCGGGGCAGCCTCGACCGGCTGGGCCCGGGTTCGGGCCACCGGCCCCGCGGGCACGTGTACCGGGACCTCGCCGGGACGAACCTCGTCGCCATTGCCGAGGGCGAGACCGATGAGGCGGTGGTCCTGGTCGCCCACCACGACACGGTCGACGGCTCGCCCGGCGCGGACGACAACGGCGCCGGAGTCGCCGTGCTCCTCGAGCTGGCGGATCGGCTTCGTGGCCGGCGATTCCGGCGGACCGTCATCCTGGCCGCGCCGGACTTCGAGGAGATCGGGCTGATCGGCTCGCGGCCGCTCGTGCGCTGGCTGCGCTCCCTGTATGACGTGCGTGCCGCGGTCGTCTTCGACCCGATCGGCTTCATGGACCCGCGACCGGGCTCGGCGCCCATCCCGCCGACGATTGCGCGCCTCTATCCCGACCAGGCAGCCCGGATGGCCGAGCGCGGCTACCGGGGCGACACGGTGGTGGCGATCTATCGCCGCCGATCCGCCGACCTCGTGCGGCGCTGGTCGCGCTGCCTGGCTTCGACGCTCGGCCCGGAGCGGGTGATCCAGCTCCGGGATCCGCTCGACCTGCCCGTCGTCGGCCCGGCCCTCGCCATGCACCCGATGGCCCGCAACTTCTCGCGCAGCGACCACGTGAACTTCTGGGCCGCCGGTCTGCCCGCGATCCAGGTGACGAACACCGCGAACTTCCGCAACCCGAACTACCACCGCCCGACCGACACGTCCGACACCCTCGACTACGACACCCTCGCCCGGGTGGCCGCGGCGTCTGCGCTGCTCATCGAGGACCTCGCCGGCTGACTGACGTGCCTCTGGCGAGCGTGAGGCCTCGACCGGTCCGGAATCACTTGACCTGACCATGCCGCAGTCGCCACGCCCCGGGAGCGGCTCGGATTCACACCACATGCGCAACCGTCCGCTTCCGCGTCCGCCAACGGCACCGGGCGCTCACCCGGTGTGAAATCGGACGCCCCGAGACGGTCACGGTCGGAGCGGGCGGCGGCCGATCAGCGACCGGCCCGCTCCGCGGCGAGCAGGCGCCGCTTGAGCGCCACGTCGCCACCCCAGCCCGACCACCCATCCGCGGCTCGCACAACGCGATGGCACGGAACCGCGGGGAAGAACGGACAGCGAGCCATGGCGCCCCCGACGGCGCGGGCGGCCCCCGGTGAGCCGATGAGCACCGCCACCTCGCCATAGGTCACGGTCGCGCCGGCGGGAACGGTCAGGACGGCCTCGTAGACGCGGGCGTCGAAGGCCGACAGGCCGGTCGCGTCCAGGCCAGGCGTGGGACCGCCGGAGAGCCACGCCCCGTCGACGCGATCGGCGACCGGCTCGCCGCCGGGAAAGCGCCGGCGGAGCGCGGCCAGCAACCCCTCCGGGGAGTCGGCGCGCGAGACGGCGGCGACGCCGGCATCGGTCTCGGCCACCCACATCGGTCCGAGCGGGCCATCCACACGCCCGAATCGCAGCGACGCCATCGGTGCATCCTACGACCATTGGGGGATCGGGCCGCGTGGCAACCCCGTGCTACCATCGGGCGCGATGACTACCAAGTCGAAGGTCCCGTACCGCTGCAGCTTCTGTGGCAAGAGCCAGGAGCAGGTCCGCAAGCTGATCGCGGGCCAGGGCGTCTACATCTGCGACGAGTGCATCAACCTCTGCCAAGAGATCATCGAGGAGGAGATGCTCGAGACGCCGCGCGCGAGCGGCAAGGTGCCGAGCACGCCTCTCCCGAGCCCGCACAAGATCAAGGGTCAGCTCGACACGTATGTCATCAGCCAGGACCAGGCCAAGAAGGTCCTGTCGGTCGCCGTCTACAACCACTACAAGCGCGTGAACGCCGGCCATCAGGTGGACGAGGTCGAGCTCGGCAAGTCGAACGTCCTGCTCGTCGGTCCGACCGGCAGCGGCAAGACGCTCCTCGCCCAGACGCTGGCCAAGGTGCTCGACGTCCCGTTCTGCATCGCCGATGCGACGAGCCTCACCGAGGCCGGCTATGTCGGCGAGGATGTCGAGAACATCCTGCTGCGTCTCATCCAGGCGGCCGACTTCGACGTCCAGCGCGCGCAGCGCGGCATCATCTACATCGACGAGATCGACAAGATCGCGCGGAAGACCGACAACCCGTCGATCACCCGAGATGTCTCCGGCGAGGGCGTCCAGCAGGCGCTCCTGAAGATCCTGGAGGGAACGGTCGCCAACGTGCCGCCGCAGGGCGGCCGCAAGCACCCGCACCAGGACTTCATCCAGATCGACACCACGAACATCCTGTTCATCGTCGGAGGCGCCTTCGAGGGCCTCGAGAAGATCATCGAGGAGCGGGTGGGCCGGCGGGGAATCGGCTTCGGGTCACAGGCGTCCAAGTCGAAGGACGAGCGGCGCGCCGTCCTGTTCGACAAGCTCATGCCCGAGGATCTGCTCAAGTACGGCCTCATCCCCGAGTTCGTCGGCCGTCTGCCGGTGGTGGTGAGCCTGGCCGCGCTGTCCCGGGAGGATCTCGTCAAGGTCCTGACCGAGCCGCGCAACGCGGTCACGCGCCAATTCACGAAGTTCCTCAGCCTCGACAAGGTCGAGCTCGTCTTCACCCCGGAGGCGCTCGAGGCGACCGCCAAGCTGGCCCTCGACCGCAAGACCGGCGCGCGCGCCCTGCGCACCATCGTCGAGGAGGCGCTGCTCGACGTGATGTACGACATCCCCGAGCGCACGGACGTCACCAAGGTCGTCATCACCGGCGAGACGATCGAGCACGGCCAGCCGCCGATGCTGGTCACCGAGACCGATGACGCCGAGCCGCGACGTCGCGGCCGCGGCCGGAGCGCCGCCCGCGACGATCAGCCGGAGGAAGAGTCCGCCTGACCCTCTGACGCCGGCGGGTCGGCGAGGGCGGTTCGCGGGTCCACGGGTCCAGCCCCGGCGCGGGTGACGATCACCTGGTGCGGGAACGGGATCTCGACCCCACCCCGTCCGAACGCGGCCAGGATGCGCTTCCGCAGCTCGCCGGCCACCGCCCACTGCTCCGCCGCCCGAACCTGCCCGAGCACCTTGAGCGTCACCGCGGAGTCGGCGAGCGCGTTCACGCGCATCACCTTCGGCGCCTCGAGCAGCCGCGGACCCCACTCCTCGTCGCGCTGCATCTCCTCGCCGACCGTATTGATGAGATCGGTGGCCGCGTCGATGTCGGTGTCGTAGGCGACCGAGATGTCGAGGTTCACGCGCGCCCAGAGGCGGGTCAGGTTCGACGCCACGGTGATGTGGCCATTCGGCACCGAGTGGACTGTGCCGTCCAGGTCGCGCAACGTCGTCCGGCGCAGGCTGAATGACTCGACGACGCCCTCCACCCCGCCGATGCGCACGACGTCGCCCTCCGAGTACTGGTTCTCGAGGACGACGAAGATCCCCGCCAGCCAGTCGCGGATCAGGGTCTGAGCACCGAAGCCGACCGCGATGCCGACCACGCCGAGCCCCGCCACCGCCGGGCCGATGTCGATGCTGAACTGGCCGAGCGCCATGAGCACGGCGATGACCACGATCACCCCGCCGCCGATCCTCATGATCAGCCGCCCGATGGTGTTCACGCGTCGCTCGAGCTCCAGCGGCGGCATGGTGGCCGCATCCGCCTCGAGTGCCCGACGCTCGATCAGGCCGCGCGTGCTCACCTGCACCGCGACGCGCAGGACGATCCACGCCACGATCGCTACCACGGCGATGACCCCGACGCGAAGGTAGGGAAGGGAGGCCTCCGGTAGCGTCGGGAGTTCGATCATCGATCGATGGTAGCAACCGCCGGCTGGTACCGTGGTTCTCGACCGGCAGGACTTTCGGGGGCTCAGTCCACGGCCCATGGCACGAGTACCATCACGGTCGGCAAGGCCTCATCCGGGGCCGCCGCGCGCACCATCGGAGCTCATACCAATGACCGCCAACCAGCGACGACCCGGCTTCCGCCTTCCGTGGTCCTCCGAGGAGGAGAACGAGGCGGCGCGAGTCACCGGCGCGATCCCCGAGGCCACGGTGCCGGCGGACGCTTCGTCGAGCGGGTCGAGCCCCGAGCCCGTCCAGGCCACCGGCGCCGGGACGACCGCCGAGCCCGCCGCGGCACCCGCCGCCCCCGAGCCGGAGCCGACGACCCCGGCGGACACCGAGCCGCCGCGGGAGTTCCTGCGCGAGCTGGTGGCCGCGATGCGCCGTGTCGCCGACGAGACGAAGCAGTCCGGGCTCGCGGATGCCCGTGCGCGGGCCGAGGAACGCGTGAAGCAGCTCGAGGCGGAGGGGGAGCGCCGACGCCAGGAGCTCAGCACCCGCGCCGAGGCGGACATCGCCGCGGTCGGGGAGTGGGCCGGGGCGGAGGCTGAGCGCATCAAGGCCGAGGCCGAGCGCCGGGTGAGCGCACGCCGTACGCAGCTCGACGAGCAGCTTGCCGCCGACCAGGCCCGTGGCGAGGCCGACGCGAAGGCCGTCCGGGAGCGCATCGGCGACTACGAGCGCGAGCTCGAGGCTTTCCACGCCCAGCTGGCGGACATCTCCGACCCGGCCGCCTTCGCCGCGGCCGCCAAGCGCATGCCCCGCCCGCCGGTGCTCGAAGGCGCGACGACCCCCGAGCCCGAGCCCGCGCCCGCGCCCGCGCCCGCAGCGGCGGCCGTCGAGGCCGTCGCCGACGCCACGCCAGCGGCCGCCACGAACGGTCAGCAGCCGTCGACGGTCGAGGCCGAGGTTCATCCCGCGGAGGAGGAGGTGCTCGCCGCCCGCCTCGCCGAGCTTGACGCGGCCCTTCCCGCCGAGCCGGCCGCCGGAGCGGCTGCCGCGCCGGCCGCGACTGTGGCACAGGACACGACCGAGGTCGTCGTTTCGGGCCTCGGGAGCTTCGGCGCGATCACCAGCTTCCGCCAGACGCTCGCCGACGTCGACGGCGTCCAGGGCGTGGCGCTGAGCCTCGGAGGGTCGGGCGAGTTCGTCTTCCGCGCGACCCATCGGCCCGGGTTCGACATCGGTGCCGCGATCACCTCGCTCGAGGGCGACGCGGCCACGGTCCAGCCCCGTCCCGAGGGCGGGCTGCTCGTGAAGCTGGAGCGACGTCGCTGACGTTCTCGACACGGATGCTAGACTCCTGAGCACGGCGTAGACCGCGAGGAGTACCCCTCCATCGGCCTTCAGAGAGGGCGGGCCACCGGCTGAGAGCCCACCCGGATGCGAGAGGGAGAAGGTCGCGCGCGAGCCGGCCGGGATCCGCCCGATAGCGCGGAGCACGAGGCGTCCGTCGCGGCCCTGATCTGAGGCGGACGCGAATGAAGGTGGTACCACGACCCGTTCGTCCTTCGACGAGCGGGTTTCTTGTTGACCGTGTGAAGGAGATGGACCGATGACGACGCGACGCGAGCTTCCACCGCGCTACGACGCCGCCACGGTAGAGCCGGCGATCTACGAGCGCTGGATGGCGGCCGATGCCTTTCGGCCGGCCGACGAGCCCCCGCCCGGCGCGCAGCCGTTCGTCATCATCCTGCCGCCGCCGAACGTCACCGGCGCCCTCCATATCGGCCATGCGCTGACGGCCACCGTCGAGGACGTCATGGTCCGCTACCACCGCATGCGCGGCGACGACACGCTGTGGCTGCCCGGCGTCGACCATGCCGGCATCGCCGCGCAGTTCGTCCTCGACCGGATGCTGGCCGAGGAGGGAGAGAGCCGCGCGTCGCTCGGCCGCGAGCGGTACCTGGAGCGAATGTGGCGATTCATCGACCAGACGCGCGACGTCATCGGCAACCAGCACCGGCGGCTCGGCGCGAGCGTCGACTGGTCCCGTGAGCGCTTCACCATGGACGCGGGCAGCGCGCGGGCGGTGCGGGTCGCCTTCAAGCGGCTGTGGGACGCCGGGCTCGTCTATCGCGGCGAGGCGCTCGTCAACTGGTGCCCGCGCTGCCTGACGACGATCAGCGACCTCGAGAACATCCATCGTGAAGAGGCCGGCAGCATCTGGACGATCCGCTACCACCTCGAGCGCGAGGACGGCAGCGCCGATCCCCGGGCCTGGATCAGCGTCGCCACCACCCGACCGGAGACGCTGCTCGGCGACACCGCGGTGGCGGTGCACCCCGACGACGAGCGGTACCGGGCCGTCGTCGGCCGCCACGTCATCCTGCCCTTCCTGGATCGCCGGCTGCCGATCGTCGCCGACGAGCACGTCGAGCGGACCTTCGGCACCGGGGCGGTGAAGATCACGCCCGCCCACGATCCCGACGACTACGAGCTGGCGAAGCGCCACGACCTGGCTGCGATCACGATCCTCGACGAGCAGGCGCGCATCAACGAGGCCGGTGGCGAGTTCGCCGGCCTGGATCGCTACGCGGCGCGGAAGGAGATCCTCGCGCGCCTCACCGTGGCGGGCGACCTGGAGGACGAGAAGCCGCACCAGATGGTGATCGGCCACTGCGACCGCTGCGACACCGTGGTCGAGCCGCGCCTCAGCGTCCAGTGGTTCATCCGCGTCCAGCCGCTGGCCGAGCGCGCCCTCGCATCGGTCCGCGAGGGGCGCACGAAGATCCTGCCGCCGCACTTCGAGAAGGTGTACGCCCACTGGATGGAGAACATCCACGACTGGGCGGTCGGTCGCCAGCTGTGGTGGGGCCACCGGATCCCGGCCTGGTTCTGCCCCGACGGGCACGTCACGGTGACCGATGCGGAGGCTGGCCCGGACGCCTGCGCCGAATGCGGCCGGCCCGCCGCCGAGCTTCGCCAGGAGACCGACATCTTCGACACCTGGTTCAGCTCCGGGCTGTGGCCGTTCAGCACGCTCGGCTGGCCCGATGCCACGCCCGACATGGCGCGCTTCTACCCCACCAGCGTCATGGAGACCGGCTACGACATCCTCTTCTTCTGGATCGCCCGGATGATGATGCTCGGCCTGTTCTGCACCGATGCCGAGCCGTTCCACACGGTCTACCTGCACGGGATGATCCGCGCCGAGGGCGGCACCAAGATGAGCAAGACGAAGGGCAACACGGTCGACCCGCTGTCGATGGTCGACGAGATCGGGGCCGATGCGCTGCGCTTCGCCCTCGTCTCGGGCTCCGCTCCAGGCAGCGACCAGCGGCTGACTCGGGCAAAGCTGGAAGGCGGGCGGAATTTCACGAACAAGCTGTGGAACGCGGCGCGCTTCGTCCTCGGCAGCCGCCCGGAGTCGCTCGCCGCGCCGGACGGTGAGCCGTCCATCGCCGCCCGATGGATCGCCTCGCGCCTGGCCGAGGCCACCGAGCGGGCGACGCGCCAGGCCGACGCGCTCGACCTGGGTGGCTATGCCGCGACGGTGTACGAGGTCGCGTGGAGCGACTACTGCGACTGGTTCCTGGAGGTGACGAAGGTCGACCTGCGCCGGCAGGGGGCATCGGACGGGGAGCGAGCGATGGCCTGGCAGGCCGCGGCCGACGGCCTCGCCACCCTGCTGCGCCTCCTGCATCCACTGATGCCGTTCGTGACCGAGGAGATCTGGGACGCGCTCGTCGAGGCATCGGCGGAGGCGACCCGCGGCGAGCCCCTCCTGGTGCGCGCCGCGTGGCCGGTCGAGGTCGCCCGCGATGCCGAAGCGGAGGCGGCCTTCGAGCGGATCGCAACCCTGGTCCGCGGGGTTCGCAACCTGCGCACCGAGGCGGGCACCGCTGCCGGTGCGTGGGTGCCGCTGGTGGTCGACCCGATCGATGCGGCCGCCGACGGCGCGATCGAGGATGCCGCTCCGTACCTGACGGCTCTCGCTCGCGTCCGTCCGATCGAACGGCACGATGGCGGTGCACGCCCGGAGCTCGTGGCGGCGAGCCCGCTCGGCGCGGCCTGGCTGGGGGTCGACGCCTCGGCACAGGTCGCTGCATCGGAGCGGCGGGCGTCGCAGCTCGCGGAGCTCGACGCCAACATCGCACGTGTGCGAGATCTGCTCGCCAATGCGTCGTTCGTGGATCACGCGCCGGAGGCCGTCGTCGCGCGGGAGCGGGAACGGCTCTCCGACCTGGAGCGTGAGCGCGGCCAGCTGGCGTCCGGCGGCTGAGGCCGGCCGTGGCCGGATCGGACCATGGCGGGAGCGCGCGCAGCGGCTGGTAGAATCGCGGCGCCGTCCACCGTAGCGAGGGTCCCCGTACCGACATGTCGTTCCTGAGGCGCAAGAAGCCGGAGGCTGCACCCCCGCCTCCCTCGCCGACGCACGAGGAGGTGAAGGCGCAGGAATACCTGCTCCGTCTCGCCTTCCTGGCGCGGAGCAGCGACGGGCTGCGCCTGACGGCGGACCCGGGCGTCGCCGCGGCCATGCCGGGGATCGTCGAGCCGCTCAGCCAGACGACGGTCGAGACGATTGCGCCGCTGCCGGTGGAGTACTCCGACGCGTCGCCCGCGATCGAGCGCTTCAACGAAGTCCAGCAGTGGGTCCTCGCGCGCCGCGACGCGAGCCCCATCGGCCGGCACGGCCTGTACGTGCTCGAGATGACCGATGCCCTCGACATGACGGTCGACACGTTCTACTGCGGCCTGCTCCACGGCGACACCGACACGAGCGGCTACCCGGAGTACAACGCGATCGTGGGTGGCCTCGCCTCGCACTGGGACGAGCTGTCGGGCGAGCTGATCGTGCGCGCCGTGGTCGGCTGGGGCGGCAAGGGCCAGCGCGGCGACACGGAGCGTCACGGTCAGCGGCTCCTCAGCTCGCTCTACCAGCAGATCCTCGCCTCGGGGTACAGCCTGGGTGAGGCCGAGTCGGCGCGGCTCCCGTCCATCGGCGGGCGGTCCGGCATGGTCTGCGCGCATTGCGGCTTCGAGGCCGGCAGCGCGAGCGCGTTCTACTGCCCGAAGTGCGGCATGCGGATGGTGCGGGGCAGCTGACGTTTCCGAGGGGTACTTTCGGGGTGGGCCCCGGTCCGCCTGAGTCCCATTGTCCGATCCCCCGGTGCCCGGGAGACTGGTGCAGACCGCCACCGCGGTCTCCGCACTCCACACCAGTTAGGAAGGGCAATGGAGCGTCCCAAGATCCTGCTCGCCATTGAGGGCGATCCCGAGGGATACGTCGATGCGCTCGTGCGCGCCGGCTTCGAGGCCGTGCGTGCCGACGCCGGGGCCCCGATCGCTGCCGACATTGCCGTGATCGACTGCGATCTCGCGCCGACCGCCGTCAAGGCGGTCTACGACGCCCTGCACGGCGATCGCGAGGTTCCCGCCCTTCTCCTGATGGGCCAGGAAACGGTGCTGCCCTCCGGGGTCGGCGGCCACGGCGACGAGATCGCCCTGAAGCCGCTCTCGGCCGATGCGCTCGTCTATCGGCTCCAGGCGCTCCTCATCCGCGCCGGCCGTCAGCTTCCCAGCGAATCCGGCGAGTGGGCCTCCGAGGAGACGCTGGCGGGCGGGCAGATCGCCGGCGAGGGTCACGTTGTGAGCGTCTTCGCCCCGAAGGGCGGGGTCGGGAAGACCACGATCGCGGTGAACGTTGCGGTCTCCCTTCGCCAGCAGACCCGTTCCGAGGTCCTCCTGTTCGACGCCGATGTCGGGGTCGGCAACGTCTCATCGGTCCTCGAGGTGCCCTATCGGCTCGGGCTGGCCGACCTGGCCGACAGCCCTCCCGAGGAGTGGACCGATGCGGCCTTCGAGCACATCGTCAGCACCCATGATGGGAGTGGCGTGCGCGTCCTAACCTGGGGCACCGACCCCGGCGAGTCGGAGCGCGTCGGCGTCGACCTGCTGCTGGCCGCCCTCCGCTGGGCGCGCAACCACCATTCCTACGTCATCGTCGACAACCATCCAGGGTACGACGACCGCACGATGGCGATGCTCGCCGTGGCCAACGAGATCCTGCTGGTGGTGACCCCCGAGGTCGGCGCCATCCGGAACAGCGCGCAGTTCATGGAGCTCGCCCGCGAGCTCGGGATCGCGCGCGGCATCCGCTTGGTCGTCAATCGAGCGAATCATGGCATCCGCATGGCCGACATGGCGACCTCCCTCGGCCTGCCGGTGTCGGCGACCGTGGTGAGCAATGGCCCGAAGGCCGTGATCGCTTCCAACGAGGGCAAGCCGATCATCACGAAGTTCCCGAGCGAGAAGATCTCGGACGACCTTCATCGCGTGGCGCGGCTGGTGACCGGTCCCAACAGTCCCGCGGCCGCCCCGGCGGCGGTGCCGGGCTCGCGCAGCTGGTGGAGCCGAATCGTCACGAGGCCGACCCAGGCCTGACCGTCGGGTGCGACGTCGCGTTGCGCCGGTCGGTCGCGTTTGCCATGATGCGCGCGCCGTGCCGACCTACGACTACCAGTGCCGCTCCTGCGATCGGGTCATCGAGGTGATCCATCCGATGACCTCCGACGGTCCATCGGCCTGCGAGCAGTGCGGCGGTGCGCTGCGGCGCATCCTCTACCCGACCGGGATCATCTTCAAGGGGTCCGGCTTCTACTCGACCGATTCGCGGTCGAGCACGTCCAGCACGAAGCCGACCGGTTCTTCCGCACCTCCCGCGAGCTCCGACGGAGGCTCCGCGTCCACCACGCCCTCGACGACGAAGTCGGACGCCAGCTCCTCTTCATCCTCGGACTAGCCGTCCGGGCCGATCAGGCCGACTGGGCCTGGCGGGTGCCGCAACGGCGGCAGAAGCGGGCGCTGGCCGACAGCGACAGGCCGCACTGCCCGCAGCTCTGGACGCCGATGTTCGCGGCGGCCGCGGCCACCTCGCGCGCCGATGCGTCCCAGAAGGCGCCGCGGGCGGCGAGCTCGATGGGTGTCGGAGCCGACCCGCGCGACCGGTAGGGGATGACGCCGGGACGCTCCGGTGCGACCGGGCCCTGTCCGGGATCGCCCAGCCCGAGCAGGTCAAGCTGCGCGCGCCGCGCCGCGACCTCGGGGCTCGCGTCCTCGGCAGCCACCGGCTGTTCGGTGGCATCCGGCGCCGCGGGCGCTTCCCGCGGCGGGAAGCGGACAATCGTCTCGTGGATCGGCGCGATGCGGCGCGCGGGGGGTGCCTCCGGCGCCGACGGGGGCTCCTCGACGACCGCGGCGATCGGCTGTTCCACCGGCTCGGCGGGCTGCGCCTCCTCTGCTGCCACCGGCTCCGCCTCGGGTTCTGGCGCCGCCAATGGCTCCAGCTCCGCGGCGACGGGTTGCGGCTCGGGCTCGACATCTGCGATGAGTGGTTCCGGCTCGGGCTCGACCTGATAGACGGTGTCGTCATCCCAGGCGACGACGCGGAGCGGCCGATATTCGGCCACGACCGGCTCGGGCTCGGGCTCGGGCTCGGTCTCGGCAGCGACCGGCTCCGGCTCCGGCTCATACGCCACGACCGGCTCCGGCTCCGGCTCGTACGCCACGACCGGCTCCGGCTCCGGCTCGATCTTCGCGGCGACCGGCTCCGGCTCATACGCCACGACCGGCTCGGGCTCGGGCTCGTACGCCACGACCGGCTCCGGCTCCGGCTCGTACGCCACGACCGGCTCCGGCTCGGGCTCGTACGCGACGATGGGCTCGCGCTCCGGCTCGAACTCGGCCACCGGCTCCCGCGCAGCCTCCGCGACCACCTCGTCGGCGGTCGGCCACTCGTGGACGGCGTTGCCGTTTGCGGCCGGGGCGCCGGTGGCGTCGGCCGATGGCCAGCCGTCGAGGCCGAGCCGCCGCTGGAGGTCGTCCTGGGCCATGATCGGCACATCGTCGAGGGTGGCGCTCGCGGACGCCGGTGCGGCGCCCTGCGTAAAGGAGGCGGCCAGGCGCTCGGCGAGGTCGTCGGTGCCGGCCACCGGGGCGCAGGTCCGGCAGCGCCCCTCGGCATCGTTCCAACAGTTCAGGCAGGTGTACTGGCGACAGCCGATGCAGAAGTTGAACGACTCGTGGAACGCCTCGAGCTGCGCGATGGCGAGCTGGTCCTCCTCGGTGCGCATGGCGTCGCCCATCGCGTCCGAGAGCGCGTCCTGGCTGGTGAGGTAGTTCTTCAGGCCGCCGATGAACCCCCGCGTCTTGCGCATGGGGTTCAGACGGGTCGGCGCCTTGAACTCGTAGCGCGTCCCGCAGCGTTCGCAGAAGGACTCAGTGAGGGTCTCTACCAATGGTCGTCTCGTTACCCTGGGTGACCTGTGCGTTTCGGGGCCCGAAGTATAGCCACCGCGTCCAGCCGGACCCTATGGCCGCATCGGGCTGCGTCGAACGGCCGTTCGTACTCCGCGTGCTAGGATCGGCCGCGATGGGCATCCTGTCGCGCGTGGAGTCGTTTCTCGAGCGCTTTCTCGAGGCTCCGGCCGGCCGGCTCGGGGCATCGATCCAGCCAGTCAGCCTGGCGAAGCGCATCGAGCGCGCCATGGACACGAACAAGACGTACGGCGATGCGGGGGTGATCGTGCCGAACCAGTACGACCTCCACCTCCACCCGGCGGACTTCGCGGCGTTCGCCTCGTACCGGTCGTCCCTCGAGGACGACCTGGCACACGGGGTGCTCGCCCGCGTCCGCCACGAGCGGTACACGCTGGTCGCGCGGCCGAAGATCCGCATCCTCGCCGACGACGGGACCCGCCGCGGCGAGATCCGGGTGGCGGCGAACGTCGTCGACGAGCGGGGCGATCGAATACCGGAGGCATCCCCGATGCCCTCCAGCTCGGACACCATCGTCTTCAACCGACCCCCCGGCGCCGACGCGCCCGATTCCGCTCGCCGTGCCTACCTCCTCGTCAGCACGCGAGGCAGCCAGGCGGTGCAGTTCGATCTCGGCGGCCACCTCATCGGCGTCGGTCGGGCGAGCGACAACGACGTCATCGTGGACGACCCGATGGTGAGCCGCCACCACTGCCAGCTGAAGCTCCAGCACGGAGCGTA
>Ga0268386_10001661_pt1 | contig 15334 bp, 11 predicted proteins | sample RVTome_15_FD_200260 | JGI IMG/M metagenome (GOLD analysis project Ga0268386, IMG submission 200260) | Soil microbial communities from uranium-contaminated site in the Upper Colorado River Basin, Wyoming, United States - RVT150D86... ...
AGCTGGCCGACCCATTGGTCGGGTGGGCCGTCGAGGAATCCGTTGCTCGCCCCATCGGTGATCGAACCCGAGATGTTGACCATCCGCCTGATACTCGCCGGGTCCCGCCCCGCGGCGGCTGCCGCCTCGTCGATGATCTGGTGACGTGACATCAACTCATCGATCGGCGTCCGCCCCAGCGAGGGGATCCAGCCGTCGGCCAGCCGACCCAGCAACCGACACGCCATCGGCCCGTACACGCCGAACCAGATCTCGATGTCGTGCACGGGCAGTGGGCCGGACTGAATGCCCCGGATCGAGTAGTGCTCACCGTCGAAGCTGAGACCACGATCTCCGCTCCACATCCTCCGAATCACCTGAACCGCCTCGTCCAGTGCCCGCAGCGCCTCGCCCGGGGAACGTCGCGGGCCACCCATGCCGACGATGGCATCCCAGAATCCCCCGGCTCCGAGACCCAGCTCGAAGCGCCCGTCACTCATGATGTCGATGGAGGCAGCCTCGTTGGCCAACATCGAGGGAGGGCGTAGAGGCAAACATGCCACGTCGTGGAAGAGATGGAGTCGGGAAGTCTCGGCAGCGAGTCTGCTGAGCAGAGCGCTGGTGTCGAGGAAACGTCGCTGGTAAGGGTGGTCCTGGACACCCACCAGGTCGAGCCCGGCGTCGGCCATCCTGGCCGAGGCGAGGATCAGGTCGAGGTTGTCCGCCTCAGGGACGAGGGAGATGCCGAACTGGAGGTCCCGGCCGTAGTCGGAAATCCGTTTTCCTCCTTCGCCGGTCAGGATACTCCTACCGGTGTCACACCGATCCCAGGGCCTCCTCCCGGTATGAGAGGTCGAAGAGGACGGTGTCGGGCCCGACCAGCGCTTCGAGGTCCTGGGGCTCTTCGAACCCGTCGAACTCCTGACGAATCAGCAGGACGTTGAGTACGGCCCGGGGGTCTATCGATGAGTCGGGGACATTCCCCACTCCCGGGGTCACCTGGATCTCATAGAGCTGCTCTGCCAAGTCCTGGTTGGTGTTGGGGATGGCCTCCAACATTTCGAGACATTGATCCTTGTTCGACGGCTCGAATACCCAGTCGGTGGCCTGCTGATAGGCGCGAATGAAGTGCACGGCCAACTGGCGATTGGCCGTGAGCCAATCGGCGCGAGCTGCGGCCCATACCCCCAGGTAGGGGTTGGCGATGTCGAGCACGGAGTCGAGCAGGTTGAACCCCAGGTTGGCGGCTCGGGTTTCGAACCCACCACTCATCAAAGTGGCGGCGAAGTCCTCGTCATTGACCACCAAGGCCATGAAGCGGTCGTACACGCCGCCGTGAGATACAACCCGGTAGTCGTGGTTGCGCTCGAGCCCGTGCTCAGCCAGGATCTTGTAGATAACGTAGGCGAAGCCGGAGGCGAGGGCATCCACCGATATGGCCTGGTCCTTGAGGCTCTCGACGGTGTCGAACTCGGGCCGGGCGACGACGATCAGCTTCATCCCGTAGTCCAACCCAATGAAACCTTGGGCCTCCACCGTCTTGCCGATCGGATTGTTGGCGTTCAGTCGGTAGTTGGCCGTGTTATCGGGCGACGTCTGCACGACATCGTATTGGCCGTCGCTCAGGAACTGGAACTGTTGGGTGGATGACGTCACCTGCCCGAATTCGACCTCCACACCATGTCTCTCATAGAACCCTTGCTGTTCCGCCGCCATCATCGGTAGCGATCGATAGAAGCCTCCCAGCCGGAGCTTTCCGTTGGTCATTGTGGTCCTTTCCTGATTGCGGTCACATGGGCAAGGTGTCGTCCGACTGCCAGAACACAAACCGTTTGCGGGCGATCACCACAAGCCGGTGGAGAAGAAAACCCTGCAGAGAGAGCAAAGCGATGGCTGAAAAGCCGTCGTCGAGACGGAACAACTCCTGGGCCAGAAGGGTCACATAGCCAAGTCCGGCGTTGCCTCCCATGAACTCGCCGATCACCGCGCCCACCGCAGCGAACAACATCGCGGTCTCGAACCCGGCGAACATGTAGGGGAGGGCGGTGGGGAGACGCACGCGCCACATGATTTGGCCTCGGGTGGCTCCCAGCGATCGCATCAGCCGAAGGTCGTCGCGGTCGGTCGCGGAAAGTCCGGCCATGGTGTTGACGATGACCGGGAAGGCGGCCACCGCGATCGCCATCACGATCTTCGATGCGTAGTCGAAGCCGAACCAAATGACGATGAGGGGGGCAAAAGCGATGCGAGGAGTTGCGTTGGCCGCCACGACGTAGGGGTAAAGGGCTCTCTGCACCACCTTGAACTCGGCTAGTGCAGCCCCAACCGCCACTCCGATGATGACCGACCCGATGAAACCGAGGACGATTTCGATGAGTGTGGTGTAAAAGTGTGTCCACATCGGCCCACCGGTGAGGATGTCGGCAATGTCCCGGCTAAGGGCGGCGAGCACCTCCGAAGCGGTCGGCAGCAGGTATGAGGGGATGATGCCGGTCACCGTCAGTATCTGCCACGCGCCGAGGAAGACGATCAGGGTTCCCAGCTGTAAGCCCAAGGTGCGCATCGCCGCCCCGATGCTGCGTTTCTGCCGCGACGTGTCGAGCAGAGGAGCAGTGTCGGTCGAAATACTCATTGGTACCAGTGCTGGTCCATGGCGTCGCGCACCCTGCGCACGTTCCTGGTGAACTCCAGCGATCCGATCATGTCGGAGGAGCGAGGACGCGGAAGGTCGATCTCGATCTCGGCGACGACTTTGCCCGGCCTCGGAGTCATGACGAGGACCCGATTGGACAGAAAAGCCGCCTCGAATATGTTGTGGGTGACGAACACCGCTGTGAATCCCTGCTTGTCCCATATCCGCAGCAGCTCGATGTGCATCTGCTCTCTGGCGAACTCGTCCAAAGCGGCGAACGGCTCATCCATGCACATGACTGGTGCCTCCAGCAGGAGGGCGCGGGCGATGGCCACTCGCTGTTGCATTCCCCCGGACAGCTCCCAAGGGTATTTCTCGGTGAAGCCACTCAATCCCACCAGGTCGAGTAGTTCTTCCGCCCGGGACCGGTATTCGGCCTCATTGGTCTTGGCCAGCGGCTGTCGCCCTACCTCGGCGGGGAGGTACACGTTCTCGAGAGCGGTGCGCCAAGGGAGGAGCACCGATTTCTGAAAAACGAGGCCAACTCGCTTTGGTGCGATCTCGTCACTGCTCTCCCCGTTGAAGAGGATCCGGCCCGTCGTCTTCGGCGTCAGGCCGGTGAGGATGTCGAGAAGCGTGCTCTTGCCGCAGCCACTCGGGCCCACCAGGGAGACGAAGTCTCCGGCGGCGATGGTCGTGGTGACGCCCTCCAGCGCCACCACGTCCTCGCCACCCCGTGAGGAGTATGTCTTGCCGAGGCCTTCAACAGCGATCTCCACTCGAAAGTCCTCCTCGGATTGTCGAGATGGGTTCTTTCAACCCTCGTAGCTCCGGGCAGCCTCGGCCTCGGCGTCGATATCGAAATCCCACATATCCTCGATGAGGTCGTTGGTGAAGAGTATCGAAGCGTCGTACGCCTCTTCGATCAGGCCGACCTCGAAGTGTTTGTCGACCATCTCCTGGTAGACATCGAGTTCCATTGCTCCGCGGGCGTCGTACGAGGCACGATTGGCCTCGTTACCCGCCTCGATGAGCCGGATCGCCTGCTCTTCGCTCTCGGCAGACTCGGGGAACATCTCGTAGATCAATCGACCGGTCGCCTCTGGATTCTCCCAGGCGAACACCATGCCGCGGGCCACGGCCCTGCCAAAGCGGACGGCCAGGTCGCGATCGTTTTCCAGCTGGTCGAGCGTCAACATGCTGCCCACGTTGTAGTAAGACTCAGCCGACTCGTTCTCGATGATCCGCAACTCATTCTCTGTGAAGTCGCGCAGCGCCTCGACCGACACGGCTCCGGCGGTGACGAAGGCGTCGATGGCCCCCTCCTCGAGCTGCACCAGTGCGACGAGGTCCTCACCGACCGGGATCAGCTCGTATTCCCCCTTGGGCACGCCGGCGGCACCCATCAGGAACTCGGCGTCGAGACTGTCGTGCGGGGCGTTGATCCCGATCCTTCCCCCGCGGAGGTCGGCGGCGGACTGGATATCCGAGTCTTCGAGGGTGACCATCACCCAGAGATAACGGTCCACGTTCATGAACCACTTCGGCGGGTCGTCGAGGGTAGGTGCCTGGGGGATGTAGTCGAGGCCGGTGCCCGAGAAGGTGAGTCGGCCTGACAGCAGTGACTGCTGCACGGCGGTTTGCACATTCACGAAGTCGATTTCGATGCCTTCATCCTCGTAGAACCCGAGGGGGTCGGCGATGTAGTAGTAAGGCCAGTAGATGGGCAAGGGCGCCGTCGGTGCGAAAGTGACTTCCACGGTTTCGGCGGGTGCCTCACCGTCGGCGTCGCCATCGCCACAGGCCGCTACAACCAGTGCAAGGGCGGTGACGATCGTCGCCAACTGCAACCTGTGGCGACTCCTGAAGGGACTTCGTGGTCTAGGCATCTTGTGCTCCTCCTCTTCCGAGACCAGTCCCCACTCGGCCCGAGGTCGAGTCGGGTGTGATCAACGTTGCCGCACACACGGTGTCAGCTTGTGCAGTCGCGCCGCACCTTAGTGCAATCGATTGTAGGAGGTACTGGCAGGGGATACCTGACGATCCGAGCCGAGGCAGCGCCCGAGATTTCAGGCACATGCCGGTTGGTGAAGGCTCGGGGCGCGTCAGTTCGTGTAGCCGCCGAGGAGGTAGTTCTCGATCTCGGCGGCAACCTCCGGCGCGTCCGATGCTTCGTCGAGCTCCTCCAACAGCTTGTGGAGCCACAGCGCCCAGGCCTTGCGGCCGCCACTCTCCTCGGTGACGAGTTGACCGACCCTGTCGATGAGAGGCGAGACCTGGGTGCCTTTCGTCTCGAGGTCACGCAGGTGACGCACACACTCCCCGATGAAGGCGGGGACCTCGACCTCATCGAGATGATGGCGGTAACCGTGATCTGTATGGCCGCAGACCTGGCATACGGCCCAGGCCGGCGTCTCCGACGAAGTCATACGCCTGGAATGTACATCCCTCCGGTGCCAGTCGTGGTGTCTGAGGCAGGGTCTGTGGTTACTCTCCGCCGGTCTTGGCGTCCATTGTGCCCGAAGTCAGATTCGTCAGATCAGGCTCGGTCGATCTCGCCTACCAGGTCCTCGGCGAGGGGCCGACGGACATCGTGATCATGATCGGCTGGGTGTCCCTCCTAGAGGTTCCCGTCTCGGCCAAGTGCTGTCGCCCCCGGCCAACTCAGGGCTGGAGGCTTCGCTGAGCGGTGCCTGGAACCCAGGGTTCGACAGGACTGGCGCCCCCGGCTCGGCCAACTTTGGGCTGGAGACTTCGCTGAGCGGTGCCTGGAACCCAGGGTTCGACAGGCCTGGTGTCGCCCGGCCAACTCAGGGCTGGAGACTTCGCTGAGCGGTGCCTGGAACCCAGGGTTCGACAGGACTGGCCTCGAGAGAGTCCGGGCGTCTCTTGACTTTCGCGAGGAGGATGCCGATAACGGCACTGACCAACCACGAGGTGAGGTTTCGATATGTGGCGTTCAGCGACGCGTGATCGAGTCGAGGATATGTTGTACGACGCCGAGAAGGCGCTCACCGATCCCGAGCTGCGAAGCTCCCCCAGCCTCATCGAGCAGCTCCTCCATCCCGAATTCGCCGAGATCGGCAGTTCCGGGGAGGTCTACGACCGCGCCACCATGATCGAGATGATGACCACGGAGATGCCAGGGGATGTGCTCATCCGAGACTTCACCGTCGATCGTCTCTCGGATGACATCGTTCTCGTGAAGTACCGATCGGTGGGGACCTCGGGGCAGGAGGCGAGACGGTCTTCGATTTGGGTCAGGACCGACGATCGCTGGCAGCTCCGACACCATCAAGGGACGCGAGTCCCCGACCGCTGGGGTCAGGTCCGCTGATCCGAGGCTTCGACGCGTGGCCTCTCTCTAGAATCGCCCCTGCCATGAAGGGGAAATGAACCCGGCACTTGCGACTATTGCTCGATGGGGTGGTGTATTGCTCCACGGGGCCGTCGGCTGGGTCTATCTGGTCTCCGGGCTCGTCGCCCCGGGTTGGGCCGTCGTCGGCCTCCTCACGATCTGGGTGGCTCTCCTGGTGGTGGCGATCAGGGTCTGGCGATCGCGTCCACTGATCGTGTTGGGAATCCCGTTCCTGGCCATGGCGATCTGGTTCGTCACTCTCTTCCTCGGCGAACGGCTCCTCGACTGGACCGCTTGACTTCTGACCGCTGCGAGCGGTCTATCCGACGGGCACGACGGTCACGGAGATCGTTGCCCGTCTCCGATTGGGATGATGTCGCGATGCCCGGCCGTCCACACCCAGGCCTCGAATGGCTCGGTCTTGCCTTTCAGCGCCAGTGAACGGTGTCGGAGCGAAGAGGTGTCGACCTCGGTGGCGTCGATGATGGCTTGGCTGAGCACCACTTCCCCCGGCATCGGCAGCAGTGCTCAACCGCGCCGCGGTGTTGGGTGCATCACCGACCACAGTGAAGTCCCGCGAGCCGGTTTCGCCGACCACGCCGACGTAGGCCTCGCCCGTGTGGACGCCGACTCCGGGCGGGGATGTCACCGGCGATACGCTCCGCGGCGCGGAGTCGCCCTCCGGGTGCTCGGTGCCGACAAAGCCAGGAATCCACATCGCCTTCACCCCGTCTCCGGCCATGTGATCGATGACCCCGTGCTCCTTGTCGACTCCTTGGCTCACCAGAGCGAAGTAGCGACGAATCCCCGTCACTGAACGCCCACGGATCCATTTGCTCGGCCATCTCGGTCGAGCCTCGCACGTCCACATAGAGCAGTGAGACCTCCGCCTCGCCGCTGTGTTTCTCCAGGGAACGGACACAGAAGCGGCACATCTGTTGGTTGAGCTCCCATCGTTTGAACCCGAAGAGCCGGAGTATTGGGGCATACGGGCCGGTGAAGGGGGCCTCACACAACTGGCATCGTGGCGGTGAGGGAAGTCGGAATGTGCGTTGGATCCGACTCAGGGTCGAGTCATCGCCTCCCAGCAGATGCGCCCCAATATTCCGAGTGCCGGTCGCCATGCTCGTCCGGTTTCACGATCCGGGGAGTATCGATTCGGGGAGCAGTCGGGCCTTCCGGTGTCATTGTGTTTGGTCGATGAGTCGGCGGGCCAGAGTCCTCAGCATCCCCAGGGCCACAACAGGACGCTCCTCGAGCACCGACAACAGGTCGGCGCTGGAGAGGACGAGCCCCATGACGCCGCGGCTTCCCGCGTGGACGTTGGCCGACCGGGGCTGACCCAAGAGCAGCGCGAGCTCTCCGACCGGCTCGCCTGCGCCGTAGGTCTGGACGACCCGGCGCTTCGACTCCGAGCCCACGGTCACCACAGCCTCGCCCCGCACGATGAGCAACATCCCGTCCCCCTCGTCACCTGCGGTGAAGATTGTCTCTCCCGGATCGAAGATCCGGATAGTGGAGGCCCGCGCGACCAGGTCGAGATCCTCGGGGTCCAGCTCCGAGAACATCCGGGTGCGCTGGAGCATCATGATCCGATCCATCGGATCGAGACTGGCGGTGAGGTCATACGGCTCCATCCCGGACCAGCTTGCCACGGTCGAGCCGGATCGTTCGGCCATGACCTGTCTCGCCAGTGCCTGCAGCCAGGGGTCGAAATCATTTGCCAGCTCTTCGAGAGCGGCGTGCACATCGCCTCCTAGATCCGTCTCGCCCTCGAGTAGGGGCAGCAAGACCGTGGTCACCGAGCGCACTCCCAATGTCTCCAGCGCCTCGATCGCCTGAGCCCGGATCTCGGTGTCGCCGGAGCGCACGCCGCGGGCGACCACCCGCATCACTGCTTCCGTCGCCCGGGTCGTCATGGCCCGCAGAACCCATTCCACCAGTCGGGTGCGACGCATCCGGAGCACCCGGATCAGATAGCCCTGGGCGTCGGAAATCGGCGCCACGTCGAGTGCCAGGGCCTGAGCGGCCAGCCACGACGCCCTCTTTGCCTCCGTGCCGGCCCAGGCGATGAACTGCTCGCTGGAGCCCTCCAGTGGAGTCATCGCCCGTAATGCCGCCTCAGAGGCGACCACCGAGCCCGACTCCAATACCTCCAAGAGCGCTGCCCGCCCAGCGTCGGTCGTCAACAGTGCCGACCCGGCTGCCGAGCGCACTCGCGGCGATCGGTCGTCCAGCCGAGGCGACAGCAGCTGAATGTCTCCACCGTGCGCTGCCACCGCAGCGACCGCAGCCTCCCGCACCGCCGGGCTGTCGTGGTCGAGAAACCGCGTCGACTCGACTGTCAGGTCCACTCCCGGTCGCGCGATCTCGTTGAGGGCGGCGGCAACAGAACGAGGATCGATATCGCCAAGGAGATCGTCGATGATCCCCTGGCCCTCCTCGCCGCCTATCAAGATGGCCGCCGCCGCCCTGACCCTGGGATCGGTATCCGTCAACGCGAGGCGACCGACGGAACGGTCGCCGGCGTCTGGATTCTGTTGCAGGTAGCCAAGTGCATGAAGGCGGATCTCGGGCATCTCGTCCCTGATGGCAGTGGCGGCATGACTGGAGATCCGAGCCGGGTCGATGGCACACATGCTGTCGAAGGCGGCAACCCGAACCTGAGGACTGTCGTCTCCCAGCAGCTGCGCGATCTCGGAGGCACCGGAGCGCCCGCGCAGATGGGAGAGCCAGGCAACGGCGAGCGCTCTCGCCTCGGGTCGGGGATCGTCGAGGTGAGCTTCGAGAACTCGGACCGCATCGGCGTCTGTTGGTGTGAATAGCCCCTCCTGGGGGACTTCGAACACGTGGGGCATGCCGGCTCTGACGGTGGCCACGAGCGCATCGACGTAGGCCGATCGGACGGCGAAGACAGCGATGACCGCGAGCGTTGCCACCAGCAATCCGACGACAAACACCGTCGACTGCGGCGCCGAAGTGGTGAGCAGGAGCAGCCCTCCTCCGAGCATCGTGCCTATCTGGGCGGGCACCGCAGTCATGAAGCTGACGATCTGTGCCCTGCGCCGTCCCGACGCGACGTTGAACAGGGCCGTGAAGGCGGTGCCACCGATTGCGTTCGTGGTCACCCATTGCAGTCCCCGCACGAGGGCTGCGCTGGAGAGTGTGAACACGACGAGCCAGGTGCCGAAGCCACCGGCATAAACCAGGGGCACCAACAGGAGTGACACCACGATGCCGAAGCGGGCGAACAACCGGTTGGTGAGAAGAAGGGAGACAAGAAAAGTGGCAGTGGTGGCGATCGAGGCGAAGACCCCGAGAAAGGCCGCAATCTCCGTCTCCGTGTCGAACGACCCTGCCACCTGCTGGCTGAATGGGAAGTACACGAGGTAGAACAGACACGACATCGCCGCGGCCACCATCGCTCCCAGTCGGAGCAGTCGGTTCGAGCGGACGGTGACGAGAATCGAGGAAGGCGATCCGAGAAGCGAACCGGCCGACGCCACCGCTTCCTCCGCAGGGAAGAAACGTGCCAACGGGAAGAGCACCAGAAACCCGACCACCAGAAGGGTCGACTGGACCACGAGGAGGTTCGGCGTTCCGATGAGAGCTGCCAATGGCCCCGTCGCCAGGTTGCCCACCACGCCACCAGCGATTCCCGCGGTGGCGAATATCGGGAACAACCGCTTCGCCTGTCTCGTCGTGCAGGCCGCGCCGGCAGCATTCCACATCGCGGTGAAGGTCAGCATGATGACGACCTGAGTCGACACCCAGATGACGGGGTACGCCGCCGGCCACTCCTGTCGAGCCGTCATCGACTCCACGGCGGCCCAGGAGGCGCAGACCAGCATCAGGAGGCGGAGCCAGCGAGCGTTGTCCCGGGAGGCGAGACCCGCGCTGTGGCCGAGGACGAAGATCATCACCGCCGGCCCGGAGATGAGGATCATCAGCGGCAGTTGTGAGACGCCGAAGCGCTGGAAGAACAAGGCGTCGGCGGCGTTGGCCCCCAACCCGTGGCTCGACTGCACCACTGCGAAGAAGCCGACCATCCACGCGACCAGTGGTCGCTCGTCGGATTGAATGCGTAGGACGCGCTCCAGCCGGGTCATTGCGGCGGTTCTACCAGCACGACCCGATCGCGTGGCGCTGCTGGCTCACACGCCAGCCCGGACTCATCCTCGCTCAGGCTCGCGTTCCGAGCGAAGCACGGCGAGCAACACGCGCAACAGCAGGATGGTGGCCAAGATCATGGCCGCCCAGCCCAGCACGCTGAAGAGTGGCACGTCGATGCCGGACACTTGCGGTCCTCCCTCCGAGCCCAACAACAGCACCGACACCACTCCGATGCCGACGCTGAGAAACGCCATGACTGCGCGGTTGAGCAACCTCTCCAGGGTCCTGATCTCATCGGGATAGGCAAAGAGGCGGACCCGGGTGGTGAGACGTCCGTGTTCTGCAAGGCGGGCGATACGATCGAGATGCCGGGGAGCCCTTCGGAGGAGTGGGCCGAGCTCGGCCCACTCTTGAATCACGAATTCGCTCATCGACGTGGGGGTCATCCGCTCCCTCATCTCGTCGCCGCCGATCTCGGCCACCACCTCGAAGACGGGGTAGGCGGGTGAGAGTGTCTCCAGGGTCCCAGTGAGCGTGGCCAACGCCCGGAACATGGTCGTGGTCGACGGGGGCAGTCGCATGCCCAACTTGGTGGTCAGCCTGAGTAGGTCGGTGAGGGCTTCGGGGCGGGGGAGCCCAGTCCCGGCGATCGACGCCAGGAACTGTGCCAGTGAGCGTTCCACATCATCGGGGTCGTGCTCGGCTTCGATCGCCCCCACGGTCATGAGGGCGTCGTACAACAGCGCAGGCTGCTCCAAGCGCATCGAGAGCAGTGTCTCGAAAACGGAGGCGCGCTCGTAGGCGTCGAGCCGACCGGTTATGCCGAAATCGACCATCCCCAGGGTCCCGTCGGCCAGCAACAGGATGTTGCCAGGGTGAGGATCCCCATGGAACCTCCGTCCGTTCAACATCGCGCCCACCTGGGAGCGGCACAGGGCATCGGCGAGACGTCGGAGTTGGGTCGCATCGAGTTCGCCCTCCGCTGGCTTGGAGAGGGGGGTGCCGATCAGACGTTCCATCACCAACATACGGTCCGTGGTCAGTGACTCGACGATCGCAGGTATCCGGATCAAGGGATCGCCGGCACATGCTTTGGCCATTTCCATGGCATGCGTTGCCTCCACTGCGAAGCGGAGCTCGGCCCGTAGCACGTCGGAGAACTCCTGCACCAGCTCCCTGATGTTGTAGGCCTTTCCCCAACCGGTACGTCGCTCGGCCACCCGGGCCAGCCACCGTACGATGGCGAGATCTCGCTCCACCTGTTCTTCGAGCCCGGGCCGACGAACCTTGACCACGACATCCCTGCCGTCGCGAAGTCGGGCGGCGTGCGCCTGCCCGATCGACGCTGAGCCCAGTGGCACCCAGGTGATCTCTGTAAAGACCTCCTCGAGTGGTCGACCGGTCTCCTCTGCCACCAGGGCTCGCACCTCCGACTCGGGTATCGGCGGGACCTCGGCATGGAGACGCCCCAACTCCGCCAACGCCGCCGGAGGCAAGAGGTCCGGTCGGGTGACCAGGAGCTGGCCCAACTTCACGAACATGCCTCCCGCTTCCTCCAGAGCCAGCCGGGTGCGTCGTGCGATCTCGGCAGGGCTCCGAGCCGATACCTCCCCCCTCCGCAGCCCCACGAGCGGAGCCAACCCATGCCGGGCCACGATTCGGCTCACCGCCAGACCCCGGGCCCACATGCCAAACCAGCGTTTCAGGGCCCGAAACGGACGTATGCGCCTTCGCGAATCTCGGGGCTTAGAGGTGAACAACAGCTCGAAGCCCACCATCACCCCCATCGTCGCCAAGATGGCCAGTCCCAGCGCCAGGACTTCGAATTCGGTCCTGATGGTCTCGAACTCGTCGAACGTCTCGAGGTCTCGCACCAGTAGAGTCGCTGCCCCTATCCCCCCGAACGCCATCCCGATAAAGGTGGCCAGAATCGTTCGTCGCCAGGTCAGCTCGCGGGCGCCGAGCAGGGCGCGCACCAGCCAGGCAAACACGAGGACGACCACTACGGCTTGAAGGAACTCCGCCATCTGACTCGGGAGGCTACGTCGGCGCGGAGCCTGGAGCGCTCCCGGAGCCGAAATGCTCACCGCATCGATCGAGCGGCAGCCTCGCCTTCCGGTTCGGGCTCGCGGCTGGTCGATGCCCGTCACGCGAGGGCACCTGCACAAGGACGCCGGCGCATGCGGGAGCCCGATGCGGGTGAGGGTGCTCTCCTCGCTCTCTGGTGACGGGTAGGCCCTACCGGGCTTCATGCGGCATGCCCGTAAGCTGACCCGGCAATGACAGACCTCGAGTTGGCCTCGCCCGAGAACGGGCTCTCCGCCTCTGAGGTTCGTCAGCGTGTCCAGGCGGGGCAGATCAATCGGGTCACCGAGCGGCCGAGCCGGACCACCGGCGAGATCGTTCGCGACAACATCATCACCAGGTTCAACATCCTCCTGGGGGCTCTCCTCGTAATCGTCCTCATCGTCCTTCAGGAGCCGCGGGATGCACTGTTCGGAATCGTCCTGATCACCAACTCGGCCATCGGCATCGTGCAGGAAGTGCGGGCCAAGCGCACGCTCGATCGACTCGAGGTCGTGGCTGCCCCCAAAGTGCGGGTCGTCCGCGACGGTCGGGTTGGAGAGCAGCCCGTCGACCGGGTGGTGGTTGACGACCTCATCGACCTCCGCCCCGGCGAACAGCTCGTAGTCGACGGTGTGGTGATCGGTTCCTCGGGGTTGGAGATCGACGAGTCGCTGCTCACCGGAGAGGCCGACCCGGTGCACAAAGAGCCGGGTGATGAGTGTCTCTCCGGTAGTTTCGTGGCCGCCGGGTCGGGCCGTTACCGGGCCACCCGGGTCGGCGCGGAGGCATATGCCGCCAAGCTGGCCCACGCCGCCAAGCGGTTCACCCTCGTCCGATCCGAGCTTCGCGAAGGTATCGATTCGATTCTGGGGATCGTCAGCTGGGTGGTGATCCCCATCGGCGCCCTCATCGTCTGGAGCGCGATGCAGGGCGGCGGCACCTTCATCGAGGGGCTGGGCGGCGGAGTGGCCGCCGGGGTGGCGATGGTTCCCCAGGGCCTGGTCCTGCTGGCCTCGATCGCCTTCGCCCTCGGCGTCATCCGATTGGGGCGACACAACGTGCTGGTCCAGGAGCTGCCCGCCATCGAGGGTCTGGCTCGGGTCGACACAGTGTGTTTCGACAAGACGGGCACCCTCACCGAGGGCCGACTCACCGTCGAGGAGGTGATCATGCTCTCCGAGCACGATCCTGCCCCCGCCCTGGCCGCACTAGGGGCTGCCGAGTCGCATCCCAACGTGACTATGGCAGCAATCGCGACGGCCTACCCCGATGACCCCGGCTGGGGGGTGCAGGTCTCGGTCCCGTTCTCCTCGGCGCGCAAGTGGAGCGGGGTCACCTTCTTTGGTGACGGCACCTGGGTGGTCGGCGCCCCCGATGTAGTGGCCCCCCGCGACGAGAGGGTCAAAGAGCTGGTCGTGGACATCTCCGCAGGCGGGGCGCGGGTACTCCTGGTGGCGACCGGTACGAGCCCGTTGGCCGACGGGAGCCTGCCCGGCGAGCTGGAGCCGGTGGCGCTCGTGGTCCTCGCCGACCAGGTTCGGGCCGATGCCGCCGACACCGTTCGCTATTTCGCTCAACAGGGGGTTCGGGTCAAGGTGATCTCCGGAGACCATCCCGACACGGTGGCGGCGGTGGCCGGTCAGGTGGGCATCGACGGCTGGTCCGATCTGGTCGACTCCCGGCTCCTTCCCAAGGATCCCGAGGACCTGGCCGACATCATGGAGAGCCGCACCGTGTTCGGCCGGGTCACCCCGGGGCAGAAGAGCGCGATGATCCGGGCATTGCAGTCGCGGGGCCACGTCGTGGCCATGACCGGGGATGGGGTCAACGACGTGCTCGCCCTGAAAGAGTCCGACATCGGGATCGCCATCGGCAGTGGGGCACCGGCCTCTCGCGCCGTGGCACAGTTGGTGCTGATCGACGGCCGGTTTGCCACCATCCCCGAGATCGTGGGGGAGGGGCGGAGGGTCACGTCCAACGTGGAGCGAGTGGCCAACCTGTTCATCACCAGCACCGTCTATGCATTGGGGCTGTCACTCGCCGTTGTCATCTCCAGCCTTCCCTTTCCCTTCCTCCCCCGACACCTCACGCTGGTGGGAAGTCTCACCGTGGGGATCCCCGCCTTCTTCCTGGCCTTGGCACCGTCACGGCGCCGAGCCCGGCCTGGATTCGTCTCCCGGGTCCTCAAGTTCGCCATCCCGGTGGGCATGGTGGCCACCCTGGCCACCTTCGCCGGCTACTGGCTGTCAGATCTGGAAGGGTCGACCATCACCGAGTCGCGGACCACCGCGACCTTGATCCTGGCGGCCATCGGTCTCTTCGCCTTGGGCATCGTGAGCCGCCCCCTCGTTCCTTGGAAGAAAGGTCTCATCGCCACGATGGCGGGCCTGTTGGTCCTCGCCATGGCCACCCCTTTCCTTCGCTCGTTCTTCGCCCTCGACCTGCCCCGGACCGTCGTCTCGCTGTCCGCAGTGGGGATCGTCGCCATCACCGGGATGGTGATGGTCTTCGCCCTCCGCGCCGTGGGCTGGGCGAAGATCGTCCCCGAGCTACTCAAGGAGCATCCCCCCAGCGAGCCGAACGCATGGAGGCTTCTCACCACCAGGGTGGTGGAGCGCTCCGGGTGGCACCGGTCTTTCCCCACCACCACGGAGATGACCCCGGTGACCCCGCCCCCACGGCGAGAAGCCGAGAAGTGAATCAGGTTTGCCGGCAGCTGCGACATCAGCGTCTCGTGGCCAGATGACATGACGTTGGGCCCTGTGCCGTCAAGGGCCTCGTCACTGTTCCCGACTTCGCGGTCCGACCCCCTACATTCTCCGTGTGCCCGAGCCGAGGAGTGTCCTCTCCCGAGAGTTGTTGCCGGCGTCGATCGCCGTGTTCGCCAGCGCGACACTGGCATCTTTCCAGGCGCTCGGAATCGCCGCCGCCCTGCCTGACATCGCCACCGACCTGGGCAACGTCTCGCTGCTTCCCTGGGTGATCACCGCCTACCTCCTCACCTCGAGCCTGGCCACGGTGGTCGCTGGGCCGTTCATCGACGCCATCGGGGTTTCCCGGATGTTCCGTCTCGCGGTCGTGGCATTTGCGGTCACCGGCTTCGCCACCGCCTTCGCTCCCTCGATGGAGGTGCTGGTGGCACTCCGACTCTTCCAGGGCGCAGGCGCCGGTCTCATCCTCTCCAC
>Ga0268386_10001662_pt1 | contig 15334 bp, 8 predicted proteins | sample RVTome_15_FD_200260 | JGI IMG/M metagenome (GOLD analysis project Ga0268386, IMG submission 200260) | Soil microbial communities from uranium-contaminated site in the Upper Colorado River Basin, Wyoming, United States - RVT150D86... ...
GTGCAGGGTGTACCCAGGGCCGGTGGTGTCTATCGCAGGTCATGCCGAGGGAGACGAGGCTATTGAGATTGTGATCGATTACGACGCGCAGCGGGGGCCGGTTGGGGTGCGGGTGGAAAAGTCCAACACAACGCCGTCCTGGAGCGCGGGACGAGATGATTTGTCGTTCGAAATTGATGGCAGCCACGTGAAGGGCGAGGGAACCTTCACCGAATTCGTGGGCGGCAGCTCCAATAAGGAGCAGGGCAATTTCGATGTTACCTGTTAGCTGATGCGCACCGCGATCGGCCGCGTTGCGGCGCTCGCCGGCGTGGCCTGCCTGCCGACTGTGTCCCTGGCACTCGACGATTGCAGTGCCGAACTCGCGATATTCGATCAGCGCATCGAGAACACAGATCACCCGGACTACAACGTGCAGCTTGCGTTGCAAATGCGCCAGGGTATCGAGCAGAACTGCGGGTTTCTGGACGAGCAGGTGCTAGGCCACTTGCTGGACAACCTCGATGAAATTCTCCCGCCCGGTCCGAACGATCCACCGCGCGAGCGCCGGGCACAGCCCTCCGTTGTGGCAGCCGACGATGCTGACCGTGCCAAGGTCACGTCGGGCGCGCCGCCGCGCCAATCGGCTGCCGTGCCATCGATGTCCGGTGCGAGTTCGCGCGGTCGATCGCTGGCGGCGCAGTTCATCGATCGTCCAGACAACATGGACATGTTCGCCATCTGGGACATGGATACTCACAACGGCAATGCGCGCGTGCTGTACTCGACAACGCCATCGACGCCGCAATTCGGTCAGTCGGACTGGCAAGCATACGTCTACGTCGTGGTGATCGACGGTGACGGGGACACAACGCACCGCAAGGTGACCAGCCGGCAGGCAAGCGATCATGCCGCATTGACGCTGCGTCGTGGTCATGACGAGATTATTGTCCAGCGTCGGATCGACCGGCCAAACGAACCCGCAACACTCGAACGCTGGTCCATTGCGCGCGCGGAACTCCTCTCCGCCGTGCCGGTACCCGATCCCGCCTGGCCGGATGGCACCCGGCACGATTGGCAACCGTTCCGGACGGCGACCAGCGACGGTAACGTCTTCTTCATTGGCAGCAAGACAACCGGCACTGGCGGCAAATGGCTTGTTGCGTGGTTCGAATCGGCGCCGGACGGCACGATCGTCGGACAGGGATCCGTGACTCGGCCGGACAAAACCGTGCCCACCGCCTGGTTTCAAACGGACAACGGCGGCGCTGGACTCACCGTGTCCATTTCCGCCGCATCGGAACGAAGCATCGATTCGTCGATCGATACGCCGATCCAGAGAGAAATAGCAGAACGTCGAATTCACGCCGTTGTCGCCGCCGAAAAGCGGCTCCTGGTTGTCGACGACGATGGCACCGCTGCGTGGGAGTCAACAGCACTCGAGCGGCAGTTGCTGTGGGGTGGCGACATGGCGATACCGCGGGACCTGCCGCCGGCGGAGATACTGCGCCAGAACCAGGCGCAAATGCTGCTAACGCAGTCAGTTGCTGCAGAAACCGGGGGAACCCGGACCGTGCACAGTCTCGATGTCGGCATGAAACGTGTCGAAACGATCAAGCCGACGAGCGATAGTTACGCGGTGCTTGCGACCGTGCGCGCAGATCGCGGTGTCGACCCGCCGGTACACGGCCCGTACCTGCTGCACCTCGACCGCGCCGGCGGCCTCCGGGAAGTCTATTTGAATCCACTCGCCGAGAAACTCGATACCCGCTTTACGTTGCTGGCCGCTTCTCCGCGGGACGAGATCTACCTGTTGGGCATGAGTGCGTATCGTGGCGAATCAGCCCATATCCTGCGCCTGGGTAAAGATGGGAACGTCGATGCGTACGCGCGCGCGTCGGATCAGCAAGGCATGAAGATTGAGGGCCTATTGGCGGACGATTCCGGAGTGTGGGTGATCGGCCACGGACTCATGACGGAGCGGCGCGGACCACGGCTGTGGGCGGAGCGGATTGAGTTTCCGTGAGATTTTGGAGCAGCAGACCCGGAAGGCTCCAAGTGCGAGCTTCACCGTCAGGTTTCTATTTGATCTGAGCACGGAAACTGCCGTTCGTCAAAATTACGTTTGGCAGTTCCTTGTCGGTATGCGGTACCGAAACGTTCTTGAACGTGCCTGCGATTCGGCCATCGGCACTGAACGATTCAACGGTGACTTTGCCGGGCCCCGACCACTCGGTGCCTGCCTTGTCAATATAGATGAAAGCGACATTGGCCATCGCCGCCATCGGATCGACGTTCTGTCCGACGGTCTTCGGTAACGGCAATTCGATCGGGTAGTTGAGTTTGGTGAGATCAATGGCCATGAAGGTGATCGTCAAAGTGTCGTTTGATTCCGCGGAAGCCTTTGCCATTACGGAACTCGCGAGCGGAGAGTAGTGGTTGCCGCTTGCGGGCAGATAATCGAAGCGCTTTTCATCGCCCTTAATCGTGAAGGCTATGGTGCCGACGGAGGTTGTCTGCGTCACCTGCGTCGTTTGCGCGCCGCCTTCTTGCGCTGACGCCGGTGTTGCCGCTGGATCCGCGTCGCTGCCACACGCAGAGACGGCGCCCGCGGCAATCAGCCCCCATAAGTACACCCTGGTTTCCATATTTCACCTGTTGATAAAGGACCGTGCCTCTTGAGAGTGGGGCATCGATCTCGATCTCCCACAGGTCAAAGCCGTAGCCGGGAGCAATACTCCGCCAGCTGCACGTTGCAAACCCCGCTTTGAGGTCCAGCATGAAGCGAAGCACGCCACTGGCCTCACTACCAATGCCAGCTAGAGGAAATCGCCATCAGGGAACATTGATGTTTCTGGCAAGGACCTGAGCAGGCATCCAGGCGAACCGGCCATTGACCATTACCGCACTCTCTCGCTCTCGAGCCGTGATACAGGACTGTATGCGGTCGAATGTCACTGCGAGCATCCTTCCGTCACCTTGAAGTACACCTGCATCAGGGAGGTCATCGCGATCGGCTCCCGCCGGCGCGTATCCTACTCCGCCCCGCCTGCCATGCACTCGTCCCACGTGGGCTGCTCCTGGGTGGCTATCGTTTCATTCGAGGACAGCTTCCCTTGGATCTGCATCTTTGCGCAGTGAAACAGGTTGCGCACGCCACCGCCGTGAGCGTGCACGGAAGCGACGAGTATCAAACCGAACGCGACGATAAAAAGGGCTTCTGTTGCTGTCGCCGCCCGTCCACTGGAAAGAAAGCCGATCGCTGATCCGTCCACCGGGTCGACGCGCCACCAGGCGAACCGGGCCGGATCCTGATCCGGTAGAAGGACGATCGATGCACCTTGGGCGAGGTGTCCGGCGAGCAGGCTCCGTTGATCCGCGGGTATCACCAACCTGTCGAGGCTGGAGACGGTCGACGGCTTTATGACTGTAAGCGATGACCCGCTTCCGTGTGCATCTTCGATAAGGGTGAACGGAGTCCTGATCGGGCCGGCGAGGGACGAGAACTGTGCGAGCACCCGTCGCTCGGCGACCGTCTCCCATATGCCGCGCATCTGCACATCTCGCCGTGCAGCCGAGGGATCCTGCCAGTTGGTGCTCCGATGGCGGTTGCCGATCATATCGGTGGATACGCTCAAAACGTCAGGCGCGGAAAGATGCCAGTTCAGACCGATCAACGCGGGGGCGGCGCGGTAAGTATGAGCGGTATCGAGCCCTTGGAGTCCGGCGTTCAGCGACCGCAACATGGCCATGAGCACTGCGGCGTCGGGACCTCGGCTCCTGGTCGTGAGCTTCTCATAGTCCAGACGACCCTCTGTCGAAAGCTGCTTGCGCATTTCCACCGCGGCGACCCGGTCGTTGAGCTGCTCATCCAGCGTCAGCGCCTGCGGTACTCCGCCCACGGCGACCATGAACTCATCGGACGTCAAGAGCTGCCAGGGCTGCGCGCGCTCGTAGGAGAACTCCGACAGGTCGCTCCGGGCCCTGGCATCGGGACCGATCCGGTCCAGCAGGTATCGTCGGTGTGTCTGCTCGCTGCCATCGGGAAATATGATCGTATAGTCGATCCACTGCGCAGTCAGAAAACGCGCCTGGTCCGCGGACTCCTCGCTGGACCCCAGCGCGCCGAGGGCGGCGGTCGCCTTGTCCACTTTTTCGCCTACTGATTCGAAGAGGGCGCTGGCCGCGAGGTTGCCGCCCCGTGCCTCGAGATCGTACAGCACACCGTCGAGATTGAAGCCTCTCGTTCCCGGGAGCAAGTCGCCGTTCAGGACCGGTATAAAGAGCTCACTGGATGCAAGGGATTCCGCCGCGTCGACACCGGAGAGGTCGCCGGCAAGACCGTTCGGAAGGTTGAGCAGTGCAAAACTCCGGCCCACCAGGTTCGCTGAAGGTCGCTCCCATGCGGGTACCACCTCGTGAGTCTTCAACGTGCCAAGCTCCGCCCGCTCGATGAATACGGCGAGCCTGATGCTATGTTGCAGCTCAGACGGTATGGTATCGCTGAAGTACTCCGATGGCGTCGGGGCTGGGAAAGCAGCGTCGCTCCTGAGCGCGGGGTGCTCTGCGCTCCAGGGATCGCTCACCGCATCCCGGAACTCGACCCAGAAATAATCCCGCGCTTCCTCAACCAGATCGACCTGCATGGTTCTAACCGGCTGCCGTTCGAGAACTTCCGTTAGCAGGTCGTTGGTCGCCCGCGCCAGATCGAGCTCCTCGGGCGTGGGGGGTACGGAGTCGAGTGGATCAGCAAGCCTGGCGTCACCGAGATCGCTGCTGATCGTGCGCCATTCGTCCGAATCCGCCGGAGGCGGTTCGGTGCTGCGTTCCCGGTCCATTTGCCCGAGCAGCACGCGGGCTTGTGCCTGCGTCAACTGACCGCGTGCGATCCGCGCGTCCAACCCGGCATCCTTGAGCAGGTTGGCGAGCAGCACCGCCTGATCCAGACTGTTTCCGGCGCGGCTCAGGAGTGTGCCCAGCGGACCTCGGAGCAATCCCGGGTACTGCTCGAAGTCGACTTTCTCACGCACGAACGCGACGATGGTCTCGGCATCCCAGTCAAGTCCGTCCACCAGCGCCTCGATGTCGAACTGGCGGCGATCAACCGTAGCGCGGAGCGCGTTCAGGAGGTCCAGCTTCTTCTCTATCGCGACCGTCGATTCCGGCAAAGCGCTGGGAGAAGGAGTGGCGAAAGCCCAGACGGGATTGAACGCCAGCGTAATAGCCAGGATGAGCGTGAGGGTGTTCTTCATGACCACCTCCGGTCTATGGTCGGTTTTACGTGCCTGGCCAGACACGCCACCGTCCTGCTGAAAGTAAGGGCCTACCTCCTCAAGCGCGAAAGAAGCGGCAAACCGCCACCGACGACGTCCGTATCGCGCCTCTATAACTCAAGGTGTATCGCCTTCTCACCCGGCACCTCCACATCCTTGAACACACGCGACGGTACCGTCTCTACCACCACCCGATAAACACCTTGCTCCACCTCCACCGGCGCACCGCCGACAGAACCTTTCGCGACCGGCTCGCCATTGCGATCGTAGACTGTGTACGGTGTAGCCAGCGCTTGCGCTACCGCGTTATTCAATCCCGCGGAATCGTTGGCTGCGAAGTATCGCCCGCCACCCGCTTCGGCCCACGATTCGAACTGCGCCGCAAGCGCATCGTCATCGATCGCAAATCCGACAATATTGAGACTGATGGCAATGCCTGCCTCTGCGAGTTTCTCGATCTCCGCCGCCGGATCGCCGTCGCAGGTTTCCTCGCCGTCCGTCACCAGCACCACCACCGCGTTTCTACCTGCCTTGCCGAGATCCTTCGCCACCTCGGCGAGCGACGCCGCGATCGGCGTCCGCGCGAGATTCTTTGCTTCGATGCCGGCCAGTTGGGCGATCGCCCTGTTCGTATCCAGCGGCTGCAACGGAATCTCGAGATCCGTTTCGCAGGCGTTCGGCGTGCGATGGCCGAACAGGCGCAACGCTGTCGGCGTACCAGCCGGAATGTGCTCGCGTAGTGCGCCACTCAGCACGTCCTTGGCGATATCGATGCGCCGCCGCCCTTCCATGCGCTGCAGCATCGAGCCCGATGCGTCGAGTATCAGTTCGACTGCCGAGGTGGCAACCGCGCCGCGCGCGCCCGTTCCCGCTACCACCTGCAGCGAACCGGGGCCTGGCGCTTTACGTTGCTCGGTCGCGAGCGTGAGCGCGTAATGCGCCGGCCGGCGCAACAGCGTGGCGGAGCGATCGAACGCAACTTCCATCTCGCCTTCGCTCGACAGGTACGCGTAATGGCCGCCGTTCACCCGCGACCAGTCCTGCATCAGGTTTTCCTCAACCATTGCATTGGTGCCAGCCGAGCTGTTGGAGCTCACTTTCAGTGTGAACACCCGCGGCTGCACCTCCTTGTATGCGTCCCACATTTCAGCGTGGCGAGGCGTTGATGCATCCGTGACCATGACGATCGCCTTGGTACCGGCGCGCGCGGCAAGCGCTCGCGCACCATGGTACTGGGTGTGTTCGGCCGAGCTCGAGGTTACGCTACGAGGAAAGTCGTTCAGAATCGTCTGCAACAGGTACGGTTCCCCGTACCAGTCGCGCAGCAACGGTCTGCTGGCGCCGAAAGGCAGGAAATTGGCTGTGTCACGGCCCGGCACCAGGTCCTCGGCGTAGGCCGTCAGCGAGTTATAGATCACCTGCCGGAACGGCCCGACACTGGCGCTCGTATCCCACAGGAACAGCACGTTACGCGGCGGCTCTCGCAGCTCGATAAATGTGTCTCCCCCGGCTGGCAATGCCGCTTCAAATACATGCACTCCGGACGTGCTCTCACGTTCGCGTTTGCGCAACAGTAACGGCTGCCCGGCGGCATCGGTGAGTACGAGCTCCGACCGTACAGTCGGATCGCCTGTCAAAGTGAAGATGGCCGTGTTATGACCCTCGGGCAGAACCGGGCGATACCAGTGTGTCTGACGACCGAGCTGTACGGCGCCCGACTCCGTGACTCCGGCGAGCAGCGCCGCCGCAGCGCTTCGCGACTCGTTGCCTCGTTCGGTCAGCCCTTCGCGCATCGGCACGGGTTGGGTGGACTCGTAGAAGCCCGACTGGCTGTCGAAGCCCCACTCGCTCTGCACCGAGCGATAATCGACACCGGTCGGCTGTTCCCGGATCGTCAGCAGCTCGGGAGCATCCACGCTGCGTCCGGCGTCGATGTCCGGGGCAGAGAAGCGCAGGTAGCGGACCCAAGTCGGAGATTTCAGCTCCAGCACGTCGCCGGTCGCGGCCCGGGACCATTCCGCAAGCGGCTGCCACGGACCGATCGGCGAGTCGAGGCTCGTCGAAAGGGACACGTGTTCGATCTTTTGCGCCGTCCGATTCGAGTCACGCCACTCGAGGCGCTCGATTTTTGCGACCCGGTTGTGGTGGAAGCCGAGGATAAATTCGAAGGGCTGGTCGGGCGGCACCCGTACGGTGGGAGCGTCATTCTTCTCTGTCAGCACGCTGTCGTCCCAGCCTGCGTTGATCCTCGGCTTTGCCCAACTGACATGACCGCCGAGCGCCGGGTCCGCAATATTCAAACCGGCGCCCAGGAACGGATCGAAGCCGGGTGCCGCAATAACCTTCCATTCGCCGAGTGTAATGCCGCCGTTTCGTTCACCGTGCCAGTTGCTCAACACAAAGAGGCGGGCAAAGCGCGCCTCGATCGGCGCGTCGAGCACGAAGAACTGCTCCGTTTGTGTGGCGTTGAGCGTGCCCTTCGCGACTGTCTCGAAGTGTGTCCCATCCACCGAGAGCTCGAACGCCACGTCGCGCGGAAAAAGCTGCGTCGTCCGGGTGCTGGTGGGATTCAACGCAAAGCCCGCGATCGCGATCGCACGCTCCCCGGGCAAGTCCACGGTGACGACGGCCGGACCACCGCGGCCGGCACGAAACGTGACGTAGGGCCCGAGCGCGGCGACACCGTCAAACAGCTCGCCAAGACGATCGTTCACCGTCGCGTGCGGCGACTGGGCGGTCGCACCGAATGCCGCCAGGGCAACGTTCAAGCCGCCGCGCAACGCCGCGGGGACCGCCCAGGAGTGGGCCGGGTTGACCGGCGCGGCCTCACGACCGGTCGAGAGTTCGGTGAATGTGCTGACACTGCGCCCGTCCGCTGTTTTGGCCTGAACACTCAGGCGTACCGGAATGTCCGCCCAGGCATCGTGCGGCACGGCGACTCGAACCGGGATATCCTGCGAGGCGCCACCCGGCACTTCGGACAAAGTCTTTTCAACCTCGAGCCGCCAGCGGGCATCGCTAACAGCCCATTCGATTGCCAGGTCGAGCGACTCGGCGCCGCTGTTCTCAACGCTCAAAATACCGCTCACGCTCTGGCCGATACGCTCGTAAGCCGCGACCTCGGTCGCTTCGAGCATCAGCGAGAGCGTGGCCGGCAGCGCAGGCAGCGGCGTCGGTGCGTCTTCGCCGTCGAACAACACATTCATCGTGTAATCGGCTTCGATGTTTTGCCCGCCGACGCGAATGTAGTTCGGGCCGGTCGCCGGCAACTCACCGCGATAGCTGCTGCCGGGTTCATCCCAGGCGAACGCGAGTGGCTTTTCTTCGGCATCGAGCACGTCGACGCCGGCAGCGGGTTTCGTGTCGAACTGCAGTATGAGCGTACGCGCTGTCCCGGACTCGGGCAGCACGTACCAGTCGGCATTTTCCCGCCAGCCGCCGCTGCGGCCCTTCACGACGCGAGTCGGCGGCACGGGATTCGCGAACACGGCGTTGTCGTTCGGTTCGCAGTCGGCCGGGCACTGGAAGCGATCCAGTCGCTCGAGTTGCAGCTTGTACTCCGCGTCGCTGGGAGTTCTTAGCGCCCGCAGCGTAATGTGATAGTCGCCCGGCGGAAACAAGCCGTCGGCAACGATCGTTCCGCCGGAGTTGTGCTCGCGCAGTTGGTCACCGTTGAAGTACAGGTGTGCGTGGATCTGGCCATCCGCCGGCGGTGCCGCCGTCAGCCGGATGTGATCCCAGTCCGCGAGGTGGAATCGGTAATAGTCGATATCGCCGGGATCCGACAACAAACCGCTACGGGTCTGGCCCATGCGCAGCAACTGCATGCGACTCACGTCGTCGTTCGGTTCAATCTCGCCGTTCGGGTCCGGCGGTCCGATCGCGCGTGCCAGCAATGTGTAGTCGCCAGCTTCGCGCCCGGACACCGAGAAATGATGCGTACCCGGCAGCAGGAACAGATTTTCCAGCCGCACGCGCTGCTGATTCGGCTGCGCGCGGATTCGCTGGTTCCGATCGCCCGCCGCATCATGGTAAGTCACGTCGTGCAAGTGTTCACCGATGACCTGCACACGCCACAACTGCGGCTCGTCGGTGAGGACGAACTTGTAGAAGTCCACATCACCCGGACCGTCGAAGCGGCCCGCGATGCGGTTGGTCGATGGCGTACCCGTCGCGTAGGCGAGCGTGTCATTCGGCTCCGTCTCGCGGCCTTGTTGCGGAGCGCCGGTAGAACGCATCGACACCCTGTATTCGATGCCCGCCCGGCCGCGATCGACGCTGAAGCCGTAATCGCCCGGCGGCAACAGCAAATCCCCAAGCACGAGGCGCCCACTGCCATTGCGGCACTGGATACGCTTGCCCTCAGCCGTCAGCAGACAGAGTTGTAGCGGCCGATCCGAGGCCGTTTCCACTGCCAGCTCCTGCAACTGCCCGGCAGACGCCTCATCGAGCGCAAAGGAAAACAGGTCCGCGTCGCCGTTTTCGCTGAGCCGGCCGCTGCAGCAGCCGTCCCACTCGACCCGGTTCGCCAGCTCCCACTTGTCGTTCGGTTCGGCCTCCTCGCCCGCGACCCGCTGGCCGACGCCCGTAACCCGAAGGGACTGCACGAAGCCCGGGGCTTCGCCGGTCTTGAGCTCGGGCTCGACCTCGACAAAATAGGCCCCGGCCGGCAGCGCGAGGTCGGCAAACATCAGCCGGCCCTTTTCATCGCTGATTGCCGTCGACAGGCGCTCGCCGTCGGTCCGGGTCAACTGCGCGCGCACCCTGCGACCGACCGGCACCTGCACGTCGATGTCCCAGCGCGCGGCGTCATCCGCAAACTCGATTCGGTACCACGAGTTCGTACTCTCGAGGAACACTGTCTGCCCGCCGTTAAGTCGCACCGGGGCGGCGTTGCCCTGGCTGTCGTGCGCTCGTTTGCTGCTCCGGGAGACGTTGTCTGCAGCCCTGATGTGCAGACGGTAGCCTCCTGCGTCCGGCGTCGTTTCGACATCCGCCGGCGCGTCCTCGCCGAAATTCAGGCTGCTCTCCGGAGGACGAAACGGCGAGCCGCCGCCACCCGCCTGCGCGAAGCCGAGCAGGTACTCGCCGGGCTCGAAGATCAGGTCGGCATGAATCGACGGTAAAGAACCGTCGCGAGAACCCATTTTGAACAGGGTATTGGCACCCGCCACCTCGCCCGCGGCGTCGTACTCGATCCGCACCAGCTCCATGATCGTGAGCCGCCCCGGAATGCCGTGCAGCTCGAGCGTCCAGCGTTGACTCGCGTCGACGTCGGACACGATCCAGTTGAACGCGTCCTGGTCGCGAGCGGACATCGTGCCAATAAGAGTGATCGGCGCCGTGACGTCGAGTGCCGTGTCCGGCGTGTCGTTAGGTTCGACTTCAAAGACGGACGGCTCGACAGCCTGCGCCGTTGCTGCCCAGCCGAGCGCAGCGAGTACCGGCGCGTACCAGCCGAGCGATTTCAATTTCCCTGGAAGCACCACCACTCGCAGCCACTTGCGCGTACTTGCAACGCCGTCTTGAGAGGAAGCGCATTCGCGTTCGGAATCCGCCATCGGCTGGCGGTTCGGACAGGGCTTTTCCGCTTGATCTATTACGAGGATGGCTGTCGCAAGCAGTTTGCACTTCCGGCTATCCGCTTACCAGGCATATCGTGCAGGGGGTGCTTCAGTGTTCAAGGTTCTCATGGGCTGCATGGTAGCGATTCTGCTGGTCGTCGTTGGCGGAGGCATCGTCGGCTATAACCTGTACGTCAAGCCCGCTGTGTCGTTCGTCGGCGATGCCACCCGCTTTGTCATCGAGTTTGAGTCCTACAACGAAGGTATTCGCCGTGCGCAGGCTTACGTGCCTCCCGCCGGCACCGAACTCCGGCCCGACCAGTTGCAACGCTTCATGGCGGCCCAGGGTGACATGAAGGCGGCCCTGGCAGGCCGACTCGGGCAACTGAACCTGAAATATCAGGAACTGGAGCGCAACTTGGCCGGACGCGAGCCGAATCTGCGGGAGATGTTCGGCGCTTATCAGGATATTGCCGACCTTCTGCTGATGAGCAAGCGCAACCAGATCGAAGCGCTCAATCGGCACGATTTCTCGCTGCAGGAATATGCCTGGGTCCGGCAGCAGGCTTACCAGGCGCTCGGTCAGCAGGTCAACGTCGCCAGCCTCGAACAGAGCGGCGCGACTGGTCCCGCGCATTTTGCCTCGGACCAGGCGCTGGCCCTTGTCGAGCCGCACCGGGAGCAGCTCGCAGAGATGTACGTGCTGGCCTGGTTCGGGCTCTGACCGATCTGCCCGTTCACCGACCCCAAAGTTCTGGTTCAATGACGGATTCCGGCATTCGCACACGCTTACGATACTTGTAGCCCGCTTCTCGCCGCGGAAAGGATGCAAAAATGAAAGACTTCAGCCTCCGGCAGGTGCTTGGCCTGCTCGCGAAGACCGCACCGTTCCTGGTTTTTCGTTTCCTGATCTATTTCGGCATCACGCTCGGGTACTTTCTGATGACCGGCGCTGGAGCAGGCATGGGCTATTTCGTCGGCAGCGTCGGCGACGACCCGGGTGCGGCGAGCGTCTGGGGCGGAATTTTTGGCTTCGGTGCCGCCAGCGCCATGATGTATTTTCTGCGCGAGTACCTGCTGTACCTGGTCAAGGCGGGGCACATCGCCGTGCTGGTCGAGTTGATGGACGGGAAAGACATCCCCGGCGGCCGTGGCCAGATCGATTATGCCCAGAAGGCCGTGCGTGAACGATTCGCGCAATCGTCAATCCTGTTTGCGCTCGATCAGGTCATCAAGGGTGTGCTCAAGGCCTTCAATCGCACCTTCTTCACCATCGCCACGCTGCTGCCGATTCCCGGTGCCGGTGCCATCGTCAAGTTCATCAACACCATCATCAATCTGTCGCTCACCTATCTCGACGAAGTGATCCTCGCGTACAACCTGCGCACCCGGTCCGAGAACCCCTGGAAGTCCAGCCAGGAAGCGCTGGTGCTGTACGCGCAGAACTACAAATCCTTCCTCAAGAATGCGTTCTTTCTCGCCTTCGTCATCTGGGGCCTGACGTTTGCGGTATTCCTTGTCATCCTGGCGCCGGTCGCGGGACTCGTATCGTTGCTGCCCGGCACGGCGGGCCCGCTCACCCTGCTGGTGGCCCTCGTGTTCGCGTGGGGCGTAAAACAGGCGGTCATCGAACCGATCGCGATGACCTCACTGATGCAGGTGTTTTTCAAGGTCACCGAAGGACAGACACCGCACGCCGAATGGGAGGCGCGGCTCGACCTTGTGTCCGGAAAATTCAGTTCGCTCAAGGACAAGGCGAAGACCTGGGGTACCGATCGACCCGAGCCTGAATCACCGCTGCCTCATCAAGAGACTGGCCACGGACCGGATTCAGGGAAGCCGGACCTGACCAACCCGGCCGGTTGACATGCGGCCTCGTCACTATCGTAATCGGGAAGATGAGAAGCCCGCACGTTACCGGTGTCCGGCCCGTGTTTGGCACCGTGTGTTATCTGGCGCTGGCACTGCCTGCCGCTGTTTACAGTCAGGACTGCAAAGGTCACCTGTCGGAAGATGAAATTGTCGGCGGCGTCGCCTGTCCGGACGGCTCTGCCGCGACGGTAATCCCGAGTGACCGGGAGCTCCCGCCTGCCCGACCTGCACAGCCGCTCGAGGAAGTATCCGCTCCTGGCGTTCCGTACAACGAGGATATGTTCGCAGGGCTCGAGACTGTCTCCGAAACGGGGTCGGGCAGCACTTTCAGCGTCATCTGGACCGGTCCCGGCAATCACAGAGACTACCTCGCCGTTGCGGCACCCGATGATCCAGGCAATCGTCAGCTCAGCTACGCCTATGTTGAACAAGGCTCGCCGCTGCAACTGACGGCACCGGATGAGCCGGGCGACTACGAGGTCCGCTACATCCAACAGCAGTCACGCATCATTCTGGCGCGAGAGCCGATTACTGTGTTGCCGGTAATGGCAACTCTAAAGCTCGCGAGGGAGGTGAACTCCGGCAGTATTGTCGACGTCGCCTGGTCCGGTCCGGCTAACTCCAGAGACTATCTCGCCATTGCGGCACCTGATGATCCCGGTGGTCGTCAGCTCTCCTACACTTATGTTGAACAAGGCTCGCCGCTGCAACTGAAGGCACCGGACGAGCCGGGCGATTACGAGGTCCGCTACATTCAACAGCAGTCACGGATTATTCTGGCGCGAGAGCCGATTACTGTGTTGCCGGTGGTGGCAACTCTCCAGTATGCGAGTGAAGTGACGTCCGGCAGCATCGTCGACGTCGCCTGGTCCGGTCCGGCTAACCCCAGGGACTACCTCGCCATTGCGGCACCGGACGATCCCGGTGCTCGTCAGCACAGCTACGCCTACGTCGAACAAGGCTCGCCGCTGCAACTGACGGTACCGGACGAGCCGGGCGTCTACGAGGTCCGCTACATCCAACGGCAGTCACGAATCATCCTGGCACGGCAGCCGATCATCGTACTGCCCGTGACGGCAACGCTGCATGCAGTGCGCGTGGTGAACCCGGGCAGTACGTTCGACGTCACCTGGACCGGTCCGGCCAATTCAAGGGACTATCTCGCCATTGCGGAAGCCGGCGATCCAGGCAACCAACAGCTCACCTACGCCTATGTTGAAAAGGGTTCGCCGCTCCAACTGACGGCACCGAACGAGCCCGGTGATTACGAGGTTCGCTACATCCAACGCCAGTCACGAAATATTCTGACGCGGCAAGCAATTGAGGTCCGTGACTGACTTCGTTGAGAACTTATCAGCCCGCGCACTGCAGCTTCAGATGCGCCGCGCCATCGTTGATCCCTATGAATGACAATGTGCCGCCACCTTCCAGCGGGACACGCTGGCCCGGATTGACCCAGTAGGTCCAGTCGTTGGTCTTCAGGTGTGCCGTTCCGTCGTCTGCTGTTATACGGACAACACCGATGGTGGCGAGTCGATTGCAGACGGACACGGCTTCGCCCGCAGTCAGCACCAGATCCGGAACGCTGTCGATGCGCCCGTCCGAGACCCGGCGGTTACGCTCCCAGTCTGCACGCAGTGCCTCGGAGATCGAGGCGATCTTGTCCGTTTGCACCGAGGCTCGTTCCACGAGCGCGGTCAAACCCGACATCCTGGTTTGCAGGTTTTCGAATTGTTGCCGAAGCCCCCGGTCCGCGATGCTGTCTGGATCGATGTTGGCAAGCAGGGTGCGGATCTCAACGGCGGATTGCTTCAGCTCTGCACTTGTCGACTTCAGTTCCGCATCGAGTTGCGCAACTTGCGGTGCCTCGTCGATCAACATCGCGTCCATCGCTTTTTCGGCTGCATAGTCGATTACGAAAACGAGTGCGGCGCCGATCACCAGGAACAACAAATTGATTGGCCGACTGAGGGTTTTATGAACGCTGCTGCCCAGTTGCGAACGGGTTTCTCGGGCATCTTCCTTGATTAGATCTCGCAGCCGTCGGCGTTCCTTCTCTTCTGATGTTTCCATGGCGACGATCTCACTTGTTTTGGCGCGGGATCGTAATCACTTTCGATCACTTTGAACCCCTGGCGGCGCAAGATGCGCGGCTATCATGGATTCTGGCAGGCCGCGATATCGTCGTCCGTCAGGCCAAGGTCCTTGGCGGCGGCCGACAAATCGTCGGCCGTGGCACTCGCCGAGTAAATATCGCCCGTCGTACGAGCCAGGTCATAGTTGCCTGACCGTGACGCAGAGCGGCTCACCGCACTCAGCAATCGGCCGACTCCGCGCTTCTTTTTGTTCGCCGCCTCGGCCTGTTGCATTTTCTGCTGCAGGCAGGCCTGCTGTGCTGCCCTGAGCGCAGCCGGATCCTGCGCCGGTGCTCCGGTTGCGGCCTTTCCTTTCTTTGCCACTTCCGCGGATATCATGCCGGCGAGCAGCGGACTGGCTTCACCGGTAACCGGCATATCTCGCTCCGCCTGAAACTGGGCGATAGCCGCGACCGTGCCATCGGTCATTTCACCATCGACATTACCCGGCTCGTATCCCAGCGTTACCAGGTCTTTTTGAATTCTTTGCGTCAAATCGTCGGCATACGCC
>Ga0268386_10001663_pt1 | contig 15332 bp, 16 predicted proteins | sample RVTome_15_FD_200260 | JGI IMG/M metagenome (GOLD analysis project Ga0268386, IMG submission 200260) | Soil microbial communities from uranium-contaminated site in the Upper Colorado River Basin, Wyoming, United States - RVT150D86... ...
TGTGCGCGAGGAGAGTGCGATCGTGTTCGGCTCGACGCACGACGCGACGAGCGTTGCAGGAGAGGGGGCGCTGTGCCTGCGGGCGGCGCTCGACGGACGCGAGGAAGTCCTCGTCGGGCGCTACCGTCTCGCCGTCGACGACGACGTGTTCCTGGTGCTGAACCCGCAGACCGTCTATGCGACGCGAATCCGCGCAGAGCACGATGTGTTCTCGTTCTCGGTGCATTTCGCCGATGCGATGGTCGCCGAAGTGATCGACTGGCGGCAGAGCGAGGAGCACCGGCTGCTGGATCGAGGTGAATATGGCCGCGGCGCGACGGTGCGCATGGCCGAGAATCTGCGCCCCCATGATCGTCTGGTATCGCCGGTCCTGCGGTACCTGATGTTCGTCTGTCGTGCCAGGGAGTGCGACGCACTCTGGTACGACGAGCAGGTACATTTCCTGCTCGAGCGGCTCGTGATGAGTCATCAGGCCGAGCAGGCGCGGGTTACGCATCTGCGTGCCGTCCGGGCGCGCACGCGCCGCGAGATTCACCGACGCATCGCGCGCGCGACCGATTTCATCCTGTCGAACTACGAGGCGCCGCTCGATCTGAAATCGATGGCCGAAGTCGCGTGCCTCGAGAAGCACCACTTTCTGAAGCTGTTCAGCATGGTGCATGGCATCACGCCGTTCGAGTTCCTGCGCCGTAAGAGGCTCGCGGTTGCGTTGCGACTATTGCGGCACTCGACGCGCTCACACGGCGACATCGCACGACTCGCCGGGCTCGGCACGCGGCACACGTTGCTGCGTGCATTGAAGGAATTCACCGGCAACTCGCCGCAGGAATACAAACGTGTCGCGAACCTGGAGGCGTCAGGCTGGCACGGCGAGCTCGCACGGCTGCTCGAGATGCGGCGGGAGCCCGGTGCGCCGCAGGAGGCCGGCGGCTGGCTCTTCGGGCCGGCCACGCGCCGCGACGACCTGACCGCGACGGTGATTTAGGATCGTTGCGAGCCGCGTCATTCTGCGTCGTCCTGTCAGCTGATGGGCGCACACGTCTCGTTCATCAACGCAAGTGTGTTCCCGTCAGGGTCGCGAAAGAACGCCATGCAGATCTGGCGGCCGCCTTCCTGTGTGATTTTCTGGGGCGGCGTCAGAAATGCGACACCGCGGCGGTTCAGTGACGCGTAGGTCGCCTCGACGTCCGGCACGTTGAAATACAGGATCGACGCACCCGGCTGCGTCGCTTTACCCGTCGGGAGGCCCACCATCAGGCGTGTCGGGCCACAGCGAAAGAAGGCCATTCCTGCGGTCTCGAACTCGAACGCGATGCCGAGCGCGTCGCGATAGAAGCGCACCGCGGCCGCGAGATTGCGCACCGTCAGCGCTACCTGCCCGATCGTTGCATCCTGCAGCGTCGCATCACTCATGCTCGCGAGCTCCCGCTCCGTTCATGGCATGGTGCGGTGACCCTTGCGGTACGGCAAGGCCCGCCCGACCGTTCCTCGGCTTCCATCCTCACGCTCGATGAGCCACCTCGTGCCGCGTCTGCGCCACGTCTCGCGAGAACCCTTGAGTGTCGGCTTCGGCGTGATGATGCCGTACGGTTCGTACCTGCCGGCGTCCCGGCAGGTCGGTCGCGCGGCCGTTGCGGTCGCGTCGATCGACGGTCTGGTGTCCAACGTGCTGCTGCCATTTGGAGGTTTCGCGGTCGCGGTCTTCGCCGGCTGGTGCATGACAGCGCGGCTCGCCGCGACCGAGCTCGGATTCGGCGCTGGACGTGCACTCCGGTTGTGGCAGGTCACTGTGCGCTACATCGCCCCCGTCGGCGTGCTGGTGGTCCTGTTGCAGAGCCTGTGATGGAACCGCGGTTTCGGCAGCGTGTCCTGCGCAGCGCTCACCGCCCAGTCGACTGATCTGGCTCAATCTGCGGCAGGCAAACCGTCCAGGATCGTCACGAAGAAAGTGCCTTTCCCGGCACGCAGACGCTTGGCGGCCGCATATTCGGGCGAGTTCCAGAATGCGTGCGCTGCATCGCGCGAGGGAAAGCGTGCAATCACGACGCTGCGGTGCTCGGGTTCGCCTTCGACGACTTCGACGGCGGGCGCGGGGACGAGTGCGAGATATTCGCCCCCGTACTTGCGGTAGATCGGCGGCAGCGCCGCGCTGTAGGCCTTGAAACCTTCGCGATCGGAAACCGTCCCCTGCACGAGCAGATACGCGGGCGCGGCAGGCGTCGTTGACATCGCCGATCTCCGGTACGAGTTGCCTGAAGCCTAGCAGCATCCGCAGGCAAGCTGCGCGCACCCGTGGGGCGCTCAGATCAGACCGCGCTCGCGACCTGCGCCGAGCCTGACCCGTTCGCGACCGGCTCTTCCCGGCTGTTCGTGCCAGCGTCGGCCGGAAGTGAATCGTTGCCAGCGCTTGGCGACACGGGTGGAAGGCGCGAGACTGCACCGTCATCTCACTCGCAGGGGCCTCGGTATGGGAACGCTCGTCTGCTGGAAGTGCGGCGGGTCGCTCGAAGATTACACGTTGCCGCTGCGGCGACTCGAGGAGTGTCGCGCCTGCGGAGCCGAGCTGCACGTCTGCAAGATGTGCAGGTTCTATGACACGAGCAAGGCGAAGCATTGTTCGGAGCCGATCGCGGAGGAAGTGAAGGACAAGGAGCATGCGAACTTCTGCGACTACTTAACGCCCAGACCCGATGCCCACGAGGTGACCGATCGCGGCGCTGCCGAAACCGCGCGCGCGAAGCTCGAAAGCCTCTTCGGCGACCGCTCCAGCCACTCGGGTGCGACGCCTGAGGACGAGGCTCGCAAGGCACTCGAGGACCTTTTCAAAGGGAAGTCGGAGCGATGATGTCTACGACGGGGAGCAGCGGGTGTTCACCGAAGCATGGCGCGAGGGGAGGGCATGGCAACAGACTGCGGATGGAGTCGTGAGGATCGTGTCTGATGCCGGAGCCCGCGCGCTCAGGCACGGCGTGGAGCTGCCGACGAATCTCGCGGGCCTGCACGAGCTCGAGGATCGCGGCGCCCGGCTCACGCTCGCGCCTGACGAGCGCATCGAAGGCCGGCTGCACTACGTCGTACGCGCGACGTTTCCGGACGGTATTTTCGAGCCTCCCTCAGCGGGAGCCGAGCATTGAGCGCAGCGCCGCACCTTCCGTGTCGCGCGCTTCCCGTTGCAGCCACTCGATGACCGCGACGATCAGCGGGTCGTCGAGTCGCTGCGGCAGGCAGACCGCGTAGACTGCGAATTCATCCGGGATCGCAAGCCCGAACAGCTGCACGAGTCGACCCGATTCGAGATCGGCGCGGACGAACTCCTGCGACGCGAGGGCGACGCCCTGACCGCCGCGGGCGGCTTGAAGCACTACGTTGCGCTCGCCGAGCACGAGCCCGCTGCGGGCGTGCACGCCGTTGACGCCGACCCGCCCGAGCCAGTAACTCCAGGCCGCGCGCGATTCGTCGTGCAGCAGCGTATGGCGCGCGAGGTCTTCGGGTCGCTCGAGCGGCGGCCCTTTCGCGAGCAGTTCCGGCGATGCGACCGCAATCTCGTGAGGCTGAATCAGGGGCACGACGTGCAGCCCGGGGTAGACCCCCCGACCGAAGCGAATTGCCAGATCGAAGGGCTCGCGCTGCAGGTCGACGACCCGCCCTGACGTTGAGATCTCGATATCGACGCCCGGATGCTCGCGCGTGAGACCGCCGAGACGTGGCGTCAGCCACTGTGCCGCGAGCGAGCTCAACGTTGCGATCCGCAGCGTCCTGCGCGCCGTGCCGGCCGCGAGGTCGGCGAGCGCCTGCCCGAGTCGTCCGAAGGCCTCCTCAGTGGCCTCGGCGAGCAGCGCACCCTGCGGCGTCAGTCGCAGGCCCCGTGGCAGCCGCTCGAACAGCGTCACGCCGAGCCATTCCTCCAGTTGCTTGACCTGCCGGCTGACCGCCGCGTGGGTCACGCTGAGCTCGCGAGCAGCCGCCGAGACGTTCAGGTGCCGGGCGGCGGCGTCGAACGCCCGCAACGGGCCGATGGGGATGCGTCGCACTGCCATATGTAACTAAAAGTCACAGATAAGGAACGCAAAGTGTCGCTTTTCCAAAGAACATTCAGCGCATAGGGTAGCCAACCATGATCCAGGGTTACAGGTGACTCACGGATCGTCAACAGGAGACAAGCCATGCGCGTACTAGGAACCTTTGTGAACTTCGGCAGCGCCACCGAACGGCTGAATTGGGACGGCCATGCGATCCGAGCGATCTGGCGGGAGCGTCGCCCCGGAGGCTTTGGCTGGGATCGGTGGCATCGGCACGAGCATCACGAGCCGAAGGTGGTGGCAGCGCCCGTGAAGACTGCGCCATGCGGGCGCTGATCCGGTCGGGCTGCGATGCAGCGGTCGAAGCACTCCTGCTGCTCGGGTTTTCGAGCCGGCGCGACTTCACGGTCGCGCCGTATCCCGAACCAGGCTCCCGAGCCGCGCGAGCGCTCGCGCCACCTCGTCGCTCCAGCCAACGCCGAAGTTGAGCCGGATGTAATGACGGTAATGCGCCTTCGCGGAAAAGATCAGCCCGGGCATGATGCCGATCCTGCTCGCGAGCGCCGTACGGAAGAGCTCCATGCCGTCGACGCTCGCGGGCAGCTCGATCCAGAGCACCATGCCGCCCGCCGGCGGCGCGACGCGCGTGCCGGCAGGGAAATGCAATGCGACCGCGTCGAGGAACTGCTCCGCGCTCTCCGCCAGCGTGCGACGCAGCCGCGTCAGAAAGCGGTCGTAGCCGCCGCTCGCGTAATACCGTGCGAGCACGCGCTGCTGCAGTGTCGGTGCGGCGACGGAGCTGAAAAATTTAGCGCGCTGCAGCTCGGCGCTGTACGCGGGACTGATCGCCCAGCCGATCCGGTAGCCGAGCGCGATCGTCTTCGAGACCGAGCCGCACGAGATCACCAGTCCTTCTCGATCGAAGCTGCGCAGCGACGCAGGCCGTTCCGGCCCGAAATGCAGCTCGCCGTAGATGTCGTCCTCGACGATCGGCACGCCCGCCTCGGTAAGCGCCTCCACCAGCTCCCGCTTCGCCTGCACCGGCGTCAGCGTGCCGGCGGGATTGTTGAAGTTCGGCATCAGCACGGCCGCGGCGAGCCGCTGCTGAGCGACCGCAGCACGAACCGCCGCGGCATCGATTCCGGTGCCCGGATGGTTCGGCACCTCGACGACCCGCAAGCCGAGATGTTCGATCGCCTGCAGCACGCCGAAGTAGGTCGGCGATTCGACGAGTACCGCGTCACCGGGTCGGCACAGCGTCGTCAGCGTGAGTGTCACGGCGTCCATCGTGCCGCCCGTGATCACGACGTCCTCCGGCGCGACCGCGGCCCCGGCCAGGGCACAGCGCTTCGCGACCTGACGCCGCAGCTCGAGATCGCCGGGGGGCAGGATCACTTCCCCGGCATGATTCGGGTGGCTGCGCAGTTCGTCGCGGATCAGGCTGTTCAACCGGCGGTTCGGCGAGGCGGTGGCCGGTGCCATCGCGAGATTCAGCTGCACGACGTCGGTGCGTTCGGTCGCTTCGCGGCACACGTCGAGAACGCTCGAGGCGACGCTGCGCGGGCGCGACGGCTGCAGCCGGCGCGGCCGTGGTGCGGGCAGTCGCTCGTGGCTGCGCGCGCGCACGTAATAGCCCGACTTCGGCCGCGCCTCGATGAGTCCGCGCTGCTCGAGGTGCAGATAGGCCTGCACGACGGTGGCGATGCTGACATCGGCATTGCGGCTCATCGCGCGCACCGACGGAATGCGGTCGTGCATGCGCAGCGTCCCGGAGACGATCTGGCGCTCGACCAGATGGGCGACCTGCTCGTAGAGAAGCGGTGCATTGGCAGACATCGCAATCCTCGCAATCTGTACTGGTTGAAATTGAATCTAGCTGAATCTGTACTGCGTGCACAGTCCGGAGCACATTAGGCCCATGACCACGACCTCCTCGAAGCTACCCGTGCTTGCGGCCTACGCCTGTCTGTATCTGGTGTGGGGCACGACCTATCTCGCGATCGCCTTTGCGATCGAGACGCTGCCGCCGTTCACGAGTGGTGCGCTCAGATTCGCAGTCGCAGCCGCGCTGATGTTCGCCTGGGTGCTCGTGCGCCATCCGCGGCAGTTGCGCGGCCTGCCGTGGCGACATGCGCTCGTGTCCGGTGCACTGCTCGGCGGCATCGGTAATGGTTTCGTGGTCTGGGCACAGCAGGGTCTGCCCTCCGGCATCGTGGCACTCGTCGTGTCGGCGATTCCGGTGATCGTGCTGCTGTTCGACTGGCTGTTCTTCACCCGCAAGGCGCCGACTGGCCGCGCGCTCGCCGGGGTCGGAATCGCCTTCGTCGGCGTCATGACAATCGTGCTGCAGCGGCACGGTGTGGCGGGCGACGCGGCGCCGGTCTACGTGTTTGCGATCCTGTGTGCCGTCCTTGCCTGGAGTACGGGCACCCTGTTGCAGAAGCGCGGCACGCCGCCGCAGCAGTTGCTCGGCGTGACCTGCGTTCAGATGCTCGCGGCCGCGCTGTTGCAGTTCGTGCTGGCGGTCGCGAATCGCGAGTGGGTCGGCTTCGATCCGGGCGCAGTATCGCTCGCCTCGGTGCTCGCAGTGGCTTATCTCGCCGTGTTCGGCAGCATCATTGCGCTGAACTGCTACGTGTGGCTGCTGACGCGCGAACCCGCCTCGCAAGTGGCTACGTACGCGCTCGTGAATCCGATCGTGGCCGTCGTGCTCGGCGCGGTCGTGCTCGGCGAAACGCTGACGTCGACGATCATGATGGGCGCGGCGATGGTGCTCGGGGGCGTCGCGCTCGTGCTGTTCCGTGGCTGGCATCCCCTCACATTCCTGCGCAGGCGCCCCGCACGCGCGATTGCGGTGCAACCTGCGGCCTGCGATGGTTGCTGAATCGCTGTCGGCGACTTCCCGAGCCTGGCAGCCGCGGCCTGCTCCGATCGGCTGGCCCCTGCAGATCGACGACCGGCTGACCATCGATCTTTACGATCCACAGCATCGAGCGCGCTTTGCCGAACTCAACCTCGAATGGCTCGAGCGCTACTTCGAGGTCGAGCCGATCGACCGCCGTGTGCTCGAGGATCCCGAGCGTGAGATTCTGGCGGGTGGCGGCGAAATCCTGTTTGCGCTGGTCGATGGCTGCGCCGTCGGCACCGTCGCACTGCAGCGCGAAGCGCAGGACGTCTTCGAGCTCACGAAGATGGGCGTGACGCCCAGTCATCAGGGTGGAGGGATCGGGCGGCGTCTGCTCGAGGCGGCGCTGCAACGGGCCCGGGAGCGCAAAGCACGCTCGATCGTCCTGTACTCGAGTACGGCCCTCGCGCCTGCGATCGCGCTGTACCGGCGCGTGGGCTTCGTCGAGGTGCCGCTTGATCATGGCGCCCTCCGCTACTCGAGATCGAACGTCAAGATGGCGCTCTGGCTGACGGATCAGAGGATGAACGGCGCGCCGTAGCTGGCCACTGCCTTGCCAAACCCGGTCGCCGCGAGCATCATCTCTAACAGTTGTTAGCGTTTTTGAGGCTCGACGGGATGACGCAGTTTCCGGGCACGCCCGAATATACCGGTCTGAACACACCGATCGGCGAGGAGTATGACCTCGCTTCATTGGTCGTCGAGGGCCACATTCCGACGGATGTCGAGGGCACTTTTTTTCGTGCCACCCCGGATCCGGCGTTTCCGCCCTACGTCGAAGACGGCGGCGCGATTCTGTCGGGGGACGGCATGGTCTCGGCGGTTCGCTTCGTCGGCGGCAAAGCCAGTTTCGCGATGCGCTACGTGCAGACGGAGCGCCACAGGGCTGAGGCCGCAGCGGGGCGTGCACTGTTCGGCAAGTACCGCAATCCGTTCACCGACAGACCAGAAGCGAAGGGCCTCGACCGCACCGTCGCGAACACCACCCCGGTTTGGCACGCCGGCCGGCTGCTGATGACGAAGGAGGATGGCCGTCCGTACCGCGTCGACCCGCACTCGCTCGAGACACTCGGTCGTCATGACTTCGGCGGCAAGCTGCGGTCCGCGACCGTCACCGCGCACGTGCGCATCGATCCCGGCACCGGCGAGATGTTCTTTTACGGCTACGAAGCCGACGGGCTTGCTTCGACGAAGGTGGCCTACTGCATCGCCGATCGGCAGGGCCATCTCACACGAGAGCAATGGTTCGACACGCCCTATTGTGCGCTGATGCACGATTTCGTCATCACAGAGCATTACGTGTTGTTTCCGGTCTATCCGACCACGTGCGACCTCGACCGCTTGAAGGCGGGCGGCGACCACTGGGTGCACGAGATGAGCCGCGACAGCTGGCTGGGCGTGATGCCGCGCTACGGCGATGTCGAGCAGATGCGCTGGTTCCGCGGGCCCAAGGGTGTTTCGTGCTTTCACTTGATGAACGCATTCGAGAACGAGAACGGCCGCATTTCTGTCGATCAGTGTTTGTCGAACGTCAATGCGTTCCCGTTCATCCAGCGAGCCTCGGGACTCAACGTGGCGCCCAGCGAGACCGGCGGACGGCTCGCGCGCTGGACGCTCGATCTCGAGAACGGCAGTGAGTCGGTGACCGAGACGGTCATCGGGCCGCCCGGCGATTTCCCGTTGATTCCAGCCCCCCGCCAGGGCCGCCCCTATACACATGCCTGGATGCTGACGATGAATCCCGAGATGCGGGGCCCGCCGATGGCCGGCGGTCCGGTCGGTGCGATGTTCAACATGCTGCTGCGCCTCGATTTCACGGGCAGACCGCCGCAGGCACTGGCGCTGCCGCCGGCACACTGCTTCAACGAGCCCGTGCATATACCGTCTTCAAAGCCGGGACACGAGGGTTGGCTTGTCACGCTTGTGGATCGAGAGACCGGGCCCTCCGACTTCGAACACGCGGTGTGGATCATCGATGCGGGTAACGTGGGTGCCGGCCCCGTCGCAAGGATCGCGATTCCACATCGATTGCGCCCGCAGGTCCATGGTTGGTGGGTCAGCGCGGCGCAGCTTGCGACCGCGGCGTGACGACTCGCGCATGAGCCGGATCGCGATGACCGGTGCGTCCGGCCAGTACGGCCGGCTCGCGACGGAAAAGCTGGTCGCTGCAGGACGGGCGCGTGACCTGATCCTGATGACCCGCACGCCCGCCAAGCTCGCCCAGTGTGCATCTTGTCGATCGTCGACACGACAACGGCCGGTGATCATCACTATTGTTAGGGAACATTGCGTCACTAGCTGTTGTGACCGACACTGCCTGCCGCGGCGCAGCACCGGCCCACTCGCGCCGCGTTGAGCTTGCGAGCGCGAGTAAGTATGTTAGGCGTCCGACTTCGCCCCACGGACCGCGGGGCACCCGCTGAATCGCAACCGAGGACCGACTCATGGCTACGCCAGAAGTGGCTGCAAGACCCAATGATTCTCTGACTCAGCTCGAATACTCTGCCGCCGCAAAGCGCGCGCTGGCGCGCAGACCGGCGCTCTTCATCAACAACGAGTGGGTGGGCTCGTCGCATGACGTGACGATTCCGGTGGAAGATCCTTCCGCGGGCCGGGAAGTCGCGCGCATCGTGGATGCATCCGCCGCCGACGTGGATCGCGCCGTCGCGGCCGCGCGAGCCGCCTTCGATGACGGCCGCTGGTCGAATCTGCCGCCGAACAGGCGCGAACGCATCATCAACAAGCTCGCGGACCTGATCGAGGCGCGCGCCGCCGAGTTCGCCGAGCTCGAGGCGATCGACAACGGCAAGCCCGTCGGCATGGCAACGATGATCGATATGCCCGCTGCGGTCGATCAACTGCGTTACATGGCCGGCTGGGCTTCGAAGCTCGGCGGGGACCTGATCGAACCGCAGGCCCTGCCGCGCGGTACGGTGTTCAGCTATGTGTCGCGCGAGCCGGTGGGTGTCGCGGCGCAGATCATCCCGTGGAATTTCCCGTTGTTGATGGCGACGCTGAAAATCGCTCCGGCGTTGTCGGCCGGCTGCACCGTCGTGCTGAAGCCGGCCGAACAGACTTCGCTGACGGCATTGCGCCTGGCCGACCTCGTCGCCGAAGCCGGTTTCCCGCCTGGCGTGATCAACGTGATCACCGGCTACGGGCATACGACCGGCGATCGCCTGGTCAAGCATCCGGACGTCGACAAGATCGCGTTCACGGGTTCGACCGAGGTCGGCAAGATCATCAATCGCAATGCGACCGAGACGTTGAAGCGCGTCACGCTCGAGCTCGGCGGCAAGTCGCCCGTCGTCGTGCTGCCCGACGTCAATGTCGATGAGGTGGCGCCGGGTGCCGCAGGCGCGATTTTCTTCAATTCTGGCCAGGTCTGTATCGCCGGGTCGCGTCTGTTCGCGCACCGCTCGATTTTCGACCGGATGGTCGAGGGGGTCGCGAACGCGTCGTCGTTCTGGGCGCCGCGACCGTCGCTCGATCCAAAGGGGCACATGGGCCCGCTGGTTTCGAAAGAGCAGATGGAGCGCGTGATGAGCTATATCGATGCCGGCAAGCGCGACGGCGCATCGATTGCCGTCGGCGGCGATGCTGCGTCATCGGATGGCGGCTATTACGTGAATCCGACGGTACTGGTCGACGTCAAGCCGAGCATGAGCGTGGTCCGTGAGGAGATTTTCGGACCCGTTGTCGTCGCGCAGCGATTCGATGACCTCGATGAAGTCGCGAAGGCCGCGAACGACACGTGCTACGGCCTCGGTGCCGGGATCTGGACGAAGGACCTCTCCGCGATGCATCGGCTCGCCGCGAAGATCAAAGCGGGGACCGTCTGGGGCAATTGCCATGGGATCATCGATCCGGCGTTGCCGTTCGGCGGCTACAAACAGTCGGGCTTCGGGCGCGAACAGGCGCGCCAGGGGATCGAGGCCTATACGGAGCTCAAGACGGTTGTCATACAGCTCTGATTGAGCGCATCGGCGCCGCGCTGGCACTGATCCGCGAGCGCGGCGCTCGATGCGTTACCGGGCTCCTAAGGTCTGAAGGTCGAGGGTCCGAAGGACCGAGCTCTGGCCTCAGCCTCTCACACCCTCAGCCCCGCTGCCGTCAGGCCATCTCCCAATAAAAGAGCCGGCCGCGACGCGCTTCGGTGCGTATCGGCATGCCGCGCGGCTCGAGGACCGCGCGCACCTGCACGAGGTCGTTCCAGCTCGTCAGGCCCACGACCGGTCCACGCTTCGAATGCCTTGAGGGCCGCTTCGAATCTCGCCGCAGCGGTGCGCGGCGGCAGCGTGAGTTTCACGACGTCTTCCTGGTCTGCCGGGGCAGAATGGTTTGCGACACGCGCGGGTGGGGCAGCTAAACTCTCCGGTCCGGCTATTGCAAGATCCAAACAATTGTTAACGTTCCGTGCGTGTGATTCCGGAGAAGTGAGGGCACATGCCGCGAAGCAGGCAGACTGAAGGCGCAGAAGATGACATCCAGTTGTTGATCGCGATGCTGAAGTTTGCGTCGCTGATCAGCCGCCCGATGCGGGATGGCGTCGCGGATCCGGCCGGCCTGAGTGCCAACGAGCTGCGGATCCTGATTGCACTGTCCGGGGAAGGCGAATCGGCCGGCCACGACCTCGCCGAGCTGATGGGCATGCACGCGATGAATGTGAGCCGGGCGCTCACGTCGCTGCACGCGATGGGACTGGTCGAGCCGGTCAGGAATTCGGACAACCGCCGCCGCAAGCCCTACCGGATCAGTACGCGGGGCGCCAAGGCACATCGGGCGCTTGAATCCGGCATCGCGCAGGTGGCGCGTTTTCTGTTCGGCGCACTCTCGACGCAGGAACGCACCAGCCTCAAGCGAATTCTCGTGAAGCTGGACCGACAGGTCCTGGCATGGCAACCGAGCGAACCTCGCCCGCACGTTCCAAGGGCCTGAACGCCTAGGAATCTGTCGGACTTGGGTCCGACAGATTCCTGATGCAAAACCGCCCGCACAAAATGCAACGAGAAAGGAACAAGAACCAGCTTTTCTTACGGATTTCATGTCAATTCTCGGGCGGTTTTGCCAATAGCGGCCTGTCGGTCCGCTAAGTCCGACAGGCTGCTGATATGGAACGACCTGTCAAGTGGTGGTGAGTTTGATGGTTTCATGTCTGCATCTTGGCCAAGCGCAAGCGGACAGCAGCCGGGGGCAGCGTTCGTCGACGGTTGATCACTCTGATATTCGTGGATCGAGTGCGGACACTCGCCATCATGGTCGTGATTCGTCGGGAGCTGCCTCGGACTAGGGTCGCGGGTCCGGCCATGAAGGCCTGCCGCATAGCAGCCTACGAGGATTCTCCTTTGCCGTGTGCTTTCCCAGCTGCTGACCATTTGCGCCTGTGCCAAGTTCATGATGTGTTCGCCCCCCACCCCCCGTCTCAGGCGGCGCGTTGCATCTCCGGTGGCGTGTGTGTGCGCTCGACTGCGATGCCAATCGCCCAGATAAAGCCGAGGAGCTCGCGCGCGACAGCCGTGACCGCATGCTGTTTGCATTTGCCACGCGCGATCAGCCGCACATAGCGTTGATGCAGACGATGCTGCGCCTTCCACGCCAGCTCGGTCACTGGCGCGCTGCTGCGGCGCTGACGGGCCGCGAGCGTCTTACCGATGGCGGGGCGGTGCCGGTAGGACCACGCGGCTTCCACCACAATGCGCCGCAGGTGCGCATTACCCGCTTTGCTGATGCTGCCGCGGTGAACCCGCTCACCGCTGGAGTCCTCCCAGGAGACCGCCCCGCTGTAGCCCATCAATTGCCGCGCACGCTCAAAGCGCGATACCTCCCCGAGCTCGGCCATGATCGACACGGCGCTGATCTGGGCGATCCCGCGCAGGCTCTGCAGCGCCTCGATCACGGCGCGCATCTTGACGGGCAGCGTCTCGATCGCCGCATCGATCGAGCGCTCCAGGCGCGCAATGCGCTCCGCCGCGTGCTCGACTTCGTGCAGATAATCCTCGAGCGTCAACTGCTGGGCGCTTTGCTCAAAACGCAGGCTCTTGACCCACACCAGATACTTCGTGCTCCACGCGCTCGCACCTGCCGGGGCGCGCCGCCCGTGGCGCAGCAGAAATTTACTCAAGCGGTTGCGAGCGCGCAGCTGATCGCGCTTGCCTGCCAGGCGCGCTCGTACCAGATCGCGCAGCGCCTCGTGCGCGGCATCCGGAACCCACACCGCCGTCAGGTCCCCGGACCGGTAACAACGCGCCAGCTTCTCGGCGTCGCGTCGATCGGTTTTGACCCGATCTCCGGCCTTCACCGGTATCAGCGTCGGGGCCACCACCTCGCACTTCACGCCCAACTCGCTCAGCTGCCAATACAACACGTAGCCCGTGGGACCCGCCTCGTAGCACACCCGCAGCTGCTCGGGTTTACCGAGCTTGCGAATCAATCGGCCCACCGACTCGCGACGGTTGGGAATCGTGCCGAGGCTACGAACCTCTCCGCCTGTCTCTGCTACCGCCACAGCAATCGTCTCTGCATGGACATCCAAACCTACAAATCGTACGTTCTTCATCGCCGGCTCCCATTCGTATGCGGCTCTGCGCCGCGGTTCTTCCCGATCCGAAGCGTAATCCGCGCTCTTGCGAATCGGGAGCCGGTCGTTCCATGGTGACTAGGGATCCTTAGTTTGGCCCGCGAGCACGGCACCGAAGCGCGGGTGCGCGAAGTGCATCGGTACGTCCTGCCGATGGGGCCAGGTCTGGCGTCGCTGGCTCGCCGGCAGCAGCACGTCCGGTCCCAGCGGATTTTCCGGGTAGGTCTGCGTCGCCGGCTGCAGGTGCGCCGTCGTCTTCGACCAGCCTTTCTCGTAGTCCGCCTGCCACTGCATCATGTAGTCGAGGCGCTGGATCTTCCAGACGCCGTCCTCCCGCACGTAGTCGTTTTCGTAGATCCCCGCCTCGTAGAACTGCAGCGGCAATCCCTCGGGTCGGTACTCGCGGCTTTCATGGCTGCCGCCCATCAGCAACCCGCGAAAGCGTCCCTTCGCGCTCGCACGGTCCGGCGCCACCGTGATGATGTCCTGCATCTGGAAGTGGTCGAGCAGAAAGCTGTCGACCGGGCCATTGACGCCCTGTGTGAAATAGTTTTGGAACCAGGTGCCGTACAGGCGCCGCACGCCCTCATGGCCGCGGTATTCCCCGGACAGGAACACGACCGCGCCGTCCTTCGCGAACAGCTGTACTACATCCTCGGCGCGATTGAAGTCGATGTAGTAGCCGTAGGCCCAGTGCAGGCGGCGGATCGCATTGATGTCCTCGAGCTCGCCGACGCGGTGTTCGAGGGCGGTGAGTCGTGCTTCGAGATCGGCCATGACAGTCTCCGTTATCGATTGCATCGGACGCTAACAAATGTTAATTAGAGAAGCGAGGGGGAAGGAACATGGAATTGAAAGGCAAGACCGCGCTCATCACGGGCGGAGTTTCGGGCATCGGCTTCGGCATCGCACGCGCATTTTGCGCCGCGGGAATTGATCTCGTCCTGACCTGGCGCAACGCGGACTATCGGTCGCAGGCGCAGGCCTGGTTTGCCGAGCGTGACCGGCCGATGCCGCGCTTCCTCGAGCTCGACGTCACCGATCGCAAGCGCTGGGCCGAGCTCGCCGACGAGGTCGGGCCAGTTCACATCCTCGTCAACAACGCCGGTGTCAGCGTGTTCGGTCCGACCGACGCAGCGAGCTACGCGGATTACGACTGGATCATGGGCGTCAATTTCGGCGGTGTCGTCAACGGACTCGTCACGTTTATCCCGCACCTGAAGGCGCTCGGACAGGGCGGGCACATCGTGAACGTGGCTTCGATGGCCGCCTATCTCTCGGGACCGCAGGCCGGCATTTACACCGCGAGCAAGTTTGCAGTCCGCGGCCTGACGGAGTGCCTGCGCTGCAACCTCGCGCCGTACGGCATCGGTGTGTCGCTGATGTGTCCCGGGCTGACGCGGACCCGGGCCTGGGATTCGGCATTGAAACGCCCCGCTCAATTCGCCGCGTCCGGCTTCGCCCCGCCGGATCGCGCCGGGCTCGAGCAATTCGGTACGGCATTCGAAGCCGGCATGGATCCGCTCGAGGTGGGCGAGAAAACACTGGCGGGCATCATCGAAAATCGCGCGGTCATTTTCACTCACCCGGAATTCGCCGCCGACTTTGCGGAAATTTACCGCGCTTCCGTGGCGGCGCTGCCCGACGAGCCGGTCCCCGAAGCACGCCAGCACATTGAGCGGCTGCGCCGCGAGGCGAATCGGGCGGCGGCCGAGGGCAAGCACATCACTCTCAGTGATCTGACCTGACGGCGCAGGAGAACGAAGCATGACGGTGGCGGGTAGCAGGTGGCAGACACCGGGGGCCAGAAACGCGCACCCGCGCGTCGGAC
>Ga0268386_10001664_pt1 | contig 15330 bp, 13 predicted proteins | sample RVTome_15_FD_200260 | JGI IMG/M metagenome (GOLD analysis project Ga0268386, IMG submission 200260) | Soil microbial communities from uranium-contaminated site in the Upper Colorado River Basin, Wyoming, United States - RVT150D86... ...
CGCTGCAAACGGCGATACGAACGAATTTGTTCGCAGATGGCAACGTCGACCAGGCGATCGGGACTCGCGACGTGCGCCCGAGGACGGAACAGCAGCACGTCGACCAGATTGAACATGGCCGCGCTGACGCCCACGCCGGTTGACAGCGTCAGGACGACGGCTGCCGTGAGCCCGCGATTGCGTCTGAACGGATGCACCATCGGAGAAGATTTGAAAGCTTACCCCGAAGCTATGTCGGCGGCCAGACAGGTACGTTGTCGAGGTCTACCGCGCCAGTACTCCCGTCTCTCACCCTTAATCCGCCGTGGCCCGGACCGGAATGACTCGAGGAGAGCCGCGACAAAGAGCGGTGGGTGGCGTGGTCGATGGACGCTACCTGAAGCCTCTGAGACAGCGCACCTTCCCGCTGCGCTACGGTGGGCACCCTTCGCCTGACATGCGAGCGAAAGGTGGAGCGGGCTACGGGGATCGAACCCGTCTAACTGGCTTGGGAAGCCAGGGCATTACCACTATGCTAAGCCCGCATTCCTGACGATCCTAACATAACGATTCCGCCTTCCGACGTCCGCTCTCCGCCGTCCGCCTTCCGCCCGCGCGAACCGACACTTGGAACAGGAATTCAAGAGCTCAGGAGTTCCTTGTTCGACGGATGAGAACCTCCTGATCTCTTGACCTCCTGTAAGCAATCCCTGTCAACTTCTGATGAACGCCAGCACCTCGTCGCGCTTCGTCTCCATCAGCTCCGGCGTCGTCGCCTCGAGGTTCAGCCTGAGCATCGGCTCTGTGTTCGACGGACGGACGTTGAAGTGCCAGTCCGGGAACTCGGCGGAGATGCCGTCGAGCGCGTAGACGCGTCCATCGGTGTATCGCGCCGCCAGCCCGTCGATCTTCTCCTGCACCGTGCGCATGTCGCCGACGCGCGTATTGATCTCGCCCGAGATGAAATACTTCTCGCGAAACGGCTCGAGCAGCTCGCGCAGGGTCTGTCCCTTGCGCGACATCAGCTCCAGGATCAGGAGCGCGGGGATGAAGCCATTGTCCGCGTTGAAGTTGTCGCGGAAATAGTAATGCCCCGTGACTTCGCCGCCGAAGATTGCACCCTCTTCGCGCATCCGCCGCTTGAAGAACGCGTGGCCGACCCGGTTCATCAACGCCTTGCCGCCGTATTTCGCGACGATGTCCCTGACTGCGTAGCTCGCGCGAACGTCGTAGATGATCTTCGCTCCGGGATGCTTGATCAGGAACGCTTCCGCGAGCAGCGCCGTGATGAAGTCTCCGGCGATGAACTCGCCGGTGCCGTCGATGAAGAAGCAGCGATCGGCGTCGCCGTCCCAGGCGATGCCGATGTCCGCGCTGTCGCGCTTCACGCGCTCCACGATGTCGCGGCGGTTCTCCTCGATGAGCGGGTTCGCTTCGTGGTTGGGGAAGGTCCCGTCGACCTCGAAGCAGAGTCGGGTCACGCGGCAGGGGAGCCGCTCGAACAGCCTGGGGGCGATCATCCCGGCAATCCCGTTGCCGGCGTCGAGGACGACGCTGAACGGTTTGATGAGCGAGATGTCGATGAACGAGAGCACGTGCCGCGTGTAGTCCGCGACCACGTCGTTCTCCGAGAGGGAGCCCGGCGTGGCGGCCGGCGGCGGGAGCTGGTTGCCAGCGATCATGTCGCGGATCTCGGCGATCCCGGCATCACCGCTCAGGGGAAATGCCTCGCGGCGCACCAGCTTGATGCCGTTGTACTCCTTCGGATTGTGCGAGGCGGTGATCTGCGCGCCGCCGTCGTGGCGGTCGCGCGCCACGGCGAAGTACATCATGTCGGTGCCCATCATCCCGTAGTCCACCACGTCGGCGCCCTGCGTGCGCGCGCCTTCGATGAAGGCTGCGGCAACCGACGGCGAGGAGAGCCGCATGTCGCGCGAGACGGCGATGCGCTTCGCGCCGAGGTACGAGACGAAGCCGCGGCCGATCAGGCGGGCCGCGTTTTCGTCGACTTCGGACGGATACAGCCCGCGGATGTCGTAGGCCTTGAAGATGGACGGATTGATGCTCATAACCTGCTGTAGTCCGTGATGACGGTCTTGTCGCCGAGCACGACCGGGCTCTCCAGGATGGCGTTCCGCCCGATGTGACAATTGCGGCCGAGAATGGACCCCTTCACGCTCGCCTCCCGTCCGATCCACCCGTTGGCCCACACGACCGCACCCTCGACCGAGGCCCCTTCTTCGACGTGGCTCTGCCGGCCTATCACGGAGTAGGGAAGGATTCTCGCACCTGCCTTGATCGTCGCGCCCTCGTCGATGAAACAGGGCCCGTGGAGCTCGGCGCCTTCGTCGATCCGGGCGCCGGGAGCGACCCAGGCCTTCTTGACCGCCCCCGCAAATGGCGGCGCGGCGTAACGCCCATCCATGATGTCGCGATGGACCTGCAGGTATTTGGCCGGTGTGCCGATGTCGATCCAGTAGCCGTCGTACACGTAGGCCACGAAGGTCTCGCCCCGCTCGATCAGCGACGGGAAGAAGCTGCGCTCGATGGACCAGGCGGTGTCCTTCGGGATGCGGTCGAACGTCTCGGGCTCGAGCACGTAGATGCCCGCGTTGATGGTGTTACAGGTAATCTCGTCCTCGCCCGGCTTCTCGAGAAAGCGCTTGATGTTGCCCTTCGCATCCGTCTCGACCAGGCCGTAGGCTCTCGGGTTCTCGACCGGCGTGAGCACGATCGTCGCCCGGGCCTTGCGCTCCCGGTGCATGGCGAGCACGGCCCCCAGATCGACCTCGGTCAGCACGTCGCCGTTGAACACGACCACCGACTCGGTGAGCGAATCCCCGGCATAGCGGACCGCTCCGGCCGTGCCCAGCGGCATCGGCTCGACCACGTATCGCAGCTTCAGACCGAGGTCATCGCCATCGCCGAAGATTTCCTCGATCCGGCGCGGCTGGTAATTGAGGCTCAGGATCACCTCGTCGATCTCCGGGACCTGCCGCAGGAGGTCGATCTGGTAATAGAGGAACGGCCGGTTGAAAATCGGCACGATCGGCTTCGGCGTGTGGACGGTCAGCGGCCGCAGGCGCGTGCCCTTCCCGCCGGCGAGGAGAATGGCTTTCATGTCAATCCACGATCATAATGCAGCTTTCAGCTCTCAGTTATCAGCTTTCAGCGGCCAGCGGTCCGCGGATAGCTGAGAGCTGACAGCTGAGAGCTGACAGCGTAAGATGTGTACCAGGCATGAATCTGCCAAACGCCCTGACGCTGTGCCGGATCTTCCTGGTGCCCCTTCTCGTCGTGGTGCTCCTGACCAAGTTCGAGGGACGTCTGATCCTGGGAATCCGCAAGGAGCTCGTGGGGGCGGCCATTTTCGGCCTCGCCTCGCTCACCGACTGGCTGGATGGCTACCTGGCGCGCCGGCGGCAGCAGGTCACGCCGCTCGGGCAGCTGATGGACCCGCTGGCCGACAAGCTGCTGATCACGGCCGCGCTCGTGTCGCTCGTGCAGATGGATCTCGCGCCGGCCTGGATGGTTGCGGTGATTCTCGGACGCGAGTTGGCCGTCACCGTCCTGCGCAGCATCGCTCACTCCCGCGGCGTCGTGATCTCGGCCTCACCGCTCGGCAAGTTCAAGATGGTGTCGGAGGTCGTGGCGATCCTGCTGCTCATCCTCGGACGGGATCACCTGCAGCAGTTCTTCGTGCTCGGCACGGTTGCGCTGTGGGTGGCCATGCTCACGGCCGTGGGATCCGGGCTGGACTACTACCGCCGGTTCAATCATGTGTTGACCCAGGGCGTCCCGAAGACGCCGGATCCCGTTCGCCGCGCCGGCGACAATCCCGATCGACCGCCCCGCGTTTCGAACGTCGCGGCCGGCAGACGCATCTCATGAACCCCGTGAACCCTGAACCGTGAACCCTGCACCCCTGAACCCCTGAACCCCGAAGCGTCAGTTCTTCTTGATCTGCGCCGCCAAGTTCGCCTTGAGCTCCGCCACGCGTTTCTGCGCGTTCTCGAGGTATTCACTCTGCTCGAACTCGGCGAGAATCCGCTCGTAATAGGGCAGGGCCTCGGCGGGTCGCTCGATCCGCACCAGACTCTCGGCCAGGTGGAAGTAGACGGCGTCCCGGTTGGTGAACTCCGGGTCGTTCTTGAGCACCGACGAGAACCGTTCGATCGCCCCCGGATACCAGTTGCTGCGGAAGTAGAAGAAGCCGACGCGGTACTCCGACTGGCTGAGGCGGTCGCGCGCCTCGCGGAGCCGATTCCGGGCTTCCGGCAGGAGCTGACTGTTGGGATAACGCTCGACGAATGCGGTCAGCTCCTTGATGGCCTCGCGCGTTTCCGTCTGATCGCGCTCCGGGCCGTGCATCTGGTAGAAGGAAGTCATCGCGAGCTTGAAGTGCGCGTAGTCCGCCCGCTCGTGCGTCGGGTAGAAGGCGAGAAATTCGCGGAACTCGTTCTCCGCGAGGACGAAGCCTTCGGCCGAGCCTTCGCCGAGATAGGTGTCTCCAATCCCGAGCTTGCCGTCGGCGCGGTAACTGCTCTGCGGATAGCTGTCGACGAGCTGCCGGAAGAACTCCCGCGCCGTGAACCATTTCCGTTCGTTCAGGGCCGCTGTCCCGCGCTCCCACAAAAACTTGTCCGGCTCCAGTGTCCCGACGGGAACGCGGGTCGACGCGCTGGCGCATGCCGCCGAGATGGCGAGCGAGGCCACGATTGCCGCACGGGGGAAACAGGCAAGCGCTCTCATCGTTCTCCAGCGAGCGCGGGTGTGCTCGAAAGCCATCGATACTCCGCTTCCAATCCTTCTTCGAGTGAGACGGCCGGGATGAAACCGAGGTCGGCGCGCGCGAGCGAGGTATCGGCAAACGTGTCGCGCATGTCGCCTTTCTGTGCGGCCTCGCGCCGCACGTCGAGCGGCGCTCCGGCGAGTCTCCCGATGAGGTCCAGCACGTGGTTGACCGACACCCGGGACCCTCCGCCGATGTTGTACGCGCGCCCGGGGACGCCGCGCTCGCCGGCTGCCAGCGTGGCCGCCACGGCATCGCTCACGAACGTGAAGTCGCGCGTCTGCTCGCCGTCGCCGTACAACGTAATGGGCTGCCCCGTGAGCGCCGCCTTGATGAATCGATGGAAGGCCATGTCGGGCCGCTGCCGCGGGCCATATACCGTAAAGTACCTGACCGAGGTCGCCGGCACGCCGTGGTTGACGTGATAGAGGTAGCACAACTGCTCGGCCGCGAGCTTCGTGACGCCGTAGGGCGAGACCGGCTGCGGAAGCGCATCCTCCCGCATCGGAATCGTCACCCTGTCGCCGTAGAGCGACGAGCTCGAGGCATAGACGAAGCGGTGCAGGGGGAGCCCGACACACGCCTCCAGCAGCTGCTGCGAGGCTTCGACGTTGTTGCCGGTATAGGCCTGGAAATCGCGCCCCCAGCTCTTTCGAACGCCGGCCTGTGCCGCCAGGTGAAAGACGTGTGTGACCCCGTTGAGGAGCGCCGGCAGATCGGCATCCTGCAGCCGCGCCTCGACGAACCTGAAGCCCGCCCGGCCGGTGTTGGCCGCGAGGTTGGACTCCTTGATCGGACGCGGATAGAAATCCGAAAAGCAGTCGATGCCCACCACCTCCGCGCCACGATCGAGCAACGCACCCGTGAGATGTGAACCGATGAACCCGGCGGTGCCGGTCACGCACGCCTTCACGCGAAGGCCTCCCGAATGCGGGCCGGCAGCCGGCAGGGACGGCCGCTCGTGTCGAGCGCCGCGTGCACGGTTCTGCCCGATGCGGAGACCTGATCGTCTGCAATGCGCCGCACTTCGTACGTGAACTCCATCCGAACCGGCGACAGCACGCGCCCGCTCGCCCGGATCTCGAGCTCGTCGTCGTAGCGGGCAGGCCGGTGATACTCGCAGTGCGCTTCAATCACGGGCAGCGACACTCCCGAATGCTCCATTTCGCGATACGTCCAGCCGAGCCCCCTGAGCAGATCCGCCCTGGCCACTTCAAACCAGACCAGATAGTTCGCGTAGTAGACCACGCCCATCTTGTCGGTCTCCGCATACCGGACGCGCACGACCGACCGGGAGGCCGGCGAGCTTCGCGCAGCTTGATTGGCGTTGGTATGCGTGCTCATCTCGGACGGCACTCAGGCGCGCTGGCTGACCGGCGCCAGTGCGGCCTCGCGCAGCGCGCGTGTGGCCCGTTCCGGGTCGGCCGTGCCGAAGATTGCGACGCCCGCCACCAGAATGGTCGCGCCGGCTGCCACCAGCCGGGCGGCATTCGACGAATCCACTCCGCCGTCCACCTCGATGGCCGCGCGATTGCCAGCCGCGTCGAGCAACTGACGCACCGCTCTGATCTTAGACTCGCTGCGCGGAATGAAAGTCTGGCCGCCGAAGCCGGGGTTCACGGACATCACCAGCACATGATCGACATCCCCGGCAATCTCCTCGAGCGCTCCGACCGGGGTGGAGGGATTGATGGCCACGCCCGCCCGCGCACCCAGCCCCTTGATGAACTGGATGCTCCTGTGGAGGTGCGGCAGCACCTCGGCGTGCACCGAAATCATTGCCGCGCCGGCCTCCACGAACGCTTCGGCATAACGATCCGGCTCTTCGATCATCAGGTGCACATCGAGCGGCACGTTCGCAACCCTGCGGATGGACTTGACCACGGGCGGGCCCATGGTGAGGTTCGGCACGAAGTGGCCGTCCATGATGTCGACGTGGAGCAGATCGGCGCCCCCACGCTCGGCGGCAGCGATGTCGCGCCCGAGCGCGGCAAAGTCAGCCGCGAGCAGTGACGGAGCGATCAGAACGTTCAACGGCTGACCTCGAGTGAAATAGCCTCGCCCGGGGCAATCTGAAAACCTGCCTGCGGGTTCTGCCGCAGCACGACCCCGGCGGGAACACCTGGGTACGGGTGATCGCCGACGACCGCCACGCGAAACCCCCGCGCCCGCAGCAGGTCGGCGGCGCGGTCGCCGTTGACGCCGATCAAATCGGGCATGACGTACGTCGATCCACGCTCTCCGCGGTTCACGAGCATCGCGACCTCGGTGGAGGTGCTCCTCGGCGGCGGTGTCTGCGCGATGATCGAGCCCGCCGGATACTCGGCGGATCGGATCTCGGCGATTGAGCGAACGGCAAAGCCGTCTTGCTGCACCCGCATGTGCGCGGTCCGCTCCGATTCCCCGACCAGGGGCGGCACGATCGTGGAACGCGGTCCCGCGCTCACCCAGACCCTGACGCTCCGCTCCCGCCTCGTCCGCACGCCGGCCTGCGGTTCCTGCGCCACGATGTGCCCGGCCGGGACCTTCGGGTCGGTCCGCAGCCCTTCTTCGACTTTGAGGCTCAGACCCGACTCGGCCAGCAGCGTCGAGGAGTCGTTGACGGTCTTCCCGGTCAGCGGCGGCACCGCGACCTCGCGCACCTTCAGCGCGACGCGCATCCCGGCAGCTGCAAACAGCAAATACGTCAGCAGCAGGGCGCCCGCGAGCACCAGCAGCTTGCCGGCGCCCCAGACCTTCGTCCTAAGGGCCATGAACAGATTAGTTTATCGCAAAAAGGGAGAGGACAGCGAGCTTCGAAGTTCCAGGAGACGAAGTCTACCCGCGCACCAGCACCGCCGCGAAGAACGCCTCCAGGCCGTCCCGGAACGGATACGTCCGCAGCTGGCCCGCGCCGTCGATCAGCGAAGCCATCGGCGCGGGGAGCCCGACAGGAGCAACAGGTTGAAAACCGCGTTCCGCGACAAACGTCCGGACCACTTCCTCGTTCTCCTCCGGTTCGCTCGAACAGGTCGCGTACACCAGTCGGCCGCCCGGCCTGACGAGCTCGGAGGTGTGCCGCAGCATCCCGAGCTGCATCGCCGGCAGACCGGTGAGATCCTCTTCCTTCCGCCGCCACTTCAGATCGGGATCTCTGCGGATGGTGCCGAGTCCCGAGCACGGCGCATCGAGCAGCACGCAATCGAACTGTCGCGTGAACGGCAGCGCTGCTGACGCGTCGGCTCGAACGATCCTGATGCAGCTGGCGCCGGACGCTGCCACCGTCCGCACGAGGAGACCGATGCGTCGCGCGCGCACGTCGGCCGCCACGATCAGACCTCGATCGCCCATCGCGGCCGCCATTGCGGTGGTCTTTCCTCCGGGTGACGCGCACGCATCGAACACGCGCTCCCCGGGCCTGACGCCGGTCACGATCCCGACCAGCTGGGAAGCTTCGTCCTGCACGACGAACAGTCCCTGCGTTGCGATCTCGCTGGACAAGGGATTCCCGCCCGTGACAACCAGCGCATCGGGCGCATACCGGCCGGGCCTCGTCAGCACGCCTTCGTCGGCGAGCATTCCGGCAAGGGCCTCAGGCGTGGTCCTGAGCCGGTTGGCGCGCAGCGTCAGCGCCGCTGGCGCGTTGTTGAACTGCATCCACGCCTCTGCGGCGTCGAAGCCGTATCGATCGAGCCATCGCGCGGCAAGCCACCGTGGGTGGGAGAGGGTAGTGGAGAAGTATTCCAGTGCGGCTTCGCGATTGGCAGGATCATCGGGACGCGGTGGAAGCGCCAACCGATCCCGCTCCCTGCCGGCACGCCGGAGCACGGCGTTCACGAGCGGGGCGGCGCTTGCTTTCGCGGCACGCCTCGTCAGGCTCACGGCATCGTTCACAGCTGCCGATGCCGGAACCCTGTCGAGGTGCAGCAGCTGAAACAGTGTCAACCGCAGAATGACCCGCACCTCGGGATCCAGGCGTTCGACGCCCCGCTTCGTGAGTCGCGCGACGACGTGATCGAAGGCGGCCTGCCATCTGAGGGCACCGGTGGCAATCTCACCGGCGAGGGCGCGGTCGCGTTCGTCCGGGAGCGCCTGCCTCGCCTGCGCGAGCGCATGGGGCAGGTCCGCGCGGCCGCCTTCGACGGCGAGCAGCGTCTCGTAGGCTGCGATGCGCGCGGGGGCAATCATCCTCTTTCGAGCGTGAGGCCCGGAGCAATCCGTCGTCCTGCGAGAAACTCGCGTGCGGTCATCACGCGCCGGTCTTCGGGCTGCAGAGCGAGAATCCGGATTACCTGCCCGTCGCCGGCCGCGATTGCAAACTCGTCGCCTCCGGCGCGAACGACGGACCCGGCTGGCGCGGAGGTCCGGTCACCCTCCAGTGCGGTTCGGTGGAGGAGCACCCGGTCGCCGGAGAGGCGCGTGGACGCGAGCGGCCAGGGTTGCAGTCCGCGAACCAGGTTGTGTATCGCGGCCGCCGGAAGACTCCAGTCGATCGCCCCTTCACCGCGTGCCACCTTGGGTGCGTAGGTGACCAGCGCTGCATCCTGCGGCGAGTCTGCCGCCTGCCCGGCGGCGATGCGGTCGGCCACCTCAACGAGCAGCGTGGCTCCGAGTCGCGCGAGCGAACGTTCGACCTCGGGGCTCGTCTCGTCGGGGCCAATCGGCCTCGAGACGGCGGCGAGCATCGGGCCGGCGTCGAGCTCCTTCACGACGCGCATGATGGTCACTCCGGTTTCGACATCGCCGGCGATCACGGCGCGATGGACGGGTGCCGCGCCGCGCCACCGCGGCAGGAGCGAACCATGTACGTTGATCATGCCGCAGCGCGGAATCCGCAGCAGGGCCTCCGGCAGCAGCTTTCCGTAGGCCGCCACGACCCCGAGGTCGGGGCGGAGCGCGCGAACCGCGCTCAGAAACGCGTCGACGCGAATCTTCTCCGGCTGGAGCACGGGGATTCCATGCTCCACCGCCACCGTCTTCGTGGCCGTCGGCGTGAGATGCTGTCCGCGCCCCTTTGGACGATCCGGCTGCGACACGACGGCGACGACCTCATGCGACGAGTCGATCAAGGCCTTCAGGGTGGGCACCGCGAATTCAGGGGTGCCGAAGTAGATGATCCGCAGTCCTGTCGTCACCATCGGCCTGCGCGCTTGAGTTTCGAGATCCGCCGCACGATGAGATCGCGCTTGATGCCGCGAAGCCGGTCGACGAAAACGGTTCCCTCGAGATGATCGATCTCGTGCTGGAGCGCGCGGGCGAGCAGCTCGTGCCCTTCGATCGTCTGCGGCTCGCCGTGCCGATCGAAGCCGCGGACCACAGCCCGCGCGGGCCGGACCACGGTGGCGTTGAAACCGGGCACGCTGAGGCAGCCCTCGTCTTCGAGCTGCATGCCTTCACGCTCCACCCACACAGGGTTGACCAGCTCGATCAGCCCCTTCGGATCGCGGCCGGCCGAGAGATCGATCACGAACGCCCGCAGCGGCACGCCGAGTTGAGGCGCCGCGAGTCCGATCCCGGGCGCGGCGTACATCGTTTCCACCATGTCGTCGAGGAGCGTATGAAGGGCCGCGTCGAACTGTTCCACGTTCCGCGCCGGCTGGTGAAGCAGGTCATCGCCGTACTTGAGGATTGGCCGGATCATCGTGGCTGAAAACGCGTCCGCAGGCCGGCCTCCGAGCCGGCCAGCGCGCGTTCGAGGTCGGGCATGGAATCTCCGCCGAATCTCCCGGTCAACGCGTCGGCCAGGACCAGCGCGACCATGGCCTCGCCAACCACGGCCGCGGCCGGCACGGCGCAGACGTCGCTGCGTTCGATCGCGGCGGGCGCCTCCTGCATGGTGACGAGATCCACCGAACGCAGCGGCTTCATCAACGTCGAAATGGGTTTCATCCAGGCTGATGCGCGGAGCGGCTCGCCGTTGGTCACACCGCCTTCGAGCCCCCCCGCGTGGTTGGTGGGCCGTGCCAGCCCCGTCGCTCTCGCGCCGACGGTGTCGGGGACGATCTCGTCGTGGACGCGCGACCCCGGACGGCCTGCGACCTCGGGGCCCAGCCCGATCCCGACCGCTTTGATCGCCGGAATCGACATGATCGCTTGTGCGAGCTGACCGTCGAGCTTCCGGTCCCACTGCACGTAGCTGCCGAGACCTACCGGGACACCGGCCGCGATCACCTCGAAGGCGCCGCCGAGCGTGTCTCCGGCGTCGCGGGCGCGGTCGATCTCGCCGATCATGCCGCGCTCCACATCGGCATCGATGCAGCGCAGCGGCGAATCATCCGGCAGCGCTGCTGCGGCTTCGAACGACACGGCCAGGTGGTCGGGGAGCTGAATCGGTCCGATGGCGAACACGTGGCTGGTGATCCGGATGCCGGTCGCCGCCAGGAGTTGACGGGCAATCGCGCCGGCCGCGACACGCGCCGCAGTCTCCCGGGCGCTCGCGCGCTCCAGCACGTCACGGACGTCACCGCGTCCGTACTTGGCCACGCCGGCGAGATCGGCGTGACCCGGACGAGGGCGAGTCACCGTTGGGCGACGCGCGCCTGAGGCGCCGGCGGGCGCTTCGGGCTCCACGTGCATGGTCTGCTGCCAGTTCGGCCAGTCACGGTTCTCGATCAGCATCGCGATCGGGCCGCCAATCGTCTGCCCGGCGCGTATGCCCGAGATCACCTCCGCGCGGTCGGACTCGATGGCCATCCGCCGGCCGCGGCCATAGCCGCCCTGCCGCCGGCGCAGGTCGCGGGTGATAGCGTCGAGATCGATCGGAAGACCTGCGGGGATGCCTTCGAGGATCACGACGAGCGCGCGGCCGTGCGACTCGCCGGCGGTGAGAAAACGCACCATTCAACCGGCAATTGTATACGACCTGGATGATGAGGCCGGACTCGAGAGGCTCGCGTGATTCGTCAGGAGTCCGCTGCGGCGACGCGTGGTAGAACTGCGCAGGTGTGGAGCGTCGGGGCGATTGTCCGCCTCATTCCTGACTCACAATCCGTCCTGGCCAACCGTACGCCATGATCCCTCCTCAGCGGGCTCGATGCGAGACGACGACTCGCTCATTCACCCGAGTCGTCACGGCTCAGAGTCGGAGCGGGGCGACCGCCCGGCCGGCCCCGCCGTGCCGCGCCTGCTCCGACCGCCGGGCGGGTGAGAAAACGCACATTTCGTCCGCCGGCTCCGTGTGAATTTCTGCACCGTATCCGCCGGGAACGACCCGATTCGTTCCGCAATCGACGCGGTCGCACTCCGGCGATCGTTTTGCAGCCCCGCCCGGGCGAGCTGCGCATGCCGGAGCTGCTTGCCGATCGCTTTCTCCCGTGCGGCGCTGCCTGGATCGACCTGGCCAGCGGCGCGACCGTTCGCATCAGGCTGACCCCTGTCCGGCGGCCACGCGATCACCTCGTGTGGAGCGACTGGTGCGCGATGCTGGCGGTGATGCGGCATCCGCTCCTGAATCCGCTTCTCGACTACGGCCACGCCGACGCGGCTCGAACGTTCGAGGCGTACGCCGTCTCGGAACCGGTGTCTGCAAGTGGTGCTGCGGGCTCGCGACTCCTCACGCATGCCGTACGGTTCCTGGAGCGTCACGGCGTCCACCTGGATTGCGCGGCCGCCAATCTCGCGTTGCGCCAGATCCAGGCGGCACCATCGCGCGCACCCCGGCGGCCGCTGGGGGTCGTTCTCCAGCCGCGGCACGCGCTGCGCGCCCTGGACGAGGCATTCGTGGAGGTCGCGCCCGGCGGTGTCACGGTCCTCGCAATCGTGGGGAACACAGGATCCGGAATTCGCACGGCGTCCTTGCAGACCGCCCGCGTGGCGCGGCTGCACGGCTACGTGCCGATTTCGGCGGCGCTCCTGGCGGCGGTGCCGTGGGTTGCGGCCGTCCTCCGCAGACGCCACGTCTGCGTGCTGCTCGACACTTCCGCGCCCGCCGACCTCACGGCAGCCGCCGGCGTTGCCTCCCGTCTCGGGCTCGAGAGTCCGCGCCGGCACGTGCTGGTCCGGTTCGGACGCATGCGGACACCCGGCACAACACCGCTGGTGCTCGAATCACTTGGAGTCACAGCCATGATCTCGATGGTTTTCACCGATCGCGACTACGGACCCGATCCTTCAGAGCTGCTGGCCGCGGCACGAAGTGCGGACGGGAACCCGGGTCGCTTCCTGTCCCATCTCCGCGCGTCCACCTTTCCGGCGCACCGGCCCACCTTCAGCGTGGTTCACGAATCATCGCCCGCATACGTCGTCGATGGTGCACTGCAGAGGGCTTCCCGCGGCCGCACGGCCGCGCGCTCCATCGTGTCGGCCGACGCGCGTGCCGCACGGATGGCCGCTCGCGGCCGGCACGCGGCGGCTATCCGCCTGCTCACACGCGCGGCACGCGTCCTGGAGCTGCGGGGGGAGCGGACGCTTGCCGCGCGGTGCGCCGAGAGGCTTGGCTGGATCCTGCGCGACCGCGGGCGCACGGAGGCGGCGCTGGAGGAGTTCGCGCGGGCTTGTGCGATGGCCCGCGGCGAACCGTCAGAAATCATCTGCACGATTGCGACGGGCATCGCCTGGACCGACGAGTGCCGATTCGCCGAAGCGGAAGCGGCTCTGAGGAGCGCGCTCGCGGCAGCCGAGCTGCTGGGCGATCGGCCGACGGAACACCGCGCGCGCCTGGGACTTGCCCGGTGCCTGTACTGGCAGGAGCGCCACGATGAAGCAGCGGCCGTGCTCGCGCCCGGCCTCGACCACGAGAGCAGCGTCCGGACGGCCGCCCTGACCCTGTCGGCGCGGATCAACATCGCGAGAGGGGACCTGCCGGGCGCGGTTACCTCGGCGAGCAGGGCCCTCGCCTGCAGCGGGGAACCGCGCGCCGCAGCTGCAGCCGCACGAGCGATGGCCCAGGCGCATGCCGCGCTGGGCGATGTCCGCGCGGCGTACGCATCTATCCGTCAGGGGCTGGCGGCCGCCGCGGCTGCACACGCTCCGCTGATGGCGCTTCGTCTGCGGGCAGTCGCACTTACGCTCGACGAGGTGGAGAACGGAAGCACGCTGAGGATCGCACAGCTTCGCGAGCGAGCCAACCCGCGCTCTATGCCACCGCTCCTGAAGCTGCAGCTCGAGCGAGCCCGCAGTCAGAATCAACAGCGGGATCGCACCGGTCAGGGACTGTCTTCGCCGGCGGTCCAGGCGCTTCAGCATTTCCTCGAGATCGCCTACAACGCCGAAGATGATGGGGCTGGCGTGAACGCGGTGTGCAAGGAGGTCTGCGACAAGCTGCGCGCGGCGACCGTCCAAATCCTCTCAGCCGGTTCCGAGCGCCGGTTGCTGGCGCGCGCCGGGCGGCCCTGGGCGGGGGACTTGCGCCTCGTCGAGCGCGCCCTCGCGTGTCCGTCTTCCGGTCCCGTGCTCGGGAACGAACATCCGCGCGATGCGGCGCATTCGATCGTGTACGGTGGTCAGCCCGTCGCCGTCCTCGCGTGCCGCTGGACCATGTCGACGGCGCTCGATGTGGACGGCGTCGCAGCCGTCATGCACACGGCGTCGCTCGCGCTGGCGCCAACGGTCCGTGCACTGCTGGACAGGGCCCAGTCCACGCCGGCGGACACCGCGTGGCGTGAGCTGATCGGGGTCAGCCCGCCGACACTCTCCCTGCGCGAATCGATCATGCGGGCCGCCAGGGCGCCGTTCCCCGTGCTGATCGAGGGAGAGAGCGGCAGCGGCAAGGAGCTCGTCGCACGCGCGATTCATCAATTCAGCGCGCGGCGGGATCGCAGGCTTTCCGCCGTCAATTGTGCCGCACTCTCGGAAGATCTTCTCGAAGCCGAGCTCTTCGGCCACGCGCGCGGAGCCTTTACCGGCGCCGTCGGCGAGCGCCCCGGGCTGTTCGAAGAGGCTGACGGCGGAATGCTCTTCCTCGACGAAGTGGGGGAGCTCTCGCCGCGTGCGCAGGCGAAGCTGCTTCGAGTGCTCCAGGACGGCGAGGTCCGGCGGGTCGGGGAGAACTTCGCACGGCGCGTGGACGCGCGCGTCATCGCCGCGACCAACCGCCGCCTGGACGACGAGGTCGATGCCGGCCGGTTTCGCGCCGATCTCCGCTTCCGCCTCGACGTCGTTCGAATCGCGGTGCCGCCGCTCCGCGAGCGGCCTGTGGACATCCCGCTTCTCGTGGCGCATTTCTGGGAAGACGCGGCCCGTCGCGTCGAATCGCGCGCGACGCTTGCGCCGGAAACGGTCATGGCGCTCACGCGCTACGACTGGCCGGGCAACGTGCGGCAACTGCAGAACGTGATCGCGTCACTGGCCGTGCACGCGCCACGGCGCGGCCGCGTGCCCCCGTCGCTCCTGCCGGTCCAGGTGGCGCGCACCGCCGGCGCGGACGCCACGACGTTCGAGGCCGCGCGGCAGGAGTTCGAGCGACGCTTCGTCGCGGCCGAGCTCGCGCGGGCGGGCGGCCAGCGCGCGAGGGCCGCACGTGCGCTCGGCGTCACCCGTCAGGGGTTGGCGAAGATGATCCGGCGGCTGGGCATCGAAACCTGACCGTACGGACCACGGACCACGGACTACGGACTACGGACTACGGACTGCGGACTGCGTAG
>Ga0268386_10001665_pt1 | contig 15327 bp, 16 predicted proteins | sample RVTome_15_FD_200260 | JGI IMG/M metagenome (GOLD analysis project Ga0268386, IMG submission 200260) | Soil microbial communities from uranium-contaminated site in the Upper Colorado River Basin, Wyoming, United States - RVT150D86... ...
ATCTTGGCCGAACTGGGCGAGACGCCGTATCCTCCGACGTCCCAGGCAGAGCCGGCGATCCGCCGCCACCCGCCCACCCCGGAGCACTGACGCCATGAACCCCACCGATCTCGTCGACCGCGCGTCGATGCGCGACGACATCCCCGACTTCGCGCCCGGCGACACGCTGAAGGTGCACGTCAAGGTCGTCGAGGGCAACAAGCAGCGCGTCCAGGTGTTCCAGGGCATCGTGATCCGTCGCCAGGGCGACGGCCTGCGCGAGTCCTACACCGTCCGCAAGGTGTCCTACGGCGTCGGCGTCGAGCGCACGTTCCCGGTGCACACCCCCACGGTGGAGCGCATCGAGGTCGTGAGCCGCGGCGACGTGCGGCGGGCCAAGCTCTACTACCTCCGCGACCGCATCGGGAAGGCCGCCAAGGTCAAGGAGAAGCGGGTCAACTGACCCAGCACGGCGGGTGCGTATGAGCGCGCTTCACGCACCTCTGCCACACCCCCGGCGTAGCCTGGGCTCCATGGGGCTGGCCGACGGGCGTGAGCTGTGAGCGCTGAGGATCTCGAGCAATACGAAGCCGACCTCGAGCTGCAGCTCTACAGGGAGTACAAGGACGTCTGCCCGATGTTCGGCTACGTCGTCGAGACCGAGCGGCGGTTCTACCTCGCCAACACGGTGCAGCAACACGTCCGCGAGGTCGGCGGTCGAGCGTTCATCGAGCTCGAGCTGCAGGACGCGTGGGTGTGGGACATGTACCGGGCCAGCCGGTTCGTGCCTTCGGTCCGCATCGCCACGTTCAAGGACGTGAACGTCGAGGAGCTCCCCAAGACCGACATCATCGGCCCGCCGCCCGGCTCCTGAGCAGCGGGGCGAGCCGTGACCCACGCCCGGCTCCGCCTGGGTGCCTCCGGCGAGCGGCGCACGGCTCGGTGGTACGCCGACCGCGGCTACCAGGTGCTCGCCCGGAACTGGCGAGGTCGTGGCGGAGAGCTCGATCTCGTCGTCCGTCTGGGCACCCTGGTGGCGTTCTGCGAGGTGAAGACCCGTTCCACCGCAGCGTTCGGCTCGCCGGCGCTCGCCGTCGGTCCCCTCAAGCAGGAGCGGCTGCGGCGGCTCGCCGCCGAGTTCCTCAGGCTCCATCCACAGCCCGAGGTCGACGACCTGCGCTTCGACGTCGCTGCCGTCGTGGGGGCCGACGTCGAGGTGATCGAAGCGGCGTTCTGAGCCGGCCCGCTCAGCCGGCGAAGGCCCACACCACCAAGGCGATCGTCACCACCACGGCCGCGGCCACCAGGAGGTAGTCCGACGCCCGTCGCCGCTGCGGTCGGTACGGGTTGAGTCCCACGATCCTCAGTATGTTCGCCCGCATGGAGACCCTGGAGATCGTCCGCTCCGACGAAGCGATCGTGACGATCACGCTCAACCGCCCGCGGCGCAAGAACGCCATGAACCCAGCGATGTTCCGCGAGCTCCGTCAGGCCTTCCGCGACCTCTCGGCCGACCCGTCGGTGCGGGCGGTCGTCATCACCGGAGCCGGGGGCGACTTCTGCTCTGGAGCCGACCTCGCCCAGGTCGACGACACCGGCATGCACGTGCTCCCGTGGATGCGGCAGGTCGGCGAGTGCTGCGCCGCGCTGCACGCCGTGCCCCAGCCGGTGATCGCCAAGGTCGTCGGGGTCGCCGCCGGGGCCGGCGCCAACCTGGCGCTGGGGTGCGACCTGATCGTGGCCAGCGACGATGCCCGCTTCAGCGAGATCTTCGCCCGCCGGGGCCTCAGCGTCGACTTCGGTGGTTCCTGGTTGCTGCCGCGCCTCGTGGGCCTGCACAAGGCGAAGGAGCTGGCCCTCTTCGCCGACATCCTGTCGGCTGCCGAGGCGCAGGACATCGGGCTGGTGAACCGGGTCGTGCCACGGGACGACATCGACGCCTTCGTCGACGACTGGGCGCGGCGGCTGGCGTCGGGCCCGCCCCTCGCCCTGTCGTCCACCAAGCGGCTGCTCAACGCCTCGTTCACCATGACGATGGAGGAGGCGGTGGAGGCCGAGGCCCTGGCCCAGACCGCCAACTTCGGCACGCAGGACACCATCGAGGCCATCGCCGCGTTCGTCCAGAAGCGGGAGCCGGTGTTCCGGGGCAGCTGAGCGAACCACGGTGCCCGGCTCGCCGCGCCCCGGCGATCCGCGGCCCAGTCGTGCCACACCCCCTGGGTAGGGTGAGGCACCGCTCGTCGGCCGGCGGCAACGGCCTTCCTCCGATCCGAACGATTCGAGGAGGGCAGCGTGCTCGCCTGCATCTCGTCCGCCACCATCCAGGGCGCCCGGGGCCGCTCCGTGCTCGTGGAGGTCCACGTCGCCAAAGGCCTCCCCGCGGTCGCCTTGGTCGGCCAACCCGATCCCGCCTGCCGAGAGGGCCTGCACCGGGTCCGGGTGGCGTTCGCGTCCGCAGGCCTCGCGTGGCCGGGCGACACGAAGAAGGCCACCATCAACCTGGCGCCGCCCGGGTTCCGCAAGCTGGGCAGCGGCCTCGACGTCGCCATTGCCGTGGGTGTCGCCGTCGCGGGAGAGATCGTCCCGCTCGAGTCGGTCGCCGGGTTGGCCTTCGTGGGCGAGCTGGGCCTCGACGGTGCGATCCGCACGATGCCCGGCCTGGTGCCGATGGTCGCCACCCTCGCCGGCGAGCCCGGAGTCGGCGCCGTGGTCGTGCCTGCAGAGGCCCACGCCGAGGCCGCGGCGGTGGCCGGCGCCGTCGTCCGGCCGGTGGCGTCGCTCACCGAGCTGCTCGACGCGCTGGGCGGTGCCGCGCCGTGGCCGGAGCAGCCGGCGGAGCGCGTGGCAGTCGACGAGGTCGTCGAGGCCGACCTGGCCGACGTTCGGGGCCAGCCGGTGGCCCGCCAGGCCGTCGAGGTCGCGGCTGCCGGTGGTCACCACCTGCTGCTCGTCGGCCCACCGGGGGCGGGCAAGACGATGCTCGCCCGCCGCCTGCCCGGGCTGCTGCCTCCGCTCGACCGGCAGGCCGCGATCGAGGCCACGTGTATCTGGTCGGCCGCTGGCCTGCGGATCCCCGAGGGCGGTCTCGTGCAGCGGCCGCCCTTCCGGGCACCGCACCACAGCACGTCGGTACCGGCCCTGGTGGGCGGCGGGTCGGTCTACCTGCGTCCCGGCGAGGCGAGCTGTGCCCACCGGGGCGTGCTGTTCCTCGACGAGATGGGGGAGTTCCCGGCCGCGGTACTCGACTCGCTGCGCACACCGCTCGAGGAGGGCGTGATACGGGTGTCGCGCGCCCGCGAATCCGTGGAGCTGCCGGCGCGCTTCCTCCTCGTCGGCTCCACCAACCCCTGCCCGTGTGGGGAGGGTGGGCCTGTCGGGTCGTGCAGGTGCGACCCCAACGCCCGAGCGCGGTACCTCCGCCGCCTGTCCGGCCCGCTGCTCGATCGCTTCGACCTCCGCATCGACGTGGCCCGGCCCGACCCCGCCTCGCTCCTCGGCGCCGGTCGGGAGGAGCCCACCGCGGTGGTGGCCGAGCGCGTCGCCGCGGCGCGAGCGCTGGCCGCATCGAGGGATGTGGTCGCCAATGCCGAGCTCGATGCCTCCGGCCTCGACCGTTGGGCGGTGCCCGACGACGAGTCCGCCCGCATGCTGGAGGCCGCGATGCGTACCGGGCGGCTCTCGGCTCGCGGGCTCAGCCGGGTGCGGGCCGTGGCTCGCACGCTCGCCGACCTGGCCGGTGCCGGCTCGGCGCGCCTCTCGGCCGACCACGTCGCCGCCGCGCTGGCCCTCCGCACGCCGCTGTCGGGCGTCGAACACCGGCTGGCGTCATGACCGTCGACGACGACGATCGTGCGGCGGTGATCGCGCTCAGCGGGCTCCCTGGCATCGGGCCGTCACGCCTCCGGGCCCTGCTCGGCAACCGATCGTCTTCCGCGGCCTGGGCCGACGTGTGCGGCGGGCGCGTCGAGGTCGACGAGGCGCTGGCGGCAGCATGTCGCCAGCCGCCGGGTCCAGCGGCGCTCCTCGAACGCTGGACCACGGCTGCACGGGGGGTCGACCCTCACGAGCTCCGGCACCGGCACCGGGCGGCAGGAGTCCACATCCTCTGCCCAGGCGACGAGGGGTGGCCGAGCTCGCTCGTCGACGATCCGGATCCTCCGTCGGTGCTGTTCGTGCTGGGCGATCCCGCCACCCTGGGGCACTCGCCAGCCGTCGCGGTGGTCGGCACCCGTCAGGCCACGCGCTACGGCCTCGAGGTGGCGCGAGGCCTGGGCAGGGGTCTGGCCCGTGCCGGGGTGGCGGTGGTGAGCGGCCTGGCTGCGGGGATCGACGGCGCCGGCCACCACGCCGCCATCGAGGCGGCCGGCGCGCCGCCCATCGGCGTCGTCGGCTGCGGCCTCGACGTCGTGTACCCGCGCGGCCACCGCCAGCTCTGGGAACGGGTGGCGGCCATCGGTGCGCTCGCCTCGGAGTGGCCGCTGGGCACCAAGCCGGCGCAGTGGCGGTTCCCGGCCCGCAACCGCATCATCGCCGCGCTCGCCGACGCCGTGGTGATCGTGGAATCGCCCCCGACCGGGGGCTCGATGCACACCGTGGAGGAGGCGGTTCGGCGGGATCGTCCGGTGCTGGCGGTGCCTGGTCCGGTCACCAGCCGCGCCTCGCGAGGCACCAACCGCCTCCTCGCCGATGGCGCGGTGCCCGCGTGCGACCTCGACGACGTGCTCGTGGCGGTCGGCCTCGGCGGCATCGAGCACGGCACCCCAGCCGTCTCTCCACCCAATGGCGACGCCGGGCGGGTACTCGATGCCCTCGGTTGGAGGCCGGCCACGCTCGACCAGGTCGTGCTCCGCACGGGGATGGGCCTCGCCGGTGTGGCCCGTCACATCGCCGCGCTGGAGGCCGGGGGCTGGCTGGCATCCGACGGTGGCTGGTTGGAGCGCCGTCGATGAGCGGTCGCCGGCGATCGTGGAGCCGCTCGGTAGCCTGGCGCCGTGAGCTGGATGGTCGACGACTTCGGCGCATCGCTCACCTCGCTGGCGCCTGCGACGGTAGACGCCTACCGGCGCGATGTCGCCGCGTTCGCGGCGTGGGCCGGCCGCCTCGGCGTCGAGGGGCCGGCGTCGGTCGACCGACGGGTGGTCCGCCGCTACCTCGCCTACCTCGGCACCAGGCAACGAGCATCCCGATCGGTGGCGCGCAACCTGTCGTCGCTCCGACGCTTCTTCGGGTGGCTCCGACGCACCGGCGTGATCACCGGCGATCCCACAGCCGGGCTCACCGCGCCCAAGGGCGAGGCCCGCCTCCCGCACGTGTTGCGAGCCGACGAGCTGCACCAGCTCCTCGACGAACCACCCGAAGGCAACGACGGTGACGGCTTCCGCATCCGCGACGACGCCGTCGTCGAACTGCTCTACGGCAGCGGCCTGCGCGTGTCGGAACTCTGCGGGTTGCGCACCGGCGACGTCGACGTCGTCCGGTCGATCGTCACGGTGTGGGGCAAGGGATCCAAGCAGCGGGCCGTGCCGATGTCGGCGCCGGCCACCGTCGCGGTCTCCCGCTGGCTCGACGGCGTCCGGTCGACGCTCACCGACGCCAACACGGGCGACCGCCTCTTCGTCAACCGGCGTCGCCGACCGCTCACGCCCCGCGACGTTCGTCGCATCCTCGACCGGCGATCGGCGTCGCCCACCCATCCCCATGCGCTGCGTCACACGTACGCCACGCACCTGCTCGACGGTGGCGCCGACCTGCGAGTGGTCCAGGAGCTGCTCGGCCACGCCGACCTCACCACCACGCAGCTATACACTCATGTGAGTCGCGAGCGGCTTCGGCGGGTGGTGGACGCCACCCACCCTCGTGGCTGAGCCAGCGCCCGATCAAGGAGTCCCGTTGTCCGCAGACGCTCGCACCGAGGTCGAACGACTCTGGGAGAGCTACAAGGACGCAGGCACGCGTGACGACCGCGACCGTTTGATCCTGCATTACTCGCCGCTGGTGAAGTACGTCGCCGGCCGGGTGGCGGTGGGACTGCCCCAGAGCGTGGAGCAGAGCGACCTCGTCAGCTACGGGATCTTCGGGCTCATCGACGCCATCGAGAAGTTCGATCTCGACCGCGGCTACAAGTTCGAGACGTACGCCATCGCCAGGATCAAGGGAGCGATCCTCGACGAGCTCCGCTCGATCGACTGGGTTCCCCGTTCGGTGCGGGCCAAAGCGCGCGCCATCGAGCACGCCTTCGGCAAGCTCGAGGGACAGCTGCGTCGGGCGCCGACCGACGACGAGCTCGCTCACGAGCTCGACATGACCGACGACCAGCTCCAGTCGGCCCTCGGGCAGATCAGCTTCATCGGTCTGGTCGCGCTCGACGAGATGCTCTCCACGGGCGAGCGGGGCGAATCGATCACCCTCGGCGACATGGTGGCCTCGGATCCGCGGGAGGCGCCGGGCGTTGCCTACGAGGTGGAGGAGATGCGCACCATGCTCGCGGAGGCCATCGGCAGGATGCCTGAGCGCGAGAAGGTCGTCCTGTCGCTGTACTACTACGAGGGGCTCACCCTCGCGGAGATCGGCAGTGTCCTCGGCGTCACCGAGAGCCGCGTGTGCCAGATCCACACCAAGGCCGTGCTCCAACTCCGGTCTCGCATCACCGCCATCGAGCGCGAGCTCGCCTGACGGCTCGCCGCAGCCGCGGCCCTCACTGCGAACGATCCGAGGAGGCCGCATGAACCGCGCCCGCGCCCGCGCTCACACCCGTACGAGCCTCGGCGCCGGCACCACCGGCGCGCTCGTCGCGTTGGTCGCCGGGGCGCTCTTCCTCGCCGGCCCGTCCCGCCCGGCCTCGGCTGGGCCGCCGCGACCGGTCGAGTACCAGCCACCGGTGCACGCACCCGTCGCCGATCCCTTCCGACCGCCGGCCACGCCCTACGGCCCCGGCAACCGGGGCATCGAGTACGCCACCGACCCGGGAGAGCGGGTCGGTTCCGCGGCCGCGGGAGTCGTCACCTTCGCCGGTCAGGTCGGCGGGCGCCGCTACGTCACCGTCCTGCACGACGACGGCGTGCGCACCACCTACGGCCCGTTGGCCAGCGTCGCGGTCGCCTCCGGTGGCGAAGTCGCCGCCGGCGAATCCCTCGGCACCGCCGGCCGGCTCCTGCTGTGGACGGCCCGGGTCGGCACCGCGTACGTCGATCCGGCGGTGCTGCTCGCCGCTTCCGGGTTCACGTCGGTCCACCTCGTGCCCGACCGGAACGACACCGACGCCCCGGGACGTCGAGGCGGCCGTCGACCGGTGCCCGCCACGGCGGCCCGGTGGGCCCTGGGAAGAGCCTTGGAGTGATGGCGGCGCCGCTCACTATGCTGGCCAACCGGCCTGGCGCCCGCCCGGCATGCACACCACACACCACGAACCTGGCCACCCCACGGTCGCGACCACCTCGGTCGTGCCTGGCCAGGGATTCGCAACCGATGGGAAGGAGGGGCCGATGGCCCCCGTCGTCACCATGAAGCAGCTGCTCGACGCAGGAGTCCACTTCGGGCACCAGACCCGTCGCTGGAACCCCAAGATGAAGCGATTCATCTTCGGTGAGCGCAACGGCATCTACATCATCGACCTCGAGCAGACGCTCAAGCGCATCGAGACCGCCTACACCTTCGTCCGCGACACCGTCGCCGGCGGCGGCAGCGTGCTGTTCATCGGCACCAAGAAGCAGGCCCAGGACCCGATCCAGTCCTACGCCGAGAAGTGCGGGATGCCGTACATCAACCAGCGCTGGCTGGGCGGCATGCTCACCAACTTCGAGACCATCTCCAAGCGCATCGCCAAGATGACCGAGTACCAGCGCATGCGCGACTCGGGCGACTTCGAAGCCATGCCGAAGAAGGAGGCGCTGCTCATCGGCCGCGAGCTCATCAAGCTCGAGCGGAACCTCGGGGGCATCAAGCGCATGGAGAAGCTCCCCTCCGCCGTGTTCATCCTCGACACGAAGAAGGAGCACATCGCCGTCACCGAGGCCAACAAGCTCGGCATCCCGATCGTCGCCGTGGTCGACACCAACTGCGATCCCGACATCATCCAGTACGTCATCCCCGGCAACGACGACGCCATCCGCTCGGGCACGCTCCTGAGCCGCATCATCAGCGATGCCGTCGAGGAGGGTCGCCTCATCGCCGGTCATCGCAGCGGTGCCGTCGTGCCCGCCGGCCGTTCGGCCGAGGAGGAGGCGAAGGTCGCCGAGCAGCAGGCGGAGGCCCGGCGCCAGGCTGCGCAGGCGCAGGCCGAGCGCGAGGCACGCCTGGCCGCCGCCCGCCAGAAGGCGCTGATGGAACAGGAAGCGGAGGCCAGCGGCACCGACGAAGCGCCCGCCGCCGATGCTCCGGCTGCCGATGCGCCGGCTGTCGATGTGCCGGCTGCCGATGCGCCGGCCGCCGACGATGCTGCCGTGGTCGCTCCTGCTGCCGCTGCCCCTGTCGAAGCGCCGGCCGAGCCGATCGCGGTCGATGACACCACCCCCGCCCCCGCTGAGGAGAGCTGATCGCCGACATGGCTGATTTCACCGCCAAGGACGTGCAGGCCCTGCGCCAGGCAACTGGTGCCGGGATGATGGATGCGAAGAAGGCGCTCATGGAAAACGACGGCGACTTCGACGGCGCCGCCAAGTGGCTGCGCGAGAACGGCCTGGCCAAGTCGGCCCGCAACGACCGGGAGAACGCCGAGGGCGCGGTGGCCGTGGCCACTGGCGACAACGTCGCCGCCCTCGTCGAGCTCAAGTGCGAGACCGACTTCGTCGCCAAGTCCGACGACTTCATCGCCACCGTCCAGGCCCTGGCCGACGCCGTCGCCGCCGACGGCGAGGGTGCCGTCGATGGGCTCAAGGACCGCGTCGACGATCTCCGGGTCACCCTCAAGGAGAACATCGACATCGGCAGGGTCGTGCGGATCGACGCCGCCGAGGGCAACGTCCTCGACACCTACCTGCACAAGCAGGACGGCCGGGGCATCGTCGGCGTGGCGGTCGAGGTCGCCGGAGGCAGCGAGGAGCTGGCCCACGACATCGCCATCCACATCGCCTTCACCAAGCCACGGTTCCTGTCCCGCGACGAGATCGCCGCCGACGTGGTGGCCGAGGAGCGGGAGACGCTCACCACCATCACCCGCAACGAGGGGAAGCCCGAGGCGGCGCTCGAGAAGATCGTCGAGGGCAAGCTCAACGGCTGGTACCAGGAGCGGGTGCTCCTCGAGCAGAAGTTCGTCCGCGACGAGAAGCAGACGATCACCCAGCTGCTCGGCGGGGCCAGCATCGTGCGCTTCGGCCTGATCGTGGTCGGCGGCTGAGCGCGGCATGACCGAACCGGCCTGGTCTCGGGTCCTGCTGAAGCTCTCCGGTGAGGCGTTCGCCGGCGGCCAGCCCTACGGCATCGACGGCCCCACCGTCGAGCAGGTCGCCTCGGAGATCGTCGAGGCCCGCACCCAGGTCGGCGTCGATGTCGCGGTCGTCGTCGGCGGTGGCAACATCTGGCGTGGCATGACGGGCGCCAGCGCCGGGATGGATCGGGCGCAGGCCGACTACATGGGCATGCTGGCCACGGTGATCAACGCTCTCGCGCTCCAAGACGTCCTGGAGCGGCAGGGACAGCCGACCCGGGTGCAGTCGGCGATCACCATGGCGGCTGTCGCCGAGCCCTACATCCGCCGCCGGGCCGTCCGCCACCTCGAGAAGGGCCGGGTCGTGATCTTCGCCGCCGGCACCGGCAACCCGTACTTCACCACCGACACCACCGCCGCCCTGCGAGCGGTCGAGATCGACGCCCAGGTCATGCTCCGAGGCACCCACAGCGGCGTCGAGGGCATCTACTCCGACGATCCCCGCACCAATCCCCGGGCCCGGTTGCTCGACGAGATCACCTACGTCGACATCATCAACCAGGGCCTCAAGGCGATGGACCCCACGGCGGTCACGCTGTGCATGGAGAACAAGCTCCCCATCGTCGTGTTCGACCTCATGACGCCGGGCAAGCTCCGGTCCATCCTCGAGGGCGAACGCATCGGTACGCTCGTCCACTGAATGGCATCGGAACTGATCGACCTCGTGCTCGATGAGGTACGCGAGCGGATGGCCAAGGCCGTCGCTCACGCCCGTCACGAGTTCTCGACGATCCGCACCGGGCGGGCGTCGGCAGCCCTCGTCGAGAAGCTGCCGGTCGACTACTACGGCTCGGAGGTCCCCCTCCAGCAGCTGGCCGGCTTCTCGGTGCCCGAGCCCCGCTTGCTGGTGGTGAGCCCGTTCGACAAGGGGTCGCTCAACGCTGTCGAGAAGGCGATCCGCAACTCCGATCTCGGGCTCAATCCGTCCAACGACGGCGTCGTGATCCGCCTCTCGTTCCCTCAGCTCACCGAGGAGCGCCGTCGTGAGCTGGTGAAGAAGGTGCGCGACATGGCCGAGCACGGGAAGGTCGCCATTCGCAACGCCCGGCGCGAGGCGCGACGTGAACTCGAGGGCCTGGCGCGCGAGGGTGACGCCAGCGAGGACGACGTGGCCAGGGGAGAGAAGGAACTCGATCGGGTGACCCACACCCACGAAGCCGACATCGATCGAGCCGTCGAGCAGAAGGAAGCCGAGTTGCTCGAGGTCTGAGCGGGCACAGGAGGACGACATCGTGGACTACGACGACGACCGGGTGCCCGAGAAGGAGGGAGTACGCCTGATCGGGGCCGACGAGGCCGCCGAGGCACTGGAACGGGACGACACCGTTCAGCGCCGCCGGGGCGACCAACCCCGCTTCGGTGACCGCCCCACCGCGCCCGAATCCAGCGACCCGAGGCCCACCATCCGCTTCCCGCTGGCGTCCGACGCCGGACCGCAAGCGCCCGGCGCCGGGTCGCCGGTTGCCGCGCCGCGCTCGGCGGGCGACGAGCTGCCCCACTGGACCGATCCGCCCACGGGTGATGTCCCGCGCATCTTCGCCGCCGAGGACCTCGGCGGCGACGACGACTCCTCCTGGACCGGCTTCTCGAGCGGGCAGCCCCGCTGGCGGGGCGAGGGCCCCGACCGCAATGAGGACTTCGACGACTTCTCCCGCCTGGCCGACGACGAGACCCGCCTCGGCGCCCTCGCCTCGGAGGATCGGCCCGATCCCGACGACTTCTTCGCCTTCGGCGACGACGACGAGCCCTGGGCCGACGAGGGCGGTGCGGCCGGCTCCGAGGACGACTGGTACGACGACGAGGAGGATGCCTACGGCGCGCCCACCCGGGCGGGCACCCGCACCATCTCCTCCGACCCCCGCCGGGCCATGCGAAACGGCGGTGGCGGCAACGGACCCGGTGGCGCCGGGCGCGACGTGCGCGCCGCCGTCGGTGTGGGCGTCGGCTTCGCCGTCGTGGCCCTCGCCGCCTTCTACGCCGGAGGCCGGTTCACCGTCGCGCTGATCGCAGCGGTGCTGGCCGTCGCCGCCACCGAGCTCCTCAACGTGCTCCGGCAGGCGGGCTACCAGCCCGCGATCCTGCTGGGCGTCGCCGCCACGGCCGCCCTGCCGCTCGCCGCCTACTACAAGGGCGAGGCTGGCATCCCCGTCGCCCTGTTCCTGGCCGTGGTGTTCGGCCTCATCTGGTACCTGGTCGGCGCCGGGGGCGAGGACCGACCGGTGATCGGGCTGTCGTCGACCTTGCTCGCGGTGTGCTGGATCGGGGTGCTGGGCTCCTTCGCGGCCCTGATGCTGGTGCTGGGCGTCACCAAGGACGGTGTGGGGAGTCCCGGGATCGGCGTGCTTCTCGTGGCGATCCTGGGAACGGTCGGCTACGACATCGGCGGCTTCGTGGTGGGCCGCAACGCCGGCACCCGACCGCTGTCGCCGGCGAGCCCCAACAAGACCGTCGAGGGGCTCATCGGCGGTGTGCTCGTGGCCGTGCTCGTCACCGTCGTCGCCTCGTCGACGATCGCCCCGTTCAGCAAGGCCGGCTTCGCCGCCTGGTTGCTCCTCGGTGTCGCCATCGCTATCGCTGCGCCGCTCGGCGACCTCTGCCAGTCGATGATCAAACGAGATCTCGACGTCAAGGACATGGGCACGATCCTCCCCGGCCACGGCGGCTTCCTCGACCGCTTCGACGCCCTGCTCTTCGTCCTGCCAGTCGTCTACTTCCTCGCCCGGGTGCTGCTGTACTAGCTGGTCGGCTCCGGGCTGTTCTTGCTGGGCGGCTGCGGGCGTCGCTTCGGCCCCTTGGGGGCCTCCGCTCCTGCCTCCGCCTCCGGGTCCCTTCGGCGCGCCCACGAGCGGCGGCTTCGCCGCGGGCGGTTGGGCTTCACCTCCGGGACGGTCGGGCTGGGTGAGGCCGTAGGCTGGGCCGGTGCGCACGCTGGCGATCCTGGGGTCGACGGGGTCGATCGGCACCCAGGCCCTCGACGTGGTGCGGGCCGATCCGGCCAACCACGAGGTGGTCGCCCTTGCCGCCAGCTCGTCGGTCGCCCTACTGGCCGAGCAGGCCGCCGAGTTCCGGCCCAAGCTCGTGGCGATCACCGACGCGTCGCTCCGCGACGACCTCGTGACCGCGGTGCCGCCCGGCACCGAGGTGCTCGCCGGCCCCGGTGCCCTCGCCGAACTGGCCGTCAGCGCCGACACCGTGCTCAACGCCGTGGTCGGCTTCGCCGGCCTCGACGTAACCGTCGCTGCGCTGCAGGCGGGCAAGCGGCTCGCCCTCGCCAACAAGGAGTCGCTGATCGCCGGTGGGCCGGTGGTGCAGGCGGTTCGCCACACCGCCGGTGCCGAGCTGCTGCCGGTCGACAGCGAGCACTGCGCGGTGCACCAGTGCCTCCGCTCGTCCGACCGAGCCGACGCCGAGGTGTCCCGGGTGGTGCTCACCGCCTCGGGCGGGCCCTTCCGGGGCCGCAGCATCGACGAGCTCCGCAACATCACCGTGGCCGAGGCGCTCGCCCACCCGACGTGGAACATGGGTCCCAAGATCACCGTCGACTCCTCCACGCTCATGAACAAGGGCTTGGAGGTGATCGAGGCGCACGAGCTCTTCGGGACTCCCTACGACCGGATCGAGGTCGTGGTGCACCCCCAGTCGGTGATCCACTCCATGGTCGAGTTCACCGACGGCGCCACCATGGCCCAACTCTCGATGCCGGACATGCGGCTGTGCATCGGGTACTCACTCGCCTGGCCCGACCGGTTGGCCGTCTCGTACGGGGCCATCGACTGGTCCACCCTGGCCCGGCTCGACTTCGAGCCTCCGGACCTGCTCACCTTCCGCTGCCTCGGCCTCGCCTACGACGCCGGCCGCTCCGGCGGGCTCGCCCCGGCCGTCCTCAACGCCGCCAACGAGGTGGCCGTGCAGGCGTTCCTCGACGGCGCGCTGGGCTGGACCGCGATCCCTGACGTCCTCGAACAGGTCCTGTCCCGGCATGATGGTGCCCCGGCCGACACCGCAGGATCGGTGATCGACGCCGACGAGCGGGCCCGCCGGCAGGCCCGCGACCTCATCGAATCCCACGCCGACTGACGAGAAGCAGAGACCGAATGACCGATCTCAACGAACCCCAGCTCCCGGCCGGCCCGGTGCCGCAACCGTCGCGGGCCACCGCCACCGAACCGGATCCGTCGGGCAACCCGCTGCGGCTGGTGCTGCTCGTGTCGCTCGTCGTGCTGGCCGGCATCGGCGGCGGGTGGTCGCTGCTCACGATGATCGCCGCGCTGCTCGTGATGATCTTCCTGCACGAGCTCGGGCACTACCTCACCGCCAAGTGGGCAGGGATGAAGGTCACCGAGTTCTTCATCGGCTTCGGGCCCCGCATCTGGTCGTTCAAGCGCGGCGAGACCGAGTACGGCCTCAAGGTCATCCCCGCGGGGGCCTACGTGAAGATCGTCGGGATGCACAACCTCGACGAGTTCGACGACGCCGACTCCGAGCGCACCTACATGTCCAAGCCGTTCTGGCGCCGGCTGTCGGTGGCCGTCGCCGGCTCCACCATGCACTTCCTGCTCGCCCTCGTCTGCTTCTTCATCGCCTTCGCCTTCGTCGGCCTGCCCGGCGGCGGCTGGCCCACCACCGAGAGCGAGATGCAGAGCCTCGAGAACCGCGCGTCGTGGGCGGTCCACGTGGTCAGCGACGGCAGCGGCGCCCAGGAGGCCGGCATCGAGCCGGACGACCGGATCCTGTCCGTCGAGGGCACGCCGATCGCCGGCTTCGACGGGTTCCGCCGGATTGTCGCCGACCGGCCCGATGAGGTCGTCGAGGTCGTCGTGCTCCGCGACGGCTCGCAGCTCACCCTCGACGTGCCGATCGGTCACCGCGAGGGCGCCGACGGCGACCAGGAGGGCTTCTTCGGGGTCGGGCCGTACATGCTCGACGAGACCGTCGGTGTTGGCGACGCCTTCAGCGCGACCGGGCACGCGTTCGGCGGCTCGGTCCGCCAGACCTTCACCGGCCTGGCCAGCATCCTCTCGCCGAGCGGTCTGGCCGATCTCGGCCGCGCCGCCTTCACCAACCAGGACGACCCCGTCGTCGAAGGCGGCTCCGGCACCGGCGGCTCCGGCACCGGCACCGACGAGCCGCAGGCCGCGGGCATCGTTCGCATCTCGTCGATCGGCGCCGGCCTGCTGGGCGACGGCGAGATCGGCTACTTCCTGGGCATCTTCGCCACGATCAACATCTTCATCGGCGTGTTCAACCTGGTGCCGTTGCTGCCGCTCGACGGGGGGCACGTCGCCATCGCCTGCTACGAGAAGGTGCGGTCGATGCTGCGGGGCGGCCGGCCGTACCACGTCGACGTGATGAAGCTGCTGCCGGTCACCTACGCCGCCGTCATGGTCCTGATCTTCCTCGGGGTGTCGGTGCTCGTGCTCGACACCCGAACCCTCGTCGGAGGCTGACGGCGCGTGCTGGTCGAAGGCTCCTTCCCGCGCCGCCAGACCCGCTCGGTCACCCTCGCTCACGGCTCCAACCCCGTCGTCGTCGGCGGCGGAAGCCCCATCTCGGTGCAGTCGATGACAATCACGAAGACGGCCGACGTCGACGGCACCCTCGCCCAGATCTACGCGCTCTACGCCGCCGGCGCCGACATCGTGCGCTGCACCTGCAACGAGATCGAGGCCGCGGAGGGCCTGGCCCGCATCGTGCCCCGATCGCCCGTGCCCCTCGTGGCCGACATCCACCACCAGTACAAGATGGCCCTGGCCGCCCTCGACGCCGGCGTCGCCTGCCTGCGGCTCAACCCCGGCAACATCCGGCGACCCGAGCACATCAAGACCGTCGCCTCGGAGTGTCGCGACCGCAACGTTCCCATCCGCATCGGCGTCAACGGCGGTTCGCTCGACCCGTCGCTCTACGACGCCGAGAAGGGCGTCACACCC
>Ga0268386_10001666_pt1 | contig 15325 bp, 14 predicted proteins | sample RVTome_15_FD_200260 | JGI IMG/M metagenome (GOLD analysis project Ga0268386, IMG submission 200260) | Soil microbial communities from uranium-contaminated site in the Upper Colorado River Basin, Wyoming, United States - RVT150D86... ...
TCCCCGGGCGGGGTAGTAGGTGAGCTGCTTCGGGACGCCGCCCTCCCCGGGGACGACGTAGACCTGCTCGTCGCCCTCGTACTGCCCGGTGAAGGCGATCCACCGCCCGTCCGGCGAGAACTTCGGGAAGAGCTCGAGCCCGGGGTGGGTGGTGAGCCGGGTCGCGCCGCCTCCCGTGGCGGGAGCCGTCCAGAGGTCGCCGGCATGGCAGAAGGCCACCCGGTCCCCCGCGATGTCGGGGAACCGGAGCAGCTTCGTCTGGGCCGCCGCTCCGGAGGCGGCCGACGCGAGGGCCGCCGCCGCGAGCAGGACGGGGACGGGATGGACTCGAATGGACATGGTGCCGCCTCCTCGAAGACACGTCCCGGAACCGAACTCCCGGAGTGTATCCGAGCCGCGGCCCGCGCGGAGGTCAGCTCCCGGGCAGAAGGAGGAAATGGAGGAGGGCACCCAGGACGAACGAAGCAGCCATCCCTCCCGCGGAGCCGCGCTCCGCCCGCCGCTTGATCGCGGCCAGCCACTCCCGGCGGAGGAGCGCGCTCCCCGGGAGGATGATCCTCCAGTAGAGGCCGAACCGGCGCCGCACCCCGGGCTCCGGGGTGGAGATGCGGGTCTCCGTCTCCAGGCGCACCGCCCCCCCCGGCCCGCGCTCGAGCCGGAAGCCGATGGCGGCCCGGGCGTAGCCGGGCTCGGCGAAGCGCGCGAAAGCCTCGGGCCCGTCGAGGACGACCGCGAGGTTCCCCACCGGCCTCCAGAAGCGGCCGATCACCCCGGCCACCAGCTCGCGCCCCGGCTCGTCGGCGAGGAGCACGAAGCCGCCCCGGAGCGCGGCCTCCAGGACCGGGGTGCCCGCCCCGTCCCACCGGCGCGGCCGCCCGGCCAGGACCGCGGGGAGGGCGCGGAGGGCCATGAGGCCGCGGAGGAACCGCACCTCCCCGACCGTGACCTCCCGGAGGGCCCGGGCGACGGCGTCGGGGGGGGCGTCGACCCGCGTCGCGTGCCTCTCCCGGAAGTGCCAGGCGGGGAGCCACCGGTCGAGCCCGGCCGGCCCCGCGGCCGACGCGTCCGCGTCGGCGACCCCGGCTCCCGGAAGCCCCGGCGCGGGCGGGCGAGTCATCGCTCCCTCCTGGACATACGGTAGCGTATGGAAGAGGGTCCGCCTTGTCAATACGGTAGCGTATGGCAGAATCGTCCCGTGGCGGGGGGACGCGGCGGCCGGCGACGGGGGCGGGCGGCCCGGGGGGCGGAGGAGGGGGTCGTCCTCGCGGCCGCCGACTGGGAGCGGGCCGCCCTCGCCGCCCTCGCCGAAGGCGGGCTCCGGGCGGTGGCGGTGGAGCCCCTGGCCCGGCGACTCGGGGTCACCAAGGGGAGCTTCTACTGGCATTTCCGCGACCGCGCGGCCCTCCTCGCGGCCGCCCTCGCCCGCTGGGAGCGCGAGGAGACGGAGTCGGTCATCGCGGACGCGGCCGCCCTCGACCACCCGGGAGAGCGGCTGCGCCGGGTCTTCGAGCGGGCCTTCCCCGAGCGCCCCCCCCGCCGCCCCTCCCTCCTCCTCGCGGTCTCCGACGCGGCGGCCCACCCGCCGGTGGCGCGGTCCCTGCGCCGGGTGGCCCGGCGCCGCCTCGCCTACCTCGAGACCTGCTACCGGGAGCTCGGCCTCCCCGCGGGCGCGGCCCGCCACCGCGCCCTCCTCGCCTACGCCGCCTACCTGGGCACGCTTCGCCTCGCCCGGGAGGCCCGGGACCGGCTCCCGCGGGGCGCCGCCTTCGCCGCGTTCCGGAGGCACGTGCTGGAGACGCTGGCGACGGGGACCGGGGGGCCCCGGCGGACGATCCGCCGGCGCGCTGGGCGCTAGTCGGCCGGCCGCCGGGCGGCGACGCCCGCCACCATCCTCCCCTCGAGCTCCCCCTCTCGCTCGCGCAGCACCTCGAGGGGAGCGACCAGCCGGCGGAGCTCCCCGGGCTCGAGCAGGAAAGCGGGGTTCGTCGGCTTCCCCCGCCTCGCCTGCTCGACCGTGAACGTCTCGTAGAGCAGGAGGCCCGCCGGGGCGAGGGCCCGGCGGAGGGCGGGGAAGAGCGGCCGGTGCAGGTAGTGGAAGACGAGGACGAGGTCGTAGCCGCCGGGTTCGAGGTCGACCGGCGCGCCTTCGAGGTCGGCCACCCGGGCCCGCACGGGGAGGCCGAGCCGCTCGGCCACCGACGACAGGGCGGCGACCCGCGCGGGGTCGCGGTCGACCGCCTCGACCGGAAAGCCGCGGGCGGCGAGGAAGAGAGCGTGGCGGCCCCGGCCGCAGGCCACGTCCAGGGTGCGCGCGGCCGGAGGGAGGAGGTCCAGGTTCTCGAGGAGCCAGGACGAGGGCTGGCCCGCACGGGTCATTCGCGCCCATCATACAATCGAGCATCCCCGCGCACCGGAGCCCGATCGCATGTCCTTCCCCGTCCTCCTCGTCTCCCACGGCGCCCCCTCGGTGGCCCTCGAGGAGGACGACTACACCCGCGCGCTCGAGTCCTGGGCCGCCCTTCGACCACCCCCCCGGGCGGTGGTGGTGATCTCCGCCCACTGGGAGGCCCGGGGACCGGTGCGGGTGAACGTGGGCGTCCTCGGCAGCGGGCTTCCCCGCGAGCGCGCGACGCCGGTGTTCGGGGGCTTCCGGTACGGCAGCCTGTCGATGCGCAGCTTCGCCCTGGCCCCCGCGTCGAGCGAAGCCCGCGCATGAGCGGGCCGGGCACGGCCCCCGCCGGCCCCTGCCCGGAGTGCGCGCTCGCCCGGAGGGGCGAGACGCCCACGGGGGCGCCGGTCCTCCGCCGGGGCCCCTTCGTGGTCCACGCCCGGCCCGAGCCCTCCCCCGTCCCGGGTTGGCTCGTCGTCGCCCCCGTCCGCCACGTCGAGCAGGTGGACGAGCTGACCCCGGACGAGCTGGCCCGGCTCGCGCCCCTCGTGGCCGAGGTGGCCGCCGCCCTCCGGGCGGAGACGGCCTGCGCGAAGGTGTACGTCTCGGTCTTCGCCGAGGTGCTGCCCCATCTGCACGTGCACGTCGTCGCCCGCCCTCCCGACCTGCCGGAGGAGGAACGGGGGCCCCGCCTCTTCGCGAGCGGGCGCCGGGCCGACGAGGGAGAGCGCGCCCGGCTGGCCGCGCGCCTCCACGCCCGGCTGGCCGCGCCGGGCGCTTCCGCCGCCCGCCCGCGCCGCGGGCGCTGGCACGCGGTCTTCCTCTCGGCCATCGTCTGCCCGGGAGCCGGCCAGCTCGCCCAGGGGCGCTTCCGGCCCGGCCTCGCCCTGGTCGCCGGGTCCCTCGCCCTCCTGGCCGTCCTCCTCGTCAAGGTGGCCCAGGAGACGCTGGTGCGGATGCCCGCGGACCCCCTCGCGGTCGGGCCCTTCTTCGCCTTCGACCTCGCGGCGGAGATCCGCCGGGACAACGCGGCGTTCTTCGACGGGGTCACGCTCGGGCTGGTCGGGCTCTGGGCCCTTGGGATGTGGGACGCCTGGCGGGTGGAGCGCTGAGGCGTCGGCGGGGCGCGGGCCAGGCGGTCGCTCGCCAGCCCGCCCGCGACTCTGGTAGTCTCTCTCCGTGGGCTCGGCGCTCATCGGCCTCCGGCCGCTCCCGGCGCCCCCCCGCCGCTCCCGGGCGAGGGCGCCCCGATGAAGGCCCCCCCTCGATCCGAGATCACGCTGCACGGGCACCGGGTGAGCTACCGGGTCGCCGGCCGCGGCCCCCTGCTCGTGCTCCTCCACGGGATCGCGGGCACGTCCGCGACCTGGGAGGACGTGATCCCCCTCCTCGCCCGGAGCCACACCGTCCTCGCCCCCGACCTCCTCGGCCACGGCCAGTCCGCCAAGCCGCCGGGCGACTACTCGCTCGGGGCCTACGCGAACGCGATCCGCGACCTCCTCGAGGCGCTCGGCCTCGAGGAGGGGACGATCGTCGGGCACTCCCTGGGCGGGGGAGTGGCCATGCAGTTCGCCTACCAGTTCCCCGAGCGCTGCCAGCGCCTCGGCCTCGTCTCGAGCGGCGGCCTCGGCCGCGAGGTCCACCTCCTGCTCCGGGCGTCCGCGCTGCCGGGAGCCGAGGTGGTGCTCCCCTGGCTCTGCGTGGCCGGGCGGCAGAGCGTCGGCCGCCTCGTGAAGGTGATGGGCTGGATGGGCCTGCGGGCGAGCGCCGACCTCGAGGAGACCTGGCGTAGCTTCGTCTCGCTCGAGGACGCGGGGGCCCGCCGCGCGTTCCTCCACACCGTGAGGGGGATCATCGACCTGGGCGGCCAGCGGGTGAGCGCCCACGACCGGCTCTACCTCACCGCCGAGCTGCCCACGCTCGTGGTGTGGGGAGCCGAGGACCCCCTGATCCCCGCGGGGCACGCCCGGGAGGCCCACCGGAAGATGCCGGGCAGCCGGCTCGAGATCTTCCCGGGCGCCGGCCACTTCCCCCACCGCGACGACCCGACCCGCTTCGTCGCGGTGCTGCTGGACTTCCTCGAGACCACCGAGCCTCGGCCGGTCGATCGGAGGCGGCTGCGCAGCCGGCTCCGGGCGGGGCCGCCCTCGGTCCCCGCCTGAACCGGACGGCCGCGGGCCGGCCTCGCGCTCAGCGCTGGCGGGCCGGCCTCGCGCTCAGCGCTGGCGGGCCGGCACCCAGGCCGCGGTCCGGCCGCCGATCGTCTCGTGGACGATGCGCTCCCCGCGGGCGGTGCGGGCGTCGTCGTGGTTGCCCCAGCGGTCGTGGAAGAGCCAGCTCCGGGGGAAGCGATCCGAGTCGGCCTCGACGGCGACCGCGCGCTCCACGATCGCGAGGAGCCGGGCCCGCAGGCGGCCCACCTCCGCGGCCGAGAGGTCCGAGGCGAGCCGCCGGGGGCGGACGGCGGCCTGGTAGAGCACCTCGTCGGCGAGCCAGTTCCCGACCCCGGCGAAGAGGCCCTGGTCGAGGAGGACCGCCTTGATCGGGGCGTGGCGCCGGAGGAGCAGCCGCCGGAGCTCGGCCGCCGGGGGGAAGGCGAGGAGGGGGTCGAACCCCAGCTCGGAGACGGGCGGCTCCCGCTCGGGCTCGTGGCGGAGGCGGATGCGTCCGAGCCGCCGCGGGTCGGGCATCGCGAGGAGCGTTCCGTCCTCCATGGCCAGCTCGACCTTCCAGAACCGCGGCCGTTCCCGGGGGTCGCGGTAGATCTCGAAGGAGCCCGTCATCCCGAAGTGGAAGAGCGGCCAGGGCCGCGCGTCCAGCTCCATCCAGAGGTGCTTGCCCCGCCGCCGCACCGCCTCGACCCGGCGTCCCTCGAGGGCGCGGGCGAAGCGCCGGGGAGTGGTCCCCTCGAAGACGATCGGGTCGGGCCGGGCCGCCACCCCGAGGATCCGGCGGCCGGCGAGGGCGCGCTCGGCCCGACGGCGGGCGGTCTCGACCTCGGGCAGCTCCGGCATTGGTAGAAATCAGGCGCGGTGCTCTTGCGAGCCCGGGCTCCTGAATCCCCCTTTCAAACCGTGCTCGTGGATTTCCCACACACGGCTTAACGATGGTCTTCTCATGACGCGTTCGTCAGACCCGGATAGCGGATCGTGCCGACGAGCCGGTGGAGTCGGAACTCTTTCGCGAAACGCGCCGGGCTCCAATCCCGCAACGAGAAGGGCCGACGCGCCCAGCCGCGGACGTGTCGCAGCAGCCGGACCAGCCGCTGGTTCACGTAACGGTCCACCTGCTGGAACTTCAGCGAGGCGTTGCCCGTGCGGAAATAGTTGCCCCAGCCCCGAAGGACGGGGTTCAGAACATCGACTACCCGCTTGATGTCCCGCAGCCCCGCCCAGCGGCGGCGGTCCGTCAGCTCCCGGATGCGGGCCCGGATGCGGTTCATCGCCCTCGGGGACGGCCACCGGAACAGGTACTCCCGCCCCTTGAAGTGCGAGAGCACGATGCGCAGGTAGCATCCCAGGAAGACGAAGCCCTCCTTACCGAGCCCCAACTCGACGATCCGCGTCTTTTCCGGGTGTAGCTTCAGGCTGAGCCGGTCCATGATGACGCCGAGGCGGCGTAGTGCCTCTTCCGCATCGGCACGGGTGCGGCATAACACGACACCATCGTCGGCATACCTCACCAGTCGTCCAAGGTGGCGGCTCTCGCGTTCCCACAAACGGTCGAGAACGTTCAGGTAGATGTTGGCCAGGAGCGGGGAAATCACCCCTCCCTGGGGACTACCCAGGTCGGTTCCCTCCACGCGCCCGTCCTCCAGCACGCCTGCCTTCAGCATCCGCCGAAGGAGCTTCAGCACCCGCCGGTCCGATACCCGCTGTTCCACGAGAAGCAAGAGCTTCGAATGGTCGATCTGGTCGAAGAATTTCTGGATGTCGATCTCGACCACGTACCGGTGACCGCGCCCGCCCGTGAGGCGGATCGCTTCCAGCGCGCCAGTAGCACTCTTCTTCGGCCGGAACCCGTACGAACTCTCCTTGAAGTCGGCCTCGAAGACAGGTTCTACGACAATCTTCGTCGCTGCCTGTACCACCCGATCGCGCACCGTGGGGATCCCCAACGGCCGCTTGGTGCCGTCCGGCTTCGGAATGTACTGGCGCCTTACCGGCTGCGGCCAGTACGTGCCCGTCTGAAGGCGTCGCTGAATCTCGAGGAGAAACGCGCCCACACCTTCCTGCTCGATCGCCGACAGAGTCTCCCCGTCGACGCCGGCAGCCCCCTTGTTCGTACGCACCCGCTCCCATGCTTCCGCCAGGACGTCACCCCGGCAGATCCGGTCGTAGAGCGCATGAAAGCGTCGCTTCCGGTACCGCTTGGCAGTCACGTACAGCCGTCGCTGGAGTTGTCGGACTTTGTCCACCGGGTTGTTGGACCTCTCGGTCATGCCCTCGCCCTTACCCCCTCACGTCGGCGCGACCAAAGCAGGGCCCTCTCGCTCCAGCGGCGTTACCCGCCTTCGTCGCTACTATGGGCCCCTCGGACTCCCTCTCGACACGGCTGGACTTCGCCATCGGCTTATACCCGCCGCCTTCGCCCGACGTGGGCCATCGAGAAGGGTCTCTCCAGTTCCGCCCCAGGCTGTCCCTGCGTGCTGTCTTCCCTACCCCGGAAGCGTCCTGCCTCCCTCCGGCTACTTCGAGGCAGTCTGTTGCCTTCGCCGCGAAATGACCGGCTCGGCCACTTCCCCTTTCGGGTTCCTATCTCACGGGGCTGCAAAGTTCACACTCTCGTATTCGGCCCGCAGGTTCGCTCCCCTCGCACGAGGCACTACGGCCTCGGCAGGGCTTTCGACGCTCCGCTTCGGCGCGCCATCTCTGGCCACGCCTGGAGCCTGCTACGCGGCGCTCCGGCGCTTACCGCGGCGGGACTTTCACCCGCAAGTCTGGTGCAGCACCGAACCCGGGCCGTCCCGGCCAGGATCCGTTCAGGACGCTCCATCGGGGGCGATTCTAGCGTCCGTTTGGGCGGCCGGGAGGGTCGTGGCACCATCTCGAGTCCGAGGCCGCGGCCGCCGGAGGGCCGATCCACGGCCGACCCTGCGCCGGGACCGCCGACGATCGCCGAGGAGGCCCCCGTTGACCGAGCCCACCTTCCCCGACCTCCGCGCCTTCCTCGACCAGCTCCGCCGGGACGGCGACCTCGCGGTGGTGGACGCCCCGGTGGACGCCCGGCTCGAGGCGGCGGAGGTGCATCGCCGGGTGGTGGCGGCGGGGGGACCCGCCCTCCTCTTCACGAGCGTGCGGGGCGCCGACCTGCCGCTGGCGACGAACCTCTTCGGCACCGCCCGCCGGGCGGAGATGGCCTTCGGCCGCCGACCCCTCCGGCTCGTGCGCCGCCTCGTCCACCTCGCGGAGACGCTCCTCCCCCCGACCCCGTCGCGGCTCTGGGCGGCCCGCGACGTGGCCCGGGAGGCGCTGCGCATCGGCCTCCGCCGCGGAAGGGGAGGACCGGTGACCGAGGTCGTGACCCGGGACGTGCGGCTGGACCGGCTGCCCGTCCTCACCTGCTGGCCGGACGACGGCGGGCCGTTCGTGACCCTGCCCCTCGTCTACTCCGAGCCCCCCGATGCGGCCGGCCCCGGACGCAGCAACCTCGGGATGTACCGCCTCCACGTCCACGACCCCCGCACCACCGGCATGCACTGGCAGATCGGCAAGGGCGGGGGCTTCCACTACGCGGCCGCGGAGGCCCGGGGCCACGACCTGCCGGTGACCGTCTTCCTCGGGGGGCCGCCCGCCCTCATCCTGGCCGCGGTCGCCCCCCTCCCGGAGAACGTCCCCGAGCTGATGCTGGCCTCGCTGATCGCGGGGGAGCGCCTCCGGCTCTGCCCGGGACCCGGGCCCCATCCCCTGGTGGCGAGCGCCGAGCTGGCCCTCGTCGGGCACGTCCCCGCGGGGGTGCGCCATCCCGAGGGGCCCTTCGGGGACCACTACGGCTACTACTCGCTCCGGCACGACTACCCGGTCTTCCGGGTGGAGCACCTCTGCCGCCGGAAGGACGCGATCTACCCGGCGACCGTGGTCGGCAAGCCCCGCCAGGAGGACTTCTACGTCGGCGACCTCCTGCAAGAGCTGCTCTCGCCCCTCTTCCCCCTCGTGATGCCCGCGGTGGTGGACCTCTGGTCCTACGGAGAGACCGGCTACCACTCCCTGGCGGCCGCGGTGGTGAGGCAGCGCTACCGCCGGGAGGCCATGGCCTCCGCCTTCCGGATCCTCGGCGAGGGCCAGCTCTCCCTCACGAAGTTCCTGCTCGTGACCGACCAGCCGGTGGACCTCCGCGACTTCCCGCGCACCCTGGAGCACGTCCTCGCCCGCACCGTCCCCGAGACCGACCTCTACGTCTTCTCCAACCTCTCGATGGACACGCTCGACTACACGGGCCCCGCGGTGAACGAGGGCTCGAAGGGCGTCTGGCTGGGCTTGGGCGACCCGGTGCGGGAGCTGCCCCGGACCTTCGCCCCGGGGACCCCGCCCCCGCCCGAGGTGACCGACGTGCGGGTCTTCTGCGGGGGATGCCTGGTCGTGGGCGGCCCGGCCTTCGCCGCGGACCGGGAAGCCGCCCCCCGCCTGGCCGCCCACCCCGCCTTCGCGGGCTGGCCCCTCCTCGTCCTCACCGACGAGCCGCGCCGGGCCGCCGCGAGCCCGATGAATTTCCTGTGGACCACCTTCACGCGTTTCGAGCCCGCGGCCGACGTCCACGCCCGGGCCACGCGGGTCGTCCGGCACCACGTGGTCCACGAGCCGCCGGTGCTGATCGACGCCCGGAGGAAGCCCGGCTTCCCCCGGGAGCTGTCGGCCGACCCCGACACCGCGGCCACCGTCTCCCGCCGCTGGCGCGAGTACTTCCCGGACGGGCGGGTCGAGATGGGCGACGCGGAGGCGGCGAGCCTGGACCGAGCCTAGGCCTAGGATCTCAAGTGATCCGGGAGGCGATGTACTCGAGCAAGCGTTCCGGCTTGGTCTCGCCGAACGGAATGCGCCAGTCCACGAACGGTGGCCGCTGGGTCGAGGCCTCGGGGCCGTCGACCTGCAAGTGATGCTCGGGGTGGGCCGGCCAGGCTGCCCGCGCGGGGTCACGATGGAACATCAGCGTCCAACCGGCCGCAACCCACGCTACACAGAAGCTGTACCCTGCAACCAGGTCTTCGCTTCCGCGGATCTCGAAGTTGAGCGCGACGCCACTCCTCTTCGCGTAGGCCGCGTTCCTGCGCCGGACGTCGAACCTACCCTCTCCGCACTGGAGTTGCCAAGAGCGCCGCGTTGGCTCGAACAGAGTCAATCTTGTGCCGGTCCAGCGTTGGTGGAAGTTCCCCATAGCCTCACGGCAGCCTCTGAGCAGCTCGGCTTGGAAAGTCACTCGCCGTCCGGCCGAAGCGCCTCGAGAGCGGCCTTCCAGCGGGCCAGGTCGTGGCCAGCCACCGGCACGGATTCGCGGGAGAGCAGGCGGTTCACGAGCTCATCGCTCGAGAGGCGGTACCGGCTCTCCATGTCATCCACCACGCTTCGATAGGCATCTCGCAACGAGAGATCATCGTCGGCAGGGTCAGCCAACTCCTCGACGTTGAGCACCACCGCCACCGACATGAGATGGGGCGCCGACGCCACGACATCCTTCACCCGCGTTGCGGTGACCGGGAAGACGAATGCCCCCGCCCGCCCGAAGTCGACATGATCGAGGAACCTCTCCCGCATCGCGTTCCAGGCCTCCCATCGGCTCTTGACCGTCTCATCGTCGCCGGCGCCGGCGTCGGCAATGATCAGAACCGTCCCCGACACGGGCTTGGAACGAAGGGCTTCATCGACATCGCCAGGACTCATGACCGCGACCGCTCGAGGAGCGTAGACGGGGATCGCGCTCAGAAGCCAGGAGATCAGTCTTGTCAGGGTTGCCAGGTCCGCGCCAACAGGTATGACGATCGGAGCCGCTCCCGAGGCCGCAGCAGCGGCGACCTCGTCGAACCTGCTCACGGAGAAGGGCCGACGGACCTGTCCGGCCTGCGCTCTTTCAGGAGAGCGCCTACGAGAGGGTTCATGCCGAGGCCGAGGCCGCCGTCGGGCTGGTCGTACTCGAGCAGCGCCCCCAGGGCGAGGAGCCGAGCGCGCTCGGTGGTCGTCCTCTCCTCGTCCGGTTTGGCGAGGGACACATAGTCCGCCGGCTCCAACTGGTATTGCCAGCGCTCGCTTACCTTGCGCCGGGCACGAAGGAAGGACTCACGCTCGACGCGCAGGAGGCCGTCCATCATGGCCTGCGTCGCGGCCGCTGCGAGGAGCTGGAGGAGCTGCCGCGGCAGTCCACCGCTCCAGCTGATGCTCTCTTCGAGCAACGGTCCAGACAGCACCTCGACGGCCCCTCTCTTGTCGGCCAGCTCCCTCAGGAAGCGGAAGCCGGGTTCCTGGGTGCGGTGAGACAGAGCCCTCAGCCGGGTCACCGCAAGGAAGTCGCTCTCCACCTCGCCGAAGTACGTCTGGAAGCTCATGCCGAGGGGGGCGGTGACCACGACGCGGAAGGGGAGGTCGAGAAGGTGCCGGCGTTCGTCGCGAAACAGACGTGTCATCAGATGAGGCGGGAGCTTCTCAAGGCCATCGAGGATTAGCGCGATGGGCTTGGGGCGGCCCTCCTCCTGGAGCGCCGCGACCGAACGATCCCAGAACTGCGCCCGGCCGGACTCGATGCGCTCGTGGACGACCTTGGGGTCGTTTCGGAAAGCCTGGACACCGGTCGGTGGAGGTGTGCCCGCCGGCGACAGCCCCTCGACCAGGTCCCGCTCCAGCCGCGACAAAGCGGGGGACGGGATCACCCCCAATGGGACGTGGGAATCCGATCGTCCCCCCCGCCCTCGCCAGAGGGCAGATAGCACGAGGATGTCGTGCCAGCCGACGACCGTGAGATCCAGGATCTGATCGAGCGGGGACCGGACGAGAGTGAAGTCTTCCTGCAGACCGTCCTCAAGTCGGGCGAGCTCGGTGCTCTTCCCCACGCCGGCCTGACCGACGAGCAGGATCTTGGCTGTGGGCACTCCGCGCAGGGCCTGGCTCATCCAGGGGGCAAAGGGCTGGGGACGCTGGACGTACCAGTCCCGTCCCGCCGGCGATGCGGGATCGCAGCGAGCCAGGAAGTCGGCCAGGGCCTGCTCGGTCGACGCGGGGGCGCTCATCAGCCGAATTCTAGCAGGCCATCCTGCCCACCCGCCGCTCAACCCCGCCCCGCTTCGCTCGCTACGGAGTCACCGTCGTGGCCTCCCCGAACTGGGCCAGCTCCGCCTTCACCTTCGGCTCGTCGCCCACCACCACCACCGTCTGGGTCGCCGAGGGATAGAAGGACCGCCCCGCCTCCCGCACCTGCTCGGCGGTCACCGCGCTCACCTTCGGCACGAACTCGCCGAGCGACTCCGGGGGCAGCCCGTTCACCCAGTTCGAGGCCAGGGTCTGGGCGATCGCGCCCTGGATCTGGTTGCGGAGGAGGTAGAGCCCGGCCTGGTACCGCTTGGCCCGGGTCATCTCCTCGTCGGTCGGCCCGGTGGCCCCCATCCGGTCCAGCTCGTAGAACATCTCCAGGAGGGCGGCCGCGGTGACCTCGGTGCGCACGTCGGCCCGCACGGTGAGGTAGCCGCCCTTCTCCCGCGCGCTGATCCCGCCCCCCGGCGAGTACGTGTAGCCCTTGTCCTCGCGGATGTTCTCGACGAGCCGGCTCCCGAAGGAGCCCGCGCAGATCGTGTTGGCCACGAGCAGGGGGAAGTAGGCGGGATCCGTCACGGTGGCCGCGGGGCGGCCCATCAGGATCTGCGACTGGACCGAGCCCGGGCGGTTGACGACGAGCAGCCGCCGGGCGGCGGCGGGCGGCGAGGCGGGAATGGGGGCCGGCCCCTCGCCGCTCCCCTTCCAGGGGCCGAAGTGCCGGTCGACCGCCGCCTTCACCGCCTCCGCGTCGACGTCGCCCACCACCACGAGGAGGGCCCCCTCCGGCCGGAAGCGCCGGGCGTGCTCCTTCCGGAGCTGCTCGGGGGTGGCCGCCTGGAGGGTCTCCTTCGAGGGGGCGATCACGTGGTACGGGTGGGCCCCGTAGACCGCCTTGGCGAGGGCCTTCTGGGCGAGGAACTCCGGGGTGGACTCGCGGGCCATGAGCCCCTGGATCGCGTTGCCCTTCGCGAGCTCCACTTCCGCCGCGGGGAACGAGGCGTTCCGGGCCACGTCGGCCATCACCTCGATGATCTTCGGGGCCCCCGAGCCCAGGCCGCCCGCGGTGACGTAGACGGCGTCGGCGGAGTCGTTGGCGCCGATCTCCGCCCCCACCGACTGCAGCTCCTCGGCGATCTGCCGCGAGGTGCGGGTGGCCGTCCCCTCCTTGAGGGTGGCCGCGAGCAGCTCCGCGATCCCCTCGGCCCCCTCGGGGTCCGACGCCGTCCCCCCCCGGACCGCGAGCACCGCGGCCACCCGGGGGAAGCCGGCGCGGGCCACCACCCAGACCGTGAGGCCGTTCGGGAGCTTCGACTGGGCGATCGCGGGCACGGGGAGCGGCTTGTCCTCGCCGAAGGGGGGCAGGTCCTTGGGGAGGGGCTTCTTCTCCGCGGCGGAGAGCGCGGGCGCGACGAGGGCCGCGAGCACGAGCAGGACGGCGTTCTTCATGACGCTACTCCCCCTTCTCCGCCGCCGCCGCGGGCGGGGCAGGCTTGCGGTCCACCACCGTGCGGTTCTCGACCGTGAGGTACGTCGAGGCCACCCGCTTCAGGTCGGCGGAAGTGACCGCGTCGAGCCGGGCCGGGATCTCGTTGACCTCGGTCGCGTCCCCCATCAGGAGCTGGGCGAGGGCGAGGACGTCCGCCCGGAAGATGGGGAGCTGCAGGTCGGCGTAGAAATCGGACCGCATCTTCGTCTTCACCCGGGCGAGGTCGGGGGCGGGGACTCCCTCCCGGGCGATCCGGGCGACCTCCTCCTGGATCGCGTCGGCGATCGTCTTGGCGCTCGCGGTGGGCTTGTAGAGGCCGAAGAGCCCGAGGAGGGTGGGGCCGCCCGTGCGCCACGGGCTCTCGAAGGGGAAGTTCACCCCTCCCTGCACCTGGAGCATCAGCTCCTTCCCCTTCACGAGGGCCTGGTAGAGACGGGAGGCCTCGCCGTTCAGGAGCACGTCGCCGAGGACCACGAGGGCCACGTAGTCCTTGCTCACCCCGGCCGGGACCTTGTAGCCGATCGCCACCGCGGGGACCCGGGCGAGCGGGTCCGTCTGATCGAGGGTGCGCTCCGCGGTGTTCATGGGCTCGGCGACGTCGGCGCGGGGAGGCACCGCCCGCTCGGGGAGGGCGCCGAAGTACTTCTCGACCTTGGCGAAGACCTCGGCGGGGGTGACGTCGCCCACGATCCCCATGACCGCGTTGTTGGGGCCGTAGTAGCTGTTGAAGAACGCCTCCACGTCCTCGAGGCTCGCCGCGTCGAGGTCCTCGAAGGACCCGTAGCCGTCGTGGGCGTTCTCCCACTTGTCGAAGGCCTTCCCCGCGAGGTCGGTCCAGAAGAAGAGGCCGTAGGGGCGGTTCTTGACGTTGACCCGGATCTCCTCCTTCACCACCTCCTGCTGGTTCTTCAGGTTCTTCTCGGAGAAGTCGAGGTGCTTCATCCGGTCGGCCTCCAGCCAGAGGATCGCGTCGAGGGCGGAGACCGGCGCGGAGGCGATGTAGTTGGTGTAGTCGTAGCGGGTGGAGCCGTTGAGGACGCCGCCTCCCCCCTCGATCACCCGGGTGAGGGTCCCCTTGGGGGCCACCGGGGTCCCCTCGAACATCATGTGCTCGAAGAGGTGGGCGAAGCCGGTCCGGCCCTTCGGCTCGAGCCGGAAGCCGATGTGGAACACCGTCGAGATGCCGAAGGTGGGGGCCGAGTGGTCCTCGGAGACCACGACGGTGAGGCCGTTCTGGAGCTTCTTGACCGCGACCGGGATCTTCCACCCCGTGGGGGCGGGGGGAGCCGCCCCGGCCACCGCGGGGGCGAGGAAAGCGAGGGCGAGCAGCCGAATCGGACCGCGCATCAATCCTCCTGCCGGACGCAGCGGGCGCCCCGGGGCGCTCGCCTCGTGAATGGCGGGTTGTCGTCCGGAGGGCCAAGTGTACGAGGTTCTGCCGCCGGCCGCGACACGCGGCGCCCAAGGCGTTGGACACGCGCCTACCGCGGTCCTCCGTCCGCGACGAGCCTCCGCGCGACCGCCGCGACCTCCCGCGCGTAGGCCTCGGGGTCCTCGATCATCGGGAAGTGGCCCCACCGCCCGGGCAGGCTCACGAGGCAGCCGGGGAGGAGCGGCCGGAAGTCCCCCACCTGGTCCACGTCGAGGACGCGGTCGCGCTCGCCCCAGAGCAGCGCGGCCGGGACGTGGACCGGCCGGAGCGACTCGAACCACTCCGGGGTGACGAGGTCGAACAGCCGGGCGAAGGACGGGGAGTCCGCGTACTCGGCGAAGAACCGTTCGAGCCGCTCGGGAGGGACCGGCCTCGTGAAGAGGAGCCGCCGCCAGAGCGGCCGCAGCCCCCGCGCGGCGAACGCCCGCCTTCCCAGCGCGCGCGCTCCCGGGAGGGCCATGAGCCTCGGGAAGCGCCGGGACCGCAGGCGGGCCCCCACCGGCGCGTGGAGCACGAGGCCGTCGATCGCGGGGGCGGCGACCTGGGCCAGCTCGAGGGCGATCGCGCCCCCGACCCCGTGGCCGAGGACGACCCGCGGGCGCGGCTCGGCCTCGACCCGGGCGAGCAGCCAGCCCGCGCAGGCGCGCAGGCTCCCGAGGTCCGGCTCGGGGGGGACGCCCGCGAGGCCGGGGAGCGTCACCGGCCGGAGGCGCACGTCGGGAGGGAGGAAGGACCCCGCGGCGGCGAAGCGCGAGGCCCCTCCTCCGTTGCCGGGGACCGCGACG
>Ga0268386_10001668_pt1 | contig 15316 bp, 13 predicted proteins | sample RVTome_15_FD_200260 | JGI IMG/M metagenome (GOLD analysis project Ga0268386, IMG submission 200260) | Soil microbial communities from uranium-contaminated site in the Upper Colorado River Basin, Wyoming, United States - RVT150D86... ...
GGGCTCCGGTCGGTCGGTGTCGACGTGTCCGACATGGGGATCGTCTCGACCCCCACGGGGCTTCTCGCCGTCGAGGAGTCCTCGGAGGCCGCCGGGGGCCTGCTCGTCACGGCCTCCCACAATCCGGCCGAATGGAACGGGCTCAAGCTCGTCTCGGCCGAGGGACGCTTCCTGACGCCTGACGCCGGCCGGCGCGTGGAGGCCCTGTTCCGGGAAGGGATCGAATACGCCGCGTGGGACGGCGTCGGATCGCGAAGCGAGCTCGAGGGTGCCAACGAGCGACACCTCGAGCGGATCCTCGCGCTCCCGATCCTCGACGTGCCGGCGATCCGCTCCCGTCGGTTCCGCATCGCGCTCGACTGCGTGCGGGGGGCGGGGGGAGTGATCGTCCCGTCGCTGCTCGAGCGCCTCGGGTGCGAGGTCGTAGGAATCGACCTCGAGCCCGACGGACGCTTCCCCCGCAAGCCGGAGCCGGTGCCGGAGAACCTCGAGACGCTCGGCAGCGCCGTCATCGCAGAGCGGGCCGACATGGGCTTCGCGGTGGATCCGGACGTCGACCGCCTGGCGCTGGTGGACGAGACCGGCACGCCGGTAGGAGAGGACTGGACGCTCGCCCTCGTGACCGAGCTCGTGGGCGAGGCGGAGCCCGGCCCGGTGGTGACGAACCTCTCGTCGAGCCGCGCGATCGAGGACGCCGCGAGCCGGGTGGGGATCCCGTTCCACCGGGCACCGGTCGGCGAAGCGAACGTCGTCGCGCGCATGATGGAGGTCGGCGCGACGCTGGGCGGCGAGGGGAACGGTGGGGTGATCTACCCCGGTCTCCATTTGACCCGCGACGCGCCCCTGGCTGCGGCGCTCATCTTGCAGTTCGTCACGCAGACCGGGGGACCGCTCGGCGCGATCCTCCGGGAGCGCCCGGGGTACCGGATCGTCAAGCGGAAACTGGGCAGGGAGGGGCTCGCGATCCCCGAGGCACTGCAACGCGTTGCCGGGGCGGCGCCTGAGGGCGTCGAACACGACCGTCAGGACGGCCTGCGGCTGGAGTGGCCGGACGGTTCCTGGGTGCACGTCAGACCTTCCGGAACCGAGCCGATCCTGCGGATCGTGGCCGAGGCGCCACACGAGGAACGGGCGAACGAGCTCGCGGACTGGGTAGAGGCGCACGTCACTGGCGCCACGCAATAGAAAGCGACGGTCTGGCGGATGTGCGGAATCGTCGGGTACGTGGGAAAAAAGGACGCCGTCCCCCTCCTGCTGGAGGGGCTCAAGCGGCTCGAATACCGGGGCTATGACTCGGCCGGGCTGGCCATCCAGAACGGCGCGGGGCTGGAGGTTCGCAAGTCCCCGGGGAAGATCGCCAGTCTCGAAGCGCTCGTCGCCAGCCTCCCCTTGAGCGGACCGACGGGCATCGCCCACACCCGGTGGGCCACGCACGGGGCGCCGAACCAGGTGAACGCGCACCCGCACACGAACGAGACCGGACAGATCGCGGTGGTCCACAACGGGATCATCGAGAACTGCGACGTGCTCCGACAGAAGCTCCAGGAGCTCGGGCACGAGTTCATCACCGAGACCGACACCGAGGTCCTCGTCCACCTCATCGAGGAGACCTTCGAAGGCAATCTCGAGCAGGCCGTCGCCGCCGCGTTGACGCAGGTGGAGGGCACGTTCGGGCTCGCGGTGATGAGCCAGGGGGACCCCGACAAGATCGTGGTCGCGCGCCGCGCCGCCCCGCTGCTGCTCGGGGTGGGCGAGAACGGCGACCGCGCGATGTGGGTCGCCTCGGACGTCGCGGCCGTGCTCGGACACACCCGTCAGGTGATCTATCTCGAGGACGACGAGCTCGCCGTGCTGCGTGAGGGCGGCTACGAGATGATGGACCTCAAGTCGCTCGGCTCGCCGGGCGGCATGCGTCCGATCGAGAAGGAGATCAGCCACGTCGCCTGGAATCTCGAGCGCATCGAGCGCGCGGGATACCCCCACTTCATGCTGAAGGAGATCCACGAGGAGCCGAACACCGTGCGCGATGCGTCGCGGGGTCGCCTGCTGGAGGAAGAGGGGACCGCGAAGCTGGGCGGGCTGAACGAGATCTCCGACGAGCTCGACCGGGCCGAGCGCATCATCCTCACCGGCTGCGGCACATCATGGCACGCCGCGCTCGTGGGCGAATACATGATCGAGGAGCTGGCACGCATCCCGGTCGAGGTGGAGTACGCCTCGGAGCTCCGGTACCGGAATCCGATCATCCCGCCGCGCACGGTGGTCGGGGGGATCAGCCAATCGGGCGAGACGGCCGACACCCTGGCGGCGATCCGCGAGGCGAAGTCCCTCGGGGCGACGACCTTCGGGATCGTGAACGTCGTGGGCTCCACGATCGCGCGCGAGACGGACGCGGGGATCTACACGCACGCCGGTCCCGAGATCGGGGTCGCGTCGACCAAGGCGTTCGTGGCCCAGGTCACGGCGCTCTCCCTGCTCGCGCTCATGATGGGCCGTCGCCGCGGTCTCTCGATCCTCGAGGGACGCGAGGTGGTGCACGCGCTCAGGTGCCTTCCGGAGCTGATGCAGGAGGTGCTGGACAGCGAGCCGCGCATCGAGGAGATCGCGAGCGAGTTCCGCGATTCGAGGAACTTCCTGTACCTGGGACGCGGACCGAACTTCCCCATCGCCCTCGAGGGCGCGCTGAAGCTCAAGGAGATCAGCTACATCCACGCCGAAGGCTATCCGGCCGCCGAGATGAAGCATGGGCCGATCGCCCTCATCGACGACGAGATGCCCGTCGTGTTCATCGCCCCGCGCGACTCGGTGTACCAGAAGGTGGTGCTCAACATCGAGGAAGTGAAGACGCGGGGCGGGCGCGTGATCGCCCTCGTCACGAACGGGGACATGGACCTCGCGGACAAGGTGGACTACCTCATCCGCGTGCCGAAGACCCTGCCGCTCCTCCAGCCGGTGCTGAACGCCGTGCCCCTCCAGCTCCTGGCGTACCACATCGCCGTGCTCCGCGGGTGCGACGTCGATCAGCCCCGGAACCTCGCGAAGAGCGTCACGGTCGAGTAACCGTCGCGCGGCGCTGCGGTTGGGTGAACCTTCCGCCGCACGGGGGTTACAGGAACGGGACCCCGGGTTATGTTCAGGCTCGTGGACGATGGCGGACGGCCGGTCTCGGCCGTGGTCACGCGGTCTCCAGGGATGGGGGAGTCGAAGGGCATGCCGAGCGAATACCTCCAGATGGTTCGGGAGCAGGTCGCGAAGTACGCCGGGACGCTGCGTGACGTCATCGTGCTCGCCCCGGTCTACGGGATGCTCATGTTCCACCTCATGAAGGATCCGCGGCTCTCGCGCGAGCAGCGGTTGTGGGTGGATGCGGCCATCGCCTATCTGGTCAGTCCGGACGATGTCATCCCCGAGGACGAAGTGGGTCCGTACGGGTACCTGGACGACATCTTCTGCTGCGCCTACGTCGCGCAACGGATCGGAGAGGAGCTCGGTTGGGACGTCGTCGAAGAAGGCTGGACGGGCGAGCGGTCCGCGGCGGAGGTGTCCCGCAGCGTGATCGTGCGCGAGCAGGAGCTGCTGGGTGATGCGGGCGATGACGTGCTCCGGTTCGCGGGGCTCCTCGATTCGCGCGAATCGCGCGCGCCCGACGATTCGGTCGATCGGTCGTTCAGCCCGATCGCTCTCGAGGCCGGCTAGCGTCCGGGGACGGGCCGGCCTCGCCGCCCGTCTCGCCGCGCTGATCGCGCTCGCCGCCACCCCGGTGGCGGGGCAGTACGGGATCGCTTCGCCCGCCGGGGAGACCATCGAGTTCGATCGCGACTCCCTGCTCGCCATGCGGAACCGGTCCGACGCGCTCTACGACGAGCTCCAGGAGGACCCGCAGGTCCTCTACTACACATCGTACGGCCCCGAGCTCGCCCCGGACCGCGGCGAGCTCGCGCTGCCATGGAACGCGGTCGACGTCGTCACCGACTCGATGGCCGCGATCGTCACCCCCGGCAACCTGCGCGAGGCGGACCGCGCGTACTACAATTACGCCGTGCTCCGCATGCACGCGGTCCGCGACGACCCCGATGTCCCCTGCGACGAGCTGTTCGAGCGCGAGATGGAGGCGGTCGAGGGGTTCATCGACGGGTGGATCGTCGCGCGCACGCTGTTCGGCGGACCCGCCTTCGCGCCGCTCGACGAGCTCGTCTTCGCACGCGCCGCGCGTGTGCTCGACGGCTTCGTGGCGGCCGGGTCCGATCGGCACCTCGGGGGGTGCCTCGACGTGTGGCGGGACGAGCACCCCGGAGCCATCGAGCGCTACGACGCGTGGCGGGCAGAGCGCGACACCGGAGCCTCCTGACCCCTACGCCCGGTCGTCCGGGCGCCGCGGGCGACGAATGAACCGCAACCCGGCCGGCGGATGACCCTGCGCCTCTACAACTCCCTCACGCGCCGGCTCGAGACCTTCGAGCCCATCGAGCCCGGCGTCGTCCGCATGTACACCTGCGGTCCCACGGTCTACGACCGCGCCCACATCGGGAACTTCCGCACCTTCGTATGGGAGGACCTGCTGCGGCGCACGCTGCGCTGGAAGGGATACGAGGTCGTCCAGGTCATGAACCTCACGGACGTGGACGACCGGACCATCCGGGCCGCGGCCGAGCGCCGCGTGTCGCTCGATGAGGTGACCGCGCCCGTCATCGAGGGCTTCTTCGAGGACTGGCGCACGCTGGGGCTCGAGGACGTGGAGCACATGCCGCGCGCCACCGAGCACGTGGACGGGATGATCGAGCTCGTGAAGGCGCTCGAGGCTCGCGGGCTCACGTACGAGAGCGAGGGCTCGGTCTACTTCCCGATCCGTCGCTTCGAGGGCTACGGGCGCCTGGCGCGCATCGATCCGGAGGCGCTCCGGGACGCGGGTCGGGCCACCGGCGACGAGGAGTACGACAAGGACGACCCGCGGGACTTCGTGCTCTGGAAGGGGGGCGAGCGGGACGCCGAGGGACGTGTCGCGACGTGGGACTCCCCCTGGGGGGCAGGACGTCCCGGCTGGCACCTCGAGTGCTCGGCCATGGCGATGGCCTATCTGGGCGAGACGCTCGACATCCACACCGGGGGGGTCGACAACCTCTTCCCGCACCACACGAACGAGATCGCGCAATCCGAAGGCGCGACCGGGAAGCCGTTCGCGAAGTACTGGCTCCATGCGGCGCACCTTCTCGTGGAGGGCCAGAAGATGGCGAAGTCGCTCGGCAACTTCCTCACGATCCCCGACCTCACGGGCCGCGGGATCGCGCCGTCCACGATCCGCTACCTGCTCCTCTCGGGACAGTACCGGTCGCAGCTCAACTTCACGTTCGACGGGCTGGACGCGGCGGGGCGGGCCGTGGCGCGGCTGGCCGAGTTCCGCGACCGGCTGCGCGCGCTCGCGACGGCGGGCGAGCCGGAGCCCGACGCCGGAGACCTGGGCGCGATGTCCGCGGTGGCCCGCACCGCGTTCGAGGCGGCCATGGACGACGACCTGAACGTGTCCGAGGCGCTCGCCGCCGTGTTCGGGCTCGTGCGCGCCGCGAACCAGGCCCTCGACCGCGCCGCGCCCCGCGTGCCCGCCGGTGTCGAGCGCGCGCGCGCCGTCCTCGAGGACTTCGAGCGCGTGTTCGGGATCCTCGCGCTGCGGGACCGCGAGAGCGCGAGCGTGATCGGCGAGCTCGCGGAGTGGGTGGAGCGGAAGATCGTCGAGCGCGAGCAGGCGCGGGCCGAGCGCGACTTCGCGCGCGCGGATGCGATCCGGGACGAGCTGCACGAGCGCGGGATCGTGCTCGAGGACACGCCCCAGGGCACCCGCTGGAAGCCGAAGGAGCCCGTCGCCGCGGGCTCCTGAGCGGGCCCACCGGGCGCGCGCGCCCCCCCCCCGCGAGCGGGGCGGCCGCGGGGGATCCGGGCCGCTGCACGAATGGTGCCGTAACCGGTTGACGCTTCTCGACACCGCCGATATGTTGGACGTCTATTTGCGAAAGGGTCGCTGGCGTAGCTCAACCGGTAGAGCATCGGATTTGTAATCCGAAGGTTGTGGGTTCGAGTCCCACCGCCAGCTCGGTCGAGCCGGCACCGGAAACGCCCTGGAACGACGGACGCCTGAGACGACCTCGTCGGACGCGGGGGCCGACGGTGGGGTACCGAAGCGGCCAAACGGGGCAGACTGTAAATCTGCTGGCTTATGCCTTCGGAGGTTCGAATCCTCCCCCCACCATGTTCGCAGTCGACACGCGCCGGGCGCGCACATCGCTGAGCTGACGTACGAGTCGGAAGCAGACCCAGGAGAGGCCCAGGGTGGCGAAGCAGAGATTCGAGCGGACGAAGCCGCACGTGAACGTGGGGACGATCGGGCACGTGGACCACGGGAAGACGACGTTGACGGCGGCGATCACGGAGGTACAGGCGGCGAAGGGTCTGGGGGAGTACGTGTCGTTCGACCAGATCGACAAGGCGCCGGAGGAGCGGGAGCGGGGGATCACGATCGCGACGGCGCACGTGGAGTACATGACGGAGAACCGTCATTACGCGCACGTGGACTGCCCGGGACACGCGGACTACGTGAAGAACATGATCACGGGCGCGGCGCAGATGGACGGAGCGATCGTGGTGGTGTCGGCGGCGGACGGGCCGATGCCGCAGACGCGGGAGCACATCTTGTTGGCGCGGCAGGTGAACGTGCCGTACGTGGTGGTGTTCCTGAACAAGGTGGACCAGGTGGACGATCCGGAGCTGTTGGACCTGGTGGAGCTGGAGGTGAGGGAGCTGTTGTCGGAGTACGAGTTTCCGGGGGACGACGTGCCGGTGATCCGGGGCTCGGCGCTGAAGGCGCTGGAGTCCGGGGTGGCGGGAGCGGAGGAGACGAAGTGCATCGACGAGCTGATGGAGGCGCTGGACTCCTACATCCCGGTGCCGGAGCGGGAGACGGACAAGCCGTTCCTGATGCCGGTGGAGGACGTGTTCACGATCACGGGCCGTGGGACGGTGGTGACGGGGCGGGTGGAGCGCGGGGTGGTGAAGACGGGTGAGGAAGTGGAGCTGGTGGGTCTGGGAGCGGAGAAGAAGACGGTGGTGACGGGTGTGGAGATGTTCCGGAAGATCCTGGACGAGGGGCAGGCGGGAGACAACGTGGGGCTGCTGCTGCGGGGAGTGGGGAAGGAAGAGGTGGAGCGGGGGATGGTGATCGCGAAGCCGGGGTCGATCACGCCGCACACGAAGTTTTCGGCGGAGGTGTACGTGCTGACGAAGGAAGAGGGGGGACGGCACACGCCGTTCTTCAACGGCTACCGGCCGCAGTTCTACTTCCGGACGACGGACGTGACGGGCTCGGCGTCGCTGCCGGAAGGGGTGGAGATGGTGATGCCGGGGGACAACGTGAACATGGTGGTGGAGCTGATCACGCCGATCGCGATGGAGGAGAACCTGCGGTTCGCGATCCGCGAGGGCGGCCGCACCGTGGGCGCCGGCGTCGTCACCGCGATCCACGAGTAGGCGTCCCGATCTCTCGGGGCGGTGGATCCCCTGCGGGGGGTCCGGAGTAACAAACGGTTCGGTCGGTTCTGACCGGGTTCGACGAACGAGGAATAGATGAGAGTGCAGATCACGCTCGAGTGCACGAAGTGCAACGAGCGGAACTACTCGACGACGAAAAACCGCCGGACCCATCCGGAGCGCGCGGAGTTCAAGAAGTACTGCCCCCGGTGCAACCGTCATACGGCGCACAAGGAAACGCGGTAACACGCTGCGGCGACCGGCCCCGTCCCGTCCGTCGGCACGCCCCGGCGGTCGGCGACTCCGTTTCGGGGGGGCCGGTTTTCGCGTGATTGGGCTCGGTCCGCTCCGACGGGCGCAGAGATGAGGCTCAGTTGGCCGGGATCCTGAAGCAGGCCCAGAAATTCACGGAAGACGTCCAGGTCGAGATGCGTCGGGTCACGTGGCCCGACCGCGATCAGCTGCGCAACGCGACGGCGGTCATCCTCGTGTTCGTGCTGATCCTCGCGGTGATCATCGGCGCCATGGACGCAGTGTTCGCGGCGGCCGTCCGGTTCATCGTCCGGACCTTCAGCGGGTGACGGAAGCAGAGGGGCACGTGGCAGAGGAGCAGAGCGGCGACGCGTTCCGGTGGTACGCGCTCCAGACCTATTCGGGTCACGAGAAGAAGGTGAAGACGCTGCTCGAGAGGAAGATCCAGGAGCTCGAGGGCGAGCCGGACGAGAAGGCCATCCGGGAAGTCATCGTGCCGACCCAGGAAGTCGTCGAGATCAAGGGCGGCAAGCGCATCAAGTCGACGAAGCGCCTGTACCCGGGGTACGTGCTCATCCAGATGCGCATGGACCAGCACACGGCGTTCATCGTCAACAGCGTGCCGGGCGTGATCAAGTTCGTGGGCGGTGGCGAGGAGCCGCAGCCGCTCAAGCCCGAGGAGATCAACAAGATCCTCGGGATCGCGGACGAGCTCGAGGACGCCGGCCCGGAGCAGGAGATCCCGTTCCGGCCGGGACAGGTCGTCGAGGTCACCGAGGGACCGTTCAGCGACTTCAGCGGAACCGTCGAGGAGGTGTTCGCCGAGAAGGGGAAGGTCCGGGTGCAGGTCAGCCTGTTCGGACGGCCCACTTCCGTCGAGCTGGACTACACGCAGCTGCAGGGTTTCTAGGGATGCCACCGAAGAAGGAAGTCACGGGGTTCATCAAGCTCCAGATCCCGGCGGGACACGCGAATCCCGCCCCGCCGGTGGGGCCGGCGCTCGGCCAGCACGGTCTGAACATCATGGACTTCTGCAAGCTGTTCAACGCGCAGACGCAGAGCGACGCGGGGACCATCATCCCGGTGGAAATCACGGTCTACAAGGACCGGACGTTCACCTTCATCACGAAGACTCCGCCGGCGGCGGAACTCCTCAAGAAGGAGCTCGGGATCCCCTCGGGGTCGGCCGAGCCCAACCGGAACAAGGTCGGGAAGGTGACCCGGGCGCAGCTCAGGAAGATCGCGCAGATCAAGATGAAGGACCTCAACGCGGCGGACGAAGAGGCCGCGATGCGCATGATCGCCGGCACGGCTCGATCCATGGGGATCGAGCTCGCGGACTGATCCGGAGACGACGATGCCGAGACACGGCAAGAAATATCGCGCGGCGAGCGAGACGCTCGGCGAGGGGGCGCTCGCTCCCGACGCCGCGCTCGAGCGCGTGAAGGAGATGGCGTACGCGAGCTTCGACGAGACCGTCGAGGCCGCGGTGCGCCTGGGCGTGGATCCGCGGAAGGCAGACCAGGTCGTGCGCGGCACGGTGGTGCTGCCGGCGGGTACGGGGAAGACGGTGCGGATCCTGGCGATCGTGCAGGGCGACAAGGCCACCGAGGCAGAAGAGGCCGGCGCGGACTTCGTGGGCACGGAGTTCATCAAGAAGATCGAGGACGGCTGGCTGGATTTCGACGTCGCGATCGCGACGCCCGATCTGATGAAGGACGTCGCGAAGCTCGGTCGCGTCCTGGGCCCCCGCGGCCTCATGCCGACGCCCAAGGCCGGCACCGTGACCATGGATGTCGGACGGGCGGTCCGGGAAGCGAAGGCCGGGAAGATCGAGTTCCGTGTCGATCGCACGGGCAACGTGCACGCCCCCGTCGGCAAGGTGAGCTTCGCCCTCGAGGATCTGAGCCGGAACCTGGGTGCGCTCATGACGGAGATCGTCCGGCTGCGCCCGGCGGCCACCAAGGGGCGCTACATCCGCAAGGTGACGATCTCGAGCACCATGGGGCCCGGCGTCAACATCGACGAGAACCTGTACCGGTAGCGCGATGAGACTCGAAGACAAGAAGCGCGTGGCCGAGAAGCTCGCCGAAGAGTTGCGCGGACACGAGATCATCTACCTGACCGACTTCACGGGTCTGAACGTGAAGGCGATCACGGAGTTCCGGGCGCGGCTGCGGCACGAGGGCGTCGGCTACCGGGTGGTGAAGAACACGCTCATGCGTCGCGCCCTCGAGGGGCTCGACCTGCCGGACCTGAGCGGCCACCTGGACGGACCGACCGCGCTCGTCCTGAGCGAGTCCGACCCGGTCGCGCCGGCGCGCGTGATCAAGGAGTTCGCGAAGGATCACGACGACCGTCCCGTGATCAAGATCGGGGTGGTCCAGCGACGCGAGGTCGACCCGGGCGAGATCCGTCGCATTGGGGATCTCCCCTCGCACGAGTCGCTGCTCGGGTCCATCGCCGGCGGCTTGACCGCCGCCGCGGGCGGGATGGTCGGCGCCATCAACGCCCTGATGCGTGACATCGCCAGCATGATCGAACAGGTCGGGCAGAAGAACGACGCGGCCTGATCCGTGGGAGGCGTGGCCGTGAGGTCGGCCCGCCGAGCTCAACCCAGTACCCAGGAACAACGGAATCACACCATGTCCAAAGTCGACGATCTCCTGGAGCAGATCGGCTCGCTCACCCTGATCGAGGCCGCCGAACTGAAGGAGAAGATGGAAGAGACCTTCGGCGTGACCGCCGCGGCGCCCGTCGCCGTCGCAGCGCCGGGTGTTGGGGACGGAGCCGCCGCCGAGGAGGAGAAGACCGACTTCGACGTCGTTCTCGCGGCGGTGGGCGACAAGAAGATCCAGGTGATCAAGGTCGTCCGCGAGGTGACGAGCCTCGGCCTCAAGGAGGCCAAGGAGCTGGTCGACAACGCCCCCGGCGTCGTGAAGGAAGGCGCCACGAAGGAAGAGGCGGAAGCGATCAAGGGTAAGCTCGAGGAGCAGGGCGCGACCGTAGAGTTGAAGTAGCCGCTGTCGAGGGTGACACGGCTACGGCGCGGCGGATCGCCCGCGACCCGGTCCGTAGGGATCGGGCCGGTCGGGTCGGACACCCCGGGACGGAGCGCCCGGGGTTCGGCCATCCTTTCTATGCACGGACCGGAACGTCCGCCGTCGGCGGACCCCGGGTTTCGTGCATCCGTTGTGCGCCGGCCCCGGCCAGGGCCGGTGCTCCGGCAGGGGGACGCCTCCGGATGGATGCCAAGCGAGGAATATCTTGACGACGAATAGCAGACCGACCGTCTCGTTCGCGAAGCTGGCGCAGTCGATGGAGATGCCGCATTTCCTCGACGTCCAGCGTGAGGCGTTCGAGCGTCTCCTACAGACTGAAGAGAGCGAAGAGGACCGGCGGGATCTCGGCCTCGAGCGCGTGTTCAACGAGATCTTCCCGATCACGGACGTGCACGAGAACTACTCGCTCGAGTTCGTGAGCTACGTCCTCGGGGAGCCGAAGTACTCCGTCGAGGAGTGCATCGAGCGCGACATGACGTACGCGGCGCCGCTCAAGGCCCGTCTCCGGCTGGTCGTGTTCGAGCAGATCGGCGACGGCGAGAAGCGTCCGGGGGACATCCTCGAGAAGGAGGTCTACCTCGGCGACCTGCCGCTCCTGACCGAGCACGGCACGTTCGTGGTGAACGGGGCGGAGCGCGTGATCGTGAGCCAGCTCCACCGCTCGCCCGGTGTCGTGTTCGAGGAGAGCGTGCACCCCAACGGGACGCGCCTCTTCTCGTCGCGGATCATTCCGTTCCGCGGCTCGTGGGTCGAGTTCACGCTCGACATCCACGACGTGATCCACGTCCACATCGACAAGAAGAAGAAGTTCCCGGCCACGGCGCTCCTCCGGGCCCTCGGCTACGGGCGCGACGTCGACATCCTCGATCTGTTCTACGAGCGGCGGAACGTGGAGCTCGACGTGGAGGAGGAGGACAGGTCCACGCGCCGCGAGGTGACGGGAACGCTGCTCGCCCGCACGATCCCGAACGAGGAGTTCGAGGACGAGCCGGCGGAGCTCGCGCTGGCCGACATCGACGCCGAGACGCGCGCGTGGCTCGCCGGCGAGGTGGAGCACCCCGAGGACGGGGAGCTCATCGGTACGGCGGGCGACTTCGTGGACGCGGAGCTGGCGCGGCGTCTCGGCGAGGCCGGGATCGAGTCCGTCCAGGTGCACGCCTCCGAGGACGCGTTCGTCGCGCGACGGGGCACGGCGCTCACCGAAGAGACGATGGAGCGTCTCGATCGGGCCGAGATCTCCGAGATCGAGGTGTACTCGAGCGCCACGTTCGTCGCGATGCGGGGCTCGTACGAGGATCTCGCGATGCGCCGGGACTGGAGCGCGAGCCCGCAGCTTGCCGCCGATGTCGTCGACCCCGAGACCGGCGAGATCCTGGCGGAGAAGGGGGCGGCGTTCCACGCCGACCTGTTCGCCGAGCTCAAGCAGCAGAAGGTGCGAGAGGCCCTCGTGTTCACCGGCGGGCCGCGGGGCGAGTCGCCGCTCCTGCGCAACACGCTGGCCAGGCGGCCGCGCTCTACTCCATCTACTCGCTCGTGCGCCCCGGCGAGGCGCCGAACCTCGAGACCGCCCGCACGGCTCTCGATCGCCTGTTCTTCAACCCGAAACGCTACGATCTCGGGCGCGTGGGGCGCCACAAGGTGAACCACCGCCTGAGGGACGTGTACCGGCTGCTCGACTTCCCGGTGCCCGGGGACGACCTCACGGTCCTCGCGCCCTCCGACTTCGTGGCGATCATCCGCTACCTCATCGAGCTGCACGAGGGGCGCGGGTACACGGACGACATCGACCACCTCGGGAACCGGCGCGTGCGCTCGATCGGAGAGCTGATCGCGAACCAGTTCTCGGTCGGGCTGTCGCGCATGGCGCGGCTCGTCCGGGAGCGCATGTCGATCAACAGCGATCCGGACAAGATCTCGATCGACGACCTGGTGAACGCGCGCACCGTGAGCGCCGTGATCCAGGCGTTCTTCGGCAGCTCGCAGCTCAGTCAGTTCATGGACCAGACGAACCCGCTGTCCGAGCTGACGCACAAGCGGCGCCTGAGCGCGCTCGGGCCGGGCGGGCTGACGCGCGAGCGGGCGGGCTTCGAGGTGCGGGACGTGCACTACTCGCACTACGGGCGCATGTGCCCGATCGAGACGCCCGAGGGTCCGAACATCGGGCTCATCACGTCGATGACCACGTATTCGCGGCTGAACGAGCTCGGTTTCCTCGAGACGCCGTATCTCAGGGTCGTGGACGGCACCGTCACCGACCAGCTCGTGTGGCTGTCGGCCAGCGAGGAGGAGGAGTTCGCCGTCGCCCAGGCGAACGCCGAGGTGAACGCGGACGGCACGTTCGCCCGCGACCTCGTGCTGTGCCGGCGGCGTGACGACTATCCGCTCCTGCCGCCCGAGGAGATCGACTTCATGGATGTGGCGCCCGACCAGCTCGTGGCCGTGTCGCCGGCGCTCATCCCGTTCCTCGAGCACGACGACGCGAACCGCGCGCTCATGGGGTCGAACATGCAGCGCCAGGCCGTGCCGCTCCTGTTCCCCGAGCGCCCGCTCGTGGGCACGGGTCTCGAGAGCAAGGTGGCGCGCGATTCCGGCGCGGTCGTGCTGGCGCGGCGGCCCGGGAAGGTCACGCGCGTGACCGCGGACGAGATCGTGGTGGACACCGGCAAGCCGAGGAAGGCGGCTGGCAAGGTACCGCTCGCGCGGCTGACCCAGTACGACCGCTATCGGCTGCGGAAGTTCTGGCGCACGAACCAGGACACGGCGATCAACCAGCGTCCGATCGTGCGTCTGGGCGACAAGGTGGAGGCGGGCGATGTGATCGCCGACGGCGCCGGCACGGACGGCGGGTCGCTCGCCCTCGGCCGGAACGCCCTCGTGGCGTTCATGCCGTGGTACGGCCACAACTTCGAGGACGCGATCGTGATCTCGGAGAAGCTGGTCAAGGACGATATCTACACGTCCGTGCACATCCAGGAGCTCGAGCTCCACGTGCGGGACACCAAGCGCGGGATGGAGGAGATCACCCGCGAAATCCCCAACGTGGCCGAGGAGGCCCTCGTCGATCTCGACGACCGCGGGATCATCCGCATCGGCGCCGCCGTGAAGTCGGGCGAGATCCTCGTGGGGAAGATCACGCCCAAGGGCGAGACGGAGCTCTCGCCGGAGGAGAAGCTCCTCACGGCGATCTTCGGCGAGAAGGCGAAGGACGTGAAAGACAGCTCGCTGCGCGTGCCGCCGGGGGTCGAGGGCACGGTGATCGACGTGAAGATCTTCTCGCGCCGGATCGACGACCCGCTGCTCGAGCGCGAGCACGGCGAGCGCATCGCCGAGCTGCGCGAAGCGGAGCGCGAGGACATCTCGCGCGTCGTGGAGGCCCGCGACGAGGAGCTCCTCGAGCTGCTCGAGGGGCAGACGGCGGCCCTGTTCCTCCGCCAGGGGACCATCGAGCCGTACTTCGAGGAGGGCAGGAAGCTCACGAAGACGGCGCTCTCGGATGTGGACTTCGGCGCGGTCGACCTGACGACGCTCAAGGTCAAGAACGAGAAGGCCAACGATCTGGTCAGACGCGTCGTCGAAGAGGCGAAGGCCCGCATCGAGCGCATCCGCGAGCGGACGGAGGAGGGGATCGACAAGATCTTCCAGCCCGATGAGCTGTCGCCCGGCGTGGTGCAGCTCGTGAAGGTCTACCTGGCCGAGAAGCGCAAGATCTCGGTCGGCGACAAGATGGCCGGCCGCCACGGGAACAAGGGGATCATCGCCCGCGTCGTTCCCGAGGAGGACATGCCGGTGCTGCCGGACGGGCGGCCCGTCGAGATCGTCCTCAACCCGCTCGGCGTGCCGAGCCGCATGAACGTGGGCCAGATCCTCGAGACCACCCTCGGGTGGGCCGCGGGCATCCTGGGCTTCGGGGCCGACACGCCCGTCTTCCAGGGGGCGACCGAGCACGAGATCGGCGCGCTGCTCAAGATCGCGGGTGGCGTGTGGGCGGCGCGGACGCTGGGGGCCGAGGTCGAGGCGCCGGAGATCCCGTCCGAGCTCGTGCAGACGCTCGTGAACGACATCCGCGAGGTCGCCGCCCACCCCGGCGTGTCCGGAAACGGGACCGCTCCGGGGCAGGGTCTGGGCCGCTCGCTCGACGCGTACCTCGACATGAAGGGCGAGTCCCGGGATTTCCTCCAGGAATTCGGCCGCTTCGTGCTGGAGGTCGCTCGCTCGGTCTCCGGCGCGAAGACATCGAGCAAGCTCGAGGACGAGGGCTGGCCGCTGGCGGCCGTGCTCTCGGGACAGCGGAAGATCAGCGAGGGGCTCGACGCCGCGCTGGTCGAGCTCATGACCCGGGCGGGCATGCTTCCGAACGGCAAGATGCGGCTCCGCGACGGCCGGACGGGCGAGGAGTTCGACGCCGATGTGACCATCGGCGAAATCTACATGATGAAGCTTTCGCACCTCGTGGACGACAAGATCCACGCGCGCTCCATCGGACCGTACAG
>Ga0268386_10001669_pt1 | contig 15315 bp, 11 predicted proteins | sample RVTome_15_FD_200260 | JGI IMG/M metagenome (GOLD analysis project Ga0268386, IMG submission 200260) | Soil microbial communities from uranium-contaminated site in the Upper Colorado River Basin, Wyoming, United States - RVT150D86... ...
TACCAGCCGGTGGAAAAGAACAAGGAAATTACGCGCCGCTGTTTGGCGGTCTGTTTGGAATTTCGCAATCCCGTGGTCATCGTTACCAAAAACCACCTGGTGACGCGGGACATCGATATTCTTTCCGAACTGGCGCGCTATAACTGCGTCGGCGTGACGATCTCCTTGACCACGCTGGACCACAGATTGTCATCCGTGCTGGAACCCCGTGCCTCCAGGCCGGCGCGGCGGTTGACCGCCATCAAGATGATCGCCGACGCCGGCATACCGGTCGGCTATCTGCAGGCGCCGATGATACCCGGACTGACCGACGCCGAGGCGCCTGCCATCGCCCAAGCGGCGGCCAGGGCCGGCGCGACGTTCGCCGGCTACGTGGCGCTGCGGCTGCCCTTCGCCGTGAAGGTTCTCTTCGAGCAATGGCTGGAACAGCACTATCCGGATCGCAAAGAGAAAATTCTCAACCGCATCCGCGCCATTCGCGGCGGCAAATTGAACGACGCGAACTTCCAGTCGCGCATGCGCGGCGAGGGCATCTTCGCCGAACAGATGAAGGCGCTGTTCCAGTTAGCGACCCGGAAGGCCGGGATTACCAGGCGCTGGCCCGAGTTTTCGACGGAACATTTTCGCAGGCCCGGCAAAGATCAGCTCAGGCTCTTCTGAAACCGCGCTGCACGCGGCGGAATCCGTGGGCCGCCTAGTTAGTTAGCTAAGCTAGGCCACATAATTCGTCCTCCGAGTAGCCGGAGTGCAGGTTGTGCGGCGCAATTAAAGACCGGAATACGTTGAACATTGAACCTTGAACTTTGAACCGCCGCGCAGCGCGCGGCGCTAATCACAGTAGCATTCGATCTGGTAACCGTTAGGGTCGGAAAAATAGACCGCGCTTTTGCCGCGCCGTCCTTCGATGTCGACGTTGCACTCGCTGAGCTTATGCTCCAGGCGCTTGAGCGCGGCGCGGGTAACTTTGAAGCCCATATGATCCAGCCCTTGGCTGCCGGACGCGGGCTTGGCGCTTTTGATGAAGTTCAAGAGATCGCCGCTCCCCGGCGTCGCGAGAAAAATCATGCCGGGCGGGTGGCGGAAGGCGACTTTGAGACCTAAAACGCGGGTGTAGAATTCTTCGGTTTTTTTCAAATCGCGCGTCTTTAGCGCAATGTGGCGCAAGCCCTTGCTTGCCATAGCTCTAATCCTCCATCCCGGTCAGCGGTGCTCACATGCTCTATCTTATATCTCTTCCGTCCTTTACTGGTCAATTGCACGGTTCTCCTTGCTTACCGCCGCGCTCCTCGCACCCGGCGGGTTGAGTTTGTCGACGACGCGGCCACGCCAGTGAGTTCCTCGCGGATTCGATTGCGCCAAAATCCTTTAACTGCGAAAATGAGCTGACTCCATGGAATAGGGCATTTCTTTAATTATGACGGAACCCTTCGCAGCCTTCGACTCTGACCAGTCATGTTGAACCTGCGCGTTCAAGAGAGCCGCGACGGCATAATAGCCTTTGCCGTCGAGGGACGGTTGGACTCCGCCAACACTGGAAAAATTTGGCGCAGGGCGACGGAGTTGGTCGCGGGCGCGGGGAACGTCGTGCTCGACGCTTCAGGGGTTGATTACTGCGATGGTTCCGGGATTGCCCTGTTGGTTCATTTGCGCAATCAGCTCCAGAAGGGAGGCGGCAATTTCGAAATCCGCGGCTTGCGTCCGGAATTTGAGCAATTGTTGGCGGCCTGGGACCCTGGCGATCTCGCGGGCTTGACCGCAGACCAGCCGCAACGCATTAATATTACGGAAGAAGTCGGCGAAGGCGTGGTGGATTTGTGGCGCGATACGCGCACCTTGATCAGCTTCGTCGGTGAGCTCACGGCGGCGCTGGCCCATGCCGTTCGTCATCCGCGCGGCGTGCGTTGGCGCGACGCGCTGCGCGTAGCGGAAGCGGCGGGGGTCAACGCGCTGCCGATTGTAGCGCTCATCAGCTTTCTAATGGGCCTCATCATGGCGTTTCAAGCGGCCGTGCCGCTGCGCCAGTTCGGCGCGGAGATTTTCGTCGCCAATCTCATCGGGCTATCGATGCTGCGTGAATTGGGACCGCTGATGACCGCGATCATTCTCGCGGGGCGCTCGGGCTCGGCGTTTGCCGCCGAGCTGGGCACCATGAAGGTCCGCGAGGAAATCGACGCTCTGAAAACCATGGGCCTCGATCCGGTGCGCTTTCTGGTGGTTACTCGAGTCGTTGCCGCCGTCGCAATGACGCCGCTGTTGACCATCTTTGCGGGCCTAATGGGCCTGATCGGCGGCGCCGTCGTGATGCGGTCCCTGGGATTTCCGTTGATTACGTATTTTCACCAGATTCAGTACGCGGTAACCTACGGGTCCTTAGTCGGCGGATTGGTCAAGGCTTTCGTGTTTGGCATTCTCGTTGCCGCCATCGGCTGCCTGCGCGGCTTGCAAACCCGTACCGGGGCCACCGGGGTGGGAGAGTCGACTACCAGCGCGGTCGTCAGCGGCATCATACTGATCGCCATCACGGATGGTATTTTTTCCGTCGTTTACTACTATCTCCGAGTTTGAAGGGCCATGTCTTCGCAGCCGGAAACGATTATTCGGGTGCATGATTTCACCGCCGCTTATGACGGCCAAGTGGTGCTGGACGCTCTCAACTTCGAAGTCTATGCGGGCGAAGTGTTCGCCATACTCGGCGGCTCCGGCTCCGGCAAGAGCACATTGCTCAAGCATATGATTGGGCTCTACGAACCCACGGCCGGCAGGATCTTGATCGAGGGCGACGATATCGCGGCGGCGCGGGGCGAGGCGCGGCTGCGCATCCTGAGAAAATTTGGCGTCATGTTCCAGAGCGGCGCGTTATTCGGTTCCATGACCCTGTTGGAAAACGTCGCGCTGGCGTTGGAAGAATTCACCGATCTCCCGCCGGAAGCGATTCGCTTGATCGCGCATATGAAGCTCGAGCGGGTTGGACTCGGCGGCGTGGCCGACCGAATGCCGTCGGAGCTTAGCGGCGGCATGCAGAAGCGCGGCGCCATCGCGCGGGCCATGGCCCTCGACCCGAAGCTCTTGTTTCTCGATGAGTTGTCCGCGGGCCTCGATCCGGCCACGTCGGCGGAGCTGGACCAGCTGGTTTTGAGCCTGGCGCGGAGTTTGAAGATCACCTTCGTCGTGGTGACCCACGAGCTGCCGAGTATATTCACGATTGCGGATCGCGTGATTATGTTAGATAAAAAAAGGAGAGGCATCGTCGCCGTGGGAAACCCGCGGGAATTGCGCGATCATTGCGACGATCCCGTGGTGCGGCAGTTTTTCTCCCGGCAAGCGGACCTCGGCAACGGCGCGTGACGTCTCCTGAACAGGAACGAGAATTTGAGTTACTTCAAAATCGGCGTGTTCGTCATTAGCGCCACGGTGATCGGAGTGATCGGCGTCGTGGTGCTCGGCGTCGGCACGCTCTTTCAAAAAACGAGTATTATCGAGACCTACATCGACGAGTCCGTGCAGGGGCTGGACGTTGGGTCGGCGGTAAAATTTCGCGGCGTTCAGGTGGGCAAGGTCGAGCAGATCACGCTGACCAGCGTGGAATATCCGACCAAGCGACGCTACGTGCTGGTGCGCGCGGGTCTAACGTCCACTATGTTCGAGGATGCTCTGGCTGATACGCGCGGTCCGGGCTTCGCCACGGAGATCGCCAGGGGTCTGCGCCTGCGTCTGGCCGCGCAGGGCCTCACGGGAACGGCCTATCTCGAGGCCGACTACCTCGATCCCGCGCGCCATCCGCCTCTCGAGATCGATTGGCAACCGTCCTATCCCTACGTGCCGTCCGGACAAAGCCGCATCACGCAGTTGGCCGAATCGGTGGACCGCATCCTGCGCAACATGGAGCAAGTTAATCTACCGGGTATCGCCGAGGGCATCGAGAAATCAGTGGCGGCGCTTACCAAAGTCGCCGAGAGCGCGAACGTACAACAGATCGGCGAGCGGGTAAGCCTGTTGCTCGCGGAAGTGAGAGAGACCAACGTGCAATTGCAGCAGGTAATCGGCAGTGAGGATCTAAAGACCGCCTTCGCTGACGGCGCGGTGGCGGCGAAGACCGCGCGGCAGATCTTCGAACAGGCCGAGAAGCCGTTGAAGCAGCTGCTCGCCGATTTGCCGAAGACTTCGGAGAGCATCAATCGCATGGTCGAACGGCTCGATCCAGTGACGAGGGACTTGCCGGATGCCGGAGCGCAGCTCAGACAGACGCTCAGCCGTCTGAATCGGCTGATCGCCGGCCAGCAGCAGGAAATCCAAACGACGCTGGAAAACCTGCGCGCCGTCTCGCAGAATTTGCGCGAGATCACCGACAATTCGACGCGCTACCCGTCGCAGATCCTGTTTGGCGCGCCGCCGCCGCAGTCCGAAGTGATGGGTCGTTGATGGCTATGCGGATCGTTTCGTTTTGCATGGGCGGGGCGATGCTGCTCTCGGCCGGTTGCGTTGGCGTGGAAAGGAGCTATCCCGACAAGCGTTACTTCGTAATTGCGGCGGCGGAAAAGATTGGCGCAGCCAATCCAGGCGTCGGGGATCCAAAGGGCGTTTTGCTGGTTTACAATCTGCGCGTCTCGCCGCGCTATGAAGGAAGAAGCTTCGTGTATCGCCGCTCGGAATCCAGCTTCGAGTCGGATTTTTACAACCAGTTTCTTGTCTACCCCGGGGCGATTCTCACCGAAGAGGTGCGCAAAGGCTTGGCGGCCGCGGCGATGTTTCAAGCCGTCATTGGCGGCGCCAGCCAACTGGCGCCGACCCACATTCTCGAAGGTTCCGTAAACGCGCTTTACGGTGATTTTCGCGACGCCGGCTCGCCCAAGGCAGTCCTGGAGATGGAGTTTTTCCTCACCAGGGACACCCCGGCGAATGCGGACATCGTCGTGCATCGGCGCTACTCAAAGAGCGTTCCGGTCAACGGCGGCTCGCCGGAAGCGCTTGTGCGCGGTTGGCGTCAAGCGCTGAATGAGATTCTTGCGGGGCTTGTCGCCGATCTGGAAGCTGCGAACGTCGGGTCGCATTGACGATTCAGTACGGATCATCAAGAAGCTGCGCGGGTTGGAACGACTGGAACCATTGGAACGGTTGGAACGGAATTCTTATTCCGGCGGCGCCGGGCGAACCCGGCACAGATACGAGCGGTGCGGCAGAGAACCGCTGACGGGATCGGCGAGATCGGCGCCGATCAGGATGGCGGGATTGGCGCCGCCGCCGCCGTAGGGATCGTAGCCCGGCAGGTCCAGTTCTTTGCAGGCTTGCCACCAGCCGTGCTGGATGCATACCACGCCGGCGATGATGTTCGGAGTCACGCGCGCTTTGACTTTGATGGCGCCGCGCGGGCTTTCGACGACCATCCACCCTTTGTGTTTCACACCGTAACGCAGCGCGGTTTCCGGATGAATATCGGCGCTCGGATCGGGGGCGGCTTTGCGCAGGCTCGCGAGCGCGCGCTGCTGGCTGTGGACGAACGTCGTTAGCTTGGCGTTGGTCAACACCAGGGGAAATTCCGCCGCGATTTCAGGCTGGCTCACGGGGCTCAACAACGGCTCGACATATTCGGGCAGCGCGGGATAGCCGTTGGCCGCGAACTTGTGGCAGTAGAGTTCCACTCGTTTCGAGGGCGTAGCAAAGCCGCGCGCGGCGCCCTCCCTGTTGCGTTTCGCGTGCTTCTCGTAGGTCGGCGCCGCCGGCCGGGAAACGCCGCCGGGCTCCTGATTCAGCTCCTCCAGGGTTATTCCACTCGGCGCCAGTTCATATTGGTATCCGGCCTCGATGTCGCCATTCCAGAAATGTTCGCCCATGCCCATGCGCCTGGCCAGTTCAAAGAGTATCCAGGTATCGGAGCGGCGCTCATGCAGCGGGGCAATGACCGCGCGCCGGTACTGCGCGTGGGTCTTTCCACCGGGCCGGTGTTCGAAAGCGGCCGTGAGGTTGGACATTTCGAGGAAGCTGGTGGCGGGCAAAACGTAGTCGCAAAGTTCCGCCGTCGGCGTCATGAACAATTCGACGGCGACACCGAAGGACAACTTGCGCAGAGCTTCGCGCGCGCGCCGCGGATCGGCGTTGGACATGACGGGATTGCAGCCAAATGCGACGAACGCATTTATCGGATAGGGTTTTTCGTCCAAAATCGCCGTGAAGATGTCATAAGCGGCGCAGTTGCCCGGCGATGCCGGCGGACCGAGGGGCTTTTCCTCGCGGCCGACGCGGATGGCGGCGGCTTCTTTGGACAGGAAATCTTTGCCGTCGACGTTGTTGGTCGGCAGTTTGGGAAAAATCACGTTGCCGCCCTGCTGGTCGTAGTCGCCGAGGAGCGCGTAGAGCGACGCGATGGCGCGGCTGGTTTGCGTGGCATTGGTGTGCTGGCCGAGACCGTTCCACATATATAGGCTCACGGGACGGTTGTGCGCGAGCAGGAGCGCGGTCTTCCAGACTTTCTCGGCGAGCACCCAATGTATTTTCTCGGATCTTTCCGGCGCGAACGCGGCAGCGATCTCGCCGAGGCGTTCGAAAACCGGCTTGCAAGCTATGACTTCGCGGTTTTTTCCTTCGAGCACGCGCGTGCCAAAGAGCGCGGGCCGGACCCCGTCGCGCTCGCAGCGGCCGGAAGCGGCATCGTAGATGACGGATTCGTTCTTCAGCTCGTCCCACAGCACGAAGCGATTGGGGTCGCCGTCGAAAGAAAGATCCGCCTCGGTCACCAGTTGGCCGTTTTGGGCATTCCACAAAAAGGGCCCATTGGTCCACTGGCGGGCGAAGGCGGCGTCAAACCAACTTTCTTCCATCAAGCAGTGAATCAACGCCAGGGCCAGCGCGCCGTCGGTGCCGGGCCGCGGCTGCAACAGCATATCGGCGTTGGCGCCGATGCCGATGCGCCGCGGGTCCACGACGACCGTATGCATGCCTTTGGACCTTGCTTCGACAATGTCGTGGGCGAGAATCAAAGACGTCGAACTGGGATTGTGACCCCAGAGAAGAAACGTCTTGCTATGCTCCAGATCGGGCGTCGGCAGATTCGTGCCGAAGGTAAAACTGAAACCCGTGTCTCTATGCCAGTTGCAAACGTGCGTGGTCGAAACCCAATTGGGACTGCCGTAAAGATAAAGAAACCGGCCCAACCAGCGCTCGACGTCGTCCACCGAGGTGCCGCTCTTGGTTCCCTTGCCGAGAGCCAAGGCTTGCGCGCCGTAGCGCTCGCGATTCTCCAGCAGGCGTCGCGCGATAGCGTCCAGGGCCTCGTCCCAGCCGATCCTTTGCCAGCCGGGATCCGGATCGCCTTTCGGACGCGTGCGCTTGAGAGGATAATTCAAACGGTCAGGGTGATAGACGAGCTCCGGCGCGGCTTTGCCTTTGATGCACATCACGCCGCCGTTGGGGTGGTCGTGGTCGGGGTCGAGCCGCGTCACCCGGCCGTTCTCCACCGTCGCGATGGTCGCGCAGTGCGCCGTGCACAGGGCGCAGTAACCGCGCACTTCTTTAACCGCATTTTTGTCTTGAGCTGCTTTTGACATCTTTACTCCACGCCTTGCGCGGAGCCTTCACGCGCGCTGTTTAAGGTTCAACCCGGATCCCGCAGTCGCGATCGACAGGAAGCGCAAGGCGCAACCCTTCCGTAGCGAAGTCGATGGGGTTCTGCCTCTAAGCGGATATTGATCGTCAGTGCTTGGTTGGGTTCGTTACGCTTCGTGACAACGAAGCGCCAAAAAGTAAAATGACTTTGAAATTTCACAGTCGGACGCCTTCGCTACTCCAGGGTTGCACCTTGCGCTTGCGGGCTCGTCGGTTCAACTGCGGAATCCGGTTTCAAGCGTTCAAAAGTTCAAGGGTTTCGGACTCTGACCTTGAACCTTTGAACATTGAACCTAGTCCAACTCGGGCCGATTCGGTTTGCCGACGAAGCCCGGACCGAAACCGGCTTCATTGGCGGCCCAGGCGCCGGCCACGCGGCCGCTGAAGATGGACGGGCCGAGCATTGTTCCTTCCAAGCCCGCTTTGCCGTTAATATGCCCGCCGGCCATGCCCGCAACTTCGCCGGCGGCGTACAAGCCCGGGATGGGCTGGAAATATTTATTCAACACGCGGCACTGCAGATCGGTTTTCACGCCGCCGAAGTTTTTTCGCGCCAGCGGAAAAATTTGAATCGCGTAGTAGGGCGGCGTGTCGAACTTCTTCGATTGCTTTAACGACTTGCCGAACTTGGGATCTCTTTCCAAACCCTTGTCGAAGCACTCGTTGTATTGTTCGATCTCGGCGAGAAAAATTTTCACGTCCTCCACGCCGGTCTTCTTGCCGAGCTCCTCGAGGGTATCGGCTTTTTTGATGTAGGGCGAATTATTGAGCAGTTCTTCAACCTTGGCGCGGTCGATGACATCGCCGCGGCGATAGTAAGGATCGGCGACGTCGATTTTCGCCAGCATCGGTGTGTCGGCGATCGCCCAGGCGTGGGGCGGGTTCTGTGCGAGCAGCGCCGGGGTCGCCGACGCGCCGCCGGTGAGGGACTCGTTGTGAAAACGTTTTCCCTGCTGGTTAAACCAGATGTAGCCGGGCACCATGCGAAAGACCAAGCCGCGCTTTTGCTTTGGGTCGCGGTAATCGGGAGTGGCGTAAACGTAGAACCAGATATGATCCATATGGGTGAAGTAGCCGCCCAGCTCCTTGATTATTGCATGACCTTGGCCCCTGGCGCCGAAGCCAGAGCCCTCCATGACTTTGAATTTTTTGAATTCCGGCCGGTGCTCCAGGATCATATCGAGGTTGGAATTGAAACCGCCGGTGGCAACGACGACGGCTTTGGCGCCGATTTCGATCGCTTGATTGTTTCTGGTCGCGGCCACGCCGCTGACGCGGCCGTTCTTGGTGAGCAGGCGATCCGCGCTCGTCGATGTCATGATCGTTATGTTCGGCGTCGCTTCGGCGGTTTTGGTGAGCGCGATCATCAATCCCAAACCGTTGTTGTCCGGCCGGTGCCAGCGCAGCGCGCGATTGCCCTCCTGGAATTTCATGTCGACCCATTTGGCGCCGCATTCCTCGGCCCAATGGTAAAGATCGTGGAGCGTATGCTCGAGATAATACCTCGCCCATACTTCGTCCGCCGCCCCGCCGCCCCACTTGACCCAATCTTCGAAGGCGAGGTCCGGCGTATCCTCGATGCCCTGGGCCTTTTGTAAGGGCGTGCCGACGATGCAGCAGCCGCCGCCGGAGATGGCCGCAGTGCCGCCGCATTCGTTCGCTTGTTCCAGGACGATGCATCGGCCGCCCGCCCGGGCCACCTCGATGGCGCCAGGAATTCCGGCGCCGCCGCCGCCAATGATCGCAACGTCGGTCTCGACGGTTGATCCAGCCATGTGAAACTCCTCGTAAAGAACTCAGTGTAAGATGGTTTATCACCGTTGTCGTTATCGGGTCAAATCGGCTTGGCCGGGGAAAGGATGAAGGCGGAAGGCGAAAGGATGAAAGCGGAAAAATGAAAAACAGAAAGTGGCAAGACAAGGATTGAGAGGGGACGCTAAAGCTCAGCTTAGAACCATTGAACGTTGAACTTTGAACCTTGAACAGGCGACGGCCCCTTGAACGGTTTGAACGACTTGAACCGCGAAGCGGCACCGCCGCCGCTTGATTTATTCGAGCGCTTGACCTAATCGGTAAGTACGCGACGACACTCTTTGACTCGGACCCCGGGCTACACCTTCGATATGGCATCATTGCGGCGCCGCTTGGGCTAAGACGGGATGCCATGGCCGACATATTTTTGAGCTACGCGAAGGAAGACCGCGAAGTGGCGCGTGGATTGTCCAGGCGGCTCATACAAGCCGGGTGGACGGTCTGGTGGGACCGGCGCGTTCCTGCGGGGCGCACCTGGCGGCAGATGCTTGAGGCGGCGCTGCGCGACATGCGCTGCATGGTAGTTTTGTGGTCGTCTCATTCGATTGAAAGCGATTGGGTCAAGGAAGAAGCGGAGGAAGCGCGGCTCCGCAAGAAGCTCGTGCCGGTGCTGATCGAAGGGGTCATTCCGCCGGTTGGTTTTCGCACGATCCAGGCCGCGGACTTGACTGATTGGGACGGGGCGGGCGACTCCCGCGGGGTGCGCCAACTGATCGCTGATCTCGAATTAGTTCTCGGCAAACCGGCCGCGCGGGCCGAGATTGCCCCCAGGGCAAGAATCGCGCCGGGACAGCGCGCCGACCAGAGCCGAACTGAAGTAACTATTTCCGGAGTCGAAATAGCGGCGGCTGAGCAAGGAACTCGATCCGACCGCGATTCACCGGCTAAGGACGCGGCGCGGTGGAAGCTTGCTGCCGGTATCGGCGTTGCGCTCGTCTTGGCGCTCGGAATATTCGCGCTGTGGCGGGACTGGGCGCCGGTGACGGATGAAGCGGCCACCGCGGTGGCCACCGGGTCAGGGCCGTCCGGCGCAGAAGTTCCCCCGGCGCCGAAGGTCGAAAGGCTCGTCGTCTATGGCATACGCCAAGAGCTCAAGCCCGATGACACCATGCCCCTTGCTGTTCGCGCCCGGTTCTCCGACGGAACGGAGAACGAAGTCACGGGGGCCGTCGAGTGGTCGAGCAGCAATGCTCGGGTGGCCAAGGTGGACGGCGCGGGCCGGGTTACGGCGCTCGAATCCGGCACCACGAACATCACCGCAACACACGGCGGGGTAACCAGCTCCGGCTGGACCCTTGCGGTAGCCGCCGCGCCGTCGAAACCGGCGCCCGAGCCTGTGTTAGTAGCGCTGAGCGTACACGCTTATAAAAAAGAACTGGAGCCACAAGAAAAAATCGCGCTCAACGTGACGGGTAAGTATTCCGACGGCAGCGAGAAAACTCTTTCCAGCGGATGGGTCCTGACGAACAATAATGCTGGCGTCGTGTCCGTCAGCGCCAAGGGCGAGGTGGAAGCATGGCGAGCGGGCAATGCTGAAATCATCGCGCGATCCGGCAACGTAACAAGCGCGCCATTGCTTCTTATCGTCAAGGAGCCGCAACGCAAAGTCGCCGTGCAACCGCGGCGGGGGAGGCGCACTGAATATGTGCCGGGCAAAACCTCTCCCGAAACCGTGGTATCAAAAACACCGGAAGCGCGGCCGATGGTATCGGAACCGAGCGGGGAGCAGCGACGGGCCAAAATCACGCCCTACATAAGCCGGGCGAAAAATTTTCGCGCGCGGGGGGACTACCGCTCGGCTATGGCCGAGTTGGCGGCGGCGCGGGCCGTGGATCCCGCCAGCCAGGAAGTTGGCGCGGAGATCGAACAGACGAAAAGGGCCTGCATCGCGGAAAGAAAACTGGGCAATCGGTCGCTCGATTGCCGATTGTAACGGAGATGTCTAGTTCTTGTGTCAGGGTTCAAAGTTCAAGGTTCGACGTATTCGGATTTTTTGAGAACCGCGTAAGCGTATCATCTCACTTTGAACCCTGAACGCTGCAACGCAATCGAAAATTGATGCTTGCCGCCAGAGCTAGCGGGCCGGTTCGCGCTGGCGCGACTTCGCTTCATCATCGCGCGCCTTATCGATTTCCTCCTCGAGTTTTTGACCCAGCGATTCACCATTAGCGATGATTTTTTTCCATTCCTGATCGCGCCCCGAAAGCAGCGCAATGCCGCTGCGAATTTCTTTGCGCAACTCTCCTCCAGGATCCCAGAATCTGCCTTGAGCCGTGGTGGCGATGAAGGAGTCCAAATTGTCGCGGAGTCCGGCGAGAGCGGCGGCAAGTTCCTTCGCGCCGCGGGAGGTCTGGGTTTCCCTATCGCCCGAAGCTTCGGCGCGGATCTTTTTGATCTCATCCAGTAGACGCGCGTCGGCGCCGGCTTTTCTGAGCTGGGTCTCTGATTCCCGGGACAGGTCGAATGCTACGCCGCGCTCGCGCGCCAGCGCCGCCACCCGTTCGGGTTCGATCCCTTCGCGCAGCGCGAAAGTGATGTCTTGCACGGAAAATCCCGTGGCTTTCGCCGGCGCAGCGGGCAGCCGCGCCAGAGTCAATCCGAGATAAAGCCTGGCCATGTGGTCGCCTTTATGCTGGGCCAGGGCTTTTTCCAACGCGTCCTTCGCTTCCGGGTATTTTCCGGCTTGGTAGTGCGCGCGGCCGATGTAGGTCCAGATGCTTTCCCACAGGGGTCCGTTGCGGGCGACGAATTGCGGATCGGCGCTGGCGACGCTCTGGAAATTAGCCAGGGCGGTATTGGGATCGCCGCGCACGAGCGCCGACCGCCCTCGGGTGAATTCGCCGGCGGTTTCGAATCCCGCGCAGGCGCAGAGCGCCAGCAGCGCAACCGCGGCAAACAACCGTTTGGTTTTCATGTGTACGAGTAAAATAGGCGCGGTTAGCGTAAAACTCAAGCCAAATCCGCTTGTCCGGCGCATGAGGAATGCCTCGCCGCCGGTTGGAGACTCCTGGAGTTTGATGGAATCGTTCCCGGTTTTACAGGCGCAAGCGGCTATGGGAGGCCGTAGAGCCGGGCCGGGTTTTTCTCGAGAATGCTCGCTTTGGCCGATTCGCCGATGTCGGCGCGCTCTTGCAGCATGCGCGCCGCGCAACGCTCGCGGTCGCCGTGGGGCATATCGCTGCCGAAGATCACCTGGCCTTCGCCGACGAGATTCAAAACGTCCGGCAATATCTCGTCTTCCACTTCGGTGCTGAAATAAATGGTGCCGCGCTTGATATATTCCATCACCGGCAGCTTCTGGATCGGCGCGGTCTGCGGCAGGAATTTCCTCAACGACGACCCCTGGTTCTTGTAGCGGTGATGCATGCGTTCGATGATGAACGGCACCCACTGGCATCCGGCTTCGAGAAACACGACTCTGAGCGCGGGAAAACGATCCAATATTCCGCCGCTCACCAGAGCGGTGAAGGCCATCAGCAAAGGAACGTGAAACGCGATCACGCCGGAGGGATAAATATGCGAGTACAGATTATTAATCGCGGGGCATGACCAACCGACATGGACGCCGAGGGCGAGATTCTCCTCGACCAGGGCTTCGTAGAAAGGCAAGAGCCGCGGATGGTCCAGCGTGTCGTTGCCGGCGGTGCCCAGCACCATCACCGACACGGCGCCGAGCTTTTTGGCTTCGCGCACCTGCGCTACGGCCCCGCTGACGTCGTCCAGGTTAACCACCGCCGCCCATTTGATCCGTTGGTGGTCGCCTAGACGGTCGCCCATCCAGCGATTGTAGGCAGAGCTAAGCGCCGTGGCGAGGCCTACGTTGGTGGTCAGGGGGTAAGCGAGAAAAAGGGTGGTGTAGACGACTTGAACGGCGATATCCTCCTCGTCCATCGCCTTTATGCGCGCCGCGATATCGGACAGCTCCATGCTGCCGATGCTATCGGTTTTGCCCTTGGCGTGGGCGGCAATCTGACCGTTATAATTCGTCGGCGTGCCGAGGTTGTGGCAGCCGGGACCGACGCGGCGGGGAAAGAGCTGTTCGTCAATCACCCAATAAGCAAGTCCGTCCATACCGGTGACCCGCGGGCGCAGCGCGCGGAAAGTTGGATCGAGATACTTGTCGTTGAAGGTATCGAGATTCTCTTCGACGTGACCGTCGGCGTCAATGACTCGCATAGGAAAAGACCTCCTGGCTATGATGAAGTCACGAGTATTACTGTCGGCGGTTCTTTGTCAATAGGCACGTCGGAATCGTGCTCGGACGAACACGAAGAACGAAAACGGGCGTTTGCTTGTGGATGCCCCGTGGCTCTGTTAAAGACGACGTTGATTCCACTGTCATGCGCTTTTCCCCGACTCCCTGGTTGATCGCCGCCGTTGCGTTCATTGTTCTCGGTTTTTCGCGCGGGATCCATTCCTCCTTCGGCGTCTTCAACGTCGCGTTGTTGGACACTTTCGGCTGGAGCCGGGGCGCCACCGCCGGGATCTTTGCCGTGGTGCTGACCATGGATGCGCTGTTATCGCCTGTGGTCGGTTTTCTCCTGGACCGTTTCGGCGTCCAGAAAATCACCCTCGCGGGATGCCTGGCGCTGATCGGAGGGCTCTTTTTCAGCGGCCGGGTAACGGAGCTCTGGCAGCTATACGTCTGCTTCGGGCTGGTGCTCGCCACCGGCTTCACGTTTACCGGCATGGTGCCCCACGTCTTTCTGATTTCCGAGTGGTTTTCCTCCAACCGTGCTTCCGCCATCGGCGTCGTCTACGCCGGCACCGGTTTGGGTATCATGCTGCTTGCGCCGCTCAGTGAGCGGCTGATTTCGACGTTCGGGTGGACGCGGGCCTTCGATATTTACGCCGCCATCGTCTTGATCGCGCTGTTGCCCGCGGTGTGGATTTTCTACCAGCAAGGCCCCCAGGGGGCGCGGCATCGGGGCCGCTCGGAAAGAGCCGCCGACGAAAAACAATGGACCGCAAAGTTGGCGCTCAAAAGTCTGCAATTCTGGATGCTCTTTATAGCGCGCGTCGGCGCCGCCGCCGGCACCACGGTCATTGTCACCCATCAAGTAGCCCATGTCGTCGACGTCGGCTACACCCGACTATTGGCGGCGACGGTTTTTGGTTTCGCCGGTGTCACCAGCAGCTTCGGCCGGGTGGTGTTCGGCTTCATCGCGGATGTCTTGTCGAAGCAAGCGGCCTATACGCTGAATATCCTCATGACGCTTATCGGCGTCGGCGCGCTGATGATTCTCCGCGATCCGAGCCAGACCTGGCTGCTTTATGTTTACGTGATTTTTTTCGGCATCGGTTTCGGCTCCCGCGCGGTGATTTTTTCCGCCCTGACGGCGGATATTTTTTCCGGCAAGGGTTTCGGCTCGATTCTAGGCTATTCCACGGTCGCCGTCGGCGTCGGCGGCGCGCTTGGCTCCTGGCTCGGCGGCTTGTTTTACGACTTTACTGGCAGCTATCTCCTCTCCTTCGCGCTTTCGGCTTTGCTTTTGGCCGTCTCCGACGTCTCCATTTGGGTGGCCTCTATTCCGGCAATCGCGCGCTACGATGAGCGGCTATGGCGGCAGGGCGGAAGGTAACCGTTCAAGTCGTTCAAAACGTTCAAATCGATTAAACGGAGTTCCAGCCGTTCCAATGGTTCCAATCGTTCCAGGGCCCAACGCCGCCGTTGCAGCCGATTTCCGGTTTCATCTTTCCGGTTTCATCCTTTATCCTTCATCCTTTCGACTTCACTTGAGCGGCTCGCCGGAAGTTGTTAACTTGATTCACTGGATCGATGTTATGGATGCTCGGCTGCGAGAGGGTATTCGTTTGTTCAACGAACGGCGGTTTTTCGATTGCCATGAAGTTTTGGAACCGCTCTATCAGGAAACCGAGGCCGCCAATAAGCCGTTTATCGAAGGC
>Ga0268386_10001670_pt1 | contig 15312 bp, 14 predicted proteins | sample RVTome_15_FD_200260 | JGI IMG/M metagenome (GOLD analysis project Ga0268386, IMG submission 200260) | Soil microbial communities from uranium-contaminated site in the Upper Colorado River Basin, Wyoming, United States - RVT150D86... ...
CCGGACCGCCTCGACGGGACGCCTCCGATGATCAACGCGGCGCGGCTCAAGGACGAGTTTCTGGAGCTGGTGTCCATCTCGAGCCCCTCCAAGCGCGAGGGCACCATCGCGCGGCGGCTCGAGAGCATCCTCAAGGGCATGGGCGCGAGCGTCGAGGCGGACGGGGCGGGGGAGAAGATCGGCGGTGACACGGGCAACCTGCTCGCGCGCTTCCCCGGCAACACGCCGGGCGCGCCGCCCTTCCTGCTCTCGGGCCACATGGACACGGTCGGTCCGGCCGAGTCCATCCACCCGGTGGTCGAGGGCGACGTGATACGCACCGACGGCACCAGCGTGCTGGGCGGGGACGACAAGGCGGGGGTGGTGGCGATCCTGGAGGCGATCCGCGTCATCAGGGAGAAGCGGATGCCGCACGGGGATCTCGAGGTGGTGCTCACGATCTCCGAGGAGTACGGGCTGCTGGGCGCCAAGCACTTCGACACCGGCCGCCTCCGCGCGAAGCGGGGACTGGTGCTGGACGTGGACGGCGTCTGCGAGCTGATCACGCGCGCCCCCGCGGCCAACCGCCTGACCTTCACGGTCCACGGGCTGGCCGCCCACGCGGGCATCTGCCCGGAACAGGGGATGAGCGCGATCCGCGTCGCGTCGGAGGCGATCGCGGCGATGAAGCTCGGCCGCCTGGACGCGGAGACGACCGCGAACCTCGGCATCATCCAGGGCGGCCTCGCCGGCAACATCGTGCCCGCCGCGGTGACGGTGCGGGGCGAGACGCGCAGCTTGAGCCTGGAGAAGCTCGAGGCCCAGACCGCGCACATGCGGCGCTGCTTCGACGAGGCGGCGGCCCGGCACCGCGTCCGGGTGGGTGACCGGCAGTACGAGGCCCGCGTGGACGCCCAGGTGGACCGGCAGTACGCCCGGCTCGATGTTCGCGACGAGGCGGACATCGTCCGCCTGGTGCAGGGGGCGGCCCGCGCGATGGGGCGGTCCTGCGCCACCCGCGGCACCGGAGGCGGCTCGGACGCTAATGTCTTCGCGGAGCGCGGTCTCGAGGTCGCCAACCTGGCCTGCGGCATGCGCGAGATCCACACCGTGAACGAGTGGGTGGACGTCCGCGATCTCGTGCTCACCGCCGGGCTCGTCGTCGAGACGGTTCGCCTCAACGCGGCCGGCTGAATCGCCCGTCCCGTTCGCCCTCGGGTTGACGTAAGATGGCCGAGCCGATTCCACCGCGGACGACAGACCGTTGACCGAGCGCATCGCCGATCTCAGCCTCGAACACGCCGCCCCCGCCGGACGGCCCCGTTCCCGCTCCGTGCTCTTCGTCCACGGCATGTGGGGCGGGAGCTGGTACTTCCGCAGCTACCTCTACGCGGCCGCGCAGGCCGGCTGGGACGCGTGGGCGCTCGACCTCCGCGGGCACGGCCTGAGCCCGGCGCCCGGCGGGCTCGGGCGCGTGAGCCTCGCCGACTACGTCGCCGACGTGCGGCGCTGCCTCGATCATCTCGGCGAGGCCGTGCTCGTCGGCCACTCGATGGGCGGGCTGGTCGCGCAGAAGGCCGCGGAGGGGGGCGGGGTGGCGGCGGCGGTCTTTCTCACCAGCGCGCCGCCGCGCGGGATCAACGCGATCGGGTGGCCGGTGCTCGCGCGCATGGCCCGCTACGTGCCGGCGATGCTCGCGGGCCGCGCCTTCACTGCGAGCCGCGCCCACGCCGACTTCCTGTTCCTCAACGGGCTCACGCCCGAGCAGCGGGACTGGGCCTTCCCGCGCTTCGGGCCGGAGTCGGGCCGCGCCGCCCGCGAGCTGGCCCTGGGCGGTCTCGCGGTGGACGCGGCCGCGATCCGGTGTCCCACACTGGTGGTGGGCGCGGAGCTCGACCGCATCACGCCCGCCGCCCTCCAGCGCCGGATCGCCGCGCGCTACCGCGCGGAGTACCAGGAGGCGGCGGGGCACGCCCACATGCTGATGCTGGAGGAGGGCTGGGAGCGACCGTTCAAGGACACGCTGGCGTGGATGGAGCGCGCGCTCGATGAGCGCTAGCCTCGATCTCGGGGCCTCGCCCCCCGATCGACCGACGATCCTGGTGGTCGAGGACGACCCGCACATCCGCGACATCCTCTCGGGGCTCCTCGGCGCGCTCGGCTACCGGCTGCTCATGGCCGCCTCCGCCGAGCAGGCGCTCCTCGCCCTGAACGTGGTGAGCCCGGACCTGGTGCTCACCGACGTGCATCTCGGGGCCATGAGCGGCATCGAGCTCTGCGCCCGGCTCAAGGCGGATCCGCGCTACGAGCTGATGCCGGTGGTCATCCTCACCGCAGTCGGCGACCTGGAGGCGCGGGTGGCCGGGCTCGCCGCGGGGGCCGACGACTTCTTCACCAAGCCGGTGGCGTTCGTCGAGCTGCGCACGCGCCTGGCCGCGCTCCTGCGGGTGCGGCTGCTGCTGAGCCAGCTCGAGCGCGCCGAGGCGGTCATCACCACGCTGGCGCTCACCATCGAAGCGCGCGATCCGTACACCCTGGGCCACTGCGACCGGCTGTCGCGGTACGCGGTGGCGGTGGGCGAGGCGCTCGGGCTCGACCCGGAGATGGTGCGCTCGCTGCGCCTGGGCGGCTACCTCCACGACCTCGGCAAGATCTCGGTGCCCGACGGGATTCTCTTGAAGCCCGGCCCGCTCGATCCCATCGAGTACGACCGGATCCGCGCGCACCCGGGCGCGGGCTCCGACCTCGTCCTGGGCCTGCGCAGCATGGAGCTGGTGCGCCCCATCATGCGTCACCATCACGAGAAGTGGGACGGCTCGGGCTACCCCGACGGCCTCAAGGGCGAGACGATCCCGCTCGGCGCCCGCATCATCTCCGTGGTGGACGTCTTCGACGCGCTCCACACCGAGCGGCCGTACAAGGTGGCGCTCCCACGCTCGGAAGCGGTCTCCACGCTCATCCGCGAGACCGACGCCGGCTACTGGGACCCCCGCGTCGTCGAGACCTTCCTCGAGATTCTCCGCCAGTCTTGACGGGGTCAGGTCTTACATTCCGACATTTCCGCCGCGCGAGGCAACGCCTGCCGCGAGCGAATGTCGGAATGTAAGACCTGACCCCTTTCTACTACTTGAGGTCGGCGGAGGCGGAGTCTCCCGCGGTCTTGCCGAAGACGGCGCCCGACATGAGGCCGGTGCCGCCGGGGTAGTTGTGGTAGAAGAGCCCACCCACCAGCTCGCCCGCCGCGTAGAGGCCCGGGATGGGCCGGTCCCAGGTGTCGAGCACCTGGGCGCGCGTGTCCACGCGGAGGCCGCCGAAGGTGAACGTGATGCCGCACGTCACGCCGAAGCCCACGTAGGGCGGGGTGTCGAGCCGCTGCGCCCAGTTGGACTTGGGCGGCGTGATCCCCTGGGTCCCGCGGCCGTCGAGCACCGCCGGGTTGAACGGGACCTGATCCATCACCGCCGCGTTGAAGTCGCGCACCGTGCGGGCGAGGCCCTCCGGGTTCACCTCGAGCTTCTTGGCCAGGTCCTCGATGGTGCCCGCCTCCGCCTTGGTGATCTCGCGGATCCGGTACTCCTCGCGCAGCAGATCGACCGTCTTCTGGTCGAAGATCTGGAAGGCGGCTTCCTGCGGCTGCCGCAGGATCTCGCGCCCGTACTTCGCATAGGTGTAGTTGCGAAAGTCGGCGCCCTCGTCCACGAAGCGCTCACCCTTCACGTTGACGATGAGCCCGAGCGGGTACGAGTGCTTCTGGAACATGTCGCCCACGCGCCGGTCGCCGAAGGCGGGAGCGTTGAGATCCCACGCCACCGCGTGACAGGATGACCAGTGGCCGTAGGCCTGCGCGCCGATCTCGAGCGCCATCGCGATGCCCTCGCCCACGTTGTGGCGCGTGCCGCGCACCCGCGCCAGATCCCAGTTGGGCCCGAGGTAGCGCGTGCGCCACTCCGGGTTGGCCTCGAAGCCACCCGAGGCGATGACCACCCCGCGGCAGGGAATCTCGCTCGCGCCCGCCGCGCCGCGCGTCACCACCCCGGTGACGCGGCCGGAGCCGTCCTGGATCAGCTTGTGCCCGGCCACCCCGTAGCGGACCTCGATGCCCACCCGGGCCGCCCGCTCGAAGAGCGCCTCCACCAGGCCCGGGCCACCTCCTACCGCTTCCAGGTTGAGCCCGCCCCAGAAGTGATGGCGGTCGCCCACCTTGTAGGACTGCCGGCTGAACATGAGGATCCAGCGGATGCCCTGGGTGCGCATCCACATCACGGTGGGCTTCGAGCGCTGGACCAGGTGCTGGGCCAGGTCGAGATCGGAGCGGCCTTCGGTCACTCGCATGATGTCGTCGTAGTACTGGTCTTCCGTGTACGCGGGAATCGTGATGCTTCGCGCTTCCTCGTCGCTCAGATCCGGGATGACGTCGCGCCGGAGATCCTCGAGGCCCTGGTGGGCGAAGCGGAAGCCGCCCGCGGTGAAGAAGGAGTTGCCGCCCCGCTCGGACTCCGGCGCCTTTTCCAGCATGAGCACCGAGGCGCCGCCCTCGCGCGCGGCCAGCGCCGCGCAGAGAGCCGCATTGCCGCCGCCGATCACCACCACGTCGTGCGCCATCGCGTCGACTACCTCCAGTCGGTCCGGCTCAGCCGAGCCGGGTCAGCAGGACGAGACCGATCGCCGTCCGGTACCACCCGAACGGAACGAAGCTGTGCGTCTGGATCCAGCGGAGCAGCCACCGCACCGCCGTGAAGGCGGTGACCGCGGAGACCGCGGCGCCCAGTGCGAGGAGCCCCCATTCGGGCGGCGGGCCCACCGGATGGCGGAGGACCAGCGCCACCTCGAGACCGCCGGCGGCGAGCAGGGTGGGCACGCCGACCAGGAACGAGAACTCGGTCGCGACGGGCCGGCTCAGGCCGAGCAGCATGATGATCAGGATCGTGACGGCCGAGCGCGAGGTACCGGGGAAGACCGCGGCGAGGAGCTGCCCGAACCCCACCGCGACCGCCATCGCCCAGCTCACGTGCGAGACGGACGGGCGACCGCGCAGCGACCATTCCACCGCGAGGATCGCCACCCCGCCGATCAGGGTGGCCCAGGCGATCGGCGCCGTCTCCTTCGGCAGCCCGAAGCCGATCCACTTGATGGCGAGGCCGCCCATCCCGGTGATCGCGAAGGCGAGCCCGAGCTTGCACAGGTAGGCCCGCGCCGCCGGCTCGTGCAGGCGTCCCAGCAGATCGCGCAGGCGGCCGCCGAAGGCCAGGAGCACCGCGAGGGCCGCACCGGACTGGATCGCGATGTTGAAGAGGTCGGACTGTCGCGGGACCCATCCCGCGTTCTCCACCAGGAGCAGGTGCCCGGTCGAGGAGATGGGCAGGAACTCGGTCACGCCCTCGATGACGCCCAGGATGGTGACGGCCAGCCACGCGGGCACCGGCCGGTCAGCCCACGATCTCTTCGCCGCCGTCGACCCCGATCACGTTGCCGGTGATCCAGTACGTATCGGGGTGGCTCAGGACGACGATCGCGCGGGCCACGTCGTCGGTGGTGGTCAGGCGGCGATGCGGATTGCGCCGCGCCGCCTGCTGGGAGAACTCCTCGTAGTTGGGGATCTTCTGAGCCGCGGGGGTCGCGGTCACGCCGGCGCGGATCGAGTTGGCGGTGATGCCGTGCGGGGCCAGCTCGGCCGCGAGCTGCCGGATGTTCGACTCGAGCGCGGCTTTGGCCGCGGACACCGGCCCGTAATGGGGCAGCACGCGCGCGCCCCCGGACGAGGTCATGGCGTAGATCCGCCCGCCCCGCCCCATGAGCCCGCGCCCCACCAGCTCCTGCGCCCAGTAGACGAGGCTGTGGGACATGACGTCGAGCGTCATGTCCATCTGGGCCTTGGTCACCGCTTCCTTCATCGGATCGGCCACGAAGAGCTTGAGCGTGCCGAAGGCGAGGGAGTGCAGCATCACCCGGACCTGGCCCGTCTGATTGCGCTCGTGGAGCACCCGCTCCATCTCGGTCGCGACCTCGGCGCGCTTGTCCTCATCGGCGGCGTTGACGTTGAAGAAGCGGGCCTCCCGCCCGAGGCTCCTGATCTCGGCGGCCAGTCGCTCGACGTTGGGCAGGGTGGACTTGCGGTCGAGGTGGACGCCGAACACGTCGAGCCCTGCGCGCGCGAGCGCCAGGCTCGTGGCGGCGCCGAAGCCGGAGGAGGCGCCCAGGACCAGGGCCCAGCCGCGCAGCGTGATCGGAGAGGTGTCGGTGGTCATCGCATTCCTCGAACCGAGGGAGTCGCCCGTCGGAGCGCGCCCCATTCTATCAGAACTCCTCGCGTGCTACGATGTGCCTCGCCCATGGCGAGAACGGCCGGCATCCTGCTCATCGGCAACGAGATTCTCTCGGGCAAGATCACGGACGCCAACGCCGCCTACCTCTGCCGTGAGCTCCGCGGCCTCGGCGTGGAGGTACGGCGCGTCACGGTCATCCCCGACGAAGTGGACCTCATCGCGGCGGAGGTGCGCGCCTTCAGCGCTTCGTTCGACGTGGTGTTCACCTCGGGCGGCGTCGGCCCCACCCACGACGACGTGACCATCGAGGGGGTGGCGCGGGCTCTCGGCGTCGCGGTGGTGCGCGAGCCGCGGCTGGTCCGTCTGCTCGAGGGCTACTACAAGGGGCGGCTGAACGAGGCGCGGCTCAAGATGGCCGAGGTGCCCGAGGGCGCGGAGCTGACCGCGGACGGGGAGCTGGTCTTCCCGGCGGTGGTCGTGCGGAACATCTACATCCTGCCCGGCGTGCCCGAGATCTTCCGGCAGAAGTTCGACGCGCTCAAGGAGCGCTTCCGCGACGCGCCCTTCCATCTCTGCTGCGTGTACGTGAGCATGGGGGAGGGCACGCTCGCCGATCACCTGAACGCGCTGCTCGCCGGCCATCCGGATCTGCTCCTGGGCTCATATCCCGAGTTCTCCAACCCGGAGTACAAGGTGAAGGTCACGCTGGAGTCCAAGGATCGCGGCTATCTCGACGACGCGATCACCGATCTCCTGGGACGGCTGCCCCGGGACGCGGTGGTCCGGATCGATCGGTGAGGCCCTGGCGCGCCCGCGTCTGCTGACCGTCCCGCTCGCCGTCCTGGTCGTCACCGCCGCGCTGTACGTGGTGCGGCTCGGCGCCGCGCCCTTCCTCGACCCGCCGGAGGGGATCCACGCGGAGATCGCGTGGGAGATGCTGCGAGGCGCCGGCTGGATCACGCCGCATCTCAACGGCGTGCCCTATTTCGACAAGCCCCCGCTGCCCTACTGGCTCATGGCCGCCGCCTTCGCCTGGCTCGGGCCGACCGAGGCGGCGGCGCGACTGGTCTCCGCCCTCGCCGCGGTCGCGGTGGCCGTGCTCACCGCGCTCATCGGGGCCCGCCTGGCCTCGGCCCGCGTGGGGCTCATCGCGGGCCTGATGGTCGCGGCCAACCTGGAGGTCTTCCTCTTCGGCCGCATGGTCAAGCCCGACATGCTCTTCGTCGCCTGCATCCTCCTCGGCCTCTACGGCTTCATCCTGGCCTACCTGGGCGGCGGCCGGTGGCCGCTCCTGCTCTTCTACGCCGGCCTGGGCCTGGCCGTGCTGGCCAAGGACTTCCTGGGCGCCCTGGGGCCGCTCGCCATCGTGGCGCTCTTCCTCTGGCTCACCCGCGAGGGCGGGTCGTGGCGGCAGTGGGCGCCGCTCTCCGCGATCCTGCTCCTGATCGTGATCGCGGTGCCTTGGCACGTGCTGGTCGAGGCGCAGTACCGCGGCTTCCTCTGGTACATGGTGGTGGACAACCATCTGCTGAACGTCGCGCGCCAGCGCGTCTTCCCCGACGAGGACGTGCCGCTCTCGACACTGGAGTTCCTGGGCGTCACCGCGCTCGGCTTCTTTCCCTGGGTACTCGCGCTGCCGCTCGCGGCGGCGCGGGTGGTGCGGCGCCGGCCGTGGACCACCCCGGAGGGGCGGGTCTGGATGCTGCTCGCCCTCTGGACGATCGGCATCCTGGGGGTCTTCGCCCTCTCGCCGTTCAAGCTTCCCCACTACGGCCTGCCCGCGTTTCCCGCGATGGCCCTCTTGGTAGCCAAGGTCTGGGACGAGGCGATCGAGCGGCCGGCGGGCGCGCCGCGGTCCTTCAGCCTGCTCGCGCCCGCGCTGCTCGCGACGGCGGTCGTGGCCGGCGCGGCCGTCGGCGGCTGGCTGGGCTGGCTGCGCGTCTCCCCGGAGGCGGTCGCGCTGGCCGACGTGTCCGCGCGGAACATGGCCGCACAGGGTCACACCGTGACCACCGACTTCCTGGCGCAGTTCCGGCCGCTCTTCGGCCCGATCGCCGGCATCTTCCTGGTCACGACGGCGGCGCTCGCGGTCGCGGCCTGGCGGCGACTCCCGCTTCTCGGCCTGGGCGCCCTGCTGGCCGCCATGATCGCCTTCCTGCCGCTCACCGTCGAGGGACTCACGCTCTTCGCCAAGAGCCGCTCGGTGCGCCCGATGACCGACGCGATCCAGTTCCGCATCCGGCCCGCGGACGTGCTGGCCCACGAGGGCGCGATCGAGAACAGCGCCTCCGCGCTGCTGCGGCTGGATCGGCGCGTGCAGATCGTCAACGGGCGGCAGTCCAACCTGGCCTTCGGCTCGACGTTTCCCGAGGCGCGGCCGCTGTTCTGGAACACCGCCGCGCTGGCGCACGCCTGGGCGGGGGACCGGCGCGTCTTCCTGCTCTCGGCGGCCACACCCATCCGGAGTGTGGTGCGCGAGCTGCCGGCCGGGCGCGTTCATCTCCTGGTCGAGGGGGGGAGCCGGCGGCTCTATTCCAATCGGCCGTGAGCGCGGTGGGTGCTATCCTGGCTTCGGAGAAGGGGGAATGGACGCCGCGAGCGAGCTCCGTCAGGCGCACCGGACCGCCGCGCTCATCACCGGCGGCCTCATCACGAGCCTGGTGATGTACGCGGTGATCGCCGGCATGCTCCGGATGAGCCACGCGCCCTCCGAGGGCGCCACGAGCCTTCCCGCGCCGCAGGTGAGCCTCGTGCGCTACGCGGCGTGGATCACGAGCGCGATCGTGGCGGTCGCGGTGCCCGGAGTGCGGCGCGCGCTCCTGACGCGGCGCCCGGACGAGACGCGCCAACGGGCGATCGCGCGGCTCACCCTCGCCACCCTGGCGGTCGGAGGCCTCGCCGAGGTTCCGGCGCTCGCCGGCTTCATCCTGGTGATACTGGGGGGGCTCGTCCTCGACTTCTACCTTCTCGGCTCGCTGTCGCTCGCCCTCCTGCTCGCCAACGCTCCACGCTACGAGGCCTGGGAGGCGTGGCTGGCCACGCCGGCGCCGCGGCCGTGATCATGAGCGCCTCTCCGTACCGGCTCAAGGACGACCCTCACTCGAGCCACTCGGTCATCCTGTCGCGACTCGGAGAGGGCCGCGGCCGCCGAGCGCTGGACGTGGGCGCGGCCGACGGCTTCCTGGCCGAGCGCCTCACCGCCCAGGGCTGGAGCGTGACCGCGCTCGAGCGCGACCCGGAGCTCGGCGCGCGCGCGCGCGGGCGTTGCAAGGAGGTGGTGGTGGCCGATCTGGAGTCGGCGCGCCCCCTCCTGCACGGTCCCTTCGACGCCATCGTCTACGGCGACGTGCTCGAGCACCTGAGCGATCCGCGGGCCGTGCTGCAAGCCCTCGACCAGACCTTGACCCCCGGGGGCACCGTGATCGTCTCGGTGCCCAACGTCGCCCACCTCTGGGTGCGCCTGTCGCTCCTGGCCGGGCGCTTCGACTACGCGGATCGCGGCATCCTGGATCGCACCCACCTCCGCTTCTTCACGCGGCGGACGTTGCTCGAGCTCCTGCGCGACGCCGGGCTCGCCGTGGTCGAGGTCGCGGTCACGCCCGTCCCGCTGCCGCTGGTGGTGCCGTCGCGCTGGCACGGCCCCTGGCTCGCGCGCGTGCACGCGCTGAGCGCGGGAGCGGCGAAGGGATGGCCGGGCGGGCTGGCCTATCAGTTCGTCGCGGTCTGCCGGGCGAGGACGAGCTAGGTGGCCGGCCCTCCCTCGCCGGCCACTCCGAAGATCGTGGTGGTGATGCCCGCCTACAACGCGGGCCGGACGCTCCGCATGACCTACGAGGAACTGCCCAAGGACACCGTCAACCTCGTCATCCTGGTGGACGACGGCTCGACCGACGCCACCCTCGAGGTGGCGCGCGATCTCGGTCTCGAGATCTTCGTCCACGACAAGAACTACGGCTACGGCGCCAACCAGAAGACCTGCTACACCGAGGCCCTCAAGGCGGGCGCCGACATCGTGGTGATGGTCCATCCCGACTACCAGTACGATCCCACCCTGGTGCCCCAGATCATCGCGCCCATCGCGCGAGGGGAGGCCGATCTCGTGCTGGGCTCGCGGCTCGCGGGCGGCGGCTCGGCGATCGAGCAGGGAATGCCGTGGTGGAAGTACGTGGCCAACCGATTCCTGACCGGAGTGGAGAACGCCGCCTTCGGCCTGCGCCTGTCCGAGTACCACACGGGCTACCGTGCGTTCAGCCGAGACGTGCTCGACACCGTCAACTTCCGCATGAACTCCGACGGCTTCGTCTTCGACCAGGAGATTATCGCCCAGGTCGTGGCCACCGGCTTCCGCGTCGCGGAGATCCCGGTACCGGTCCGGTATTTTCCGGAGGCCTCCTCGGCGGGCTTCTCCGCCTCGTGCGTCTACGGCTTCAAGATCCTCTGGGTGGTCACGCGTTACCTGCTCCACCGGACCGGGATCAAGCGCTCCCGCCGGCTCGGGTCCATCACGGGTCGCTACAGTCGCCTCGGCCGCCCCGGCTCGCCCCCGCCCGCCGGCGCCCGGTGATCGTCGCCCGCCTGCTCGACGGCGCGGCCGTTCTGGCCGCCGCCGGGCTCGGCCTGGCGCTCGTCTTCTGGTCGGGCCGCCGCGAGCACTGGCCCTGGAGGCCCGAGCACCTCTTCCTCGTGCTCCTGGGCCTCGTGGCGCTGCGCGTGCTGCTGGCGCCGCGTCCGGTGCCCGCGGTGCGGCCCCGACGGGCCGTCCTGATCGGGGTGGCGGCCTACGCGATCGTGTTCTCGTTCGTCACGATCACCCGCCACTTCACGTTCGCGACCCACGCGCTCGATCTCGGCTACTACGTCCAACTCGTCTGGAACCTCGCGCGGGGCGCCGGCCCCCGCGTGAGTCTGCCCGAGATGCACGCGTGGGGGGATCACCTCTCGCCCATCATGTACCTCTTCGTGCCCGCCTACTGGATCGTCCCGGGCCCGGTGGTCCTGCTGGTGGCCCAGTCGGTGGCGCTGGCCCTGGGCGGCATCGCGGTGTTCGGCCTGGCGCGGGCCCGGCTCGGCGACGAGCGTCCCGCCGCCGCGTTCGCGCTGCTCTACCTGGTGAACCCGTCGCTGCACGGGATCAACGTGCGCGACTTCCACGCGGCCGCGCTCGCGATCCCGCTGCTCCTGGCCGCCTTCTGGGCGGTGGAGGCGGGCCGCCCGTGGCTGGCGCTCCTGCCCGCCGCGCTCACGCTCCTCTGCCGGGAGGACGCCGCGCTGCCGGTGATCGGCCTCGGCGCCTGGATGGCGGCGGCCCACCGGCGCTGGCTCGCGGGCGCCGTCGCCGCCACCGCGGCGCTGGCCGTGCTGGTGGTGGACGTGCGCTGGATCATCCCGGCCTACCGCGGCGAGCCCTACTCCCATCTGGGTCGCTACGCGCACCTCGGCGGCTCGCTCACCGAGATCGTCACGAACGCGGTCCTCCATCCGCTACGCACCCTGGGCACGCTGCTCACCGCCGGCCGCGCGGTGTACCTGGCCGCGATGCTGGCCCCGCTCGCCTTCCTGCCGCTGCTGGGCGGATGGGATCTGGTGGGGGTGCTACCCGCGCTCGCCCAGAACCTGCTCAGCTCGGACCGGGTGCTCTACGGGTTCCGGGCGCAGTACCAGGCCTTCGTCCTGCCCTTCCTCGTCCTGGCCGCGGTCGGCGGCTACGCGCGGCTCGCGAAGCGGCGACCCGGCTCGTGGCCGGCGGCGGTGCTGGTGGTGGCGGCGGTGGCGAGCCTCACGCTCGCCTCGCGCACCGTGAACAACCTCGCGATCGCCCGCTTCTGGCCGGCCCCGGAGCAGCGCGCGGCCTACCGGGTGCTGTCGCGGGTCCCGCCCGCCGCCGCGGTCTCCGCGCAGGACCCCTACGTGCCGCACCTGAGCCTCCGGCCGCTCGTCTTCGTCTTCCCGGTCGGCATCGAGAAGAGTGACTACGTGCTCCTGAATCTCGACTCCTATCCGTGGCGAAACCTGCCGGGCGTCACGCTGGTCCGCGACGGGGCCAGCGTGACCATCGTGGCCGGGGGCGTCGGGCGTCGCTACGCGGTGGCCGCCCAGGGGGGCCCGCACCTGCTCCTGCGGCGACTCTGAGCCGCCGCGCCGGCGCGCGTCAGGTCGCCGACGGGGCGCCGGTGAGGATGTGGGAGGCGTGGTGGTGGATGAGGAGCCAGTCCCCGCCGCTGCGCTCGAAGATATTGGTGGCGAGGACCGACGTCACCGAGATGTTCCCGCGGGATTCGGACAGGATGTTCTCGGTGCAGGTGACCCAGCCGAGGCCGGCCTCCACGTGCGCGTGGACGTCGGTGAGGCTGAAGCGCATCTCCTGGCTGTTCTTGAAGATGACCTCCCAGGAGTGCCGAACCGCCTCCCAGCCCGCGAGCATGCACCAGCCCGGATGCACGCACCGCACGTACTCCTCGTGCGCCCAGACCTCGTCCATCTGCTCGAGATCGAGGCTCTCGAAGACGCGGTAGAAGCGCGCGTTCGCCTCCTCGACCTCGGCGCGGCCGGCCGGCTCCACGGGGAGGTTCTATCAGATCGGTCGCACGTCGGCAAACGCGCGGCCGGCGCGGAATCGGCTCCAGGACCCCGTGGTACGATGAGCGGGCCATGCCGGCCTCACCCCTCGCGGTCGAAGCGCGCGATCTCGCCAAGACCTTCCGCAGCGGATGGATCCGCCGCCGGGAGACGGCCGCCCTGCGCGGGGCGAGCCTCCAGGTGCCGCGCGGCGCCATCTACGGCCTGCTCGGGCCCAACGGGGCGGGCAAGACCACGCTGCTGTCCATCCTGGCCACGCTCCTGCTGCCGGACAGCGGCTCCGCCACGATCCTCGGCCACGACGTGGTGCGCGAGGCCTTCGTGATCCGCCGCCGCCTCAACATGGCGAGCGGCAACGCGTCGTTCGTGTGGAGCCTCCGGCCGGGGGAGGTGCTCGCCTTCTACGGGCGCCTCTACGGTCTCCACGGGCGCGCGCTCCGGCACCGCGTGAACGAGCTGCTCGAGCGCTTCGAGCTGATGCCGCACCTCCGGACCGAGTACAACGAGCTCTCCACCGGGCTCAAGCAGCGGCTCGCCCTGGCCAAGGCGCTCCTGAACGATCCGGAGGTCCTCTTCCTCGACGAGCCGACGCTCGGCCTCGATCCGGACGTGTCCATCCGGGTCCGGGCCCAGATCGCCGAGCTGCGGCGGGAGCGGAACACCACGATCATCCTGACCACCCACTACATGCGGGAGGCCGAGGATCTCTGCGACCGCATCGCGTTCATCAAGGGCGGGCGCATCCTGGCCGAGGGCTCGGCGGACGAGCTCAAGCGCCAGATCCGCATCGGGGACGTGATCTCGCTCCGGCTGGAGCCGGCGGTCCCCGCCGGCCTCGGCGACCTGCCGGGCGTGCTGGCCGTGCAGGCGCGCGGCGACCGGGTCGACTGCACGGTGGATTCCTCCGAGAAGCGGCTGCCCGACATCCTGAAGTGGCTCTGCGACCGCGGCGTCTTCATCCGCGACTGCCAGGTGCGCGAGCCCGAGCTCGAGGAGGTCTTCGTTGAGCTCTCGCGCTGAGCCGCTCGCGCCGGGCGCCGCGGAGTCCTGGGCCGCGGAGTGGGCGCGGCTGACCGCGTTCGCCTTCCGCAACCTGATCATGGCGCGCCGCAACGTGTTCTTCCTCTTCGAGCTCACGTTCTGGCCGGGAGTGGCCATGCTCTCGCACGGCCTGCTCACCCGCTTCCTCGACCTGACGCCGGAGATGACCGCGTTCATCCTGGTGGGTACCGTCGCCCTCTCCGCGGTCCAGGTCTGCCAGCTCGACGTCGCCTACGCGGTGCTCTTCGACATATGGTCCAAATCCATGAAGCACCAGTTCCTGGCCCCGGTGCGCATCCACCACCTGGCGCTCGGCTCCTGGCTGGTCGGGGTGGGGCGGGGCGTGATCGTGTGGGCCCTGATGGTGGTGATCGGCGGGCGCGCGTTCGGCTTCGACTTCCTCGGACCGGGGCCCCTCCGCGTCGCCCTCTTCCTGCTCGGCTGCTTCCTCACTGCGCTGGTGATCGGACTCCTCGTCTGCGCGCTGGTGCTCCTCTACGGCACGCGGGCCGAGACCTCCGCGTGGGCCGCGGTGAACTTCTTCGTGATGCTGGGCGGCATCTACTACCCGATCTCGGTGCTGCCGGGCTGGGTGCAGGCGATCTCCGCGGCGATCCCGCTGACCTACTTCCTCGATGGGATCCGCGCCGGCTACGGCTTCCCGCCGCAGTTCGCCCATCCCTTCGCCACCGGATTCGCGCTCTCGCTCCTCTACGCGATCCTCGCGCACTGGGCGCTCGCCGCCGCGGTCACCCGATCCCGCCGCACCGGCCTCCTCCTCAAGCTCTCGGAGTGAGGCCATGAAGCAGGGCGGCGCCTCGCTCAAGCTCACGATGGAGCGGCCGCCGAAGCGGCTGGTCGCGGGCTTCCAGGACGTGCCCACGACCGCGCTCGCCGAATTCCTCACGGTCGACTCGGTGATGCGCCACGTGATCCGCCCCCTCTGGACCCCGGTGCCGCGCCTCGCGGGCCCCGCCTACACGGTGCGTACCGTCAAGCACGACACCCTGATGCTCCACACCGCGATCTACCACGCCGAGCCGGGCGACGTCATCGTGGTCCAGGCGGGCGACGACCGGATGGCGGTCGCGGGCGGCCACGTCTGCGCGGTGGCCCAGCGTCGCGGCGTGGCCGGCCTCATCGTGGACGGGGTGATCCGCGACGTGGCGGAGTCGCGCGGCCTCGGTTTCCCCGTGTTCGCGCGCGGCGCCTCGCCCATCCCGGGACGCCAGGACGGCCCCGGCGAGATCGGCGGCCCCGTCACGTGCGGCGGCGTCCGGGTCAACCCGGGGGATGTGGTGGTGGCCGACGAGGAAGGCATCGTGGTGGTGCCCCGGGCCCGGGCCGAGACGGTGCTCAAGAACGCCCGCGCCCGGGCGGCGCGGGACGCGGCGGAGAGCCTGCCCGATTGGGAGCGCAAGCACCGCGCGCGGGTGGAGAACACCCTGCGCGC
>Ga0268386_10001671_pt1 | contig 15310 bp, 14 predicted proteins | sample RVTome_15_FD_200260 | JGI IMG/M metagenome (GOLD analysis project Ga0268386, IMG submission 200260) | Soil microbial communities from uranium-contaminated site in the Upper Colorado River Basin, Wyoming, United States - RVT150D86... ...
CACCTCGGGCCGCCAGCATGGATCCGACCACGCACGTCTATCCGGCGATCGTCTGGGTGCTCGCGCTCTGGGCCGCCGTGCACGTATTGCTGGGCGTCGTCATGCACGGCTACTGCATCGCCCGCCGGGTCGCGGGGCGGCTCACGGCCGAGCACGACACCGACGCCTGGACGGTCACCCTGTACTGGCACTTCACGGGCGTCACCGTGCTCGTCACGGTGGGCGTGACGGCGTTGTTCCCGCTGGTTGCCTGACGATGAACGGTCCCAGCAAGGGCCCGCGCGGCTTGTGGATCCTGACGCTGGGTCCCGCGATCTGGAGCGCCCATTTCCTCGCCTGCTACCTGACGGCGGCGATCTGGTGCGCGAAGGCCGCCTCCCCCGGCCTGGGTCCGGTACGCGCGGCCATCGGCGCCTACACCCTCGTCGCGCTGGGCGCCCTGGCGGTCACGTCGTGGTGGGGCTGGCGGCGCCAGCGCAGCGGCCTGAGCAGGGACGACTTCCTCGGCTTTACCACGCTGCTGCTCTGCGGCCTCGCTTCGGTCGCGGTGCTGTACGTTGCCCTGCCGGCGGTCTTTGCCGGGAGCTGCCGGTGAGGCGGCGCATCCTGCTCGGGGCCGGCGGCGCGGCGCTCGCCGCGGCCTGGCTCGGGCCGCTGCCCGGGCTGGCGCCGGAGGCCTTCGTGGCGCACATGGGCATGCACGTGCTCGTGGTCGCCGTTGCCGCGCCGCTCCTCGCCGCCGGGCTGGCAGGATCCGGGCACGATCCGGCCCGGCGCCTGCCGCGGCTGTTCGCGCCGCTGCCGGCGGCACTCATCGAGTTCACCGTCATCTGGGCGTGGCATGCGCCGTGGCTGCACCATGCCGCGCGGCACCTGGCCCCGGTGCTGGCCGTGGAACAGCTGTCGTTTCTGGGCGTCGGGCTGTTGCTGTGGCTGTCCGCCCTCGGCGGCGGCGCGCCGCGTGCCGGCCGCCTCGCCGGCGCCGCGGCGCTGCTCCTCACGTCGATGCACATGACGCTTCTCGGGACACTACTGGCCCTCGCGCCGCGGTCGCTGTATCCGCACGCGCCCTCCGGCGTCGCGGCGCTGAGCAGCATCGAGGACCAGCAGCTCGGCGGGCTGCTGATGCTGGGGGTCGCCGGCGCGAGCTACCTCGCCGGCGGGCTGTACCTGCTCGCCGGGCTGCTGCGGGGCTCGCCGGATCCGGCGAGGCAATCGTGAAGAAGCGCGCGTTGGCGGCCGTCGTCGCGTCGGGGGTCGTCGGTGCACTGGCGCTGGGCGTTTCCGGCCTGGTGGACATCTCCGCCCGCTCGGGCCACTGGCCCATCACCTACTGGGTGCTGCATACCGCCATGCGCCGCTCCGTCGAGACGCACGCGGCGCACCTGGAGGCGCCGCCGCTGGATGAGCCGGGGCTCGTGCTGCGGGGCGCCGGGCACTACGCGACGGGCTGCGCGCCGTGTCACGGCGGGCCGGGCGACCACGAGCGTCCGATTCCGCTGTCCATGTCGCCGGAATCGCCTTTCCTGCCGCGACGCGTGGAACGGTGGACGCCGGAGCAGCTGTTCTGGATCGTGCGCAACGGCGTCAAGTTCACCGCCATGCCGGCGTGGGCCGCGCCGGAACGCGACGACGAGGTGTGGACGCTCGTCGCCTTCCTGCTGCGGCTGCCGCAGATGACGCGCAAGGAGTACGACGCGCTGACCGGCCTGGAGGACTTCGGGTTGGAGCACCTGGAGAAGCCGCTGGCGACGGCGCTCGCGAACTGCGCTCGCTGCCACGGCCGCGACGGCGAGGGGCGCGGCACGGGGGCGTTCCCGCGCCTGACCGGCCAGCACCGGGAATACCTGCTGGCCGCACTGAACAGCTACGCGCACGGCACGCGCGCCAGCGGCATCATGCAGCCGGCGGTGGCGGGACTCGACGAGCCGACGCGCCGCGCGCTCGCCGAGCATTACGCCGAGGCCGGTCCCTGGCGCGCTCCGCGCCGCGCCGTCAGCCGCGGCGGCGGGGACGCGCAGCGCGGCAGGGCCATTGCTCATGAGGGCGTGCCCCGCCGCAACGTGCCCGCCTGCGTGCATTGCCACGGCCCGGCGGCGGCGGCCAACAATCCGCTGTTTCCCCGCCTCGCCGGGCAGGACGAGGCCTATCTCGTCGCGCAGCTCGAGCTGTGGTCGGAAGGAATTCGCGGCGGCACCGCATGGGCGGTGGTCATGAACGAAGTGGCGCGCGACCTCGAGCCGGACGAGATCCGGGACGTGGCGGCCTGGTTCGCTTCGCAGCCCGCGGAGTAAGCGCTTATGATGCGGCGCTGCCGCGTCAGGAGCAGCCGCCGTGCAGCAGGAAGGCGAAACCGCCCGCGAGGCCTGGTCATCCCGGCTGGTTTTCATCATGGCCGCAGTCGGCGCGGCCGTGGGCCTCGGCAACCTCTGGAAGTTTCCGTATACCGCGGGTGTCAGCGGCGGCGCAGCGTTCGTGATCGTGTATGTGATCGCGGTCGCCGCCGTCGCGGTGCCGATCGTCATCGCCGAGCTGCTCATCGGCCGGCGCGGCCGCCGGAGCCCGCCGAACAGTTTCCTCGCGCTGGCCAGGGCCGCCGGTGCGCACCCCGGGTGGCAGCTCGTCGGCTGGGTGAACCTCCTCGCCGTCTTCCTGATCCTCTCCTTCTACAGCGTCGTTGCCGGCTGGGCGCTGGCCTACATCCCGAAGCTCGCCGCCGGCCACTTCACGGATGCAAACGCCGCCGACGTGGCAGCGGAGTTCGATGCGTTGCTCGCCTCGCCGCTCGTGCTCGCCGGCTGGCACGCGCTGTTCATGGCGCTCACGACGGGAATCGTGTCCATGGGTCTCAGGGGTGGCATCGAACAGGCCGTGAGGTTCCTCATGCCGGCGCTGTTCGTGATGCTGGTGCTGCTCGTCGGTTACGCGGCGATTGCGGGCGACCTGCCGCGCGCGCTCGACTTCCTCTTTCAGGCGGACTTCTCGAAAATCTCCGCGCCGGTCGTGCTGCAGGCCATTGGCCAGGCCTTTTTCTCGGTCAGCGTGGCCATGGGACTGCTCATCACCTATGGCGCGTACCTGGATCGCGAGGTATCGCTCGCGCGTTCCGCCGCCTACATCGCGGGCGCCGATACGCTGGTTGCCTTGCTGGCGGGCCTGGCCATCTTTCCGCTCGTGTTTGCCAACAACCTCGATCCGGCCGAGGGACCGGGCCTGATCTTCGTCACGCTGCCGATTGCCTTCGGCCACATGCCCGGGGGTGCCTATTTCGGGACGTTGTTCTTCCTGCTCGTACTGGTGGCCGCGCTGACATCCTCCATTGCCATACTCGCGCCGATGGTGGCCTGGGCCGAGGAGCGGCGGAAGCTCGGGCGTACCGCCGCCGCCGTCGTGGTCGGGGTGGCAGCGTGGCTCGCGGGACTCGCCACGGTGCTGTCGTTCAACGTCTGGTCCGACTTCCACCCGCTGTCGCACGTGGAGCGATTTGCCAGCGCGACAATTTTTGACCTCATCGACTACCTGACGTCGAACGTGCTCCTCCCGGTGGGCGGCGTACTGATCGCCATCTTCGTCGGCTGGGTGTTGCCGGGAAGCACCACGCGCGACGAACTGGGGCTGCCCGACGGCCTCGCGTTTCGTGTCTGGCATCTGCTCATGCGCTACGTCGCGCCACTGGCCGTGGGCTGGGTGCTCGTGGCGAACCTGATCTAGCGCCCCGAGAAATCCGGGCTGGCAGAAAACGCCACGCCGCCGCGCTTTGTACGCTGGCGAGGGCGCCGGTCCGCTTCAAGTGCTTGATTTAATGTGCCCCGGCTGCTGGCACGGAGCCTGCAGGTATTGCCCTACCGGGACCGCAAACCGCGGCTCTCATTCAGCACGGGAGAAGACGTAGATGGGACTGTTCAACACCAACGTTACGGAAGGCAACTTCAAGATGCTCAAGGGCAAGATCAAGGAGGAGTGGGGCAAGCTGACCGACGACGAGATTGACCAGCTCGAGGGCCGCGAGGATCGGCTGGCGGGGCTGCTGCAGAAGAAGTACGGGCTGGCACAGGCTGACGCGGAGCGCGAAATCCGCCGTTTCCAGACGAAGCTCGAGAGTCACTAGGAAACATCGCGCCCGCTAGCAACTGGAGGTGAACATGAACGAGCTACTACGACTGCGTACAGCGCTTGCGCTCGCCGTGAGCCTGGGGCTCGCCCTGCCGGGCATGGCCTCGGCGGCGGACGACATCCGCGGCGACGATGCTGCGGCCACTGAGCACAGCGACGACATGTACGGCGAAGACACGACGACGGACGATGCCGACGACATGCGCGGCGGCGACACCGCCGTCATTGAAGAGGACCGGCAGCCGCTGGATGAGGCTCGGGAAAAGGAGCCCATGGCGGGCGCGGAGCCGGAGGACGCCGACGAGGAAGGCGGGCCGGTGCGCGATGCATGGGTTAAGAGCAAGCTCGAATCGAGCTATGCGCTGGACGACAACCTCAGCGCGCTCGATATCGATACCGACGTCGACGGCGGGCACGTGACGCTGAGCGGCACGGTGGCCAGCGAAGACCAGCGCCAGATGGCCGAAGAGGTAGCGCTCGGCATCGAGGGCGTCTCCGCGGTCGACAACCAGCTCATGGTGGCAGCCGAGGCAGGCACCCCTGAGGCCGTGGCCGACGACGACAGCGGTTCGGCCGTGGACGACGACAGCGGTTCGGCCGTGGGCGACTCCTGGGTGAAGAGCAAGCTCGAATCGAGCTATGCGGTGAACGACGACCTCAGCGCGCTCGATATCGACACGGACGTCGAGGGCGGCCACGTGACGCTGAGCGGCACGGTGGCCAGCGAAGACCAGCGCCAGATGGCCGAAGAGGTAGCGCTGGGCATCGAGGGCGTCTCCGCGGTCGACAACCAGCTCATGGTGGAAGCCGATGCCGGCACGACTGAGGCCGTGGCCGACGACGACAGCGGTTCGGCCGTGGGCGACGCCGCCCTGACGGCGCAGGTGAAGTCGAAGCTGATCGGTGACGATTCGATCGAGGGTACCGACATCGACGTCGACACCCAGGGATCGGTGGTCACCCTGCGCGGCCGCGTCAGCACGGAAGAGCAGCGCACCCGCGCGCTCGAGCTCGCGCGCGAGGTCGACGACGTTCAGTCCGTGCAGGACGAGCTCGTCGTCATGGCCGACGACTAGGCGTTTCATTCCCCTGCAGCCAGCAGGAAGGGGGACGGCCCGGCCGTCCCCTTTTTGCTGTGCGGCGGCCGACGCCTGCGACCCTCCGCCGGGCCCGCGACTCATCTAGACTGGCCGCCGACCCGCCTGCGGAGGTCGCGCATGAGTGCCCGGATCGTCTCGACCCTTTTCGTCGCCATGGCCCTCGGCCTGCCGCCCCAGGGGGCATCGGGCGCCGATCCGTACGTGCCGGCGGAGTTGGAGCCCTGGGTGCCGTGGGTGCTGGACGGCGTCGACACCCGCGAGTGTCCCTGGGTCGGCGGCGCGGAGGGCGGTGATCGCTCCTGCGCCTGGCCCGGCACGCTCGATCTGGACGTGCAACGCGACGGCGCGGCGTTCGCGCAGGACTGGACTCTGTACGCGGAGGACTGGGTGCCGTTGCCCGGCGATGCTGCGCAGTGGCCGTCCGACGTTCGCAACGATGACGAGCCGGTCGCCGTCGTGCCCGATGCCGAGAAGCGTCCGCGCGTGCTGCTGCCCCCCGGGCGACATCGACTCGAAGGAAGCCTCGGCTGGTCCCGCGCGCCCGCGTCGCTGCGCGTGCCGCCGGCGGCCGGCCTCGTCAGCGTGACGATTGCCGGGAAACCGCTCCCTCATCCGCGCCGCGAGGGCGACCGGCTGTGGCTGGCACCGCGCAGCGACAGCCCGTCTGCCAGCGAAACACTGCGCATCCAGGTATGGCGCCGGCTGACCGACGGGCTGCCGGCGGAGCTGGAATCCCGCGTCCGGCTGGAGGCGGGCGGGCGCAACCGTGAGCAACTGCTCGGTCGGCTGCTGCCCGAGGGCTTCGCGCCGCTGCGGCTCGATGCGCCGTTCCCCGCGCGGCTCGAGCCCGACGGGCGCCTGCGCGCGCAGATTGCCCCCGGCTCCTGGGAGATCCGGCTGCTGGCGCGTGCCGAGGCGCCGGCCGACCGGTTCGTAGCCCCCGCAAGAGACGGCCCCTGGGCGGCGTTCGAGACCTGGAGCGTCGCCTTCGATCCCGCGACCAGGACTGTGGAACCGCGCGGCGAGGCGCCGGTCGATCCTGCGCGGGCGGACGTGCCGCCCGAGTGGCGCAACCTGCCGGCCTTTCGTCTGGCGCCGGCGGCAATGCTCGAGCTCAGCGAGGAACGCCGGGGGCTCGCCGAGCAACAGGATCGCCGGCTGGTGCTGTATCGCCGCCTCTGGCTCGACGAGGCCAGCGGTGCCCTGACGGCAGTGGACCGGCTGACGGCGACCCTGGCCAACGACTGGCGACTCGACATGCGCCCGCCTTGGACGCTCCGGGCCGCGCGCCAGGCAGGCGAGCCGCTGCTGATCACGGCCGGGGCGGCCGAGGACGCACGGGGCATCGAGCTGCGCACGACGCCGGTGGAGTTGCAGGCAGTGGCGCGGGCGCCGGCGCGCGGGGGTCTTCCCGTCACCGGCTGGGACGCGGATTTCGACCAGGTGACGCTCGAGCTGCAGCTCCCGCCCTCGCACCGCCTGCTCGCCGCACCGGGAGTGGATTCGAGCCCCGACGACTGGGTGGCCGGCTGGAGCCTGGCCGACGCCTTTCTTGCTCTGCTGGTCGCGGTGGCAGCGGGGCGGCTGTTCGGCTGGCGCTGGGGCGTCGCCGCCGCGGCGCTGCTGGCATTGAGCTGGCAGGAGCCCGGCGCACCGCGCTGGGCGTGGCTCGGCGTGCTGGCGACCGCCGCGCTGGCTTCCTATGCGCCGGAAGGCCGGCTGAAGCGCATTGCGCGGCTGCTGCACGGGATCGCGCTCGCAACGCTCGTGGTGATCGCGCTGCCCTTCCTTGGTCAGGCGCTGACCACCGCGGTGTATCCGCAGCTCGATCGGCCCGCCGACGTCGGCCGCCGACCGGCGCCGGATCAAGCCTCCTACGGGCTGGATGCGGTGCGGCCGGTGCGCGACGAGGCAATGCTCACGAAGCAGGCCGGAAGGGAAGTCGCCGTGCCGGAGACGGCGCCGGATCCGGCGGAGCCGCCGCGGCCGCCGGCCGCCGAGGGCCCGACGCAGGCGGGCCCCGGGCTGCCGGACTGGACCCACCGAGGCTACCGGCTGGGGTTCTCCGGTCCGGTGGCCGCAGACCAGGAGCTGCGCCTGATCGTGGTGAAGCCCTGGCTCATGAGCGTCGCCAGGATCGCCGCGGCCATCCTGCTGGCCCTGCTGGCGTGGCGGCTCGCCCGGCTGCTCCCGCGGCCGCGCCTCGGCGCGCGCCCGGGCGGCGCCGTGGCGGTTCCGGCCGCGCTCGCCGCCGCCGTGGTGACGCTGCTGTCGGTTCCCGGCGGCGCCCGCGCGGAGATTCCGGATCCGGCGGTGCTGGAGGAATTGCGCGTCCGCCTGCTCGCGCCGCCGGAGTGCTCCCCGGCCTGCGCGACGCTGGAATCGGCGGAAGTGCGGGTCGTCGGCGGCGAGCTGTTCATCGCCCTCGTCGCGCAGGCGGCCGCACGAACTGCCGTGGCCATACCCGGCAGCGCGGACGCCTGGCGGCCGGCGAGCGTCCGCGTGGCCGGCAGCGAGGCGCCGGGTGTCCGCCAAGGCGGCGGCGAGACACTGCTGCTGAAGCTCGACGCCGGCGTGCACCGCGTGGAACTGGCCGGCCCGCTGCCGGACCGCGACGAAGTCATCGTGGCATTTCCGCAGCCGCCGCGCCGGATCGGGCTCTCGCTCGACGGCTGGGAGGCGGCCGGCGTAGAGGACGCCCGGCTGGTTGACGGCGTGCTGCGCCTGCGGCGCAGCGCCGGCGCGACGGGTTCCGTGGAGCTCGAGGCCACCGCGGTCCCGCCGTTCGTCCAGGTGGAGCGTCGCGTGTCGCTCGACCGGGAGTGGCACGTGACGACGACCGTCACACGACGTTCGCCGCCTTCCGAGGCCTTCACCGTGGAAATCCCGCTCCTGCCCGGCGAGTCCGTCCTCGACGCGGACGTGGTGCTGCGGGACGGCCGCGCGGTGCTGGCGTTCGGGCGCGGCGTGCCGCGCCGCGTACTTCATGCCACTGTCCCCACCGGCCAGACGCTCGTGCTCGAGGCGCCCGCCGCGCTGACGCGTGCGGAGACCTGGCAAATCCGGCCCGGGCCGGGCTGGCGTGCGGAATTTGCGGGACCGCCGGCGGGCCGGGTGCTGCCCGATGCCACGCGCGTCTTCCATCCCCGCCCCGGCGAGCGACTGACGGTGACTGCGACCGCCCCCGAGGGCGTGCCCGGACACACACTGGCCCTGGACCACGCGGAACTCGCGGTGCAGGCGGGCCGGCGCTCCTCCGCGGGAAGGCTCGATCTGCGCTACCGCAGCACGACGGGGGACGTGCACGTGCTCCGTCTGCCGCCGGAGCTGGTCGTCAGCGGGGTCAGCGCCGATGGCGTGCCGCAGCAGATCCGGCCGCAGGACGGCGAGCTTCGCCTCGCCGTCGTGCCCGGCGAACACCAGGTACTGATCGAGTGGGACGATCCGCGCGCGCCGGGGCTGAGGCCAGCCACGCCCCGCATCGACCTGGGAGCGCCCGTCGCCAACGCGCGGCTTGCGCTCGACGCTGGTGACAATCGCTGGGTGCTCGCGACGTTCGGGCCGGGACGCGGCCCGGCGGTGCTCTACTGGTCCGAGCTCCTTGTATTCCTCGCCGTGGCCGCGCTGCTGGCGCGTTTCGCGCCCACCCCGCTGCAGGGCCGCGACTGGCTGCTGCTCGGCCTCGGCTTCAGCACCTTCTCCTGGGGCGTGCTGATCCTGGTCGGGCTATGGATTTTCGCCCTCAGTGCGCGCGAGCGCCTGCCCGGACCCGGACCGGCTTGGGAGTTCAACCTGGTGCAGGCGGGGCTGGGATTGCTCACCCTGCTCACCCTGCTCACGGTCGCGCAGGCAGTGCCGCAGGCGCTGCTGGGCTCGCCACGCATGCACATCGCCGGCGCCGGCGGCGACGGGCTCGTCTGGTTTCTCGACCTCAACGACGGCGAGCTGCCCGTCGCCACCGCGTGGACGCTGCCGCTGTGGGCGTGGCAGGCAGCGATGCTCGCGTGGGCGCTGTGGCTGGTGTTTGCGCTGGTCCGCTGGCTGCGTTGGGCATGGCGCGTCTGGACTCGCGAGGGCATCGTCCGCGGCCGGATTGCACTGCCGGCGCGCGCGGCAGCGCGCCCCGGCACGCCGCCCTGACGGACCGGTCAGACGTCAGGCAAACGGCACGCCGCAGCCGCCAAGACCGCAGTAACCCTGCGGGTTCTTCGCCAGGTACTGCTGGTGGTAATCCTCGGCGAAATAGAACTCGGGCGCCGGCCGGATCTCGGTGGAAATCGCGCCGCGGCCTGCGCCTGACAGCGCCCGCTGGTATTCCGCGCGGGACGCCTCGGCCGCGCGCTGCTGCGCGTCGCCGCGCGTGTAGATGGCGGAGCGATACTGCGTGCCGACGTCGTTGCCCTGCCGCATGCCCTGGGTCGGATCGTGTGATTCCCAGAACGCCTTGAGCAGGTTGCCGTAGGAGATTTCCCGCGGATCGAAAACGACGCGCACGACCTCCGCATGTCCGGTCTGACCGGAGCAGACCTCCTGATAGGTGGGGTTCGGCGTGAAGCCGCCCGCGTAGCCGGCGGCCGTCACCCAGACACCTGGCAACTCCCAGAACTTGCGCTCCGCGCCCCAGAAACAGCCGAGCGCGAAGATCGCCTCGTCGAGCCCTGCGGGATAGGGCGGCTTCAATGGCCGCCCGTTCACGAAGTGCCGCTCCGGCACCTCGAGCGGCGTGCCGCGGCCCGGCAGGGCCTCGGCCGCGGAAATCATTCGGGCCCTGCGGTTCTGTGCTGTGGCAAACATGGATCTGGACCTGTCCGTGTATCGATACAAAGACCCCCGAACCGCCGGGATTGTTTCACCGTGACGCGGTTCGCGGAACGGATTCGTGGCCTGGCCGTCAAATTACTGTCACGGCCTTGCCTGATTCTGGCGGCCCCAACAGCAACAAGACGAATCCCATGACTTCCCGTTTCCAGAAGCCCGACGGCGCCCCGCGCCAGACCCGACCCCTCCCCTGGGCGATCCGCGTGCGGTTGCAGCAGCGTCGTCGCGCCGCCAGGCGCCGCTAGCGCCGACCGTCCACGGGCAGGCGATTCCGCCCCGGGGGCGGCGGCCGGCGCTCGGCCCGGCGACGCGCCGCCGGATCCCCGAAAATGCGAACCCCGTGCTTCCCGCGGGGCCGGGCGTTGCGTAACGTTCGCCGCCGCGAGGGCCGCCGCTGCGGGATCGGCGGCCGGTCTTGGTGAAAAAGCAACAGCCGGAGCTGCAACTTTTGGAAAGCCTCGCACGTCAGACTGCTGCATGGACGGCGTCGATGCTGATGGACATCAAACGCAACAAGCGACAGGTGAGTGAGCAGATGGGGCTGGCGGCCGGCGCTATCGCGATCTGGGCGTGCCTGCTGCTCATCGTGCTGCTCAAATAAGCGCCACCTGCACGGCAACGGCCTGCGCGACGTCCGGCTGCAAGCGCACCCAGGTTACCGCGCCGAGCGGGTGCCGATAGGGCACCGGCCGCGACAGCCTGCGCGCATCCTCGAGCTCCCAGCCGATCCGCCAGCCGCGCTCCAGGACCTGCGGCCAGTCGTCTGCCGGAACGCAGTGGCGCGCCGCCATCTCGCGCAGTCCTTCGAGGTCGAGCGGACGCGTGCACCCGGTCAGCCGCACGACACCGGCGACGAGGCCCGAACGTCCCGGGATCAATGCGATCCAGCCCCGGCGGCTGGTGGCGCGGGAGCGCAGCTCCAGCGACTTCCTGCCCTCGAGTATCAGGTCCACCCACGGGCGCCGGACGACCAGGGCGTGCGTGACTGCATCCCTCGGGATGCCTGGCGAGGCGGCGCTCAGCGTTCGATCCTGCTCGCGTGGCTGGCGGCGAGTTTCCAGCCGCCGTCGCGCTTCACGAACGTGTCCGTGAACTGCACGTCCAGTTCGAAGGATTCGCCGTCGTAGGTGCCCCTGAGCAAGGTAATGCCGTTCACTACGGCGGCATCGCCGTACAACCGCACGTCCATGTCGTGATTGTCGAACTTGTCGTAGCGTGGATTGCGACCTCTCACCTCGGCGAGATCCTGATCCTTCGTCGTCACTTCGCCGCGAGTATTCGTGAGCGTGTAGCGCTCGTCGAGAAAGCCGTACAGGTAGTCCGCGTCGCCGCTCTCGTAGGCCTCGCAGGCGTCGCGCATCAGGGCCAGGATCGCCGCCTCGTCGCCGCTCGGGTCGGCGAGCGCCGGGGCGACCAGCCCCAGCGCGATCAGGGCCGGAAACTTCGTCATGTGGCTACCCTCCTACTCCAGCCGGGGTTCCTTGCGATCGAGCAGCGGCTCGCGGACGGGCGGCACGCGCCTGGCGCTGGCCGGACCGAGCACCTCCAGCAGTTCGACCAGTTCGTCCATTGCGGCATCGTTGAGGACCCGGGCGCCGACCAGCAAGCGGCTCGCATCGCGGGGATTCACGACCGGCACGTCGGTGCCCGTGCGACTGTCGACGAACCAGCCGGGGAGCGCGAGCACGGGCCGCACCTCGACCGGCCGGCCGAGCGGCTCCCGCAGGCGATCGGCGAGCAGCTGCGCCGCCTTGCGTGCGCGCGGCACGCTCGTAACGTCGCTCGTATCGGGAAAGCGAAGCTCGTCCCCCTGGGCGTAGACGGTGACGTCCTCCTTGCCGCGCCCCCGGCCCGCACCGCGCCGCGTGAGCGTGCGCACGGCAAAGACGCCGGTCGGCGCGACCACGACGTGGCTGAGCCGCGCGCCCGGAACGGACACGTCGTGCACCACGCGGCAGCCCTGGCGGAGCAGCTGCGTGAGCGCCTGGCCTGCGGCGATCTCTCCATCCAGCAGCAGGCGGCAGCGCCGGAACGTCTGCTCCGCCCTGAACACGCGCACCAGCGTCACTATCGCCCCGAGCACGATGAGCGCGACCGTCGCGGCCGCCAGCAGCACCGACTGCGGCCAGCCGAGCAGAACGATCGCACTCGACCAGGCGGAGTACACCAGCAGCGGCCATACGCCGGCCACGAGCGTGGCACTCGCCACGCCCCGCGCCGCCGCCTCGACGCGCGTGCGCAGGCTGTGTCCGGGCGAGCGCAGGAAATCGTCGGTGAACGGGGCGCCGCGCCGGGCGCGCACCTCGTGGAAGCGGGTGGCCGATGCGACGAGCATCACGATCACGAAGAAAAGCACCGCCGCGACGGTGGGCCCCAGCGACAGCAGGTCGAGCGTCATGCGGATCGGGCGCCCCCGATCACCTGGTAACGTGCGCGCGCCTCGGCGAGGCGGTCGGACACCAGCCGGGTGAGCGTCTCCGGCCCGAGCACCTGCACGTCGGGGCCGTACTTGAGAATGTCCATCACGAGCTCCCTCGGATCGCTGTAGGGCACCTGGAGGATATAGGACCCATCCAGCTCAAAGTGCCCTTCCTGTCCGGGATGCCAGCGTTCCCGCGCTACCCACCGCGCACGCTCGGGCGTGAACTGCAGTACCGCGGTGGCGGCGCGCGCGCCGGAGAAGATGCCGAAGCCCGCCCCCAGGTGGCGGTCGAGATGTTCATCGCTCATCTCCCTCGCGCGCTCCTCGAGCGCGGTGGACTGCCGGATCGCGTCCACCGAAAAACTGCGCAGCGCCTGGCGCAAGTGACACCACGCGTCCAGGTACCAGTTGTCGCGGTAGTGCACGAGCCGCTGCGGAGAAACCACGCGCTCGGTCGTTTCGTCCCGTTGCCGGCTGTAGTGGGTGATCGCCAGCCGCCGGCGCGTCAGCACCGCGCTCGCCACGACGTCGAAGCATTCCGGCTCAACCGCCCGCGCGCCCACTTCCAGTACGCGAATGCGCCGGCCGACCTCCTCGGCGGAGTGGTCGCCGGTCTCGATGAGGCGGCGGATTCGTTCTTTCAGGGGCCGCACGTGGGGCCCGAGGAGTCCGGGCTGCAGTCCGTCCAGGAGCTGCTCCATGGCCAGCAGCGCATGAATCTCCCGCGCCGTGAGCCACAGCCCGGGCAGCTCGTAGTTCTGCGGCTCGCCGTCCTTCAGCAGTCGGTAGCCGCCCACCTCCGCGTCGTACTCGATGGGAGCAGCCATCCGATCGCGAAGGTAGGCGAGGTCGCGCTTGAAGGTGGCACGGGAAACGCTCAGGGCCTCGAGGAACGCGTCCCGCGACACGACCCTCCGCTCCCTGAGCATGCGGACAATCCTGTGAAAGCGCTCAGACCGGTCCATCGTCCCATGTCCGCCCCTGCGCGCATCATAGCCGGGCGGCGCGCGGAGGACACGCCGCCCGGCCCTCGAATCAGTCCACGGATTGACGGGTCCGGCCGCGGCGATAGTCGTCGTGCAGGACGACCTGGGTGTTCGGATCGCCATGGCCGCGGTAGATGCCGAGCTTGAAGAACGTGCCACCGCCGCCATCGCCGTTGAGGTTCTTGCCGCGGCGGTCCACCACGAGCTTGTCGTCGCGCCAGATCTGCAGGACACCCTTGCCGTCCCCGCTCCAGACGGCGTGTACGCGCCAGTTCACCCACACGCCCTTGGCGCCCGCTGCCTCGTACAGCGGTCCCTTCGGGTGGTCCCCGTCATAGAACCACTGGTGGATGTGCCATTGACCGCCCGAGTAGCCGAACTTCAGCGGTGGCGGGCCCCAGTCACCGTTGCGCCACTTCGGCGGCGCCTGGTGGAACTGCGTGGTGACGTACCAGGTGCTGTCGTTGTCCTTCCACTCGCCGGGGATCTGCGTGCGCCACGAGTACCACCATTCAGAGCCGGCATCGACAGTCGAGTCGCCGACCTCGGAACGCACCTTCTTGTTCGGCCCGGCCTGGCCCTCGCGCACCTCGAAGCGGGCCACCTGGTTGCCGTCCCACTCCACGACCTGCTGCGAATAGGGCTTCTGGCCGCCGGCCACCATTCCGGAATTCGGCCAGTCGGAGAAGTTGCGCTCGGAATGGTCGGCCTCGACGACGGCTTTGGCCGTAGCACCGGCCGAGACCGAGGCACCGGCGGCCGACGCCTCAACGGCGCCCGAGCTTGCGCCGCCCTCAGCGGCGGCAGCACCGTCGCCGCCCGATCCGGACGGCTCGTCCTCGTTCCCCGCGCCGTCCGCGGTCTCGCCGACTTCGTCCGCGGCTTCATCGGTGTCCGCCGCGCCGTCGTCCGGGGTCCCGCCTTCGCCGGCAGCCGGTACGTCGTCCTCTCCGCTGGAGCCGGCAGCGTCGCCGGTCGCCGTCTCGGGGGCCTGGTCGAAGAGGACATCGAGATCCAGCAGGCCGCCCAGCGCCGGGCCGCTCGCGCTGGCCCCGCCCACTACGGCGTTGCCGCCTGCCGCGCCGAGGCAGTGCCCGTAGGCCGGCGCGACGTCGCTGTTTCCGTTGACCTCGAGACGCCAGACGTCGCTGTCACAGTAGAACTCCATCGTGTATTCGCTCGCGGGCTCCGCGGAGCTGACCAGCTCCAGATAACCCGAGTCGCGGTACCAGCGGGCGACGACCTGCCCGTCCGCCTCGATTGCGAGCTGGAACGGCCCGAGCGAAAAGAGGGTGGCGGCCGTTGTGGCCGGCGCCTGCGCGTAACTGGCATGTATGGCGGCGCCATCGACGCCTGACAAGTCAATGTCCACTTGCTGGGGCTTGCTGAGATTGGCGACGCGGAGTGCGACGCCTTCTTCGCCTGTCGCCGTCGTCACGCTGACTTCAGGCGCCGCGGTGGCGCCGGCAGGTGCCGTCGACTCCGGGCCTGTGCCGCTGCTGCCGGCACCGCAACCGGCGGAGAGGAGGATGGCAAGCGCCGCGGTCGTGCGCAAGGGGATACGGGTCGAAATCATCGGTGGCTGGTGCCTCGTAGCAGAAAGGCCGGCGGAGCAGGACGCTCCGCCGGCCGTGGTTGTGGGAAGGGATCTAGTTCACGGCCTCGCGCGTGCGGCCGCGGCGATAGTCGTCGTGCAGGACGACCTGCGTGTTCGGATCGCCATAGCCGCGGTAGATGCCGAGCTTGAAGAACGTGCCACCGCCGCCATCGCCGTTGAGGTTCTTGCCGCGGCGGTCCACCACCAGCTTGCCGTCGCGCCAGATCTGCAGCACGCCGTTGCGGTCGCCGCTCCAGACGGCGTGCACGCGCCA
>Ga0268386_10001672_pt1 | contig 15310 bp, 12 predicted proteins | sample RVTome_15_FD_200260 | JGI IMG/M metagenome (GOLD analysis project Ga0268386, IMG submission 200260) | Soil microbial communities from uranium-contaminated site in the Upper Colorado River Basin, Wyoming, United States - RVT150D86... ...
CCATGAAGTATTGAGCGATGGCGCCGCGGCTGGCGCCGAGCGCCCGCCGGGTACCGATCTGCTTGGTGCGGCGGCTGACGCTGAAGCTGGCGAGTCCGACGATGCCCAGCGAGGTGATCAGCAGCAGCAGGATGACGGTAAAGGTCAGCATCTTGATCATCGAGGCATCGTCCCTGTACGAGCGTTCGCGCGTTTCGTCCATGGTGCGCATCTCACGAACGATGCGTCCCTTGTTGCTCTGGGCGAGCATCTCCTCGACCTGGGGCATCAGTTGGTCGCGCATGCCGGGTTCGTTGCGGACCACGTAGTAGCTGGAGCCGAACAGGGTGTTCTGGGGCACCAGCATCGAACGTTCGACGCCCGACCAGCCGTTCCAGGCCGCCTGCATGCGCTCGAGTATCCCGGTTATGGTCATCGGCTCGTCGTCGTTGATGTACACGGTTTTGCCCAGCGCGCTGCGCCAGTCGTCGGGGAACAGGGCTTCCGCCATTGCCTGCGTGACGATGGTCTTGTCCGGCCAGCTCGAGTCGGAGCGGGCGCGCCAGCCGATGTCCGAGCGGCTGAAATTTTCGCCGGCGACCAGCTTGAGATCGTAAGTGTCGATACCCTGCTCGTCGACGAAATACACCGCGACACCGGTGCCGTCCACCTCCGGGCCGGGCTCGACCTGCAATCCCATCGACCAGCCGCTGCCGGACAAGGGTATTGCCTCGGTCTGGATGGCGTTGACCACCCCGGGCAGGGCGCGCAGGGCCGCCAGGTCCTCCTGCACCGCGAGCTGCTCGTTGAAGTCTTCGGCAAAGCCGACGCTCTCGATGTAGAAAATGTTGGGCTCGTCGATGCCGCTGGGGCGTGCCATGGCCTCGGCGCGCTCCTGGATGATCGAGATCGAGTTGACCATGATGGCCAGGGTCACGGCCATTTGCAGCGCGATGAGGATCGCGCCGGTCTTGTTGCGCATCATGGCGCGCCAGATGGGTCCGAGTTGCATGTCCGTAACTCCGCTATTGGGTCTTGAGTTGGCTGGCCGGCATGATCCGGCATGCCTGCCAGGTGGGATAGAGGCCGGCAAGCAGCGCCGAGACGATGGCGAGGGCGATGGCCGTCAGCACCATCACCCAGTCCATGCTGACCAGGTTGTCGACCATGTCGCCGAACAGCAGCTCGATGCCCTTGAGGCCGAGCAGGGTCAGGCCCACTCCGAGCAGCCCGCCGCCAAGTCCGATCATCCCGGCCTCGGTCATGTGCTGGGCGAAGAGATCAGCCTTTCGCGCACCGAGGGCCCGGCGCACGCTGATGTCGCCGGTCCTGCGCAGGAACTTGGCCAGCAGCAGGCCGATAGTGTTGAGCAGGCAGACCACCAGGAACAGCAGCGAAAGGCCCATCAGGACCTGGGCGTCCTCTTCGACGACTTCCTCGCGTTCCATCCACTCCATGACGTCATCGAGGCGGTTGTTCAGCGGTCTCGGGAATCGACCAAGCTCCTTTTGTTGTTCGACGTAAGCATTGAGGAACTGCATGTACTCGCGTTCCTCGTCAGCATTGCGCAGTTCGGCCCAGAATTGGATCCATACGCATTCGGAAGTTTTGAAAGCCTCGAATCCGTCGCCGTCGACAGGTTTCCAACAGTTGGTGTTGCCGCTCCTCGGCAGCTCGTTCTCGATGGCGACGTTGAACGGGATATAGACCTCTTCCGGCTCAGACCAGGGGTTGTTGGTCACGTCGTAGAACTTCGGAATCGGCAGCCATTCATCCAGTACGCCCACGACACGAAAATCCATGCCGTTGAGGCGCACGCTGCGTCCCACGGAATTCTCGCCGCCGAACAGCTGCTCGTTGATCTCCCGGCTCAACACGACCACGCGTTCCAGGTTCTCGTCGGCCGAGGCGTCCCAGCCGCTGCCGTGGAGGAAGGGCGGCTCGAACATGGGGAAGAAATCCGCCCAGGTATTGCGGGTGTCCACCATGAATGGCCGCTCATCCGGGTTGTCCGGCTCCAAAACCAGCGAGGAGCGGTTACTGGCGACCTGCCGGAAGGCCTTGCGCGCCTTCATCAACACCATGGCATCGGTATAGGTGACCTGGTCGGGAGGCTCAAAGGCGCCGTCGTCGTCCTGATTCGGATCCCAGTTGTCCAACTGCACGTAAAACAGCTCGTCCGATTTGTGCGGGATCGGGTTGTTCGACATCGTGTAATTGACGGTAATGGTGGTCATGCTGGCGCCGATGCCCACTGCGATGGCGGCGACCATCAAGGCGCTCAGCAGGGGATTGTTGCGGATGCTCAACCAGCCAAGCTTGAAGTAGTAGCGAAACATGGTGACTCCTTGGTCCCTAGGCCGTGGCCACATCGGCCAGTTGAAAATCGGACTCGTCGTCGCTGACACGGCCGTCGCGGATGTGCACGTTGTGCCGTGCCATGCTCGCCAGCGTGTCGTCATGGGTCACCATGATGATTGTCGTGCCGGCCATGTTGATGGACTTGATCAGATCCATGATGCTCATCGCCATCTTGGAGTCGAGGTTTCCGGTCGGCTCGTCGGCCAAAAGGAACCTCGGGTTACCCGCCAGGGCGCGGGCGATGGCGACACGCTGTTGTTGGCCACCGGAAAGCTGGGCGGGCAGGTGTGTCATGCGCGAGGTCAGCCCGACTGTTTCGAGCGTGCTTTCGATGCGGCGCTTGCGTTCGGCGGCATTGAAGCCGCGGTATCGCAGCGGGACATCAACGTTGTCGAAAATATTGAGGTCAGGGATGAGATTGAAGCTTTGGAAAATAAAACCGATCTTCTCGTTGCGCACTCGTGAGGTCTCGGCGTCCGACAGGGCGGAGACGTCTTTGCCGTCGAGCATGTAACGCCCGGAAGTGAACCGTTCCAGCAGGCCGGCGATATTGAGGAAGGTGGTCTTGCCGGAACCCGACGGTCCGGTGACCGCCACGAAATCTCCTTCCTCGACCTCGAGCGAAAACTCCCGCAAGGCGTGAGTTTCCACCGAGTCGGTGCGGTAAACCATCGATATATTCTCGAAGCGAAGCATGGGATCTCTCCTGTCTGGCGTACTTTAGTCGTTTAAACTCAGATACCTTTGAAAACTATTTCAAAGTCATTCTCAATCCGTGACCAGCACCGTGTCGGCGCCCCGAAAAGTGTCGATGCTGGAAATCACCACGTTCTCGCCCGCCTCGAGCCCCGCCATGACCTCGACTTCCGAGAGGCTGCGCGCGCCGATCTCGATCGAGCGTCTGCGTGCCACGCCGTCATCGCCGAGCACGTAGGCCACCCGCCCCCCACCCGAGTCCAGGAACTGGCCGCGGGGCAGGGTCAGCACGCCGTGCTTTTCCTCCATAAGGATGCGGGTGGTAAGACGCTGATTCTGGCGCAGCCCCGGGGGCATATCCTCGCCGAAGCGGATGCGGGTGGTGACCTGGTTCTGGATGACTTCCGGGGAAACGGAAACCAGGCTCGCGCTGTATGGCTGGTTGCCGACCAGGACCTCGGCCGCCATGCCGAGCCCGAGATCGTCGGCATAACTTTCCGGTACATCGGCCTCGACTTCGAAGGCCGTTAGATCCACCACGGCCATGACCGCCTGGTTGTCGCCGACGTTGGCCTTTTGGTCGACCAGCAGGTTGCCGACGATGCCGTTGACCGGCGAGCGAATAATCAGGTCGTCGACCTGGCGCCGCCGGTCGTTGACGAGGATCTGCTGGCGGTCGAGTTCGAGTTCGCGTGTGCGTAGTTCGAAATTGAGCCGCTCCTCGTCGAGTTTGGCATCGGCTACCGCGTGCTGGTGGGCGAGCTGGGCGTTCTCCAGGTCGTCCTTGGTCTTCTCGTAGTCGATCTGGGAGATGGCGTCGATGTCGAAACCCGACTCCGCGCGCCGACGCTCGCGCTCCGCCGCGACAAGCGCGACCCGGGCGAGGTCAATGTTCTTCTGGTTGTCGAGGATCTTCTGGCGAGCCTCGATGCGCTGGCGGTCCAGTTCTACGGCGGCGCGATCGAGGGTCGCCTGCTCCTGCTGCAACTGGTTTTCCAGCTCGGGGCTCTCGATCACCGCAAGTACCTGGCCTTGGCCAACCTCGCTGCCGGCTTCGACCTGCAGGGTTATGGTGCCGTCGGCGGGCGCGAAAAGGGTGGGGCTTACCGCGGCGACGACGCGACCCTGCACCGAGACGTCGCGAACGAGATCACCAACTTCAACCTCGGCAAGGCGCATGCGGTCGAGGGGCACGGTGACGCTGGACCCCGCCCAGCGCTGTACCGCCGGCACGGCCCACAAGGTCAGCAGAATCAGGAGGACAGCGGCCACGCCGCTGACCAGCCAGCGCGCCCGATTCGGCCTTTTTTCGATCAACACATCCTGTGCGGACGTATCGGCAATTTTCATCGACGAATCTCCCTCGACATTTCTTATGACGCCAATACGTGCTGTTTGGTTACCTTGCATACGGGTCTTGGATGCCGGCGGGCAGTGAAAGGCTTAAGGCGCTTCCTGTCTTATAATCGCGGGGGCGAGATCTGGGACGGGTGAATTTTGTGAACTTCATACGAATCTTTTTTTGCGTTCTGTTCATGGCCGGTGCGGCGCAGGGCGCTGCCGACTTCATGGAACTTCCTCCGGAAGACATGGATGTCGTCGGCGCGGAAACCGTCGCAGTGGTGAGTGCGGGGGACACCCTTGCGGACGTCGCGCGCCGCTACAACCTCGGCCATGAGGAAATCCGGATCGCCAATCCGGACGTTGAATTCTGGCTGCCGGGTGAGGGCACACGAGTGAAGATTCCGAGCCGATTCGTGCTTCCGCGCGCGGCTCGGGCTGGCCTCGTGCTCAACCTGCCGGAGATGCGGCTTTACGTCTTTCGATACGCTTTCAACGCCGAAAGCCCCGGGATGGTGATCACCCACCCGGTCAGCATCGGGCGAATGGACTGGGCGACGCCACTCGGCACGACGCGCATCACCGCCAGGGTGAAGAATCCTTCGTGGACGCCGCCCGAATCGATTCGCCGCGAACATGCAGAGGACGGGGACATTCTCCCGACGGTTGTGCCGCCGGGTCCGGACAACCCGCTCGGCCAGCACGCACTGAAGCTGGCTTTGCCGGGCTACCTGCTGCATGGAACCAACCGGCCCTACGGCGTCGGCATGCGGGTCACTCACGGTTGCATCCGCCTGTATCCGGAGGACATCGAAGCGCTATTCGACTCGGTCGAGGTCGGCACCCCGGTCGAGTTCGTTAATCAGCCGGTGAAGGTGGGGTGGGGCAGGGAGGGCCTGTTCATGGAAGTGCACCCCCTGCTGGAAGAGGACGATCGGGACTCACAAGACCTGAAAATCCTGGCCATGGAACTCCTCGAGTCCACGGCCGGAGATCTCGCCGCTTATATTTCCGAAGACGAAATCATGCGCGTCATCGACGAGCGCAACGGCAGGCCCATTTTATTGATGAAGAAATTCGAAGGTTGAGCCCGGCACCACCGAAGCGGCGCCGGGCTTGAGATGTCCGGACGCTGCAGGCTACTTCTGCATCGTCTTCTTGAACATGTTGTCGATCTTCTGATTGGTGGCTTCGGCGGCCGCCTTGGCGTCCATGGCAGCCTGTTCGGCGCGCTCTGCTGCAGCCCTCGCTGCGGCGGCTTCGCGTTTGGCCTCATCGGCGGAGGCCTGTGCGGCGGCGGCGCGGTCATTTGCGGTCTGCACTTCACCCTCGAGACGATCGACGTCCTGGGTCGTGGCGCAACCCGACAGGGCTACGGCCATGATGAGGATCAAGGCGGCCATCAGGGTATTGAGTCTTTTCTTCACGTTCTCCTCCAGATCCTAGAATGGTGGCGATTTCTGCAAGCTCCTGTCAGAGCTCAGTGCAATTCTAACAGGCCGCGTGGTTGGATGTACCTGAATTCGTCCGCCGGCCCCGGCTCACAGGATTAGCACGACCATGTTGAGACGGATCCAGCCGGCCAGGTCGTCCACTTCCTCGTTGCTGAGGGCTACGCAACCCTCGGTCCAGTTGTATTCCTCGTGGATGCGCGGATCCCCGTCCCCGATGCCGTGAATGCCGATGAAACCACCCAACGGCGTGTTCGCGGGCGGCTCGCGGCCCTGTTCGTGGGCCGCCAGGATGGCGGCGTAGTCGGCGGGGCTGATCAGGCCGTCCTCGAGGGCGCGGCGCGCGTAGTCGAGGTCCGGGTAATTGAGGCCGATGAAGCGGTGATAAACGCTGTCATTCTTGATGCGCGACACCCGAAACGCCCCGAGCGGGGTTTTCTTGTCCTGGCTGATCTTCTGCCCTGTCGAGCCGTTGCGTCCGATCGAGACGTTGTGGAACTCGCGCAGGGGTTTTTCTCCCTGCATGACGCTCAGCGTGCGCTCGTTTGTATCGATGAGAATCCAGGTTTCGTCGGCCGGGGCGGCGCCGGACCAGGAAAAGCAGATTGCGGCGAGCACCTTGAAAACGGCCCGGCTGACCGGCACTCCCAACAAAAGAGCATTTCGAAAATTCATGAGGCTTTCGACCCGTTGAACAGGCTCAATGCGTTCGCTTTGTGAGCGCAATGATAAGGTATAAAGGGTCCCCGCCGGGCCCGCGATGCCAGGGCAGCCTCCAGCGGTTCGCCGCCCGCCCTGTCAGGAGCGATTCGAACGCCGGCGTGCCGGATACGGAACGCCTTCCCTGTGGAGCTTGGTGCGGCCTTCACTGTTAGAATCTGGTTTCACTGTGCCGTTCAGCGGGGTTAAGCAATCATGGCGGAAAAGAGAACCGACCGGTCTTTCGGTTTCGTCGATTTCCTGTGGCGTTGGAGCGCCGCGCTGGTCCTGGTATTTCTCAGTTACAACCCTTCGGGCTGGTCCTGGTTCCATTGGGCTCGAGGCGCGTTCAATGGCGACGGCCTGGGGCCCCTGCACTACTTCAGCGGCATCGTCCTGTTGGCCGGCTGGACGGTGTTCGTCATCGCCACCCAGCGCAGCCTTGGAATTCTCGGCGTCATCATCGGCGCCGCCGTGATCGGCACGGCCATCTGGCTTTTGGTGGACATCGGGGTGCTGAGGGCCGGATCGATGACGGGCGTCGCCTGGCTGGCACTGTTCTCCCTGGCAACCCTGCTCGCTGTGGGCCTGAGTTGGTCCCACATCTGGCGGCGGCTCAGCGGGCAGCTCGAGGTCGACAGCGATTGAAGGGGCGGCCGTTCGCGGTCGTTCTCGCGGCCTCATTCCTGACTTTCCTTGGCGCGCCTGAGTCCGGCGCGCAAACCATCCGCGTCATGACGTTTAACGCCTGGGGAGGCGGGTCCAACGACGGCACCGGGCCGGCTCAGACGCTGGCGGCCATTCGCGCCGCCGACGCGGACCTCGTAGGGCTCCAGGAAGTCCGGGCCGAGGGCTCGCAATGCTCGGCCGAGGATTGCCCGGCCGAAGGGCCGAGCTTCGCCAGCGTTGCAGCCCGCGTTCTGGGCTACCACCTGGTCGAGCAGTCGGGTGATGCGGACTTGGTGTGGGCTCAAGCCATCCTCAGCCGTTACCCGCCCGTTGCGACCAGTTCGAATGGCGTGGGTGCATCGTTCGACATCGCGGACCGCCGCGTCGCGATTTTTAACGTCCACTTTACGGATTACCCCTACCAGCCCTACCAGGCGGTGGGAATTCCGTATGACGAGGCGCTCTTCCTGTCGACCCCCGCGGAATTGATCCAGGCCGCCGTCGGGGCTCGCGGGGATGCCCTCGGTCTGCTTCGGACGGAGCTCGATTTCGCCGCGGACGCGGGCCTGATCCTCGTGACTGGCGATTTCAACGAGCCTTCCCACCGCGACTGGAGCGAGGCCGCGGCCCGCGCCGGCCGCCACCCCCTGGCCGTGGAATACCCGACGATCCTGGCGCTGGAGGAACTTGGTTTCGTCGACGCCTACCGGGCCGTCCACGGCAACGAAATGACACACCCGGGTTACACCTGGACGCCCTCCCGGCCGCTCGACGACTCGGCAGAGCATCACGACCGGATCGACTTCGTGCTGCTGCGGAGCGCGGGCGCGGGCGCGCGCGTCACCGGCGCCTGGGTGGTAGGGGAGTCGGCGGAGCAGGCGGATATCGTGGTGCAGCCCTGGCCTTCTGACCACCGCGCGGTGGTGGCCGAGATTACACTCGGAGAAAAGGGGGGAGTAATCAGGTCTCGCGAATGATCAATTCGGTTTTGATGGTGGACGAGCGTGCCGGAAAGCCCTCGAGCATCTGCATCAGGTTGGAAACCAGCAACCGTCCTGCCTGGTGAATGTCCTGGCGGATGGTGCTGAGCGGCGGACTGAAGTACTCTGCGGAGGGGAGGTCGTTGTAGCCGACGATGGATACGTCTTTCGGGGCTTCCAGGCCGGCTTCGCGCAGGGCGCGGATGAAGGCCATGGCGGCCGTGTCGCTAAAGGCGAAGACGGCGTCCGGGCGCTGTGCGGCATCAGCCAGGTGTCGAGCCGCCGCGTCGTAGGCGGCGTCGTATGAAAAACTGCTGCAGTTGAGCTCGGTAACCTCGACCTGGGTGCCGCTCTCGGCAACCGCCCGTCGCAGGCCTTCCCTGCGCAGATGGATTTCCCGGAACGACGCGTCGCCAACGAACAGGATGCGCCTGCGTTGCTTTTCGATGAAGTAACGGCCCGTCAGCAGCCCACCGAGGAAATTGTCACTGCCGATGACGCAATACGACGTATCCGGCGCGGGCGCGCCCCACACCACAAGCGGGGTAAGGCGAGCGGCGAGGTGCTCGAGCATCTCCTCCCGGTGACCCTGCCCAAGGATGATGAAGCCGTCGGCGGTCCTGGCCGACAGCATCTGCCGAAAGGAATCCGAGTCGTTGTGATTGGGTGCGCACAACAGCAGGTCCTGCCCGTTAACCGCCAGCGCTTCGGAGACTCCAGCCAGCAGTTCGTAGATGAAAGGGTCGGAGATGTGGTTGGGCAGATGCGAGCGGTAGTCCAGCGAGACCGCGATCGTATTGGTGCGCTTGTGGCGCAGCTTCTGCGCGTTGCGATTGACCGCGTATCCGTGCTCCTTCACCACGGAAAGAACCCGGTCCCTGGTCTCGCGCTTCACGAGCGGGCTGTCGCTCAGGACACGGGAAACGGTCGGCTTGGACACTTTGGCCAGTCTGGCGATGTCCTCCATCGTCATGGCCTGCTTCGCAGTCATGTGTGTTTTTCCCTGATCTCGTAGACCCCTGTGTGGCCGGGGCCGGGGCCAGCAGTTTCACGGCACTGCACCATCCACAAGCATACACTCCAGGCGGCTTGAGCATGAAATCCATTTCAAGCGGAATTGAAATGCATTTCATTCAGGTGTACCGTACTTAAGTTATTTTTAGGCCTATTAGCACTAACACGAACCGTGTCGAACGCTCCAACACCGTGGGGAGAACAGTCATGAAGTCACGTGTATCCGGGGCAGGTCATCTCCTGACCTGTTTATTCTTCGCTATCATTTCTATCAACATCCAGGCCCAGGAGGACCAGGCCGGGGAGCAGGAAGCCGATGAGCAGTACCCGAACCTGATGGCCATGGAGGAGGTCGTCGTCACCGGTACCGCCACCCAGGGTCGCACGAAGTTCGACTCCAGCGTCGGCATCACGACCATGAGCAGCGATGACATCGACAAGGCCGCACCCACCAGTACGGCCGACCTGATCTCGCAGGTGCCCGGGTTTTGGGTGGAATCGACCTCCGGCACGACCCAGGGCAACGTCTTTGCCCGCGGAATCATCCAGGACGGCGGTTATCGTTACGTCGGACTGATGGAAGACGGCATTCCGATCTATCCCGTGTTCGAGCTCTCGTTCTACAACCCCGACCAGTTTGTACGCGTCGACGAGACCATTGAACGCGTGGAAGCGCTCCGCGGCGGTACCGCGCCGATCTTTACCGCGGGCGCAGTGGGCGGCACCATTAACTTTGTGACCAGGGCACCCTCGGACGAAGCCCAGGGCAGCGTCAAGGGCACCATCTCGGATTACAGCCAGTACGGTGTCGAGGGTTACTGGTCAGGTCCCCTGTCGGAGAACTGGGGGATGTTGATCGGCGGCTACTACCGCAGTTCCGATGGCATCCGCGATCCGGGCTACACCGCAGACGAAGGCGGCCAGATACGACTCAATTTCATGCGCAGCTTCGACAATGGGCAGCTCAAGATTTTCGCCAAGCAGATCGACGACAAGTCCCTATTCGTGGTGCCCATACCCCTGCAGGGCGACCCCAGCGACCCGACGACCCCGAGCGGTGCCGATCCGGGCACGTACTCGCTGCACAGCCGTGATCTCGCAGCGGCGCCACTGCCGCCTTCGGCGGCCGAAGTTGGGCTGCAGGGTTCCAGCCTCGAGGACGGAATCCACCCGGATCTTTCCACCATCGGCTTCGCGCTCGAATGGGACCTCAATGATTCCGTATACCTGGACAACAAGTTTCGCTGGACGGACGGTTCGGTGCGCTTCGACGGCATCTTCCCGGGCGACGCGCCCGTTACGGGTAACGCGTTCGCCGCAGCGCGAGGGGTAGACCCGAATTTCAGCGTCCTCACGACCGGGGCGGCCTACGACCCGAACATGCTGGTGCAGAACCACGGTCACTGGGTGGTCAACAAGGAATACGGCGCCTGGCAGAACGATCTTCGACTCGGCTTTAGGCTGGACCAACATGATCTCACGTTGGGACTCTATTACGCCGATTACGACATGTCCGACCGCTGGTCACTCGGAAACCTTCTCCTCATGGACCTCAACGACCGGCCCAACCGCCTGCTGCTGGGAGGTGTGACCGACCCGAACGGATTCACCCAGTATTCCTTCTTCAACCTGCTGACCGACTACGACGCCAGCCAGTGGTCTTTGTACCTGTCGGACGAGTGGCAGGTCACCGACCGCCTGCGCCTGGATTTCGGCATCCGCCACGACGATGAGGACATCGATGCCTCGATCTCCAACGGTGTATTCGGCGTCGACCTGGATGGCGATCCGTCGACTGTCTGGGACAACAACACCGCACTGGCCGGCAGCGCCAGGACCAACAGCTCCAACGGCTTCGACGACACAGGCTGGTCGGTCGGCTTCAACTACGAGTTCAGCGACCAGCACGCCATATTCGGCCATTACACCGATGCCGCCAAGCTGCCGCATTTCGACGACGTGCGAAACGGGGTCCTGAGAACCGATGACGTCACAAACTTCGAATTTGGCTACAAGGCCAACCTCGACACGCTGGCGATATTCCTGACGGCCTTCCGCACCGAGTTCGACAACGTACCCTTCAACGACATCCTGGCCGACGGCTCCATCATCGTCAGGTTGGCCGGTACGCGCACCGACGGCATCGAGCTCGAAGGCGTGTGGGAACCTGTAGACATGTTTTCGCTGCAGTTCAGCGTGACCGAACAGGACCCGGAATACACTTCGTTCAGCGGCTCGGAGGTTGACAACACCGGCAACCAGATCCGGCGCATACCCGAGCGCATGATCCGGGCGACGCCGACCTTCTATTTCGCCGGCGACAAGGGCCGCGCCTGGCTGACCTGGACGAACGTCGGCAAGCGCTACTCGAATGACGAGAACACCATCGTCCTGCCGTCCTACGACAAGCTGGATCTCGGCGTCGGTTATTGGGTGACGGACAGCCTGGGGCTGCAGCTCGTCGCGGACAACGTCACGGACGAGGTGGGTCTGACCGAGGGCAATCCCCGCACCGACGTGGGCGCGGGCGGGATCGGCGCGGTCTATGTCGCGCGGCCGCTGTTCGGAACATCCTACAAACTCTCGCTAACCTACGAGTTCTGAGCGATTGCGAACCAGTGGCGGCTCTCCGAGCCGCGGGCGACTGAGGCCTCCTGTCAGTTGCCTACCTCGCGCCATCCATGGCGCTTAGGCATCCGTCTGCCTTGTGCCTTCCATGGCGCTAGGACGGTCGACGTATACTGAGGCGATGGGTATTAAAACATGAAACATTGGCCCATCAAGCTCTCGCTGTTCATTAATTACTTCGTCTTCGCGATTCTGCTGAACAGCGTCGGCACCGTCATTCTCCAGGTTCAGCGCAGCTACGCGATCAGCCCTTCGGCGGCCAGCGTGCTGGAAGCCTTCAAGGACCTGCCGATCGCCCTGACCTCGCTGCTGGTGGCGTCCTACATCGCGCGCATCGGTTACAAGCGCAGCATGCAGTTCGCGCTGTGCTTCATCGGGCTGGTTTGCCTCGCGATGCCCAGCGTGCCGGCATTCTGGATGACCAAGCTGTTGTTCGCCGCGACCGGAGTGAGCTTCGCGCTGGTCAAGGTCTCGGTGTTCGCGACCCTGGGTCTGGTGACCAGCGAGCGGCGCGAGCACATCAGCCTGATGAACTTCCTGGAATCGTTCTTCATGGTCGGCGTGCTGTCGGGGTATTTCATCTTCAGCGCATTCGTCGACGACCTCGACCCGGGTTCGGCCAACTGGTTGTACGTGTATTATCCGCTGGCAGCCGCCGCATTTTTTGCGTTCGCGCTGCTGTCCTTTGCGCCGCTGGATGAAACGCAGGTCGAACCCGCACCCAGCCAGCCGCCTACTAAAGACTTCGCCGACATGTTGGCCTTGGCAATCAAGCCACTGGTACTGATTTTCGTGATTTGCGCCTTCCTTTATGTGCTCATCGAGCAGAGCATCATGACCTGGCTACCCACCTTCAACAGCCAGATCCTGCAGCTGCCGGCCTCGCTCAGCATCCAGATGGCCAGCATCCTCGCGCTGTCCACCGCGCTGGGGCGATTCCTGGCCGGCCTCGTGATGCGACGGCTCAACTGGTTCAAGGTGTTGTCAAGCGGCCTGGTGCTGGCCGGTGTGCTGGTGCTCCTGGTGCTTCCGCTGGCCGGCCTGTCGAGTGGTCGCGACGCGCTCGGCTGGGCGGATGCGCCGGTGGCGGCCTTCGTCTTCCCCCTGATCGGCTTTTTGATTGCGCCCGTTTACCCGGCGATCAACTCTGTGATCCTGTCGGCGCTGCCAGTTCGCCAGCATGGCCCCATGGCCGGCCTGATCGTGGTTTTCTCGGCACTGGGCGGCACCACTGGCTCGATCGTCACCGGCAACCTGTTCGACCTCTTCGGCGGCAAGACGGCCTTCTACTTTTCGCTGATTCCCCTGGCCTGCCTGTTGCTTGCGCTGTACCTGTTCAAACGAAGCACCGACAATGCCGCGCCGGTGACCGTGAGCACCCCCGCTTGAGGAGGGCCGGGGGATGTCAGTTTCCAGCCAGCCGCCGGACCAGGTCTACGGGAGCCTGTTCGAAGCGGTGCAGCTCAGCGGGATATTCGCGGACTCCAAGACATTCGTAGACGCCATCCCGAGGAAGGCACCGGCGGAAATCGTCCGCAGCTTCGAAGCCCGGCGTGGCGAACCGGCCTTCGACCTCGAACGATTCCTGCACGAACAGTTCGAGTTTCCGCCACGCGGCGCCGAGGCTTCGCGAATCGGAGGGGGCGGGTCGCTGCGCCAGCATATCGAAGATTTGTGGCAAGTGCTTTTTCGCGGCCCCGACCGGGCGGCCGACCATTCATCCCTGATTCCACTGCCGCAGGCCTATGTCGTGCCGGGAGGCCGTTTTCGCGAGATCTATTACTGGGACAGCTACTTCACGATGCTGGGCCTTGCGACTTCCGGCCGAACGGCGCTGATCCGGTCAATGGTCGACAATTTCGCCTACCTGATCGAGCGGATCGGATTCGTCCCCAACGGCAATCGCACGTATTACTGCTCGCGCTCGCAACCGCCGCTGTTTGCCGCCATGCTCAATCTGCTGGCGCGCGTGGAAGGCAGGCCGGAGGTCATCGTGGACTACGTAGCGGCGCTGGAGACCGAATACCGGTTCTGGATGGCTGGAGCGAACGAGCTGGAAAATGGCGCCATGGCCTGCCGGCGGGTCGTTTCCGCCGCCGGCGGCGTTGTGAACCGGTACTGGGACGACCTCGACCTCCCCAGGCCGGAAAGCTACGCGGAGGACTTGGGCCTGGCCCGGGACAGCGGGGCGAAAGGGCCGCAACTATTTCGTGACATCAGGGCTGCCTGCGAATCGGGCTGGGACTTCAGCTCCCGGTGGCTGGCGGACCAGGACGACAATGGCTCAATCCGCACGACGCAAGTGATTCCCGTCGATCTCAACGCCATCCTGTTCGGCGTGGAATCGACCCTGGCAAGCGCCTGCGGCCTGGCCGGCCGAAACGCGGACCGGCGTTTTTACCAGGCGCGGGCGGAGGCGCGCAGGGTCGCGATCCAGGATCTGTTCTTCGACTCCGGGACCGGAATGTTCGTAGACCTGCTGTTGCCTGACCTCGAGCCCTCCGGTTGCCGTTCGCTGGCGGCCGCGTTTCCGCTGTTTTTCGGCGCCGCGACGCAAGCCCAGGCCGAACGAACCAGCCGCACGCTCGAGAGCGAATTCCTGCGGCCTGGAGGCTGGACCACCACCCTCACGCACAGCGGTCAGCAATGGGATGCGCCCAATGGCTGGGCACCGCTCCACTGGGTCGTGTTTGGTGGGCTCAATCGTTACGGGTTCGCCGAACACGCCGAGGAAGGGGCTCGACGATGGATCGCGAACAATCAGGAAGTGTATGAAAAAACGGGCCGATTGTTGGAGAAATACAACGTCGAGCAGATTGGCGCCATTTCCGGCGGCGGCGAGTACAAGGTACAGCATGGATTCGGGTGGACCAACGGTGTCCTGCTCAACCTGATGGACGAGCTTGGCATCGATTAGCCGGTGTTCTGGATCCCCAAAGCAATACCCTTGACCGTCGCTTTGAGCGCCTCCAGCAGGGAATCGTCCTCGCGGCCGCCGTCGCGCCAGCGCCACAAGAGGTCGATCTGCAGCAAGTGCAGGGGGTCGACGTAAGGGTTGCGCAAGCGGATATTGCGCTGCAGTACGCGTTGGTCGTCGAGCAGGGCATCGATCTCCTTGAGTTCAAGGATGCGGCGGGTGGCCAGCTCGAACTCCGCGCGGACGGTGCCAAAGTATTGCTCGTGCCGGTTGCCGGCCATGGAGGAATAGCGTCGTCCCAGGCCCAACTCCGACTTTCCGAGCACCATCTCGACATCGTTGACCAGGGCCCGGAAGAAGATCCGTTCGGCGTGGAGCGCCCTCAGGCGTTCGATGCCGTAGCGCTCGATCGCGGCGTCGAGCGCGGCGCCGAAGCCAAACACACCCGGAAAACCGATGCGGGTCTGCGCCCAGGAGAACACCCAGGGAATGGCGCGGAGATTCTCGATGCCTTCGCCGGAGCGACGCGAAGCGGGCCGGGAACCGATATTCAGCCGTTCGATGACGTCCAGCGG
>Ga0268386_10001673_pt1 | contig 15308 bp, 16 predicted proteins | sample RVTome_15_FD_200260 | JGI IMG/M metagenome (GOLD analysis project Ga0268386, IMG submission 200260) | Soil microbial communities from uranium-contaminated site in the Upper Colorado River Basin, Wyoming, United States - RVT150D86... ...
CGCGATCCACCGCCGGCGTGATTCGCGGCCTGCATTACCAGTACCCGGAGCCGCAGGGCAAGCTCGTACAGGTACTCGACGGGCGCATCTTCGACGTTGCGGTCGACATCCGAAACGGCTCCCCGACCTACGGCGAATGGGCCGGAGTCGAGCTGTCGGCCGATAACCACCGCCAGTTTTACGTGCCGGAGGGTTTCGCCCACGGTTTTTGCGTGCTGAGCGAGGGGGCGACGATCAGCTACCTGTGCACCCGGGCGTTCTCCGCGGACTACGACGCCTCGGTCGCCTGGAACGACCCCGACATCGCCATCGAGTGGCCCATCGAGCCCGCCAGCCTGTCCGCCAAGGACCGAGCCGCCCCGCGGCTGAAGGACATTGCGCCCGATGAGTTGCCGCGATTCGACGACCGCGGCGAGGCATCCGGTCCATGAGGCTGTTGCTCACCGGCGCGAGCGGTCAACTGGGCACCGAGCTGCTGCCCGTCCTGGCCCCGCTGGCCGACGTGGTGGCGGCCGACGTCGTCGAACCCGCATCAAGGCCGGAAAAGTTTCACAAGCTGAACCTCAGCGACGCCGAAGCCGTCGAAGCGCTGCTAGCCGAAGCGCGGCCGGAAGTGATCGTCAATGCGGCCGCCTACACTGCGGTGGACAAAGCCGAGAGTGAAGGCGCAGTGGCGCGGGAGATCAACGCGGCCGTGCCCGCCCGCCTTGCCCGGTGGGTCGAGGCGAACGGCGCCTTCCTTCTCCATTACTCAACCGATTACGTCTTCGACGGCAAGGCTGAGCGGCCCTACCTCGAATCCGACACCCCGTCCCCACTCAACGCTTACGGCGACAGCAAACTGGCCGGCGAGCGGGCGGTGGCCGAAAGCGGCTGCCGCCACGTGATTCTGCGCACCTCGTGGATTTACTCCGCCCATGGCAACAATTTCCTTCGCACCATGTTGCGGTTGGCGCGCGAGCGCTCGCACCTCAATATTGTCAATGACCAGCATGGCTGCCCGACCTGGGCGCGCAATCTCGCGGGGGTCAGCCGAGTGGTGGTCGAGCGGATGTGCGCGCCCGGTCGGAGCGCCGGCGATCCGCCCGATCCCGGCGTCTACCATTATTGCGACAGCCCGGCGACCACTTGGTATGATTTTGCCAATTCGATTTTCCAGGCCGCGGCCACCCGGGGTCTGCTCGACCGACTCCCGCAAGTCGAGGCGGTGACCTCGGGCCGGTTCCAGACGGCGGCGACCCGCCCGCGAAACTCGGTGCTGGACACCCGCAAGATCGAGCGCGTGTTCAGAATCGAGCCGGCCCGGCTCGAGCCTTCGCTGGTCGCCTGCCTTGAGGAAATGAACGCCGATGCATGATCCGAATGAGAAGAATCCACTGGTTCCGGTCATCCTGTCCGGGGGCGCCGGTACGCGCCTGTGGCCGGTATCGCGGCGCGCGCATCCCAAGCCGTTCATGCGGCTGGTGGATGGCGAATCCCTGGCAGAGAAAACCTTCAACCGGGCGCTCGGCGTGGCCCGCGGCACGCCCATTCTCACCGTCACCAGCCGTGACTATTACTTCTACACGCGCGATCTGTACAACCGCATCGTCGGGGAAGAACACCAGCACCCCTTTCTGCTGGAGCCGCTGGCTCGCAACACCGCTCCGGCCATCGCGCTGGCGGCGATTTACGTGCGCAACCGGATGGGTCCGAAGGCCAACATGCTCGTGATGCCCGCCGACCACCTGGTGCGCGACCTGAACCGCTTCCACTCGGCGGTGGAAGAAGCGGTGTCGCTGTCCGACCGTGGCTATCTCGTCACCTTCGGCGTTCATCCGACCCATTGCGAAACCGGTTATGGCTACATCCGCAAGGGCGTGCGCATTCCCAACTCGTCCGGATTCGAGATCGCCGCCTTCGTGGAGAAGCCGGACGAGGAGACCGCGCAGGAATATTACGAGTCCGGCGATTATGCGTGGAATTCCGGGATGTTCTGTTTTGGCGCGGGTCGCTTCCTGGATGCGTTGGAAAAGCACGCGCCCGACGTCTTCGAGGCGGTCGTTCGCTGCTGGGACGGCACCGACCAATTCCGCCAGCCGCTGGAGATCCCGGAAGAACTTTTCGCGAAGGTCCCCAGCATCTCGGTGGACTATGCGGTGATGGAAAAGGCCGACAACTGCGCCGTGGTCGGGGCCGAATTCGGCTGGAGCGACATCGGCAGTTGGAAGGCCATCAGCGAGCTGTACGAGTCGGACGAAGCCGGCAACCGCATCCACGGCAAGGCGGTGATGGTGGAAAGCCGTGATTGCTTCGTGCAGGGAGAAAATCGCCTGGTGGCAGCCGTCGGCGTGAACAATCTGGTGATCGTCGATACCGGCGACGCGGTGTTGGTCGCCGATCGCAACCGTGCCCAGGACGTTAGCCAGGTGGTCAATCAGCTTACCGAGCTGAAGCACGATGCGGCGGATTACCACCGTACCGTGCACAGGCCGTGGGGCAGTTATTCGATCCTGGAGGACGCCGAAGACTGCAAAGTGAAACGCCTGGTGGTCAAGCCCGGCCAGGTCCTGTCGCTGCAGCTACACCACCGCCGCTGCGAGCATTGGACCGTTGTCCGGGGCACCGCCAAGGTACGCCTTGGTGATAAGGAATTTCTGCTGGAGCCCAATCAATCGACCTATATCCCGGTTGAGACGATGCACCGGCTCGAAAATCCGGGCACCGAGGACGTGCACCTCATCGAGGTGCAGACGGGGGATTATTTTGGGGAAGACGATATCGAGCGCTTCGAGGATATCTACGGGCGCGCAGACTGAGGCGCCTGTAATCGAAGATCAGGACCTGCGCTGGGCCCAACCCTCGCGGATCACGTAGTAAAACGCCAGCCATGGGGAGGCATACAGCGGTGCGGATTCGATCTGCGTGGTTTTAGGATGGCCGTTCATTTCGTCGATCCTATGATTCGGTTCCTCGGGGCGTGTTTGTTCTGATGTCTGCAAGTTGCGCATGTCCGTTTCCCTTCGATGGTTCAGGCCGTTCCCAATTTTTTTGACAGTGTGCTTCTAATAGTGTTGACGCGAAAATTGTCGATTTGGTTACGTTTCGCCCCGCAGTGGGTTCGCTTCGCCGCTGAAGGGCTCATGCCGAGTCGCTCCTCTTCTTCCGGCTGCGGTCGAGTTCGCGGTCGATCTCGAATTCCTTGGAGGTGACAAAAGCCTCCATCCTCTCCAGCCGCAGGTTGAGTTCCTTGAAGCGGTGGCTCAGCGAGCCAAACACGTCGGAGGGCGCGTTGCTCACGCCCCGCCAGAACTCGGCCTGTTCTTTCGTTTCGTACAAGCCGGCCGGTTTAACCGGCAGGAAGATCGCCAGCAGGATGTACGACACGATCATGAAGGGCATGAACGGCGGCACCAGGCACAACAGCGCCGTGACGAGCCGCATGCCCTTTCGATTCCAGCCAAAGTACTCCGCGATGCCCGCGCACACGCCGGCGATCAGCGCGTTTTCTTTGTCGCGGTACAGTTTGTGCGGGTTGCGGCGCTTGTAGAAGGAATTCATCAGCGCTGCCTCCAGGTCGGCGCCTCGATGTCGAGGATGCGCTCCAGCGTCCGGATCCGCTCTTCCATGCGGTTGGTCGACTCCCACACCTCGCTGAGCATTTTCTCGTCTTCAGGGGTCAGGCCCTTGGCAGTCTTGATCTTGGTGATGTAGTGAAACACGATCCAGATCGGTACGACGACCGTCAGGAATAAAATAGGGATGAGTTCGCCCATGGCCTACTCCTCGGACTGGGAAGCGTCAGTTTTCTTTGCGGATTTCCCGGCGGCTCCGCCAGCGACCCGGCCCTTGAGTTCGGCGAGCTCCTGTTCCACGCGATCGTTTTGCTGGAGGCCCTCGATCTCGTCGGCCAATGACTTGCCGTGGCCCATCGAAATCGACTCGTGCTCGGACTCGACGCGGTCGATGCGGCGCTCGGCATTTTCGAAGCGGAACAACAGCTCGTCGATGCGATCGTTGTGAATGTGCTTGCGCGCGGACAGCTGCGAGGTGGCCGTCTTGTGCCTCACGATGATGCTGCGCTGGCGCATCTTCGCGTCGTTGAGCTTGTTCTGGAGCTGGGTGATGTCGGAGTTGAACTTCTCCAGCTGGTCGTTGAGCACGTCCATATCCTTTTTCAACTGTTCGACGTGATCCGAGATTGCCTGTTTCTCGGCCAAGGCGGCCCGTGCCAGGTCCTCGCGGTCACGCCGGATGGCGAGTTCCGCACGCTCGGCCCACCCCTCTTGTTCCAGCTCGAGGTGGCCGATGCGGCGCCCGTGTTCCTTGCGGTCGGCGATGCACTTGGCTGCGGCCGAGCGAATCTCCACCAGTGTGTCTTCCATTTCCTGGATCATCAGGCGGATGATCTTTTCCGGATCCTCTGCCTTTTCCAGGACAGCATTGATATTGGCGTTAACAATATCGCTGAACCTCGAAAAAATTCCCATTGAGCTGCTCCTGCAAAAATTAAGTCTCGAGGTTATCAATGCAGGGTTCGTGCCAAGCAATTCACCGTTTCTAGCCCCTTGAAATATAGCGGTTTTTCAATAGTGCTGCCAAGCCTCTGGCAAATTCGGACCCATCGTGTGGCGAATTCAACCAACACTTGGTTCGATCGTGAACCGGCCGGACGAAGGCACCAGCCCCGAAACTTGAGAGGGTGTTTGCAGTCTATGAACACGGCTGCGCGCGTCGGGTGTGACTTTGGCATGACAGGGGTGGCGCCGCTCTAGTAGAATAGGCGACTTTTCGCCGCGCGCACGATTAGGGCCGGTGCTCACTACTTGGTTCAAGTAATGTGTGCAGACCCTAGCTAATTCATTCAGGAGGTTGTTCCACATGCGATCCTTACTCGCACACGCGTTGTTGCTGGCCCTGGTTGCAGCGCTCATGACCGGTCCGGCACTTGCCCAGGACATCGAATCGGAAAAAGGTAAGTTGAGCTACGCCGTGGGCTGGGATATCGGTGAAGATATCAAGAAGCGCGGGGCAGAGTTCGACGTCGAAGCCATCATCATGGCGATCCGCGATTCCGCCGCTGATGCCGATCCCAAGGTCCCGCCGGAAGAGATGGTGGCAATGCTCACGGCGCTTCAGCAGAAAGTTCGCCAGGAACAGCAGGAAGCCTTCATGGCGCTCGCCGAGGAAAACAAGAGGAAAAGCGAGGATTTCCTGACCGATAACAAAACCAAGACCGGCATCGTCGAGCTGCCCAGCGGCGTTCAGTACCGCATCATCGAAGAAGGTGCGGGCTCGCGGCCGGGTCTCGACAGCACCGTGAAGGTGCACTACCGGGGTTCCAAGATCAGTGGGCACGAATTCGACAGCTCATTCGCCCGCGGCCTGCCGGAGGAATTCACCGTCAACACCGTGCTTCGCGGCTGGCAGGAAGTGCTGCCGCTGATGAAGACCGGTTCCACCTGGCAGGTGTTCGTGCCGCCGGAACTGGCCTTCGGCGCACGGGGCAACCCACCGGTCGGGCCCAACGAGGCCCTGATGTTCGACCTCAAGCTGGTCGAAATCGTCGAATAAGACGCGATTCGGAACGGGGCCAGTGGCCCCGTTCTTGATTCTGGCCCCGTCCCCGGGGCTGAGAGATACTGTCCCGATGAATGATTGGAAGGGTCGGCTGATCGCTGCAGTGTCGCCGCTCGCGGAGGGCGTGCGGCCCTTGCAGGTGGTCGGCTATAAACCGACGGGCGATTCGCAATACCGCCCCGGCCGCACCGCGGCGGTGCTGGTGCCCATCATCGACCAGCAAGAACCGGAACTCGTGCTGACTCTGCGTGCCCGTGACCTCGCCCATCATCCCGGCCAAGTGAGTTTTCCGGGCGGAGCGGTCGAGCGGGCCGATGGCACGGCCGTGCAAACTGCCCTGCGCGAAACGCGCGAGGAAATCGGCATCCCTGAGGCGGCCGTGCGGCCCATCGGCTTTCTCGACCGCTACGACACGATCTCGGACTACCGGGTGCTGCCGGTGGTGGGGCTGCTCGAGCCCGGGCTGATATGGGTTCCGGACCGTGCCGAAGTCGACGAGGTCTTCACCGTGCCGTTCTCGTACCTCACCGACCCATCACGCTATAGGCAAACAGAGCGCGAATACCAGGGCGTGACGCATACGATCTGGTCGCTGTCCTGGCAAGGGCACGTCATCTGGGGCGTCACCGCCGCCATCATCCGCAATCTCGTCGATCGCCTGGAAGGCAGCACGGCGAGCGAAAGTGTGGCAAACGGCGCCGTTTAACCAGCTTTCTTTTTGATTCGTTCCAGGACCTGGCCGACGATGCGCTGGGTCTCTTCCGAAAACCACACTTCGCTGAACGCTTCCAGGTCGGCATCGCCGAGGTCGTCGTAGTTCGATTTCATGTCGGAGCGGATGATGTCGCGTGTGCGGCTCATGGCATTGGGGGGCAGCGAGGTGTGCAGCTTGCACCACGCGACAGCACGGGCGACGGTCTCGTCGAAGCCGTCGGCCAGTTCATCGATGAGCCCCGCCTCGAGCGCCCCTTCGGGCGTCAGCAATGCGCCTGCCACCAGCAGCCGTTCCGCCCGGTGGGTGCCTACCAGCCGCGCCAGCACGCGCTGGATCTGCTGGGGCACGACCAGCCCGACCTGCACTTCGTTGAGGCCGATCTTCCAATCGCCGCGGGCCATCACGCGGTAATCGCCGTGGATGGCCATCACCGCGCCACCCGCCGGGCTGTGGCCGGTGATGGCGGAAGCGATCGGCACGGGGCAGGCGCCGATGGTCCTCAGCAGCCCGAAGAATTGGCCCCAAAAGCGACCGGCGCCTTCGCGGTCCAGCCTCGAAAGGGTGATCAGGTCGAGGCCGGCGGAGAACATGCCCGGCTGGCCGGACAGCACCAGGGCGCGGTATTCCCCCGCCTTTTCCCGCAGTGCAGTCGTCAGCCCATCGATGAAATCGGGGCTCATGGCGTTCACCGGGGGATGGGCCATGCGAATCTCGCAGACAGGCCCGTGTTCCATGAATTCAAACATGTGCGATTCCTCAAAAAAAGGGGGTAGAGCCCTTTTTCATTTCGAGACGCCGATAGCGGCTCTTCGAGCCGCCGGTGAATGCCTCCTCCTGGCATTCACCTTCCTCGCGCCATCCTTGGCGCTCGGGTTCAGTATGGATTCAGCAGGGGAAGTCTATTCTGTGCCTGCGTAGATCGCAAAAGGAGGATTGAAAATGAAACTCGTACTCGTTGCATCACTGGCCGCAGTGCTCGGAATGGGCATGAGCGGCAAGGCCGAAGCCCACGGCTATGCGCCGCCGGTCGGGGGATCCGTATACTTGGCCGATGGCCGTGTGGTCATCGGGCTCAACTACGGCATACCGATCGTGCGGACTTACTATGTCCCCCCTCGTTATGGCTATAGCCCGAGGGTGTATCGCCAAGCATATCGGCACGGAAAGCACGATGGTCATTACAAGGGCTATGCGAGGGGATACCGCAAGGGCGATTACAAAGGCCATAAGCGCGGTGGCCGTGATGACCGGCATGACCGTCACGATCGCCGCGGCCGGCGCGATTGGGATGACTGATTAGCGTCAAAAAAGGGGTTAGAGCCCTTGCTCTTGTTTTCCCAGCGACATCCAACGTGGGTCAGAGCTCCGAAACAGGGCTCTGACCCCTTTTTTTACCAGCTGTAGTGGACGGTGTAGGTGATTGCCTTCTCCTCTTCTGGAGCGATGCTCACCTCGAAGCGGATTCGGTTGCTGGTTTCTTTCTCATACGCCTGGCTGGGATTTTCGATTTCCCAGTTGGCCGCGCGGTAGAGGTTTTCGAGCACGATTACGTCCACAGCTTCTTCCTTGTGGTTGCGCAGCGTGATCTCGAAGGTCTCCCACAGGTTGCGCGTGCGCGTGTCCACCCGGAAATCCGTTTGAACGCGCTCGCCGACGACGTCGAAGGCGTTGCCCATCTCGATCAGCACATCTTCATTGCGCGGGGTGTGATCGATAACGTCCTCACCGATGAACTCCAGGCTGTCGTCGGCCTCGTCGAGCTGGCTGACGCGAATGCGGCCGGCCGGCAGCGCGACGCCCAAGCCTTGCGCCTCCTCGTTGGCGAAGCGCAGGTAGACGTTGACGTCAGCCTTGCCGGTCCCGCCGTAATTCTGGTCGAGCTGCTGGTAGCCGTACCAGCCAAATCCCATCGTCGGTGCAAACACCAGCTCCTTGCTGCAGTCGACGCCCATTGCCGTGGGCATGAGTTGGATCTGCTTGGTCGAGTTGTTCGGCAGGTCGCTGCGGCGGCCCAGCGTGTAGAGGTGGTACTCGAAAAAGGCTTTTTCCTGGAAACCTTCTGCTTCGGGGACTGCGGCCATGCGGTAGACCGCGTCGCGCTGCTGCTGGCCCATCTCGGCGCGGTGGACGTCGCCGGCGATCAGTTTGACGCGCGAATTGAGGTAACCCGCGCCCGACTGGTTGATGATGCTCACCCAGGCAGACAAGTCCAGCTCGCAGCGGTTGGCGCCCATCTCGGTGTAGGTCAGGTTGTAGTCCGCCCACCACGTCATTCCCTGTGTTTCGTACGCGATGCGGACCTGCTGCTCGTCGGCGCGGGGGCTGTCGAGCATCCATTCCAGCGTCGGCCGGGTGATCAGCCCGCCCGGCAGTTGCGAGAACCGCACATTGCCCCAGTTCCGCAGGGCCTGGATGCTGCCATCGTCCAGGCGCAGGGTGAGGCCGTCACCGAGCCCCAGCAAAACACCTTCGATGAGGTCCACGGTATCACCCCGCACCTGCTCGACGGTGATCCGTTCGCCCAAGTAACGCTCCATCAGCTTGGCCTGGCTGACGAGGTCGAACTGGAAGCTCTGCTCGATCACGCGCGTTTCGGGCACGTCGCGCGAGGTGAAGGTAACGGTGGTCGGGTCGATGAGGGCCGCAACGTCGGTGACGCGCAGTGTGGACACGCCGCGCGGGATTTCATAGCTGCGATCGTGGCGCACGATGGCATAGCCGGGGACGTTGCCGCCGAATTGATGCCCGCCGGTGGGGCGGTAGAGATCGGGTGAAACCGCCCCGGGCTGCATGCGCGAGTAGATCGTGACAGAGTCATCGCTGGCCGGGTCGGCCGACCAGGCGGGTGCCGCGCATAAGCCGAGGGCCAGGCCCAGGGCCAACCCCAGGGCCATCCTCAGGGCCATCCCTGGGCAATTTTGCGGTTTAGGTCTCAGAAACACCGTGTTCATCAATCGGTCTCCACTCGGATGGCGTCAGATTCAATTAGACACGAATGAATCTGGCCCTATTGAAAATTCTTTGTAAACTCGCCGGTAATGGTCGCGGTAATGGTCGCGGCGAGGGTCGCCGCGATCATGCCGTTCGCCGCACCTTCTTCTCCGGCGCACGTTCGAGGATCGGCGCCAGGAACTGCCCGGTGTAGGAATGCGCCATCTCCGCCACCTGCTCGGGCGTTCCGCGGGCGATGATCTCGCCGCCTTTGTCGCCACCCTCGGGGCCGAGATCGATGATCCAGTCGGCCGTCTTGATCACATCGAGGTTGTGCTCGATTACGATCACCGTGTTGCCGTGGTCGCGCAAGCGGTGCAGTACCTGCAAAAGCTGCTCGATGTCGTAGAAGTGCAGGCCGGTGGTGGGCTCATCGAGGATGTACAGTGTCTGGCCCGTATCGCGCTTGCTCAGTTCGCGCGAGAGCTTGATGCGTTGCGCTTCGCCGCCCGACAGCGTGGTGGCGCTCTGGCCGAGCTGGATGTAGGAAAGGCCCACGTCGGTCATGGTCTGCAGCTTGCGGGCGACTGCCGGCACCGGCTCGAAGAACTCGAGCGCGACTTCAACCGTCATCTGCAGGACTTCGTGGATGTTCTTGCCCTTGTACGTCACCGTCAGGGTTTCGCGGTTGTAGCGCGTTCCGTGGCAGACGTCGCAGGGGACGTAGATGTCCGGCAGGAAATGCATCTCTACCCGGATCAGGCCGTCGCCCTGGCAGGCCTCGCAGCGCCCGCCCTTGACGTTGAAGCTGAAACGCCCGGGCTTGTAGCCGCGTGCCCGCGATTCCTGGGTGCCGGCGAACAGATCGCGGATGGGCGTAAACAGACCCGTGTACGTGGCCGGGTTGGAGCGCGGTGTGCGGCCGATGGGCGATTGGTCGATATCCACCACCTTGTCGAACAGTTCCAGGCCCTCGGCCCGCTCGAAGGGCGCGGGTTGAGCCGCGCCGCCGTAGAATTCACGCGCCGCCAGCTTGTGCAGCGTATCGTTGATCAGCGTTGATTTTCCCGACCCGGAAACCCCCGTGACGCAAACAAAAAGTCCTGCAGGGATCTCCAGTTTGACGTCCTTGAGGTTATTGCCCCGGGCGCCGTAGACGCGCAACATACGCTCGGCGTCAGGCTCGGTACGAACCTTCGGAATCGGGATGGCCTTTTTGCCCGATAAATACTGGCCGGTGAGGGATTCTTCGTCGTGTTCGAGGTCGTACGGGCTTCCGGCAAAGACAATCCTGCCACCGTGAACGCCCGCACCAGGGCCCAAGTCGACCACGTGGTCGGCGCTGCGGATCGCCTCTTCGTCGTGCTCGACCACGATCACCGTGTTGCCGAGGTCGCGCAGCCGTGTCAGCGTCGCCAGCAGTCGCGCGTTGTCGCGCTGGTGCAGGCCGATCGACGGCTCGTCGAGGATGTACATCACCCCCACCAGCCCCGCGCCGATCTGACTCGCCAGCCGGATGCGTTGCGCCTCGCCGCCGGAAAGCGTGTCCGCCTTGCGGTCGAGCGTGAGGTAGTCGAGGCCGACGTTGACGAGGAACTGCAGCCGCTCGCGGACTTCCTTGACGATCTTGGCGGCGATCTCGCCGCGACGCCCGGTGAGTGACAGGCCGGTGAAAAACGCGAGGCAGGTTTGAATGGGCCAGCTGGTGATCTCCGGCAGGTTGGTGTCGTCGATAAACACGTGCCGCGCTTCGCGATTGAGCCGCTGACCGGCGCATTCGCTGCAGGCCGCCTGGCTGATGTACTTGGCGAGTTCCTCGCGCACGATGCGAGAATCGGTTTCCCGGTAGCGGCGTTCGAGGTTGGGGATGATGCCGGCGAATGGGTGCCGGCGTTTCTGGACGCCGCCGTCGCCCACGTAGCGAAATTCGATGACCTCGTCAGCGCTGCCGTAAAGCACGATGTCCCGGACTTTTTTGGGCAAATCCTGGAATGGCGTTTCGACATCGAAGCCGTAATGCCTGGCCAGCGCCTGGATGGTGGTGAAATAGAAGGCGTTGCGACGATCCCAGCCGCGCACCGCGCCACCCGCCAGGCTGACCTGCTTCTTGCTCACCACGAGTTCCGGGTCGAAATACTGGCTCACGCCGAGGCCGTCGCAGGTCGGGCAGGCGCCGTTGGGATTGTTGAAGGAGAACATCCGCGGCTCGAGTTCCTGCAGGCTGTAGTCGCAGTAGGCACAGGAAAAACGGGCCGAGAACAGCTTCTCCTCGAGCGGGCTGTCTACGTCCATGGGCAGGATCATCGCCAAGCCGTCGCTGAGCGTGACCGCGGTTTCGAACGACTCTGCCAGGCGCTGCTTGATGTCGTCGCGCACCCTGAAGCGATCGACCACCACCTCGATGGTGTGCTTCTTGCGCAGCTCCAGCTCCGGCACCTCGTCGAGGTCGTAGACGACGCCGTCGACGCGGGCGCGGACGAATCCCTTCGCGCGTAACTCGTTGAATAACTGGACATGTTCGCCTTTGCGGTGGCGCACGATGGGCGCCAGCAGCATCAGCTTGTCGTCCTCGGCGAGGTCCATCACGTGGTCAACCATCTGGCTGATGGTCTGCGCTTCGAGCGGCACGCCGTGGTCCGGGCAGCGCGGCGTGCCCACGCGTGCGAATAGCAGGCGGAGGTAGTCGTAGATCTCGGTGATGGTGCCGACCGTCGAACGCGGGTTGTGCGAAGTGGACTTTTGCTCGATCGAAATGGTGGGCGACAGGCCCTCGATGTGGTCGACGTCGGGCTTTTCCATCATCGACAGGAACTGCCGGGCATAGGCGGACAGGGATTCCACGTAGCGCCGCTGGCCTTCCGCGTAGATCGTATCGAAAGCCAGCGAAGATTTCCCGGAACCCGACAACCCCGTTACGACGATCATCCGGTCGCGCGGCAGATCCAGGTCGATATTGGCGAGGTTGTGGGTGCGGGCGCCGCGGATTTTTATGGTGTTTGTTCCTTTTTGGGTGCCCTCGTGGCTCCGCGCTTCGGTATCGTTCATCGGGTATCCGTTCCGCCAATTCAAACCGACAATAATACTCCTCGGCATCACCTATGAGCAAAGTGCAAAAGCGGCGCCTCGCCGCGGCCGCCCGGCGATTCGATCGCGGCGAGGGCGCCGCTCCTACAGGCCAATTGCAGCGTCGCCAATAGCTTGTAGGAGGGCGCCGGTCTTACAAGGCTCTGGCGGCGTGTCCGCCAAACGATCGCGGCGAGGGCGCCGCTCCTACAGGCAATTTGCAGCGTCGCCAATAGCTTGTAGGAGCGGCGCCCTCGCCGCGAAAAACCTGTACCCCGCAGTTGACCGATTGATCCGAAAACGCTAACATTCCCGCCCTTTTGCAAGGCCGTTTTCTCAACGGAGCGGAACACCCATGTACGCAGTATTCAAAACCGGCGGCAAGCAGTACCGCGCCTCGCAGGGCGACGTGATCACCGTCGAAAAAATCGAAGCGGAAAAGGGCGCCACTGTCGAGATCGACCAGGTGCTGATGGTCGGCGAAGGCGACGACGTCAAGGTCGGCACGCCTTTCATCGAGGGCGGCAAGGTTTCGGCCACCGTGGTCGATCACGGCCGGCACGACAAGATCAAGGTGCTGAAATTCAAGCGGCGGAAGCACTACCGCAGGCAGATGGGGCACCGGCAGTATTTCACCCAGTTGGAAATCACCGGCATCGAAGCCTGATTTCGCGGGAGGTAAGAGGCAATGGCACACAAAAAAGCAGGCGGCAGTACACGTAACGGCCGCGATTCGAATCCAAAATACCTCGGTGTCAAGGCTTTCGGCGGCGAGTCCGTGCTGGCCGGCAACATCATCGTGCGCCAGCGGGGCACCCGTTTCCACCCTGGCCGCAACGTGGGCGTAGGGCGTGACCACACGCTCTTCGCGCTCAGCGACGGGGTCGTAAAATTCGAGGAAAAGGGCAAACCCTTACGCAAGTACGTGAACGTGGAATCAGAGTAACAACAATAAGGCATTCCCGTTCGCGACCTGAAAGCCCTGCCCCTGGCAGGGTTTTTTTTCGCCTCCGGACGGGCATAAATCAGCGTTAACTTCAGCACTCAGTCTAGAATGAAACGACATGAAATTCGTCGACGAAGCCGAAATCACGGTGACCGCCGGTAAGGGAGGCAATGGCAGTGCCTCCTTCCGGCGCGAAAAATACATTCCAAGGGGCGGGCCGGACGGCGGCGACGGCGGGCGCGGCGGCAGCGTCTACCTCGAAGGCAACTCCGGGCTGAACACGCTGGCAGATTTTCGCCACCAACGATCATTCAAGGCGCGCAACGGCGAGCCCGGATCCGGCCGCCAGAAATCCGGGAAAAGCGGCGAGGACATCTACATCCGCGTGCCGCTGGGCACCATCGTGGCGGATGCGGAAACCGGCGAGCATATCGGCGACGTCACCGGGGACGGCCAGCATCTGCTGGTCGCGCGGGGCGGCAAAGGCGGCCTCGGGAACGTTCATTTCAAGAGTTCGACCAACCGCGCGCCGCGCCGGACCGTTCCCGGCGGGACGGGCGAGGAACGCGAGCTCCACCTCGAACTCAAGGTGTTGGCGGACGTCGGCCTGCTCGGCTTTCCGAACGCCGGCAAATCCACCCTCATCAGCAAGGTTTCGGCCGCGCGACCGAAGATCGCCGACTATCCCTTTACGACACTGTATCCCAATCTGGGCGTGGTGCGCATCGACGTCGAGCGCAGCTTCGTCATCGCCGACATTCCCGGCCTGATCGAGGGTGCGGCTGAGGGGCAGGGGCTGGGCATCCAGTTCCTGAAGCATCTGCAACGTACCCGCCTGCTGCTGCACCTGGTCGACCTGGGGCCCGTGGCCATGGAGGGCGACCCGGTCCGGCAGGTTGGCAAGCTCGAAGGGGAAATGCGGCGTTATGACGAATCGCTGCTCAAAAAGCCGCGCTGGCTGGTGTTTACCAAGATCGACCTGATGGCCGAAGACGAGGCTAAAAATGTGGCGGAGGCGACGGTGTCAGAGCTGGGTTGGAGCGGCCCGTGGTATCGGGTGTCTTCGGTGAGCGGCAAGGGCTTGCGCAGACTGATGGCCGACGCGATGAATTGCATCGAAGCCCTCGGCGAGAGCGACGCAAAAACGGAGTTGGAAGCATGAAAACCCCGCCGGCGGCGGGGGTTGAAGGAAGTGTTATGACGCTTCGTTCAAAGTGCCTTGATGTGCGCGTTGAGGCGTGATTTATGCCGGGCGGCCTTGTTCTTGTGCATGATGCCCTTGGCCACGGACTTGTCGATGGCCGGCACGGCCTCCTTGAAGGCCGTCTCGGCCGCGCTCTTGTCCTTCGCTTTGATGGCCTTCAGCACGTTCCTGATGGCAGTGCGAACGTAGGAACGCTGGCTGGCGTTCTGCTTGCGGTGGCGCTCCGCCTGCCGGGCTCTCTTGCGAGCTGATAAAGTGTTTGCCAAGGTGTTACTCCAATAGAATCGAAAAAAATAAAGCCGGTAATTCTCTTACTTTTCGTCGATGCGGTCAACAAGGCGTACGTCGATCGGTAGTGACCATTGAAGCTGCTTAGGTCCACATTGACGGTCGGCATGGCGACCATCGCATCGCGAATCCTAGGGTTCGTGCGCGACATCGTCTTCGCGCGCCTTTTCGGCGCCAGCGGCGAGACCGACGCCTTCTTCCTCGCCTTCAAGATCCCCAATTTCATGCGCAGGCTGTTCGCCGAGGGATCGTTCTCGCTCGCCTTCGTCCCGGTGTTCGCCGAGGTGCGGGCCGGCGGCGACAAGCGCGCCATGCGCGATCTGGTCGACCACGTCACCGGCACCCTCGCCGGTATACTTCTGGCTCTGACCGCACTTGGCGTGATCGCGGCGCCGGCCTTCCTGGCGATCTTCGCCCCCGGCTGGCTGATCGAGGGCCGGCCGGAGTTCGAACTGTCGGCCGGCATGTTGCGGATCACGTTTCCGTACATCCTGTTCATATCGCTGACGGCCCTGGCGGGCGGCATCCTGAATTCCTTCGACCGTTTCCTGTTGCCCGCGTTGACACCGGTGCTGCTCAACCTCTCGCTGATCTTCGCCGCG
>Ga0268386_10001674_pt1 | contig 15306 bp, 10 predicted proteins | sample RVTome_15_FD_200260 | JGI IMG/M metagenome (GOLD analysis project Ga0268386, IMG submission 200260) | Soil microbial communities from uranium-contaminated site in the Upper Colorado River Basin, Wyoming, United States - RVT150D86... ...
GTCTCAGCCAGCGGTCGATTTGCTCCAAATCCTGTACTTGCAATGTGCCGGCGGCCCGTTTCAGCCGCAGCACGTTGCCGATGTAGACATAACGGGCCTGGTAATAGTTGGTGATCGCCTGATACAGCGCGCGCTGCGAGGTCAGCACGTCGACGATCGTTCGTGTTCCCACGTCAAACCCGGCTTGTGTCGCTTCGAGCGCCGTGCGGCTGGATGCCACAGCCTGTTCCAGTGCCTTCACGCGGCTGATTTCGGAATTTACTCCGAGATAGGCGTCCCGCGTGGCGCGCTCTGTCTCCCTGGCCACCCGCTGCAAATTTTCCCGCGATGCCCGGTGCAGATAAACCGCTTCACGAACCGATGATGAAGTGCGACCGCCGGAAAACAGCGGCACCGTTACCTCGATGCCGATCGAGTCGCCATCCGTCTTGCTGTCGGCCGGCTCGAAGGGCCCATTACCAAGGCTCCGATCAGCATCCGAGTCACGGCTGCTGCGCGAGGCGACGACGTCTACCGTCGGGTAGTGTCCGGTTCTGCGGAAGGAAATTTCGTCCCGCGCAATCTGCTCGTCGAGCCGGCTCGCGAGGAGTTCCAGGTTCTGCTCCATCGCCAGATCGATCCAGGTCCTCTCATCCGCTGGCGTCGGCGCCGGCAATGGGAATTCTGCAGCAGGCGCAGACAGTTCCGGCACGTACTCTCCCGTGACTTCCCGCAGCAGCTCCCGCGCCGTGGCCAGTTCCCGCTCCGCGCCGATTTCGGCGGCGACCGATTGATCGTAAGCCGCCTGCGATTCCTGCACGTCGGTAATGGCAATGAGTCCGACCTCAAAACGCTGCTTCGCCTGCTCCAGCTGCCGCGCAATGGCCTGGCGGTCGGCGTGGATCGACGTCAGCCGGTCTTCAGCAGCCAGGACTTCGAAATATCGCTCGACGACCCGCAACATCAGGTCCTGCTGCGCGGCCTCGTAGACGACGTCGGCGCGGGCCACGATCTTGCTGGCCTGCTTCAGGTTGACCACCTGGTCCCAGCGGAAGAGGGTCTGCCGCAGGGAAATGTTCCAGTCCTTGTCCTCAGCATCCAATTCGAAAGGAACTGGGTCAAACTGGCCGGTCGCGTCCGATCCCGAGAACTCGTTGCGGTACCACGACCCGCTTGCCGCAACTTGCGGCAACAGCAAGCCCCGCGCCTGCGGCGAGGCTTCCTGGGCTGCCAGGCGCCGCGATTCCGCTTCGTGGATCAATGGGTCGCTCTGCAATGCCTGCTGGTAGACCTCGAGCAGCGAGGCGGCGCTCGCCGCGGCTGCTGCGGAGAGCCCTGCCACGGTCACGAGCAGGGAGGCGCATAATCTGACGTTTCTCATATTTTAGGTATCCACCAGGTTTAGCGGGAAGGTGTTATAGTTATATATATCACTATATCAGTCAAGCCGTGAAGCATCGCCCCCGAGGATCAAGTGCTTGTTCAGTAACGTGGAATTGCCGGATCAACGTCGTTGGACCAGGCGTCGATGCCGCCCGTCACGTTCGAGACGCGAGGAAAGCCGTGCTGGGCCAGGAACGCTGCCGCACGCGCACTTCGACCCCCGGAGTGACACAGCACGGCTACCGGAAGGGAGGGCTCCAGTTCGGTGTAACGCCCCGGGATCTGCGCAAGCGGAATGTTGATTATCGGCATTTGCGTCGTTTGTTCCACGCGCGCGACGTCGAGTTCCCAGGGTTCCCGGACGTCGAGAAGCTGCCAACGTTCGCCGGAACGACAGCGCGCCACCAGGTCCGCAGGAGTTACGTCTTCAAACATGCTGGAGGTCGGGCATCGCACGTACAGTCCGCTGAGAATTCATGGCGTAATACAACATTAGATGCCGCAATCGCAACAGTGGTTTCAGTCAGAAGCTAAACGCCGGGGGCGCTTTTGCATTAATCAGGGGTTTTACATCCGTCTCGAACACGCTCGTCACCTGCTGTTCGCCTGAGGAGCCTTTGACGACAATTCGTGCATCCATAACCGGCGCGCTGCCTGTGATAATGAACAGCCGCCCGCCTGGATTCAGCGCGTCGAAAAACCTGTTGTCGAAGATCGGGCATGATCCCGTCACGGCAATCGCGTCGAACTTCCCGTCGGGCAGTTCCCGGGTGGCGTCGAATGTCTTCAGGATCACGTTCTCGATACCTAGATTCCTGAGGATCACGCCCGCGCCTTCGGTGAAATCCGGAAACAGGTCGACACTGATAACCGACCGTGCGAGTCGGGCAAGACAGGCACACAAAAAACCCGAACCGGTTCCGATCTCGAGCACGTGGTCGTCGGGTTTGAGGGTGAGCATCTGCAGCAGACGTCCCTCCACGGTTGGCGTCATCATGGACTGGCCGTGCTTTAATGGAATCGGTGTATCCGCAAACGCCAGATCCCGGAAACCGAGCGGCACGAAATCCTCACGGGGCAGCTCGCTCAGCACTTCGAGCACATTGGCGTCGGATACCTCGAAAGTACGAATCTGTTGCTCCACCATCTGGCGGCGGGCGAATTCAGCATTCATTCAGTGTTATACCGTTAAATTCCTTGAGGCAAATGGTGTTGTTTTGCGCCACGACAAGGCGTGGCCGGTCTGATCAGCTCCGCGTTGTGAATTATGGTGAATCGCTGCAGTGTGCTGATGCCGCTGCGATATGCTTGGCAGTGAACATTGTCAACGCTCTGTTTCAGATCGTGTCTCCGGCGCCGGAGATACACCCGGAGCGGCCAATAATAACAAATGATCGTTTCACGGCATCATTGGCGCGATAGCCGGAAAGGGACAAACGGGACTTGCGCTGTAATTATCCACAAGCCAGGGAGCCTCTGCACAGGCCTGGACGTCGTCCACGACTGATGCAAAGACTCGCCGGGCGCGCACGCAGATTTTCTGCGGCAGGGGGAGCAGAGGCCAGCAGATGACCGACCTGGTGCTACCGGTTCTGGCAGGGTTGCTGGCGCTTGCCGTGCTCGGCGTCGCGTACTTCTGGCTCGATAAAAGGCGACTGGCGCGCCGCCTGGCCAGGCTGAATATGGAGCTGGTGGCCGCGGCCGGCGACGCATCCGTGGGCCGCCGCCTGACTATTGCCGACAACGGAGACGTTGGCGGGCTGGCCAAGACGATCAATCGTCTGTTTGACGCGCTTGGTGAGCGTGATGAGGAAATACAGGACCGGGATCGGCTTTTCACGGATTTCGCACGCACACTGCCGGAAATCGTGCTGCTGCACGACGAGCGTATCCTCATGGCGAACGAGAGTGCCGCGGGCCTGATAGGACTGACGCCGGACCAGCTAGAAGGACGGGAAGTCGCCGATCTCGTAAAACCCGCTTACCGCGCACTTTTCCGCAAGACCATGGCGAAGCGTCTCGTGGGAGAAAGCGTGCCGGAGCGCATAGAAATTCAGTTGATCAACGGCGACGAGCAGGGCCTGTGGGTCGAAGCGCAGAGTTCGTCAGTCGAATACCGCGGCACGAACGCAATCCTGACGATTGCGCGTGATGTCAGTTATAGGAAAAGCCTGGAAGTCTCCTTAAGCCGCAGCAAGCGACAGGCGCAATACACGCTGGAATCGATCTCCGAAGGCGTTATTACGACCGATAACGAAGGCCGGATCGACTACCTGAACCGCGCCGCCGAGACGATGACGGGGGCGAACCGTGAGGAAGCGACCGGCCACAAGATCGGCGAGCTTTTCTCTCTGATTGACGAAGCAGACCGGCGCCCGCTGGGAGACCCTGTCGAGCGCTGCCTGTCGATGCGCCGAAGGGTCAACATGGGCCGACGCGCGCTTCTCATCAGCCGCGATGGGGAGCAGGAGCACTCCGTCGAAATTACGGCGTCCCCCATCCGCGGCCCGGGCAACAGCATTTCCGGAACTGTCGTCGTCTTTCACGACGTCAGCGAAATCCGGGGACTTACCCAGCAGATGAGCTACCACGCCACGCATGACGCCCTGACCGGCCTGGTGAACCGGCGTGAGTTCGAACGACGGCTGCAGGACGCGATGGACTCGGCGCATACCGAGGAAGGCGTCCACATGCTCTTTTATATGGATCTCGACCGGTTCAAGGCCGTCAACGACAGTTGCGGCCATCAGGCCGGCGACAACATGCTGCGGGAAGTCGCCAACCTCATCAAAGACCAGGTACGCGATTCAGATTACGTGGGCCGCCTCGGTGGCGACGAGTTCGGGACTCTGCTGATCGGCTGCCCGATCGAAAAAGCGAGACAGATCGCCGCCGACATCTGCAGTGCCGTTGCGGATTACCGGTTCGTCTGGCAGGACAAGATTTTCAACATCGGCATTTCAATCGGCCTGGTCGAGATCAACCACGCCAGCGGCACGCTACAGGACCTCATGAGCGCAGCCGATTCCGCCTGTTACGTCGCGAAGCAACGCGGTCGCGGCCAGGTGCACGTTTATTCCGCCCGCGACGAGGCGATCGCACGTGAGCGCGGTGATATCCAGTGGCTGCGCCAGATGCAGACGGCGCTGCATGAAAACCGGTTCGAGCTGGCAATCCAGCCGATCATCGCCACCGGAAGCGGCGACGACACAGGACCGGCCGTTGAAGTGCTGATTCGCATGCCCGGCGAACACGGACGTCCCGCGAATTCCGCCGAGTTTCTGCGCCCGGCCGAGCGCTACCAGCTGATGCCACAGATCGATCGCTGGGTGGTCAATGCCGCCCTCTCCGCGATCGCTGGCGGGGAAATCAAGCTGCCCGGCCGCCGCAACTGCTCGATCAACATCTCCGGGCAGACCCTTGCGGACGAAGGCTTTCTCGGATTCGTCGTCGAAGCACTGGACCACAGCGGCGTGGCTCCCGCCTCGATCTGTTTCGAAGTGACGGAAAGCGCGATCTCGACCAATGTGCAGCACGCCCAGCGGTTTATCGAGGTGCTGCACGGCATCGGCTGTGAGTTCGCCCTCGACGATTTCGGCAACGGCCTTGGGGCATTTTCCAGCCTGAAACATCTGCCGGTGGATTACCTGAAAATCGACGGCGCTTATACGCGTAACGTCACTTCGGACCAGGTCAACCAGGAAATGGTGGCGGCAATGATCAAACTGGCACGCACGATGGACTTTCGGGTCATCGCCGAGCAAGTCGAACGTCAGGAGGATTTCGACTGGCTGCGGGAGGTGGGGGTCGATTTCGTGCAGGGCAATTTCGTGGAGGCGCCCTCGATGCTCGGGTCGGGGCAGACGGGGACATTCCGCATGCTGATGCCCGGTATGGGCGGAAACTGACGGCGTTTCCTGCGCTCGGGGTGCTCCGAGGGTAGGAGGCAACGCCGCCGGCGATGCCGAAGCGCTTACGTCACGCCCGTTCGTTCCTGAACCACACCGGCAGGCTACGTTGCTGCCGACGGTTGGTTCTTCGTTACTGCTGCGGTCAGGCGCTCAGCAGCGGCACCATCAGCAGCGCGACGATGTTGATGATCTTGATCAGCGGGTTGATCGCCGGGCCGGCCGTATCCTTATAAGGGTCGCCGACCGTGTCGCCGGTGACGGCGGCTTTGTGCGCGTCAGAGCCTTTGCCACCGAAGTTGCCGTCTTCGATGTACTTCTTGGCGTTGTCCCAGGCTCCGCCGCCGGCTGTCATCGAGATGGCGACGAACAAGCCCGTAACGATGGTGCCGAGCAGTACACCGCCCAGTGCCTTCGGTCCCAGCAGAAGGCCGACCGCGAGGGGCACGAGGATCGGTAGCATGGACGGGACGATCATTTCCTTGATCGCAGCTTTGGTGAGCAGGTCAACGGCGCGGCCATAGTCCGGTTTGCCGGTTCCTTCCATGATGCCGGGGATTTCGCGGAACTGCCGACGCACTTCGTTCACGACCGAGCCTGCCGCGCGTCCGACCGCTTCCATCGCCATCGAGCCGAACAGGTACGGGACCAGGCCGCCGATGAACAGGCCGATGATCACCAGGTGGTCCGACAGGTCGAAGTCGACGATGATGTTTGCCGATTCGAGCGCGTTCGTATAGTCGGCGAAAAGAACCAGTGCGGCAAGGCCGGCGGAACCGATCGCATAGCCCTTCGTGACCGCTTTCGTCGTATTTCCGACGGCATCGAGCTGATCGGTGATGTTGCGCACTTCGGAAGGCAGGTCGGACATTTCCGCAATGCCGCCCGCGTTATCAGTGATGGGCCCGAATGCGTCGAGCGCCACCACCACACCGGTCATCGACAACATGGCTGTCGCGGCAATCGCAATGTTATAGAGGCCAGCCAGCGAGTCTCCGTCGGGGGCCAGTTCGAAGGCGCCCCAGATGCTCAAACAAACGGCGAGCACGGGCAGGGCGGTGGCCTTCATCGAGATACCGAGCCCGGCGATGATGTTGGTTGCATCGCCGGTCAACGAAGCGCTGGCTATGGTCTTTACAGGCTTGTATTCGGTTCCGGTGTAGTACTCCGTTATCACGACCAGCGCGGCGGTCAATGCAAGTCCGATAAGGGCCGAGCCGAAGATACCGGCCGCGTTGCCGCTTTCGGACATCATCGCCATGGTGATGGGATAGAAAGCGATCGCCGCGAGGCCGCCGGAGACGATGAGGCCTTTGTACAGTGCGCCCATGATCTTGCCGCCGTCCGACGTACGGACGAAGAACGTGCCGATGATGGAGGCGACGATCGATACGGCGCCCAGCACCAGTGGATAGGTAGTCGCCGCGGTGCCGAAGCTGTCGGCAATGAGACTGCCGAGGAGCATCGTCGCAATAATCGTGACGGCATAAGTTTCGAACAGGTCCGCGGCCATTCCAGCGCAGTCACCAACGTTGTCACCGACGTTGTCTGCAATTACGCCGGGGTTGCGCGGATCGTCTTCCGGAATCCCCGCTTCAACCTTGCCGACGAGGTCGGCCCCGACGTCAGCGCCTTTGGTAAAAATGCCGCCGCCAAGCCGGGCAAAAATCGAAATGAGCGAGCCTCCGAATGCCAGGCCGACCAGCGCGTGAATCGCATCTCCAGTGGTAAATCCCATTCCGCCGAGCACCGCGTAATAACCCGCGACTCCAACGATACCCAGGCCGACGACGAGCAATCCCGTGATCGCGCCGCCGCGAAAGGCGATGTTTAGCGCCGGATTGATACCGTGTCTTGCGGCCTCCGCGGTGCGCACGTTTGCGCGAACCGAGACGAACATGCCGATGTATCCCGCCAGTCCCGAAAACGAGGCGCCGATGGCGAAACCGACGGCCGTCTCCCAGTTGAGCGCAAAGCCCAGCACGATGAACAGCGCGATGCCCACCATGCTTATCGTGAAATATTGCCGATTCATGTAAGCACCGGCGCCTTCCTGGATTGCCTGAGCGATCGACTGCATGCGCTCGTTGCCGGCGGGTTGCTTCAGGATCCACTGTGCGGAGAACGCCCCGTACAGAACCGCAAGCACACCCGCACCGATCGCGATCCATAACGCGAACTCATTTATCATCAGATTCTCTCCCGATCGAACCAATCGAACCAGATGGCGCGGCGCGCGCGACACCGGCCATGAAACTTCCAACCATTTTACGAACCGGAAAATCGGCTGCCGGAAACGCCACTGGATGCCACCGACGCCTTCCCGGCGGGGGTTCCATCACAGTCTGGCGAATGATCAACAGCGGATTGGGACTTTCTCGCTACGGAATTTCTACCGCACAGACTCCTGGCGAAGATTCTCTTCTACACCGTCAATGTCGTTTATCTTTTGCAGTGTAACGTTGCAAGCAGAAGGCGGCGCATCATATCACAAAATCGCTGTTCAGCCGCCTTGGCACGGGCACGTTTCGCAGTGTGACATAGCGCGGTAAACCGTTGTTATACGGAGGATAATCCTCGCCGCGGATGAGGGGTGACAGGTACCGCCGGGCCGCTGCGGTGATAGCGAATCCATCGGCGCTGATGAATTTCCGTGGCAGCTTTTTCTCCTTGTTTGCGACCCTGGACAGCGGTGCTTCGTCGATCCGCCAGCGATAAGGCTGGTCGGAAACTCTCTTGATCACGGGCATCACCGCCGTCTTTCCTGCGAGCGCCATGCGGACAGCGGCACTGCCGACCGCATACGCCTGCTCGACGTCGACTGCCGACGCAATATGGCGTGCGGACCGCTGCAAATAATCCGCAACCGCGTAATGAAACTTGTAACCGAGATTCTCCCTCACCATGTTGGCGACCACGGGGGCTACGCCGCCAAGCTGCGCGTGACCGAACGCGTCGGTCGTGCCGGCTTCGGCCAGAAAGCGGCCATCGGCGTAACGCGCTCCTTCACTGACGACGATGACGCAGTAGCCGAAATTCTCGACGCACTCCTTTACTCGTTGCAGGAAGACGGCCTGTTCGAATGGAATCTCGGGGAACAGAATGAGGTGCGGCGCATCCTCCGGTTTTTCGCCGGCCAGTCCCCCGGCCGCGGCGATCCAGCCGGCGTGGCGTCCCATGACCTCGAGTATGAAGACCTTGGTGGACGTCTCGGCCATCGACAGTACGTCGAGCGCCGCTTCCCGCGTTGAGACGGCTACGTATTTGGCGACGGAGCCGAAGCCCGGACAGGTGTCGGTCACCGGCAGGTCGTTGTCCACCGTTTTCGGAATGCCGAGGCAGGTAACCGGGAACCCGAGGCGCTTGGCCACGAGCGAGACCTTTTGCGCCGTGTCCATGGAGTCGTTACCGCCGTTGTAGAAAAAATAGCCAATATCGTGGGCCTTGAATACCTCGATGAGGCGCTCGTATTGCGCACGATTTTCCTCGATGCCCTTCAGCTTGTAACGGGCGGAGCCGAACGCGCCGCCGGGGGTATGACGCAATGCGGCGATGGCTCGAGAGGTTTCCTTTGCGGTGTCGATCATGTCTTCTTTCAACGCGCCGATGATGCCGTTCCGGCCGGCGAATACGTTTCCGATCCGGCTCTTGTTCTTGCGGGCTGTCTCTATCACGCCGCAGGCCGTGGCGTTGATGACCGCGGTGACACCGCCGGATTGTGCGTAGAAAGCGTTCAACCTCGCCATGGACATAAGGTTCCTCATTCTGGTGATCAAGGTGTGGAATTGCACTTTGCAATGTCCCCAGGCCGCAAAGCATAGCGGAATCCTGATTCGCCTTCATTGGCGCAATCCCCAGGCCGAATGAAGGTACCGTCAGTTTGACCCGACCCGGCTTTGTCGGTAGCGTATGTCGCCCTGCACCGTATACCGATGCCGCCTCAGCGCCAGCCGGCAATCGAATTCATCGAAGGAACGAGATACATGCGCATCATCCTGTTTGGGGCACCCGGATCCGGGAAAGGCACCCAGGCCAAGAAACTGATGAAGGACAGAAACATTCCCCAGATCTCGACCGGGGACATGTTGCGCGCCGCGGCTGCTTCAGGAACCGACCTCGGCGAAAAGACCCGGGCAATCATGGAATCCGGCCAGCTCGTCTCGGACGACATCATGCTCGGCATCATAAACGAGCGTCTGAACGAGCCCGATGCGGCCGGCGGATTCGTGCTGGACGGCTTCCCTCGCACTCTCAAACAGGCGCAGGGTCTCGAGGACCTGCTCGACGAAATCGGCCAGCCACTCGATGCAGCTGTGCTGATGGACATCGACTTCGACATCCTGATGAAGCGACTCACCGGACGGCGCACCTGCTCGACCACGGGAAAGCTTCTGAACATCTACTTTTCGTCCAAGGAAGAAATCGACGAATGCCGCAACTCCGGGGGCGAACTTATCCAGCGCGAGGACGACAACGAGGCGACGATCGCCGACCGACTCGACGTGTACCGGCGGCACACGGAGCCGGTCGTTGAATATTACTGTTCGCACGGCAAGCTGAAGACGATCGACGCCGACGGTTCGGTGGACGAAGTTTACGAGCGATTGCTGAGTGCCTTGCAAACTCGCAGCAAGGCCGGAAAGGGCGGCTAGGGAGAATGGCACTTACTCAACGCTAACAGCGCGAGCAACCACGACCTTCGGTCTCTGCCTCAGGGTGGGCCTTTGGCGGAAATAAAGCGGACCGCAGGGAGCCATTCCGCCAAAGGCCCACCCTGAGGCAGAGGCCGAAACGCTTAACTAAGTGCCATTCCGGCTAGAGGCTCCGCTAGCCACCGCTCCGGAACGTTCATGGATAATGCGGACTAGCCTCCCAGCACCTCCAGCAATTTGTTTCCGACAAGCTCGCGTCGCCAGCCTCTGAAGACGCGCGATTTGCGTTCGCCGTGCAAAGCGGCGGTGAGTTCCTTTCGCGAGGCGATCACTTCCGGCTGGATGCCGAGATCTCGGGCGGTGGCAGCGACCAGGGCAAGCATCGGTTTGAGTTGTCTTCGCTCCGTTTCGTCCGGGCGCGGTGGAGGCTCGTAGTCGTCCGGAGAATTCTCGTCGCTTCGAGCTTCTGCGAGAATTGCCAGGAGGTCCCCGCCGGCGCGGCGGATCATCTTCGACGGCAGATCGGTTGTTCGGGCGAGGCCAGCTTCTTCTTCCGGACTGGTGAGGGCAAGTTCGACCAGAGCGGTATCCTTGAGTATCCACTGCCGCGGCCGGTCGAGTCGCAATGCTTCCTGTTCGCGCCACGCAGCCAGCTTCTGGGCGGCTTTGCGCGCTCGGCCGCGCAGGTAGCGGGCGGCTTTCAGGCGTTGTACTGCTGCCTCCGGATCGGGCGCATAGAGCGTCCTGTCGAGCAGGTCCATGGAATCCTCTTCCGCCCACTGGAGCCGGCCTTCACTCGACAACCGCACGGCCAGAAGGTCCTGCGCGGGCAGGAGGTACTGGACGTCTTCCGCGGCGTACTGCAGGAATTCTTCCGGCAGCGGTCGTCGCGACCAGTCCGCCCGGGTATGAGTTTTTGCAAGTTCGACTCCAAACAGTTCGGACACCAGGGCCCCATAGCCGAGCTGGGGCGCATGACCCAGGAGCGCAGCCGCGATCTGGGTATCGAAGATCCGGTCGGGCATGACGCCCGACGCCAGAAACAGAACCTCGACGTCCTGCCGGCCGGAATGCACGATCCAGGACGGTTGTATCAACGCCTTCCAGAAATCGGCAGGGTCAAAGTTTCCCTCAAAGTTTCCCTCAAAGTTTCCCTCAAAGTTTCCCTCAAAGTTTCCCAAGGGATCGACGCAGAAGATCTCGCGCGCAGTGGCAATCTGCACAAGGCAAAGCTGGGGGAAATAGGTCGACTCCCGCATGAACTCGGTATCGAGGCCAACGCGGTCCTCGGCGGACAAAGCTGCACAAAGCGACGCGAGTCCGCGAGCTTCGACCAGCTGAAAAGCATCCATTGCCATGTGTTTCTGTTGAGTGACGATCATGCGATCATTGCGCCTTGAAGATCGCTATTGTGACAGAACCCTGCTGCTACTTCTCCGGACATTTTTCGACATCATCGCGCTGCGTAAAGGCCCGGAGCATGTTCCGGACTCGTGGCTGCTGCTGATTCTGTCCACAGCGATGATGATAGCCGCAACCTTCGCCGCGACCGTGTTGATCGAAGAGCTTGCGCAGCAGGACCTCCGGCTGACCATTGCCACCGCCACCCTCGGGCTGATGTTCTACGGAACGGTGCTTTCCGTGTTCGGACATTCGCGGCGTATAGTCCGCGCACTAACCTGCGTGCTCGGGTGCGGTGCCGTCCTGACCGTTCTTTATGTCGCCGAATTCGTTCTTTTTCGGCCGATCGTAGGTCCCGCCGCCGCTGGTACCGTTGCCGCCCTCATTGCCCTGTGGTCAATACCGGTCGAAGGTCATATCATTTCGCGCGCAATCCAGCAGCACTGGTTTATAGGCGTAGCGATCGCTGTTGCCGCCTTCATCCTGCAGCTCGGGTTTCAATCCGCTTTTTCCGCACGATCCTGATACGGTTGGCGCGAATGCACATTCACATCCTCGGTATCTGTGGCACGTTCATGGGCGGTGTCGCCGCGCTTGCCAAAGCCGCAGGTCACCGCGTGAGCGGCAGCGACAGCAACGTCTATCCCCCGATGAGCACTCAACTGAGGCGTCTGGGGGTGCATATCTTCGAAGGATACGATCCGGCCCAGCTGGATCCGGCCCCGGATTGCGTAGTCATCGGCAATGCCATGAGCCGAGGCAATCCGGCTGTCGAAGCTGTCCTGGGGCGCGGGCTTCCCTACAGTTCCGGTCCGCAATGGCTTGCCGAAAACGTGCTTCGATCACGCCACGTGCTGGCCGTTGCGGGAACGCACGGCAAGACGACCACGGCGAGCATGCTTGCCTGGATCCTCGAAATTGCCGGATTGAAGCCCGGTTTCCTGATCGGCGGCGTGCCGTCGAATTTCGAGGAATCGGCGCGCTTCGGCGAAACAGAATTTTTCGTCGTCGAGGCCGATGAGTACGACACGGCGTTCTTCGACAAGCGGGCCAAGTTCGTCCACTACCGGCCGAGGACCGCGGTGCTGAACAACCTGGAGTTCGACCATGCGGACATCTACGCGGATGTCGAAGCCATCATTTGGCAGTTTCATCAGCTGCTTCGTACTGTGCCAGGCAATGGCACGCTGATCGTCAATGCGACAGATCGCAACCTGCGGACAGTGCTCGAAAGAGGTTGCTGGACGCCCGTTGAGACATTCGGGCTCGACGACGGAGACTGGCGCGCAGAGTTCATTGATTCGGGTGAACACCGGCTGGCGATCATTTCGCCGGACGGTGCGCGCGCAGAGACCACCTGGCGACTGGGAGGGCAGCACAATCTCGAGAATGCGTTGGCCGCTGTTGCGGCGTCCGTTTCCGTGGGAATACCGCTTGCGGATGCGACCGAGGCGCTGGAGCGCTTCGAGGGCGTGAAGCGGCGCATGGAGCGAACCGCGACAGTTGGGGATATCGCGATCTATGACGATTTTGCGCACCATCCCACCGCGATCCGGCGTTCGCTGGACGGCCTCAGGAAGCGCTATCCGCGCCGGCGAATCGTGGTTGCGCTCGAGCCGCGCTCCAATACCATGAAGCTCGGCGTTCACAACGACACTCTCGCAGGATCTCTTGCCGCAGCCGATCTTGTATACATCTTTCGGCCCGCCGAAGTCGGTCCCGGATTCGAGCAAAGCCTCGAAGATCTCGGCGATCGAGCGCACATCTGCGCCGACTACGACGCCCTTGTCACCGGCTTGAGCGAAAGCACTCAGCCAGGGGATCTGCTGGTATTCATGAGCAACGGAGGATTCGGCGGCGCGCGCCAGAGGGTGACAACGGTGCTGCAGCGTTCCGCGGGGACTGCCGTGCCGGAGCCGGACATTTCACGGCCGTCCCGGCCTATACTTGATCAGGAAAGCTGAGCAGAAAAGCCATGCGCGAGTGCTGATCGAGGTTGCCCGAAGTCGGGGACACGACCGCAACGTCGTTATTGCCCGTCGAGACGAGGAAACGATGCAGGTTCCGCTTTTTCCGTTGCGCACCGTCCTTTATCCGGAAGGTCCGCTGCCGCTCCGGATATTCGAGCCGCGCTACCTCGATATGGTCAGCGAATGCCTGAGGAACGACAGTTGCTTCGGGGTACTCCTGATCCGGCATGGCAGTGAAACCGGGCCGGCGACCACCTGCAACGTAGGGACGCTCGCAAGGATCTCCGACTGGTACCAGGGCAGCGACGGTTTGCTCGGCGTCACCGCCGTCGGCGAGAATCGCTTTCGCCTGCTCGGGGCAGAACGGCGGAAGAACGGGCTGAACGTTGGCGAGGTCGAGATCCTGCCCGAGCAAGCCTCCGTGGCCCTGCCCGAAGAATTCATACCACTGGCCAAGGTTCTGGCAGGCGTGCTCGACGACCTTGGCCGTCTCTATGAAGGGCTCGAACGCCGCTACGACGATGCCGCCTGGGTCGGCTATCGCTTCGCGGAAATCCTGCCGATCACGCCGGAGGAAAAACAGGCGTGCCTCGAAACCGACGACGCGCTGCGGCGCCTGCAGGATGTCCGCAAGATGATCACCGCTGTTGGGGAGATCGAAGGTAGCTAACGGCTTTCTTCAGAACCTCGTCGTACCTTGTGCATGAACGATTGGCGTGCGCAGTTAGCCCTCGACCTCGATTGTTCGTGAACAATGCTTGCATCGCGATGTCCGAGCCTCCCGTTCAGAGTTCGCCGAAGACCTTGCGAGCAGCGTCCAGGGTCCGGGAAATTTCGTCTTCGCCGTGAGCGGCAGAGACGAACCCTGCCTCGAAGGCGGATGGTGCGAGATAGATATTTTCGCGCAGCATGCCGTGAAAGAACTTCCGAAAGAGCGCTATGTCGGCCGCTGCAACCTGCGACAAGCTCCGTACTGGCGCATCGCCGGTAAATACAAAACCGAACATGCCGCCGCAAGCTTCGACGGCGAGGGGAATGCCCGCCTCTCGCGCGAGCGCCAGCAGGCCGTCGGTGAGCATCGCGGTCCTTTGCGCGAGGGCTTCGTAAAAATCCGGTTGCTCGAGTCCCCGCAGGGTCGCGAGTCCGGCGGCCATCGCGAGCGGATTGCCCGACAGCGTGCCCGCCTGGTAGACCGGACCGTCCGGTGCGAGCAGCGCCATCACTTCGGCGCGGCCGCCGAAAGCCGCTGCGGGCAAGCCCCCGCCGACGATCTTGCCGAGAGTTGTCAGGTCCGGCCGAATGCGGTAGAGCTCCTGCGCGCCGCCCTTGGCCACCCTGAAGCCTGTCATGACTTCGTCGAAAATCAGCAATGCGCCGTACCGGTCGCAATGTTCCCTGAGACTTTCGAGAAAGCCGGGTTGCGGCGCCACCATGTTCATGTTGCCTGCGATCGGCTCAACGATCACGGTAGCGATCTGTTCGCCCAGTTTTTCGAATGCCCGTTCGATATCCGGGACTGCATTGTATTCGAGCGTTATCGTGTGCTCTGCCAGCGCCTGCGGAACTCCCGGCGAACTGGGTACGCCAAGGGTCAGCGCTCCGGAGCCGGCCTTGATGAGCAGCGAGTCCGAATGCCCGTGATAACAGCCGTCGAACTTGATGATCTTGTCGCGGCCGGTGAAACCACGTGCCAGCCGGATCGCGCTCATGGTTGCCTCGGTACCGGAGCTCACCATGCGCACCCGCTCGACGGACGGGATGAATTCGCAGATTTTTTTCGCCAGGTCCGTTTCGCGAACCGTCGGCGCGCCGAAGCTCAGGCCATCGGCGGCAGCGCGGCAGACCGCATCCACCACGCCGCCGTGCGCATGACCAAGGATCATCGGTCCCCATGATCCGACGTAATCGATCAGCTGCCGGCCATCTTCCGTTTCGAGCCATGCCCCGTGCGCGCGCCGGATAAAGGGAGGCTCCCCGCCGACCGCTGCAAACGCGCGCACCGGGGAATTGACG
>Ga0268386_10001675_pt1 | contig 15303 bp, 18 predicted proteins | sample RVTome_15_FD_200260 | JGI IMG/M metagenome (GOLD analysis project Ga0268386, IMG submission 200260) | Soil microbial communities from uranium-contaminated site in the Upper Colorado River Basin, Wyoming, United States - RVT150D86... ...
CACCTGGCCCTCCTCGTCCTGGAGGAGCAGCGACTTGGAGCCGTGGACGACGCCGGGCACCCCCCGGCCCACCGCGGCGCCACCGGCCGGCTCGGCGCCCACCAGCTCCACGCCGGGAACGTCCACGAAGGCCGAGAAGATGCCGATGGCGTTGGACCCGCCGCCCACGCAAGCCACCACGACGTCGGGATCCCGCCCCAGGAGAGCCCGCGCCTGGTCCCGGGCCTCGTCGCCGATCACCCGCTGCAGCTCACGGACGAGGAAGGGGTAGGGGTGGGGGCCCATGGCCGAGCCCAGGCAGTAGTGCGTCGACTCGACGGTGGCCACCCAGTCCCGCAGGGCCTCATTGATGGCGTCCTTGAGGGTGCGGCTGCCCGACGACGCCGGCCGCACCTCGGCACCCAGCAGCCGCATGCGGAACACGTTGAGGGCCTGGCGCTCCATGTCGACGTCGCCCATGTAGACCGTGCACTCGAGCCCCAGCAGCGCGGCCGCCGTGGCGGTCGCCACCCCGTGCTGGCCGGCCCCGGTCTCGGCCACCAGCCGGGTCTTGCCCATGCGCCTGGCCAGCAGCGTTTGGCCGAGCACGTTGTTGATCTTGTGGGACCCGGTGTGGTTGAGGTCCTCGCGCTTGAGCAGCACCCGCACGCCCAGTTCGGCCGACAGGTTGGCGCAGTCGGTGAGCAGCGACGGCCGACCGGCGTAGTCGCGCAGCAGGCGATCGAGCTCATATCGGAAGCCCGGGTCGGCCCAGGCCTCGCGGAAGGCCCGCTCCAGGTCCTGACACGCGGGGACCAGCGTTTCGGGGACGAAGAGGCCGCCGAAGTCGCCGAACCGCCCCCGGGTTCCGGGGTCGCCCATCAATGTCGCGCTCGCCGGGCTCATGGGCGCTCGTCGAACATCCAGTCGAAGGGCCGATCGAGGCGGTCGCCCTGAGGCAGCGCCTCCGGCGGTTCGGCGGCCTTGGCGGCGGCGACGAACGCCCGCATCTTCCTGGCGTCCTTGCGGCCGGGGGCCGACTCGACGCCGCTGGCGACGTCCACGCCCCAGGCGCGCGCCGCGCGGACGGCGTCGGCCACGTTGGCCGGGGTGAGCCCGCCGGCAAGTATCACTCGGCGGTTGGACGGTGCCCCCTCGGCCAGCGACCAGTCGAACACGTCGCCGGAGCCGGGGGTGGCGGAGTCGATGAGGATGGCGTCGGCGCCGTAGTCGTCGGCGGACTCGAGCTCGGGATCACCGGCCGCGAACGCCTTGATCACCAGCCGGACGCGCTGGCGGATCCAGTGTGAGTCGCCGGGCGTCTCCCGTCCGTGGAGCTGCGCCGCCCCCAATCTCGCGTGATGGATGGTGTCGACCACCCGCTGACGCGACTCGTCCCGGAACACTCCCACGGTGACGATCTCGGTGGGCAGCCGCTTGGCGATGTCCGCCGCCTTCTGTGGTGCGATCTGGCGCGGCGACGGGGCGAAGATGAAGCCGACGGCATCGGCCCCCATGGCCACGGCCAGGAGCGCGTCCTCCTCACTGGTGACGCCGCAGATCTTGACGAACACGCTGGCAGGCTAGCCAGCCGGCCTGGCGGCACCGAAGTGGTAACGGCTAGCCGGCGCCGGCCATCCGTAGCGCCCGGACGGCGCTGGCAGGGTCGCCGGCGGTCACCAGCGACTCCCCCACCAGGACGGCGTCGTAACCCGCCCTGGCCAGGACGGCGGCATCCTCCGGCGCTCGGATCCCGGACTCGGCCACCCGCACGACGTCGTCGCCGCGCTCGGACAGCACCCGGCCGACCCGCACCGCCCGGGTGGTGTCGACCTCGAAGGTCACCAGGTCACGCTGGTTGACACCCACCAGGCTCGCGCCGGCCGCCAGGGCGCGGTCGAGCTCGGCCTCGTCGTGCACCTCGACCAACGCGTCGAGCCCCAGCTCCCCGGCGAGGGCGTGGAAGTCGCGCAGCTCGGTGTCGTCCAGGGTGGCGACGATGAGGAGCACGGCGTCGGCCCCCATGATCCGCGCGTCGCACACGTCGGCAGCGGCGACCGTGAAGTCTTTGCGCAACACCGGGACGGCGGCGGCCCGGCGGGCATCGCGCAGGTCGGCGGGCGATCCGCCGAAGAACTCCCGGTCGGTCAGCACGGAGAGGCACGCGGCGCCGCCGCGCTCGTAGGCGCGGGCGACCTCGGCGGGGTCGAGGTCGGCGTGGAGGTCACCCCTGGAGGGCGAACGCCGCTTGACCTCGGCGATCACGCCGAGACCGGCGATCGAACGGAGGGCAGCGGCGAAACCCCGGACCGGTGGCTGCGCGGTGGCCTCTTCGATCAGGCGGTCGAGGCGCCGCGTGTCGGCGCGCGCCGTCTCCCGGTGGGCGGCGACAATGCGATCGAGGTAGGTCGCCACCCGCTGGTCACGCATCGCTCACCCTGGTCACCCGCCGACGGCGTCGCCCTTGCGCTTGACGATCTCGACCCTGCGCAGGTCTGCCGGCCCGTCGAGCAAGCCGCCGAGCGAGCCGACCACCTCGGCCATCGCCGGGCTGGACACGTGCGCCTGAAAGGCAGCTTCATCGGCGTAGAGCTCGGTGAGCCAGATGCCGGTCGAGTCGGTCGTGTCGGCGTAGAGGACGTACTGCAGGGTCCCGGGCTCGGATTCAGCGGCGTCTACGAGGCGCCCGAGGGCCCCTATGGCCTCGTCGCGCTTGCCCTCGGCGGCAGTGAGCCTGGCGATGTAAGCGACTTCCGGCATGGGGCGGAACCCTAGTGGGGCGTCGCGGGCCGGATGGGGCGCGGTCCGTCGTCGGGTGGCGGACTCATCGAACATGGGTGAGGTCACCCCGGTCGCGGCACGCAGCGGTTGTCGGGGTGGCGGGGGTCGTCGGGGCGGTACGAAAGGTCAGGGGAAGCTCCCGCCGCGTCGGTCACCGCTTCTCACGACGCGTCATCGCCCGCAAGGGGGCGAGCACGAACAACCCGCATGCCATCACGAAGGCCCCCGAGGCGAACGCGATGAGCGCCGGGGCGGTGAAGAAGATCGCAGCCACGAACAGGCCCACGGCCAAGAGCAACATCGCGGGCGGCAGGATCGCCCACCAACCCTCGAGTGCCTTCGTCGGCGCGATGGGCCGGCCGTCGGCCAGGTCGGCCCACTCCTCCGCCGTGAGCCGCGCGTCCGGGTCGATCGGCCAGTGGTCGCCGTCGGTCGACCACGTGGTGTGCGTCGGCGGCGCCGCGTCCGGCGCCACGAACGGTGCGTCGGGACCACCCCGGGCGAGGGCCCGGTCGTAGGCGGCGCGCCGGACCGGGTCGCCGAGCACGGCCCAGGCGACGTTGAGCGCCCGCATCCGACCGGCGTCGCCACCGGCGTCGGGATGATGGTTGCGGGCAGCCGCCCGGTACGCGGCTCGAACCTCGGCCTGCGTTGCACTGGCCGACACGCCGAGCACCTCGTAGTGGCTGGGCGGCGCCACCGTCACGCCATCGGCAGATCGACGACGGTAACGGGCAACCCTCCCCCGCCGTGCCGCACCTCGGCGGCGGCCGGCGGGGTCACGCCCCGGCCGATGTACGCGAGCGCCACGCCCTGATCGGTGTCTGGGCCGCCGGCAACCGAGGTGATCTTGCCGACCTCGGCGCCGTCGACCACCACGGGCGCGCCGACCGGCGGCCGCTCCCCGACTCCGATGACCAGCCCGAGGAGCCGGCGCGGGACGTGGCCGCCGCGACTGTCGATCCGGGCGACCAGCTCCTGGCCGGTGAAGCAGCCCTTGGTGAAGCTGACCGAGGCGTCGATGACCCATTGGCCGGCTTCGGCCGGGATGGTGCGATCGGTCAGCTCCGCGCCCGTGCTCGGTACGCCCGACCGGATCCGCAGGCTTTCGTACGCCGACCGGTCGGCCTCGGGTATGCCGGGGGGCGGCTCGACGGCCCGGCCCAACAGGTCCACACCGTCGACGCCCGGCCATCCGGCCGGCACCACCAGCGTGCTCTCCCCGGTGACCTCGGGAACCACCGCGGCGGCACCCGGACCCCGGAGCGCGACGGGGTGCCAGTCGAGCGGGTCGACGTCGGCTTTGGTGCGCAGCAGGAACCGCCGGAGCCGTGCCACCAGGGCGTCGCCGTGGCCCCCGTCCACGTCGAGCACCACCTCGTCCGCGGCGGTGCGCGTGACCCGGACCCAGGCGTCCACCTTGCCTGTGGGCTGCAACACGAACGACCGGGCGCTGGATCCGACGGCAAGCCCTTCGACGTCCTGGCTGAGCTGACCCTGGAGGTAGGCCACCGCCTCCGGCCCCTCCACCCTGACCACGTCCCGGCCCTCGGGAAACCACCCCAGGGTGGTGCGGAGGTCGATCGGCGCATCACCGGTCATGCCGTCAGTTTGGCACCGCCGGGCGGAACCCGGTTCCGTCCGCGCCAGGGCCCGCGACGCATCCGGTACCCGGCGCCCGGCAGAGCCCTGGGGCTCAGTCGCTGGTCGGCACCGTCGTCGTCGAGGCCGAGCGGCCACGACGGGCGGCGGTCATGCGGCGCGCTGCGGGCACGGCCGCGAGCAGGGCCCGGGCCTTGTTGCGGCACTCGAGGTCCTCGTGCTCGGGCACCGAGTCGGCGACGATCCCGGCGCCGGCCTGGACCGACGCCCGGCCGTCGTCGTCGATCACCATGGTGCGGATGGCGATGGCGGTGTCGATGTTGCCCGAAAAATCGAGGTAGCCGACGACACCGGCGTACGGGCCCCGCTTGGTGGGCTCGAGCGCATCGATGATCTCCATCGCCCGCACCTTGGGGGCGCCGGAAACGGTCCCGGCCGGCAGCGTGGCGCGGAGCACGTCGATGGCGCTGCGGCCCTCGGCCAGCTCGCCGGACACCTGCGACGTGAGGTGCATGACGTGGCTGTAGCGCTCGAGGGTCAGGTACTCGTCGACCCGCTCGCTGCCGAAGCGCACCACCCGCCCCACGTCGTTGCGGGCCAGGTCGACGAGCATGACGTGCTCGGCGATCTCCTTGGGATGCTCACGGAGCTCGGCGGCCAGCCGGGCATCGTCCTCGTCGGTTGTGCCTCGACGCCGGGTGCCGGCGATCGGCCTCGAGATGACCCGTCCGTCAGTCAACCGCACCATGGGCTCGGGCGACGCGCCCACCAGGGTGAGGCCGCGGGCCCCGGCCCCATCGCCGCCGGTGGCAGGCTGGCGGACGAAGTACATGTAGGGGCTGGGGTTGACCTGGCGCAGGACCCGGTAGACGTCGAAAGGCTCGGCGTCGAGATCGAAGTCGTAGCGCTGCGAGAGCACCACCTGGAATATGTCGCCGGCCAGGATGTGCTCGCGGGCGACCTCCACCGCGCGGGCGAACAGGTCGGTTCCCATCGTGGACCGCACGTCGGGCGGCGGCTCGTCGGGTGCGGGCGGCTCGACGAGCGGCTCGTCGATCGGGCGCGCACCGTCGGCGGCCAACTCGTCGAGCCGGACGACGGCGCCGTCGTAGAGTGCGTCGAGCTGCCCCTCGGTCGCGTCGTCGGGCACCACGACGTTGTCGATCAGGACCACGCGCTGACGCCAGTGGTCGTAGGCGGCGAGCTGGCCGATGACCGACACGACGGCATCGGCGTGGCCCAGGTCGTCGGGGGGGACCTCGGGCAGGCGCTCGACCTCGCGCACGACGTCGTAGCCCAGGTAGCCGAGGACGCCGCCGTGGAGGGGTGGCAGGTCGGGAAGCGCAGGCGCCCGCCACACTCGGAGCAACGCCTCGAGTGCGGCCAGTATCCCCTGGTCCCGAGCTACCGTCGGCGGCACCCAACCGGCAACGTCCACCCTGCGGTCCCGAGCCGTGAGTGTCGCGAGCGGGTTGCGGCCGATGAACGACCAACGGCTCCAGCGGGCCTCGCCGTGCTCGACCGATTCGAGCAGGAACCCCGTCCCCTGACCCACGAGGCGGGCGTACGCGGCCACGGGAGTGGTGAGATCGGCCAGCAGCTCGCGCCACACGGGAATGACGGTGTGGGTACGTGCCAGTGACCGGAACTGGTCGCGGGACGGTTTGATCATGGCGCTCGGCCGGTCCCGGCGACGGCATCGGTCGCCTGCCGACCGGTGGTGTCACCAGAACCGGGCCCGAACGCCCGGAAGAAGCACGAGTGCTCGCCCGTGTGGCAGGCGCCGGCGCCCTGCTGGTCAACCACGAACAGCAGCACGTCGCCGTCGCAGTCGTAGTGCGCCGACCGCACGTACTGGACGTCGCCCGACGTCTCGCCCTTGCGCCACACCTGCTGGCGGCTGCGGCTCCAGAACACGGTGCGGCCCTCGGCCAACGTGAGCCGGAGCGTCTCGGCGGTCATCCACGCCATCATCAGCACCTGGCCGGATGCGTGGTCCTGCACGATGGCGGGCACGAGCCCCTCGGCGTTGTACCTGACCTGCGCCATCTGCTCGTCGGTGGCCTCGATCGACGTCGCAGGGGGCGTGGCGGGCACCCCGCCATCGTACGGCCCGGCCTACGGCCCGCAGAACCCGAGTCGGGTCAGGGGCCGACCGAGGAGATGGAGACCGTGCTGTCGGGCTCGGCGATCGAGTCGGAGTCGCAGTCGGTCGAGAACTGGATCGTCTTCTGGTTGTCCCCGGCCAGCGCCGCCTCGACGTCCCGTCGCAACTCCTCGAACGTTGCGCCGGTCTCGTCGGGGAACTGGTCGTAGGCGGGGAACGTCCCCGTGAACTCGATGCTGATGTCCTGGGCGCTGAACCCCTTGCGCAGCAGATGGTCGCGAACGCCGGCGCCAAGCAGGTTCTCCAGGCCGACCCGCTCGGCGGCCAGCCGGATGCAGGCGGGGTTGAGCGTGGCCAGCTGGCCGATCTTCAGAACGTTCTCGGCCGTCCCGACGTTGATGTTGGTCAGGCCGAGGGTCATGCCGTCGACGGCCTTGGTCAGGATGCTCTCCGACTCCTCGGGATCGAAGACGAACGCCCCTGTCGAGTAGGTGCCATCCTCGAGGAACACGCGTGTCCCCTCCTCGATGGGCAGGCCGCCCGCCTCAGATATCCGCCCGTCCTCGACCGTGAAGGTCACGGGCTCCCGGAGCTGCTCCACCCGTTCCTGCACGAAGACGTTGGCCCTCGGGATCGTCACCTTCACTTCGTTCTCGCCCGACACCTCGACATCGGGCAGATCCTCGACCCTGAACTCCAGCAGGCCCGGCACCTGGGCGGGAAAGACGTCGGTATAGATGTCCTGCGTCCGGCCCAGGATCTCGATGTCGTGCGTGACCCTCAGCTCCACGTTGTTCTGGACGGCCATGAGCCCGAGCGTCGTCTCGAGCTCCGAAGCCGGGAACACCAGCTGACTGCTCACGCCCCGGCCTTCCTCGGACTCGTTGAAGCCGAACTGATCCGAGCAGTAACCGAGGCCCAGCGCGGCGACGCCCACGGCAGCGACTGCGGCGATCGCGGTTCTCGCTCGACCGCCCCGCCTCAGCCGCTTCTCCTCACGTCGCATGTCGCACCATCATGTCGGGTTTGCCTCAATCCGTGGGCGGCAACGACGACGAGTCGTCGTCGGTGGCCGCCGACGACGGCGCGCCAGCGACGCAATCGGTGCCCCCCGACGTCGACATCGTGGGCCAGCGCATCACCTGGAGCGTCGCCGGGCCGTATTCGCCGTCCGCCGTGATCCCGGCCCGTTGCTGCACGTCCATCACGGCTCCCGCGGTTTGCGCGCCGTACTCGCCGTCGACCGACACGCCCTCGCCATTGCACCGCGCCAGCGCGTCCTGCAACACCGCCACCGCGTCCTCGCCGCCCCGCCCCACCGACATTCCACACGTGCTCGAGGCCGACGAGAAGAGGTCGGTGTCCCCGGGCACGCGTACCGGTTCGGAGGCCACGTCGATGACGACCACGCCGTCGCACGTCGGCAGCCCGTCGCTGGCGTAGGTATCGCCGCTGGCATTCGCCTCGTCGCTCACCCCGAAGTCGAAGTCGCCATTGCCATCGAGCGACGACTCACAACCGTTCGCCGACGCGAGGGCCAGAAGTCCGAACAGCACCAGGATGAGGACTCCCATGCTGGCTCCTCCTTCATCGCGCTCCCCGTAGGTGTACCCCTTTAACGGCGAGTCGTGTCAACGGAACGTGCGATGGGTAGCACTCTGACGAACGCATCGGGGATTCTGCCACGTTGTGCGCACAAATGGGCACGACGAGTGGTGAAGCAAAGCGAGGCAGGCAATGTCCGCGCACGATCGAGACGCACGAACCGGCGGGTGGCATCGGTGGTTCGCCCGTGGTGGGCGGATCGTTCCTGCGTTGGCCGTCGTCGGCGCCGGCGCCCTGGTGCTCGCCGTCGTCAACTGGGGGATCATCGATCTGCCGGACTGGTTCGGTGGCGGCCGGAGCGATCCCGCCCCCCGTGGTTCGGTGATCTACGAGGGGCAAGAGGCGAAGACCGCCTCCGAGGATTTCCTCATCGACATCGGTGACGGCGAGGCAGTGGTGGCGGTGCAGGCCAAGCAGAACTGGGACCGATCCGGGTGGATCATCAACGGGGACTTCCAGTCGACCAACGGAACATCGAGCGTGGCCGATCCGCAGGATGGCGACCGGCCCGCCCGCCTGGCGGTCAAGGTGGACTACTGCGCTGACGGCACGATCACGACGACGGAGACGAGCGGCGACGACCCGGTGACCGCGATCACGTTCGCGATGGGCCGGCTCTATGTCTGCGACGCGACCCTGGAGCACACCACCGCCAACGATTCCGCGTTCAAGCAGGACGACACGCCCAAGGACTTCCACGGCTCATTCGTTAGCTTCGTGGCCAGCGCTGCCGAGGCCACGGCGGCCGCCTCGGCGTGCCCGACCGACGAGCTCGCCAGGTACCGGACGGGCGAATACAGGTCGTTCGTGCGCGAACAGCTGGCCGAGCGGTTCCGCCTGCCCGTTGCCAACGTCGATGTCGTGTCCGGGCGCATCGGTGGCTCCGACGAGGCGACCCAGCGGGACCTGCGGGCTGCACTCGAGAGCTTCGCCAACAAACGCGACCCCGACGACCCGTCCAAGACGTACGAGGCGCTGACCATCCAGTACCTCAGCGGCGATGGCGAAGCGGTGATCAACTCCTGCTACCGGGATGCCGGTGGCCGCGACCTCGACGACCTGGGCAGCGTCCGCGTCCCCGATCCCGAGGACGAGTGATCGGTCGTCCTGCCCGCCTACAGGTACAGGCCCGTCGAGGCCTCGCCCAGTCGGGTCGACGCCACGGCGTGGACGTCACGCTCGCGCAGGATCACGTAGTCGTCGCCGCGGACCTCGACCTCGTAGCGGTCCTCGGGCGCGAACAGGACGTGGTCGCCCGCCTGCATGGCCCGCACGTTCGGTCCCACGGCCACCACCTCGGCCCAGGCCAACCGCTTGGATGTCTGGGCGGTGGCCGGGATGAGGATGCCGCCCGACGACCGTCGCTCGCCCTCTGGACCATCAATGCGCACGAGCACCCGGTCATTGAGCATCTTGATGGGCAGCTTCTCGGTTGCGGTGCCGTCGTCGGCGGTCACCGTGGCGGGGTCCGGCACGGGAACGACGCTAGCGGCAGCCGGCAGCGACGACGACTCGGGGCGCGTGCATCGCAGCGGCCTGCGTCGGTCAGGTGCGGACGCTGCCAGCCGCGCGCCTGTCCTCGCCGGCGTCGGCCACACCCCGGAGGCGCTAGACGGGCCGGACGATCAGGCCGGCGCGGGTGAGCTCGTCCTTGGCCTCGGCGATGGTGTGCTCGCCGAAGTGGAAGATCGACGCCGCCAACACCGCGTCGGCGCCGCCCTCGATGACGCCCTCGGCGAGGTGCGCCAGCGTGCCGACGCCACCGCTGGCGATCACCGGCACGCCGACGGCGTCGGACACCGCCCGCGTGAGCTCGAGGTCGAACCCCTCCCTGGTGCCATCGCGGTCCATCGACGTGAGCAGGATCTCGCCGGCGCCGCGCGTGGCGACCTCGTGCGCCCATGCCACGGCGTCGAGCCCGGTCGATGTCCGTCCCCCGTGCGTCGTCACCCCGAACCCCCGCGCGGTCCCGGGGGTGCGGCGGGCATCGATGGCCACGACGACGCACTGGGAGCCGAACTCGGTTGCCAACTCGGTCACGAGATCCGGGCGCTCGACCGCGGCCGTGTTGATCGAGACCTTCTCGGCGCCCGCCATCAGCAGCCGGCGGGCATCGTCGACCGACCGCACACCTCCCCCGACCGTGAAGGGGATGAACACCTCGTTGGCGGTGCGCCGGGCGACGTCGACGATCGTGTCGCGGGCGTCGGCCGAGGCCGTGATGTCGAGGAACACCAGCTCGTCGGCGCCCTCGGCGTCGTAGCGGCCGGCCAGCTCGACCGGGTCCCCAGCGGCGCGCAACCCCACGAAGTTGACGCCCTTCACAACCCTGCCGGCGTCCACGTCCAGACAGGGGATCACCCGGACGCTACGCACCGGCCACGCCCCGCTGGCAGGCGTAGAGCCTCACGCCCATTCCGTCGCCCGCACCGCCGGTCACCTGTGCGCCTCCAACGTGGTGATGGCTTCCGAAACTCGGAACGCGCCCTCGTAGAGCGCCCGGCCAACGATGGTGCCGGCCAACCGCCGGCCCTCGACCTCGAGCACCGAGAGAGTCCGCAAGTCGGCGAGAGTGCCGACACCGCCGGATGCGATCACGTCGACGCTGGTGGCCTCCAGAGCCGCGGCGAGCTGGTCCAGCGCGGGACCGGACAGTGTGCCGTCCCGCCGGATGTCGGTGACCACCAACGCGGCCACGCCGGCGTCCTCGAACCTGCGGGCGACGTCGACGAGGTCGTGGCCCGACCCCTGGACCCAGCCCCGCACGGCCACGTCGCGGCCGCGGGCGTCGAGCCCGACCGCCACCCGTCCCGGGCAGCGGCCGGCCAGCGACCGCACCCAGTCGGGCCGCTCCAGCGCCGCCGTGCCCACCACCACTCTTTGCACCCCCCGTTCCAGGAGCGCATCGGCGGCGGCATCGTCCCGCACACCACCGCCGCACTGCACAGGCACATCGACGGCGGCGGCCACGGCGGCGACGAGGTCGTAGTTGCGCGGGTTGCCGGTGCGGGCGGCGTCGAGGTCGACGACGTGGACCCAGGGTGCCCCCTCGGCGGCGAATGCCCGCGCCTGCGCCACGGGGTCGTCGGCATACACGGTCTCCCGGGCGTAGTCCCCCTGGTAGAGCCGGACACAGCGCCCGTGGCGCAGGTCGATCGCCGGGTACAGGTCCATCACGGGACTCCGACCAGCCCGGTCAGGCGGCGGCCGCCGACTCGACCGCCCGGCCGACGAAGTTGGCGAGGATGCGCATGCCGGTGGCCCCGGACTTCTCAGGGTGGAACTGCGTGGCCCACAGCGCGCCCGCCTCGACTGCCGCCACCACCGGGCCGCCGTAGTCGCATGTTGCCACCGCGTGTTCGTCGCTGTCGGTCGCGTACGAGTGCACGAAGTAGACCCACGTCGGGTCGGGCACGCCAGCCAGCAACCCGCTCTCGCGCCGCCGATCGAGCACGTTCCACTGCATCTGCGGGCGCTTCACGGCGTCGGGGAGCAGCCGCACCACCCCCGGCAGGGCTCCCAGGCCCGGCACGGTGGGCGATTCCTCCGAACCCTGGTACAGCATCTGCATCCCGACACAGATCCCCAGGAACGGCCGGCCCGAGCAGGCACACTCGATGGCCAGCTCGTCGAGGCCGCTCTCCTCCAGCGCCTCCATGCAGCGGCCGAAGTTGCCGACACCCGGGAGCACCACCCCCGCCGCGTCCCGCACCAGTGCCGGGTCGGAGGTCAGCCTGGCATCGGCGCCCACGTGCTGGAGCGCCTTCTGCGCCGAGCGGAGGTTGCCGATGCCGTAGTCGAGGACGGCGATGAGGGTCATGGGCGGTCTCCCACTGACGCCCGATCCTACGGTTGGGCAACGCCGGCACCCGAACCAGTTCGCCCGCCCGCCGAGAGCATCAGCGGAAAGGCACGTGCTGTTGGCTTGCGGTGGTCAGCGCTGCTGGGAGGCCCAGCTGTTGAGCCGCGACCCGAGCAACACGTTCCCACGCGGGGTGCTCTTCGGCGCCCCTCTCCGCTGGGCCTCTGAGAGCCCGTCACTCGGTGTTCCAGTGCCTGATGGCGCGGACCTCACGCTCCCATCCCAGCACCGACACGCTCCCGGTATCGAGCAGCAGGCGCGCGCCTCCCGTAGCCGGCAGCTCGATCCAGCGGGCGGCCAACACCCGCAGGAAGTGGCCATGCGAGAACAACAGCGCCCGGGTCGGCGCCTCCGCTTGCACGCGGTCGATGAGCCGGTCGGCCCGGGCACCGACCTGTTCGGCGGTCTCGCCGCCAGGAAGCGGGTGGGTCCACACCGTCCAGCCGGGCACCTTCTCCCGGATGGCCGCCGTCGTCAGCCCCTCGTACTCGCCGTAGTCCCACTCCACCGCGGCCGGTTCCGGGATGGCGTCGGGGAACCCGGCAAGGGCCGCGGTATCGACGGACCGGCGGCGCGGGCTGGTCAGCACCAGGTCGAAGGCCACGCCGGACAGCCGCGAGCCCAGCCGCCGGGCCCGATCGATCCCGGCGGGCGTCAGCGGCAGGTCGGTACGGCCGGTGTGGCGGCCATCACGGCTCCACTCCGTCTCACCGTGCCGGCACAGCCAGATCTCGGGTCGCGTCACGCATCCAGCCTGCCGCAGCCGAGGCAATGCCACCCGGCGAGCCGTGGCGCGGCCACACTGGTCTCATGCTCCTGGTCGGAACTGGTGACGGACTGGTCGAGTTGGGGCTCGACGGCAAGGTCGTGCGCCGGGGCCTGGCCGGCGTCGAGGTGACCGGCATCGCCGGGGACTGGGTCATCGCCGACGACCGGGTTGTCTCGCTGGACGACGGGGCGCCCCGGGCACTGCCAGAAGGGCTGCTCCCGCGCTGCTTGCTGGCCCTGGCCGGGGGACGGGCGCTGGTCGGCAGCAGCGAGGCTCGGCTCGTGCTCGTGGGCAGCGCCGACGGCCCGGCGGTCGACAGGGCCTTCGACGCCATCCCGACCCGTAGCCAGTGGACCACGCCTTGGGGCACCCCGCCCGACCTGCGCTCGCTCACGATGGGAGACGCGGGGCTGTTCGCAGGTGTGCACGTCGGCGGCGTGTGGCGGCGGGATCCGGACCAGTGGATCGAAGTGGTGCCGGCGCAGGCCGACGACCACCAGGTTCTGGCCGAGGGCGACACCGTCGGCGTGGCCGCCGCCGTGGGCGTGGGCCAGAGCTCCGACGGTGGGAACACCTGGCACTGGAGCACCGAGGGGCTCCACGCCGGGTACTGCCGGGCGGTGGCCCTCTCGGAGGGATGGCTGCTGGTCAGCGCCTCGACCGGTCCCGCCACCCACGAGGCGGCGGTCTACCGGCGGCCCATCGACGATCCCGAGCAGCCGCTCGTGCCCTGTGGGGGCGAGTCGGGCCTGCCGGCGGCGTTCCCCCACAACATCGACACGTTCGGACTCGTCGCCGCCGGCAACCTGGTGGCGGTGGGCGAGCGCTACGGCCGGGTCTACCTGTCCGAGGACGCCGGGGAGAGCTGGCGCAAGCTGGCCGAAGCCCTCCCCGGCGTGTACTGCCTGGCGTTCGCCGGCTGACGGGCACCGGCGCCAGACGACCTATTGGTCGTCGCCCGGCGGGTCGTCCGCACCGTGACCACCACCGGAGCCGGGCCCGCTGTTGTCGTCGCCGCCGTGGTCGTCGCCCGGCGGGTCGTCCGCACCGTGACCACCACCGGAGCCGGGCCCGCTGTCGCTGTTGTCGTCGACGGCGTGGTCGCCGCCCGAGCCGGGTCCGCTGTTGCTGCTGTCGTCGCCGACCCGGGCGTCCCCGACGCGGTCGTCGCCGCGGCGATCATCGGCACCGTTGCCGGGCTCGGCCCGCACGACGGCGCCGTTCTCGATGCGGATGTCGGTTCCGTCGGCCTCGTCGCGAATGCGGACCCGCTCGCGCACCGCGCCGTCCTCGAGCTCGAGGTTGACCTGCACGCGTCGGCTGCCCTGCCGGAAGTCGACCTCGATCTCGAGGCCGGCCGCCTGTTCCACCTCGACGCGCCAGCCGCGGGCCGGCACCGCGCTCACGAGGGTGAGCTGGGTGCCGTTGCGACGGAAGGTCACGGTGCCGGCGCCGGCGGCGTCGACGACCTGATTGCCGGACGTCGCGGGGGCGTCGGACCGGCCGACGGTCGTCTGGGTCGTGGGGCTCGTCGAGGTTGTCGAACCGTCGGAGTCGCCGTCCGACGCCGCGGCCAGAAGGGACGGTGCCGGGCCCAGGCCCGTGACGAGCGCCAGGCCGATGCCGCCGCCCACGAGGCCCGCGACCGTGCGTATGCGACGTGGTGAGTTGAAGAGGTTCATGACTGGGGGGCTCCTTCCCGCTCCAGGGATCCATCGGCCCCAGCGTCTCCTCGCCCCCCGTAACGGCGTCTCCGACCGAGCCTAAGCGTGGGCTAATTCACCGAGCGGAGGTCACGGGTTCCACACCGCGCCGCCCGAGGCACCGGTTCAACCCGGGCCCGGACCGCCACTGCCACCGCCGTCGCCCCCGGAGCCCGCGCCGCGGTGGTCGCCGGCGCCGACGTCCTCGCCGTCTTCGCGCCGCTCGACCTGGGGACCACCGTCCCACCACGCGTCGATCCGGCTCTCGTGGGCGTCGCTCTCGAACTCGACCTTCACGCCGTTGGCGTGCTCGGGCTCGGAATCCACGTCGAAGCCCTCGTTCGGCGACGCCGCCACGACCGCCACGCCGGACGGCGAGAAGCGCAGCGTCACCACGCCGCCCTCCATACGGTAGGTCTGAGTCGTGGCCGAGGCGTCGGCGGGTGGCGCGGCCGTGGTCGTCGTCCCGCCGGCGGGCGGGACGATCGTGGTGGAGCTCGCCGCCTGGTCGGCTTCCACCGCCTGGGCGACCTCGTCGGCGCTGAGCGGCGCCGGGCGGTCGTCGGTCACCTGGTTGCCGACCACGCCGATGCCCGCCCAGGCGACGCCGGCCGCCAGCGCTGCCGCCGCCAGCCAGATGACACCGAGCGCGAGGGATCGCCGCACGTCCCCATGGTGCCCGCCCGCCGGCCTAGGCCACGCCCAACCCCGGCCTAAGTGTCGGTTAAGGACCGCTCGACTCGTCCGGGCGAGGTCATGGGAGGCCTAGCGTGGCCCGGTGGCATCGGTGCTGGTGATCGAGGACGACCAGCGGATCCGGGAGGCGCTCGCCAGCGGGCTCAGCGGGTCCGGCCACGCCGTGCGCACCGAGGCGAGCGGCGCGGCGGCGCTGACC
>Ga0268386_10001676_pt1 | contig 15302 bp, 11 predicted proteins | sample RVTome_15_FD_200260 | JGI IMG/M metagenome (GOLD analysis project Ga0268386, IMG submission 200260) | Soil microbial communities from uranium-contaminated site in the Upper Colorado River Basin, Wyoming, United States - RVT150D86... ...
GTGTACCACTACTTCCACATCGTTGAGATTGGCTTCCATCTCCAGGGTGTCATAAACTCGGTTGTAGCCCTTGGCATACAATTCCTCGTCTTGTATCTTGGGCGGCCGGCGATAATGCACCAAGCCAACCGATTCCGTTAACCCATGTGTGATCAGAGCGCCGGTGGCGATGACGATATGGATGATGCCACGATCAATCAAACGGCACAGAAGCGTTCCCATTTTAGCCACGGTCATGGCCCCGGAAAGTGTCGCCACCACGAGACAATCGGTATCTTCCGCCATCGTCTGCATGACGTCGAATGCTTCTCCAAGTTGACGGCCACCGAACGCAGTCTTGCGCATGGCCGCCAGCAAGTCTGCAAATGTCTCTATGTTATCGGGATTTAGGCTTTCCAATGGTTCAAAACCGTCTTCACGGCCATCGCGCAATTTGCGGGGCACATCGATCTCCTCTATGAGTCGGACAATTCTTGCTGCAATTTTTTTAGAGATTGATTGATGATGAGTTTGGCCGCGCCCCCGATCATGCGCTGACCTACATTGGCAATGAGGCCGCCCACCTGGGTATCCGCATCATACGTCAGCACGGTAGCCCCCTCCTGAGCTTCCAAATCAATCGTTGCCTCACCTTTCACGAAGCCGCGCTTGCCGCTGCCATCAATCAGCATGCGGTAATGGGTAGGTTCCGATTTGTCTAACAACTGAACCGAACCACTATAGACCCCCTTCACCGCAGCGACACCAATGTTCAGCGTCCCTTCAAAGGTGTCTGGCTCGGTCTCTTTCAGCTCTTCACATCCAGGCATGACCTTAGCAATCGAATCGGGGTCCATAAGAAAGGCCCATACTTTGTCGATCGGGGCATTTAATGTATAACTACCGTTAACTTTCACTGGAATCGTACTCCTCTATGAGCAAAACTCAAACACCACCATGAGCACATCCTAGCGCTGCTGCCTCGCCTCAACGCGGCTCATGCTAGCGCATGCCTTGATGTGCCGTCAAGGCGGGAAGATCGAGACCCTGTATTGACTCCTGTCTGTCCTTGCGCTCCGCTGCGGTACTACGCCAGGCCATGCGTGAGAGATTGTGCGAAGTCCCGGATCTCATTGGAACGGGACGCGCTGCATACTCTGCCATCTGACTGCGCCAATACGCTGACGTCCTGCAGGTCGCTTTTCGTCTAGGCATATGGCATACTGGCCCCATTCGGCGGTTTCGCTTGAGAACCGCAATGACTGATTAGGGAGGATCCATCCATGGCCATCGCACCGCAACATTACAACGTCGGGGGCATACTCCTGCCACGTCCATTCAAAGTTCGGCGTTTGGGGCATTTTGGCTTTAACGCGTCCAAAGTGTCCGCAGGTCTGGATTTTTACCAGGGCCTGCTGGGCTTCAAACTCTCAGACACGCTCGATTTTGCCCAGGTTCCCACCATGCCGGAAGCCGTCAAAACGCTCGGCGATGCGCGTGGCTTTTTCATGCGGCATGGCACCGACCACCATTCCTTTGTGCTGTTTAACAAAGAAGTCATGGCGCTGCGTCCGGACCGCAAGTTTTCGCCCGAAATAACGATTAATCAGATCACCTGGCAAGTGGGTAGCCTGAGAGAAGTGGTGGATGCGTTTCATTATTTTCAAGAGCGCGACGTGCCGATTCAACGCGTTGGCCGCGATATGCCGGGAAGCAATTGGCATTGCTATGTCTACGATCCCGATGGCCATACCAACGAGTTTTATTATGGTATCGAGCAAATTGGCTGGAACGAGGTGAGCAAACCCCGCGACATTTATTATCGCGGCTTTCGCGATGAACCTCCGCTGCCGCAGATGGCGGAAACGACTGAAGTGGCTGAAGCGCTGCATGATAAAGGAGTGGATATCTTCGGCGGGCATCGCTATGAAGAAACCTTACCGGCTACCTATGACGTCGAAGGCGTGCTCTTGCCCCGTCCGTTCAAAATCACCAAGATCGGCCCGGTGCACTTGTTCGTCGATGATGTCGATATTGCCGAGACGTTCTACACCGCAACCTTGGGCTTTGTCAAAACGGAAGAGACCACGTATCATGGCGCTCGCTGTGTGTTTTTACGCACGGGCAGTGAACATCACAGCCTGGGACTATTTCCCAAAGAATTGCGTGCTACGCTCGGCTTGAGTACGCATACGACGTGCAAATCATTCGGCGTGGAAGTTGGCAGTTATGAGCAGTTGCGGCAGGCGGTGGGCTTTCTCAAATCGCACGGCGTCACGCTGCTCGATACGCTGCCGCCGGAACTCTCGCCCGGTATGGATTACGTCGCCTATGCTCTCGATCCTGATGGGCATTGCATCCAGCTTTATTATTATATGGAGCAGCTTGGATGGGACGGGAAGCCACGGCCCCAGAGCCAGCGCCGCCAGGTAAACGGCGAATGGCCGGAAACGTTGGAGCCACTGTCCGATACCTATGTGGATCAAATCTACCAAGGTCCACTCGGCTGATCATAAGGAGCGGGCATGTGGTTCGGCTATTTTACCCTCACTGACAATCCCCCGGCCTATGGCGCGGCGCGGCGGGATCCAAATGCGTTATTAAACGACGTCTACGCCGAATGCATCCTGGCGGAAGAATTGGGGTTTAACTCGGTGTGGGTGCCCGAGCATCACTTCGGTTTTTTTGGCTGTCTGCCCACGCCTGCGGTTTATCTCGCCCACTTGGCGGCGAAAACGAGCCGCATCCGTCTGGCGCCTGCCACTGTGCTCTTGCCTTGCAATCAGCCCCTGCGAGTGGCGGAAGAATACGCCATGCTGGATTTGCTCAGTCATGGCGGGCCATCTTTTCCGCTGGGCGCGGTTATGATAAACGGGAGTACGACGCCTTTGCGATTCCATTTGATGAAAGCCGAGCGCGATTCGACGAGGAAATGCATCTCGTGCGCAAGGCGTTGAGGGACGAGAATTTTACCTTTGAGGGAAAATTCCATCGCGTCGCCGAACCGTTGACGATTGTGCCGCGTCCGATCCAACAACCGCATCCGCCTATCTATGTCGCGTGTTTCAGCCGTCCCACGGTGGAGATGGCGGCGCGCGGCGGATTCAACGCCATCTTTGCGCCGTTCGCCGCGACCATGATGTTTGGCAGTGTGCAAGAGGCGACGTTGCAATTTCAAACCATGGCGCAAGAGGCGGGACATCAGCATAGCCGGGTGATGTGTTCGTACTTCTTTAGCCTGGCTGATCATGACGCGGAAGCGCGGCGTGCCAAGGAACGCTTGCTGTACTATTTGCACGCCATCTTGCCCGCGTTTCCAGACGACCGCCGCACCGCACCGCCGCATATCGCGTATTTTGTCGATATCGTCGACCGCTTGCGCACCATGACGCCCGAAGGTCTGGGCGAGCGCAGTATCGTGACGGGGAACCTCGAGCAATGTCTCAAGACGCTCAAGTCGGTGGAAGCGGCTGGCATCGAAGAGGTTATCTTGTACTTTAACTTGGGCGGTTATGCTCACTCCGATACGATGCGGATGATGGAGCGTTTTGCCAAAGAGGTAATGCCGCACTTTAACAATGCGTCCACTCCGAGTGTCTAACAGGTGGGGTTAAGGCAGATGCGGCGTCAACACGCTCTCTTCGGCCGGATTATGGAGGGCTGGTTCGCCACAGTTACGTAACATGTCAGCGTGAGATGCGTCGCGTAAGGCAATCGCCGCCTCCCAGTTCGTCCCCTGCGGCTGCAAAGGCGCTCCGATGTTCAGCCGCACAGTGCTACGCCGCGGCAGCCATTGTCCCGATCGCAAGATCGAGCGCGTGCCTCGAATGGCCGCGGGAAGCACCGGTACACCGGCTTGTGCCGCGACTATAAACGCCCCCATGCGGAACGGCCGTAAACCGGGCTCGCGGCCAAACGTTCCCTCCGGGAAAAATACCACTGCCGCGCCACTCTTGACCGCATCGATCACGCGGGCGGTGTCATCCCGTCCCTGTTGGGCATCGAAGCGTTCGACGAATTCTGTTCCCAGTCGGTTAAATATCAGGCGCGGTATCCACATGTTGGCGAGTTCGCGCTTGGCCACATAACGCAAATGCGATGGCAGAGCGGCGACCAGCACCACCGCGTCCACATAACTGGCATGATTGCAGACAAGGACGTAAGGCGATTGCGCCGGCAAGTGCTCCAGTCCTCGGACCGACAAGGGAATCCACATGAGGCGCAGTAGCCCGCGAGTGAGTTTGTGGGTGACATACTGGCGCCAAGCGCGTTTGGGGAGTACGGCGAGGAGCACCCAGATCACTGCTGCCAGCACGCCAAACACGCCCCAAACATAAAGGCCATAAGCTATGTCCAACGCGGCTCGGTAAGAGCGGCGGACTTGCGGCCAGAGGCTCGCCACGGCAAGCCGCAACACTTGCCGCCACATGGCGCTGGGGCGGGAGCCGATGTCGCCACGCTCGTAGCGCTCACGGGTGGCTGAGCGGCGAATTTTGCCGCTGGAGGTTTTGAGAACGCTCTGCGGCGGGGCGAGAATCACGTCGTCGGGCGGTGCGCCGAGCAAGTCGGCCGCACAGGCATCAATCTGGGTGCGGAGTTTGGTGCGAACCGCGTCGCTGGTTTCCCGCGTTTCGGCCAGGACGACGAGGCGTTCGGTGCCGGAGACCGGATCCGTGCTGCCAAAGGCGGCGACACATCCCTTGCGAATGCCCTCTATCGTGCCTACCGCTTCTTCCAATTCGTGCGGATAAATATTGCGGCCGGCCCGGATGATCAGGTCTTTCTCCCGACCGGTGATAAATACCTCGCCTTCGGCTATATAGGCCCGATCTCCGGAACGAACCCACGCATCATGATAAAGGCGCCGCGTGTCCTCGGGATTGCGAAAATAGCCCGAGGTGGCGGAAGGACCACAAAATTCCAACTGACCTTCTTGGCGCTCCGGAAGTTCATAACCGGTGACGTCGACGATGCGGATTTGATGTCCCGGCAGCGGATGGCCGCACGACACAAAGCGCAGCACGTTGGCGTCACGATCTTCAGCGGGCAAGGCGCGGCCCGTGCGCGTGAACGCATCCCGTTGCACCCGGTCAATGCGCGGCTCTTTCTCGAACGGTGGAAACGCCAGTCCGAGCGTGCCTTCGGCAAGCCCGTATACCGGAGACATGGCCTCAGGGCGAAAGCCGTAGGGCGCAAAGCGCTCGATAAAGTGTTGTACGGTGTCGGGGCTGACAGGTTCCGCGCCATTAAACGCAATGCGCCATGAGCTGAGATCGTAGCCCTCGATCTCGCGCTCATCGATGCGCCGCAAACAGAGTTCATAGGCAAAGTTCGGCCCGCCGGAAATCGTGCCACGATGCGTATGGATCGCGGCGAACCACCGCTCCGGGCGCGCCAAAAAGGTGAGAGGAGACATCAAGACGAGATGAAATCCATAGTATAAACTGCCGAGCCAAGCCCCGATCAGTCCCATATCGTGATACAGCGGCAGCCAACTCACGAAGACATCTTGGGACGAGACATCCGCAACCTGCATCATCGCCCATAAATTCGCCATCAGATTGGCATGGGTGAGCCTGACTCCTTTGGGATTGCCAGTGCTGCCGGAGGTGTATTGTAAAAAAGCGAGGTCCTCTTCGTGCAGGATCGGCCACGCGGTGTCAGAAGGATCGGCCTGCGTCTCTAGTTCCTGCGCCGTCACCACCTGGCGCAGCGTTTCCACCTGAGGCTGTAGCAGACGGGCGAGTAATTGTGCTTCGGAAACCGTGATCATCATGACGGTTTGCGCGTTAGACAGAATCCCCGCCTGCCGCCGCATGTGGTCTTCAATCTGCGATGGACGCATCGGCGGGTAGATTGGCACGGGAACGCCGCCTGCGAGTAACACGCCAAAAAAACTATCGAAGAATGACCGGCCAGTCGGCAGCATCAGTGCCACCGTTTGGCGGGGCTGCAAATCACGCTGCCGCAAGCCCGTGGCGATGCGTGTAGCCCCTTCGTATAACTCGGCATAGGTGATCTCTTCGACCGCGTCCGCGTCTCCATAAAGGGTCATATGAAGCCGCTGCGGGTGATTCTGTACATGCCACTGCAACATCTCCACCAACGTTCGCGCCTGGGAAGGGACAGTGAGGCTTTCGTCTGGCAGTGACTCAGACGATAAGGCTCGGGTGACTTGATCGCTGCGTAGCGGGGGATCTGAGGAGGCCGGGGCGCTTTGTATGGCTCGCAATACCTCGTGCGGGGTCTCGACGCTCATCAGGATATGTTCGGGGAGCCGCACGCGGAATGTCCGTTCGACTCGCTCGAATAATTCCACACGCCCCAGACTATCGAATCCAAGATCGCGTTCGAGCGAACTATCCAACGATACCGAGAGGGTATTAGCGCTGTGTGGCCGCAGCTCGGCCAGTAGTTGCCGGATGGTCTCAAGCAATGCAGCAGCAGTTGTATCAGAAGGCGTGGCGTGCTCTTGGTCTGTAGGGTCTACAGGCATCGTGAATTCCTCATCTCCCTACCGAATGGGAGTTTTGATCGCGAACCGGCGCCGTCTCGATTCGCATCAGATAAAGAAATTATAACAGTATTGCGCATGAATCTAAACACAGTGCCTGATTCTGGGCGGTGCAGCAGATCTGGGATACGTGTATGATTGAGCGGATGAGAGGTTGATCCATCTATGGCGGATCGGCATCTGTCTTGAGGTTCGGAGCTGAGTTGGGTATAACAACGCGAGTGGAGAGGCGCTGATGATGGGGCTCTGGATCGTCAATGCACTCTATGCGGATGTTTGGCGAGCAAATCCTGCCGCGGTTTATCTAATCCAGAACCCGGCTTCTCAATAGGTGTGTGTATGGCTAACCTATCGTATTTGTCGCCCAAAACCGAAGTCCGGAAAAGCCCGATTCATGGCAAAGGGCTGTTTGCTATCGCGCCTATTGCGAAGGATGAAATCGTCTGTGTCAAGGGCGGCTATATTTTCAACCGTCAGACCTTGAATGCGGTTGCGCCGTCGCTCGGACCGGCGGAAATCCAAATTGGCGACGATCTGTTCATCGGGCCGCTACGCCAGGAGGACCGCGACGGCAGCATGATCTTCAGCAATCATTCCTGCGATCCGAATATTGGCGTGCAAGGGCAGATTATTTATGTGGCGCTGCGGGATATCCGGCCAGGGGAAGAATTGACCCACGATTGGGCCACTACGGACGATGATGATTACGAGATGACCTGCCGGTGTGGCGCCGCGAATTGCCGCGGCGTGATCACCGGACAGGATTGGCGCAAACCGGAATTGCAGGAGAAATACCGTGGTTATATCTCTTGGTACCTCACCGAAAAAATGCGTCGAGCCGCCGCAAATGAGGCTTGACCCATCGCCTCATCCTGTGCAGGTTGGACTCAAATCCACTTCATATCCGGAGACCATATGTTAAGCTACGAGATTTATAAACTGTTTCATCTGTTTGGCATTATCATGTTATTTGTGTCCGTGGGCGGCGTCATGCTCTATGCGTTGAACGGTGGCACGAAAGCGGATAACACGTGGCGCAAGACCGCCGCCATTACCCACGGTATCGGCCTCGTCTTCGTGCTCGTGGCCGGCTTTGGACTGTTGGCTCGTGTCGGTATTAGCTGGCCCTGGCCTGGCTGGGTTTTTGTGAAGCTGGTCATTTGGCTCCTACTCGGTGGCGTTATCGGACTGATTTATAAACTGGGACCGACTGGCAAGGGACTCTGGTACGTGGTGATTTTATTGGGTGTGATCGCGGCCTATATGGCGATCTTTAAACCCTTCTAATACGGGAGATGGCCTGCCTGATAGAGCGCCTTGCCTGGACATTGAGTAACGGGTAGCGTATGGTACGAAGTACGATATCGCCCATGCAGGGACATACAGAGAGACGAGGTTGAGATGAAGATTGGAATTGTCTCGGATATCCATGCCATGCCGAAAGCCCTCTGCCGAGCTTTAGACGACATGCCCTCGGTTGACCGGCTCTTTTGCGCCGGTGATGCGGTGAGTGAATACCAGTTTTGTGCGGAAACGGTTGCAATCCTACAGCAGGCTGAAGCGCAGTGTATCCAGGGAAATCACGAATGGGTTCTGTTTGGCGGCAGCAATCCGAACTACTTGCGAAAGTGTGAAGCCGAATTTGCCCCTGACCTGCTTGAGGTGCTGGCCGCTGCCCCCGTCTCGCTCGAGTTCGAGGCTGAAGGGGCCAAGGGCCTGATGATTCACGCCAGCCCATGGAGTCCGTTCAAGGACTATATTATGCCGCGCAGTCCGCAACTCGCCCAATTTGCCGAATTGCCCTATGATTACGTCATCCTCGGACACACCCATGTTCCGATGGTGCACCAGGCCGGAACCGTTACCGTGATCAATCCCGGTTCGTGTTCCCAGCCTCGCAATGGGGAGAAGCAGGGGTCGTATGCCGTGTTGGATCTGGCGCAGCGCAGCGTCGAGATTTATCATATTCCCCTTGATTAGTCACGCTTGCTCCCTGTAAATCATAAGCCTAAACCGATTGATCTGTCCGGCTAATCCACCCCAATCTCTTGGGGCTCAGGTTGGATCGGGCGTTGGCGCGCAAATTGGAACTTCGATCGCGCATCGAGAACAAGACTAAACAGCGTTGGCACCACGAACAGCGTAAACACCGTCGATACAGTCAAGCCACCGACTACTACACTACCCAAACCGCGATACAGTTCTGATCCCGCCCCCGGGAAAAATACCAGCGGCAACATGCCGCACACGCTCGTCACCGTACTCATCATGATCGGCCGAACCCGTGTGTGCACCGATTCTCGAATCGCCTCACGCGGGGGCAGATTGTCTTGACGCATAAAGTTGAGCGCTTGGTGCACCACCAGAATGGCGTTGTTGACCACCACGCCAATGAGAATCACAAACCCCAGCATCGTCAAAATATCGAGGGGTTGGGGACTGAGGAATTGATTCACCAGATATAGCCCGAGGAATCCGCCCACCGCTGCCAACGGCACACTAAACATGATGACAAACGGATAGAGAAAGCTCTCAAACAAAGCGGCCATCAGCAGTACCGTAATTAACAGCGCTAACAGGAAATTGCCCTGCAGGGCTTGCCGGGTGATGGTCAGCTTATCCGCCGTTCCGGCCAAACGGATATTTTCCGATGCACTGAGCGCCCCTTGTTGGCGCATCGGCTCGATGATGTCTTGCTCCATGCGCTGCATCGCGGTTTGCAGAGGGATATCGGCCGGTGGATTCACCCGAATCGTAATAGCTCGCCGCCGTTCAATGTGATTGATCTGTTCCGGTCCATTGGTCAGCTCAACCCGCCCCAGTGACCCCAGCGTGACGACCTGCCCCGTGGGGGTGTTGACGGCAAGATTCTCCAGATCTTGCGTCCGTTGCGCATAACGCCCGGCACTGCGCAGGATGAGGTCGATCTTATCCCCTTCGTGCGTGTATTCACTCACTTTAACGCCATCGATCAGCGACTGCACGATATAGCCGAGATCGCTGCCGGAGAGTTGCACCTCAGCCATGCGGTCGCGGTCCGGAATAACTTGAATTTCCGGATTGGCCAGATCAAGACCCGGGATTGGACGGACTTGCGCGCCGTCTAAAAGTTTGCGTGTATCGAGAAACACTGTAAAGCCCAGCTGAACGAGTTTCTCCAACTGTGGACCGGTGATCTCGACATCAATGGAGCGCCCCTCACCCAGATTGCGCTGGAATAAGCTCGCCTGCACGACGATGGGAATCATGCCGGGAATTTTACCCAACGCTTGGCGCACCACCGGCATCAGCTCCCGGACTTCTTCGGGATTGTGGGCAATCAGCCCCATGAATACCTGACGGCCACGGGCGACATAGAAAAAATTCTTAATCAGCGGCACCCCGAGCGCAGCGGCCTCGGGCGAGCCGGGCTCGGCTTCCCAGAAGGGTCGGAGTTCAGCTTCGATATTGCGTCCAATCGCCTCGAATTCTTCCAGATTATAGCCAGGTGGCGGAAGCAAAATACCGAGGAGTAAATTGCGATTGCCTTCCGGGAGATATTCCGCGTCAGTGATCAAGAGCCCACTACCCACCAGGGCCAGCCCGGTGAGCACGACCACCACGAGAAGGCGGCGCAAGACCGAACCACACAGCCAGTAAATCAACCCCGCAAGCGCGTCAACCAGCCGTTGTCCGGCGTCAACGCTGCCCCATAGATTGGCAAACGACCAGCGCCCGTGCTCCGGCTCCGAGCTGCCTTCACCGCTGACCCGGAGAATGCGGGCGGCCAGCGACGGGATCACGGTAATCGACACCACCAGGCTTAACCCGACCGCGACGCTAATGGCGATGGCAATGTCGCGAAACAGTTGTCCTGCTTCATCTTGCACAAACACGACCGGCAAAAAAACAGCGATCGTGGTCAGGGTACTCGCCAATACGGCACCCCACACCTCAAGCGTGCCATCGTATGCAGCTTGCCGCCGCGTTTTGCCCATCTGCCGATGCCGGTAGATATTTTCCAGTACTACAATCGAGTTATCCACCAGCATCCCGACGGCAAAGGCAAGTCCCGCGAGACTGACCACATTGAGATTGCGCCCGAGCAACGACATACCCAAGAAGGTGCCCACAGCGCTGATCGGAATTGCCACTCCGACAATCAAAGTACTACTAATGCTGCGCAAAAAGAGAATCAACACCACCACGGCCAGAGCGCCGCCAATAATGATGTTGGAATTGACCAAAGAAATCGCGCTATTGATATATTCTGTCTCGTCGTAAACTTGAAAAAATTGCAGATCGCGATCTGCCACGATGCCCTCGTTTAATTGGCGCACGGCCTCACGAATGCCTTCCATGGTTTCGATGACATTGGAGCCAGTGGCGCGCAAAGCATTGATGGCAATGGCTGGATGCCCCTGGTGACGGACGACATAATCGGCATCCTCATAATCCAGATACACCCGGGCGACGTCACGCACGTAAACCGGCTGGCCGTTTTGATAGGCCACCACGACATTGGCGGCTTCCTCCGGGGTGCGAAATTCGGGAATGGTGCGGACGACATAGCGGCGTTTGCCTTCGTTGAAATCACCCGCACTCATGTTTTGATTTTCACGCCCCAAGACGGCGCCCAATTGGGGCAGCGTAATGCCGCGTGCGGCCAGGGCGTAGGGATCGACTTCCACGCGCAACTCGCGCTCTTGTCCACCGAAAATACCACTGTTGGCAACCCCTTTGACGCGTTCTAATTGCGGCTTGATGAAATCTTCGGCAACATCGCGCAAGTGATAGATGTTGATTGGATTGCCGGCCTTGGGCCGCAGAATAAACCAGGCGATAGCGTTCGACCGCAGGTCGACATTGCTGATCGCCGGACGATCGGCCTCCGCCGGGTATTCCGGCACTTGATCCAGCTTGTTGGAAACCTTGAGCAGCGCCGCATCGATATCCGTGCCCACTTCGAATTCCAGAATGACATTGCCCCGGCCATCCTGGCTCTCACTGGTCATGGTCACCAGGCGTTCAAGACTCTTGAGCTGATCTTCCTGCTCGTCCACAATTTCGCTTTCGACTTCTTGCGGACTCGCCCCGCGCCAGGTGGTTTCCACCGTAATCCGGGGGCGATCGACGGTGGGCGTCAGTTGAATCGGAATGCGGTAAATGCCAATCACGCCAAACAAAGCTATGAGAAGCACGCCTACGGCAACGCTAACCGGTTTGCGTATCGACTGCTCGACCAATTGCATCGGTTTTTCTTCCCTGCAAGCTGCGCCAGGTACTGCGTGGAGCCAGGTACTGCGTGAAGAATGATATTCGTATAACCAGAAGTCCGGAATCCATATTCCGCTCGCGAGCATAGCACGGCTTGTGCGGCGGCACAAAGTGTTTGTATCCCCAACGCGTTAGCCTTGTCCTGGAACGATAAGGTTCATATACTGATGGGCTGGGAACCCTTACCAGGGCTTAGGAGATTAGACGCAGAATAGTGGAGCTGGAACATGCGCAAGAGGGGGAATCGTGGCCATTATGCAGTAGGCTACATCACGCTAATCGTTGCCCTCAGTTGGTGGTTACCCGCCGTTGCCCAACAAGACCGGCCTGCGGTCGTGGAGGTGGCGCCCGTCGTGCAGGAAACGATTGCCCAACCCGTGACGTTTGTTGGCACGGTCGAGCCTCGACGCCGTAGCCAGGTGGCGAGTGAGGTGGAAGGGATCGTTGAACACGTTTATGTTGAAGAGGGACAGTCTGTCAGCCAGGGCGATCCCTTGCTGAAACTCCGCCCCCATCGTCTCCAGCTCATCCTCGAAGCCCATCAGGCGACAGCGAAGGGGTATCAGGAGGAATTGGCGGAGCTGCAAAACGGGTCGCGCCCGGAAGAGATTGCCGAAGCGCATGCGGCCGTGCAGGAAGCCGAGGCTGAGTTGGCGCAAGCGCAGCGCGAAAAGAGCCGACAGCTCGGATTGAGCGAACGTGGGGTTAGCTCCTTACAAAGCCGTGAGGATGCTGAGACCAATTTCAATGTAGCGCTGAAGCGCTTGACGCGAGCCCGAAAACGCTATGAGCTGGTGGCCCGAGGCCCTCGTGCCGAGCGCATTGCGCAAGCCGAAGCACAGTACCAGGCGGCGCACGCTGAGGTGGAGCGCACGCAGTATGATTTAAGCCGCTCCCGGGTCGAGGCGCCGTTTGACGGATTTGTGGTGGCCAAGCATACGGAAATCGGGCAATGGCTCGGCGAGGGTAACCCGATCATGACGCTGATCGAACTCACTACCGCCCGCATCACTGTGCCGGTGCCCGAGCGATACGTGGCGCAGGTGCAACTTGGCGCCGCCGGGTTCGTGCAGCTTGATGCAGTTCCCGGCAAGACGTGGCAGGGCGCAGTGGTGAGCATCATTCCGCAGGCGACGGAATCGCGCACCTTCCCCGTCGTGGTCGAAGTGCCGAATCCCGATGCCGTGATTAAAAGCGGCGCATTTGCCCGTGTCACTCTCACGGTTGGGGAGCAGCAGAATGTACTCTTGGTGCCCAAAGATGCCATCGTCACGCAGGGGCCACGGCAAATCGTGTATGCCGTGCAAGAGGGCAAAGCGTCGCCGGTTCCAGTTCAGCGCACGACCTTTCACGCCGGATTTGCGGTGGTGACCGGCCCCTTAAAACCAGGTCAACAGGTGGTGATCCGTGGTAATGAGCGCCTGCGGCCCGGCCAGCCTGTACAGGCCGCTCAGGCCAGGCCGCAACAATAAGTGGATGCCGCTGCTGATTGACTCTATCACGTCCGGATAGCGCTAAATTCCATATACCGGGAGGTGAGATGCAGCGCCTCAGCAACAGGCTTGGAGGTGATATAGCCCTGATAGGTGTTGACGCCTTTGCCGAATCCGGGATCGTTGCGCAGGGCGTCGAGGCCGTTGTCGGCCAATTGCACGGTATAGGGAAGGGTGGCGTTGGTGAGAGCGATGGTGGCCGTGCGGGGATAAGCGCCGGGCATGTTCGTCACACAATAATGAATGATGCCATGTTTGATAAAGATGGGAGAGGAGAGCGATGTCGGACGCGACGTTTCGATGCAACCTCCCTGGTCGATACTGACGTCGACTAGCACCGATCCGGGTTGCATCGTCCGCACCATCTCTTCGGTGACGACATGAGGTGCTTTAGCGCCGTGTAAGAGTACCGCCCCGACGACTAAATCCGCATCGCTCAACTGCTCGGCAATAGTGTCTGGGGTTGACATGACAAACTGCACGTTCCCCGCGCCGTTTTCTTCCAGATGCGCTACCTTCTCCGGTTGTTTCCCGACAATGATCACTTGGGCGCCAAGCCCGGCAGCAGTACGGGCAGCGTGCTGCGCGACAATGCCGTCCCCAATAATGACCACTTTGCCATGCGCTTGACCGAGAATGGTGCCGAGTTGGACGCCTTTACCCTGGTTAAAATGCGCCAGATAATAGCTGCCCATGCTCACCGCCATATTGCCCGCTACTGCACTCATGGGGGCCAAGAGGGGTAATTGGCCCTGCTCGTCTTCTACGGTTTCATAGGCGATGGCAGTGGTGTGTTGGTGCAATAAGGCCGCCGTTAAGTCCGGGCTCACACCCGCTAAGTGGAAATAGGTAAACAGCATCTGATGACTGAGAAAGCCGTATTCGGCTGGCAGCGGTTCTTTGACCTTCAAGACCAGGTCGGTATTCCAGGCCTCCGCAGTTGTGACGAGTGCCGCACCCGTGGTGTCATAGTCCGCATCGGCGAAGCCTGAGCCCAAACCCGCACCGGATTCAACCCGCACGGTATGTCCCGCCTGCACGAGCGTATAAGCACCGTGCGGCGTCAACGCGACGCGATTCTCTTTGTCCTTGATTTCTTTCACGACCCCGATGTTCATACTCGTATACCTCCTACTATACTCAGCACGGTGAACGCTTAAGGCGCAAAAGGCTGAGAGTTAATGACCTGCGTAAACTTAGCCTACGACAAGGCGTATCGTCGAATTCGCACGGCTCGATCTCTGTGGTTACGACGTCTCGACGGGCATTTCAAAGCGCCACGTGTAGATCAAGCACAGTTGTTGTTTTCGCTTATTTCTTTGATTACAATGGGTTGATCTTGACCCGATTTTTCGATGCAAAAGCGGATATACGACAAAAGGAACGGGATGATATGAATGGTGCTGAGAGCCTCGTACGCACACTGGTCGATGGGGGAGTGAACGTCTGCTTCACGAATCCGGGCACGTCTGAAATGCACTTCGTTGCCGCGCTTGACAAAGTCGATGGTATGCGTTGTGTGCTGGCGTTGTTCGAGGGCGTGGTCACGGGTGCGGCCGATGGCTATTGGCGCATGACTGGCAAGCCGGCGGCGACGCTGTTGCACCTGGGACCTGGCCTCGGCAACGGCCTGGCCAATCTGCACAATGCGAAAAAAGCGAGCTCCGGCATTGTGAATATCGTAGGCGAGCACGCGACCTTTCACATTCAATACGATGCGCCGCTGACTGCCGATATCGAAGGTATCGCACGCCCGGTTTCACACTGGGTGAAAACCTCCACGGACGCGAAAGCAGTCGCGGCAGATGGAGCGGAGGCAATTGCCATTGCTTCTACGCCTCCTGGACAAGTCGCCACCCTGATTTTGCCAGGTGATACAGCATGGAACGAAGGCAGCGGACCAGTGGTCGTGCCGCCGATTCCCACGCGGACAAAGGTCTCGGAAGCCGCAATCAAGAATGCGGTGAGCGTGTTGGCACAGAGCGAGGGGACGATGCTGCTGCTGACTGGCGAAGGGCTGTACGAGCGCGGTTTGGCGCTGGCTGGGGCAATTGCCAAGA
>Ga0268386_10001677_pt1 | contig 15301 bp, 12 predicted proteins | sample RVTome_15_FD_200260 | JGI IMG/M metagenome (GOLD analysis project Ga0268386, IMG submission 200260) | Soil microbial communities from uranium-contaminated site in the Upper Colorado River Basin, Wyoming, United States - RVT150D86... ...
GGAGCCCGGGGAGATCCTGGCGATGGAGCGGGCGACGGCGATCGCGACCGCGTCGCTCCTGTTCGTGCTCGCCTCCGGAGTCCGGGGGAAAACGGAGAGTGACGTGGCCGCGGACCTGGCGCGGGAGATGGCCCGTCGGGGAGCGGAGGGTGTTTCCTTTTCTCCGATCGTCGCGGACGGCCCCCGCTCCGCGATGCCCCACGCGACCCCGGCGGGTACGGCGATCGGCGGTGACGGCCCGCTGGTCCTCGATTTCGGCGCCCGCTGGAACGGGTACTGCTCCGACGAGACGGTGACGATCCTCCCAAAGCGCCCGCGCTCCCCCCTCGGGAAGGCGTTCGATGCCGTTCGCCGGGCGCAGGCGGCAGGGATTTCCTCCGTTCGCCCGGGCGAACCGTGCCGGGCGGTGGATGCGCACGTGCGGGATTCGCTGGACCGGTCGGGATATTTGAAGTATTTTGTTCATTCCACCGGTCACGGCGTGGGGCTCGACGTCCATGAGAGGCCTTCGCTTTCCCCCCGGTCGCGCGAGCGGCTCGAGGAGGGGATGGTGGTCACGGTGGAACCCGGCGTCTATCTTCCCGGGATCGGGGGGATTCGGCTGGAAGACACGGTGAAGGTCACCGGGTCTGGGTGCGAACGGATCACGTTCCTCCCCAAAACGCACGCCCCACTGGTTTGAGGAGGCACGCACAGGGATGTACACCACGTCGGATTTCCGCAACGGGCTGAAGATCGAGTTCGACGGGGGCCCGTTCATCATCGTCTATTTCCAGCACGTGAAGCCCGGCAAGGGGGGAGCCTTCGTTCGAACGAAGCTCAAGAACCTGAAGACCGGCGCGGTGATCGAGCACACCTTTCGCAGCGGGGACAAGGTCGAGAAACCGGACCTGGAAGAGCGCGAGATGCAGTTCATGTACAGGACGGAAGGCCAGTTCCACTTCATGGACACGCGGACATACGAGCAGATCTATCTTGACGAGGGACACGTGGAGGGGGCGGGGAACTACCTGATCGAGAACCTCCCCGTGAAGATCCTCTTCTACAAGGGAGAGCCGATCGGGATCGATATCCCGTTCTTCATCGACCTGAAGATCGTCGAAACCGAGCCCGGCGTCCGCGGCGACACGGTGAGCGGGTCGACCAAGCCCGCGAAACTGGAGTCCGGTGCGGTCGTGGCGGTTCCCCTCTTCCTGAACGAGGGGGACGTGATCAAGGTGGACACGCGTACCGGAAGCTACATCGAGCGGATGTGAGGGGATGGCCATGAACCTGAAGGAGATCCGTGAGATCCTGGAACTGCTGAAGGGCTCCGACGTAAGCGAATTCGAGCTCGGACGCGGAGACATGGTGCTCAAACTGCGCAGGGGGCCGGTGAACGTTCCCGTCCACCTGCAACCACCGCCGGCCGCCCCGGCGGCACCGGCCCGCCCGGCGGAGGAGCCGGCAGCCGCTCCGGTTCCCCCGAAGCCGACGTACAAGGAGATTCTCTCCCCGATCGTCGGAACCTTCTACCGTGCCCCGGCTCCCGACGCCGCTCCCTTCGTCGAAGTGGGGACCCGCGTGGTCAAGGGACAGGTGCTGTGCATCGTCGAGGCGATGAAGATCATGAACCAGATCGAGTCGGACACCACCGGCACGATCGCCGCGATCATCGTGGAAAACGCGCAGCCGGTGGCGTACGGGCAGGCGCTCTTCCACGTCACCCCGGAGTAGGTTCCGGAATGATCCACAAGGTGCTGATCGCGAACCGGGGCGAGATCGCCGTCCGGATCCTCCGGACCTGCCGGGAGATGGGGATCAAGACGGTCGCCGTCTATTCGACCGTGGACAGGAACGCGATGCACGTCCGGATGGCGGACCAGGCCGTCTGCATCGGCCCGCCTCCCGGCGCGGAAAGCTACCTGAACGTCCCGGCGATCCTCTCGGCGATCGAGATCACCGACGCGGACGCGGTACATCCCGGATACGGCTTCCTCGCCGAGAACGCCGCCTTCGCGGAGATCTGCGCCAATTACGGCGTCCGGTTCATCGGGCCCTCTTCCGAGGCGATCCGCCTGATGGGGGACAAGATCGAGGCGCGGCGCGCGGTGCAGAAGGTCAAGGTGCCGGTCGTCCCGGGGAGCGACGGGGCGGTCACCGAGGAGGAAGAGGGGCTTCGGGTCTCCAAGGAGATCGGTTTCCCCGTGATCGTCAAGGCGGCGGCAGGGGGCGGCGGCAGGGGGATGAAGATCGTTCACAGCCCGGCGTCCTTCATCAACGCGTTCCTCACGGCCCAGTCGGAGGCGCTGTCGGCCTTCGGGGTTCCCGACGTCTACATCGAAAAATATTTCGACAACGCGCGCCACGTCGAGGTCCAGGTGATGGGAGACCGCCACGGGAATATGATCCACCTCGGGGACCGCGACTGCTCCATCCAGCGCCGCCACCAGAAGTTGATCGAGGAATCTCCCGCTCCCGCCCTCCCGGCGCGCGTCCGGAACCGGATTTGGAAGGCGGCGGTCGACGCGGCCGTCGGCGTGAATTACGACAACGTGGGGACCGTCGAGTTCCTCTACGTACCCGACGGCGAGTTCCACTTCCTTGAAATGAACACGCGGATCCAGGTCGAGCACACGGTGACGGAGATGGTGACCGGCATCGACATCGTGCGGGAGCAGATCCGGATCGCGGACGGAAAGAAGCTGCGCTACGCACAGAAGGACGTCCCGATGCGAGGCCACGCGATCGAGGTCCGCATCAACGCCGAGGACCCGGAGACCTTTCTTCCTTTCCCCGGTCCGATCTAAACCTGCATTTTCCCGGGGGGATTCGGTGTCCGCGTCGACACGGCGATCTACCCGGGCTACGTCGTCCCGTCCACCTACGACTCCCTCCTCGGAAAGCTGATCGTGCACGGCGACGACCGGAATGAGGCGATCATGCGAATGCGAAGGGCGCTCGACGAGGTCCGGATCGAAGGGGTGCGTACGACGGTGGCGTTCCACAAGAAGATGATGGTCAACTCCGACTTCGTCGAGGCGAGACTCTCGACGAACTTCCTCGAGAAAAACAGGCCCTGAAGATGGGATTCCTCGATTCCTTCAGGAAAATGTTCTCGTCGCAGGAGAAGGAAGACCGGGCATCCCTCTCCCGGAAGGTCCAGACGTCACCGAACGACCCGCATGCCCGCCAGAAGCTCGCCATCTTCCTGATGCAGCAGGGGGAGGTCGTCGAGGCGCTGGACCAATTCGCCCGCGCCGCCGTCCTTTACGAGAAGGACGGGTTTTCCAGCAAGGCGATCGCGGTTCTGCGCCAGATGCAGAAGCACGATCCCGGGAACAACGACTTCCAGAAATGGATGATCCGGCTTCTGGCGCATGAAGGACTCTCCTCGGATGCCCAGGCGGAACTCCGGAAGGTGGCATCCGATCCGGCGAGGTTCACCTCCGACGAGCAGCGGCTCGACTTTTTCCGGCAGACGGCGGAGTTCGTGAAGAGGAGCCCCCTGCCGCGCCTCTACATTTGCGACATCCTCCGGGGCCAGAGGAAACTGCGCGAGGCGGTGAACGAACTGGAAAAGGCGGTCCCGCTGACGAGGTCGAGCGGGTTGTACGCCGAGTTCTCCGAGCGATTGCGCTCCGTCGTGATCCTGGCAGGCGACGACCTGGTTGTCCTCGAGCCGTGCGGTTTCATGTGGCTCGCGGTCGGGATGCCGGAGGAGGGTCTTCCGATCCTCGACCGGGTCGCCGAAGCCGAGTCCGCCAACGGCGACTCCGGGCGGGAGGCGACCCTGCAGGGGGTCCTCGACGCCATCCGCGGCGGATGGGATGTCGGGGCCGCCGGGGTGTTCTCCTTCACGGAAGCGGCCGGGAAGCTCGCCGGGCCGGAGCCGCTTCGGGGAGAACCGCCGCCGGCGACGCCCGTACCCCCGGTGGAGGCTCCCGGGGAGGAGCCGACCTCCCCCCCGACGAAGACCACCGACGGGGGGTACGAGCGGGAGGAGAGCATCGTTCGGAGCGCTCTCGGCCGGCTGCAGGCGAAGGTCGATGAGGAGATCGGGGACACGGACCTCGAGGCCCGGTACAACCTCGGGATCGCCTATAAGGAGATGGGGCTGCTCGACGAGGCGGTGACGGAATTCCGGCTGGCGATGCGCAAGCCGGAGCTTTTCGTGGGGGCGGGGTCGCACCTGGCGGACACGCTGGCCGACCGTTCCGACTTCGACGGGGCGCTCGCCGTGCTCGATGCGGTCCTCGCCGCATCCACCGGGGAGGAGGAGGTGGAGCGCGACGTGCGATACCACAAGGCGGTGCTCCTGGAGAGCGCGGGACGGCGGAACGAGGCACGGGAGATCCTCCGGGAGATCCAGGAAAAGACCCCGGGGTACCGGGACGTCGAAACCCGCCTGCGGACCTGAACGGCATCCAGGCCGGTTGCAAACCGACACGCCCTTGTGGTAGGAATATAATTCGTGCGGGCGTAATTCAGGGGTAGAATGCAAGCTTCCCAAGCTTGACGTCGCCGGTTCGAATCCGGTCGCCCGCTCCATCCTCCTTCCTTTATAATCAAATGATGTCGAAGCGATGGGTGCGTTGGACCGGGGGCGGCCTGTTGCTCCTCCTCCTTTCTGTCGTCGGGTGGCGCTTGTCGCTCGAGATCCCGGAGAGGGTGCGCCGGGCAGGGGAATCGCTGGTCGACGCGGCCGCCCGCGAAGGCCTCGCGGTCCGATACGACGGGTTGAAGCTCCATCTGCTGCACCTTCACGTCTCCATCGACAATGTGGTCGTGCGCGACGCTCTAGCGGATCTCCCCCTCGGAAGCGCCCGTTTGGTCGACGTCTCCCTTTCACCGCTGCGTTTGTTCTCCGGAGGCCTTCCCGTCTCCAGGATCCGGATCCGGAATTTCCGCCTGGAAGCGGGCGAACGAAACCGCGCGCTCTACGATCGTTGGACATCGACTCGAGGGGAAGGGACCTCCTCCTCCCTTCCCGAGATTCTTCTCGTGGACGGTTCGATCCTCATTACCCTTCCGGGCCCGCTTCGCCGGTTCCAGACCGGCGTGCGGGAAATCCGGATTCGCGAGGGACGCTCTCACGGGACGCATGTCACCGCGTCCCTCGAACGGTCGGAGGGCGACATAGTGCTGCCGGGGGACGCGGGCGGCGTCTGGCCGTTTCCGTCGGTCGAGGCGGACCTATCCTACAAGGGGGGAGTTCTGCGCGTCCGGAAGTTCAAGGCGGCGAGGGATTCCGCCGAGCTTCGCCTCTCCGGTTCGCTCGACACGCGGAAGCGGATCGCATCCGCGAAGGCGTCGGGGGAGCTGGAGATCGCTGCGTGGATCGCCGCCGGCGCTCCGGGGGTTTCGTACGTGCGGCGCGTTGTCCGGGAGGGGAAGGCGGAGTTCTCCGCCACCGTCGACGGTCCGTGGCGCGATCCGGAAGGGGCGGCACGACTCGTCTTCCGGAACGCGGGATTTCCCGGCGCCGCCGGGGCGGAGGGGGAGGCGAAACTCTTGCTCCGCGGTCGTGTCCTTCGACTCACTCGGGCGCACGCGAAACTGTGGGGGGGGGTGCTGGAGGCAGACGGGCTGGTTCAAACCGGCACCGGGCATGTGGAAGGGAAGGGATCCCTTCGACGGGTTTCCCTCGCCGCGGTCCCCTGGAAGGCCCTTGGCGTGCCGGTCTCGCTAACCGGAACCGGAGACGCTTCCGTCCGGCTTGCAGGAACGGTGGATCGTCTCGAGGGATCTGTGTCGCTTGCGCTTCCCGGCGGCATCGAGCGGATTTCCTCGCCGGGGGGAAGCGGTCCGGCGCTGCGGTTCCCGATGTCGCTGGATGCGGGCGGGTCCATTTCCGGCGGGCGGGACGTGAGGGTCGATTCGTTCCGCCTGCTGGCGGGGAAAGCGGAATCGCGCGGGGTCGGCGAGGGGTCGATCACCGGGGGGACGCTCCGTCTGCGCGGAACGCTTTCCATCCCCGCCGGGAAGGCGGCCGATTACGGCGTCGACGAACGACTCGCCTGGGAAAAAGTCGCAGGGGAGTGGGAAATCTCGGGCCCCTGGTCCCGCCTTCGCGGGAGTGCGTCACTTTCCGCGACTGCGCTCGCGGTTCGCACGCTCCCCCCCCTTCCGTTGGTGCTGAAGATCGACGGCGTGCCGTCCGAGTCCCTCCATGTTACGGCCGGCGTTTCCGCGGAACGATTCAAGGCCACCGCCGAGGGGACGTGGGCTTCTCCCTTCGACCCTTCACGGTCCGTTTCGGAATGGACGGTGGCGGCTCGGGAGATCGACCTCTCCGATGCCGCCCGTTGGGTTTCCGCGGTCGCGGCGTCCCTGGGAGCGGACGCCGGCGAGGCGTCCCGTTATCTCGCCGGCATCGAGGGGAAAGGGGAAGCGGACGGTAAGATCCGCGTCGCGGCGGGTAAGGTCGAGGCGACGGGGCGGTTCCATGCCGCACGCGTCGAGGTCCGCGGGATCCCGCTGCGGGCCTTGCGGGCGGAGGGGAAGTTCGGGACCGCGGGATTCGCCGACCGCTGGGAGGCGAACGCGGAGGGGAAATTCGGCGACGGCGCGTTCCATGTCGCGGCGAAGGGGGACGGCGGAAACGGAACGGCGATCGAGGGAAATGCGGAGGGGATCAAGATCCCCCAGGTCTTCTCCCTGCTCCACCGCGATAACCCCGTGGGAGTGGGGGGAACCGTCGACGCCCGGTTCGCGGCACGTCGGGGTCCGATGGGGTGGGAGGTGCCGCGGTTCACGGCCGGGACGGAGGTGCTCTCGGTGGGCCCGGCTCGATTGTCGGGCGTACGCGCGGAAGGCCGCCTCGGCGGCGCCGACGGGACGTTCTCTTTCCGCTCCGCGTCGCCGCCGGTGCGGATCGACGGAGAGGTGAAACGCTCCGACGGGTGGCCGACGAAGTTGTCGTTGACCGCGTCGGAGGTCCCCACGGCCCTTCTCCTCGTCGCCGGTGGGCGTTCCGGGATCGCTTCCGACGGCGCGTGGAGCGCCGAGGCCGGCGGGGTGATCCGGCTGGCGGACATCGTGGAGGGCGCCCCCATTTCCCCGGGGATCTTTTCCGCCGTGCACGGCTCGGTGCGGGCTACGAACCTTTCCGTCGGCGAGGTGCGCTTCGGGGAATTCCGCGCCTCCGGCAGGAAGCGCGGGGAGGTCTTTGATGGGGAGGTCCTGACACGCGCCCCCGACTCCCGGCTCGCATGGTCGGTCTCCTTTCGGGAGCCCTTCGGCTTCCGCCTCGAGGGGCCGTTCAGCCTGAGTGACCCGGGGAACGGGACGGCGAAAACCGGGAACCGCCGCTTCTCCCTCCGCGGCCGTGCGCAGATCGAGGGAGCCCTCCGTGCGGTGGAGAAGACCTCGGGGATCCTTCTCGTCGAATCGCTCACCTATCGGGAAGGAGAGTTCGAGCTCACGGGGAAGGACCTTTCCGCCCGGATGGATCCGGCGGGGATTCGGTGGACCGGCGGGACGATCCTCGCCCAGGGGAACCCTCTCCGGATCTCCGGGGGGGTCTCCTGGGGCGGGGCCCTTGACGTCCGCGTGGATGGGAAGATGCCGGCGTCGGCGGTCCGCCTTGCCGTTCCCTCCGTGTTCGACCGGCTCGACGGCACGGTGACGCTCGACGTCCGGATCACCGGGAACCGGGACGCCCCCTCCATCGTCGGGACGGGACACCTGGAAGGCGGCACCCTCTCGTTCATCGGATACAACCAGCTTTTCGAGGGGATACGGGCGGATGCGGTCCTCAGCCGTCAAAAGATCGTTTTCGAACATTTCGAGGCGAAGAGCGGGGGCGGCTTCATCGACGGATGGGGAGAGGTACCGCTCAAGATGGACGCGGGGCAGCGCCTTTACTTCTCGGTGGACTTCCTCGACATGCGGTATCCTTACCCGGAGGATTTTCGCCCGGTCGTCCAGGGGCGCGTGGAACTTCTCGGGCCTGTGGACGACCTGCTGGTCACCGGCGATCTCGAGGTGCAATCGGCCAGCTACACGAAGCCCTTGCGCCCCGAAAAAGCGCTGATCGATTTCCGCAAGCGGCTGTACGATGTCTCCGCGCGGCGGGAGAAGTCCGCCTTCCGCATACGCCTCGACATCAACGCGATCGCGGACGGCACGATCCGGATCCGGAACAACCTCGCCAACGCCATCGCGAAGGGGGAGTTCCGGATCGTCGGCGACACCTCCCGGGTGATCGTCCTCGGATCGTTCGACGTCGTCGAGGGGACCGTGGAGTACCGCGGGAACAAGTACGAGCTCAAGCGCGCTTCCGTCGATTTCCAGGATCCCCGAAGGAACAACCCGCGCCTCGACTGGCGGGCGGAGACGACGAAAGGGAACGTGATCGTGACCGTCACCGTGACCGGCATGCTCGATAAATACGAGGTCGACCTTTTCTCCGACCCGCCGCTTGGGAAGAACGATATCATCGCCCTCCTGTCGCTGGGGGCCACGACGCAGTCGCTGGCGGGGCAGGAAGGGGCCGTGGGATCCGCCGCGGCCGCCTCGATCGCCCTTGGACCGTACGTGGGGGGCGTCCAGGAGAGGATCCGGGGGGTCGTCGGGCTGGACCGGTTCGCCATCGAGCCGGTGTTCTCCTCGACCACGAAGACGTTCGAACCGAAGTTCATCGTGGGAAAATCGTTCGGGGAGCGTGCTTCCGTTTCCATGGCCACGAGCGTCGGCGCGTCGGCAGACGGCACCGCAACCGCCGAATACAAACTTCGCGAGCACGTCTTCCTGCAGGGGACCTGGCAGAGCGCCACCACAACCCAGGAGGGAGACCTCGGCGGCGACCTCAAGTTCCGTTACCGGTATCGACAGTGGAAGGACTTCTTTCGTGGAAAGGAGTGATCGTCTCCCGTTCCTCCTGGCGGCGGCGATCCTCCTTTTCCTTCGCGGGTTATCGGCGGCGGCCGAAGCCCCCTCGCCGGCAGCCGCCGGTCCCGTCATCTCCTCGGTCTCCTTCCAGGTGTCGTCCCCGTTCCTGATCTCCTACGAGGAACTCGCGGGGCTCATCAAGGTGCGCCCGGGGAATCGGCTCACGAGGGAAGGGGTTCGAGCGTCGATCCGGGGATTGTCCGAGAAGTTGATCTTCCGCGAGGTCTCCGCGTTCACCCGCGAGACGGACGGAAAGGTGGATCTCCTCTTCTTCCTCAGGCCGTTCCCACTGGTCGCGGAGATCGAAGTGGCGGGGGCGAAGCGGTTCACTCCGGCGCAGATCATCTCGGCGTCGCGACTGAAGCGCGGCGCGCCCGTCGGGGAAAAGGACCTTTCCGCCGCGGAGGAGGCCGCGGGGGCATTTCTGATGCGGAAAGGCTTCGTCCGGGGGATGGCCTCCGTTTCGGTGACCTGCAACGTGGAAAACGGCGGAGGAAGGGTCGTTGTCACTGTTGCCGAAGGAGAACCCGGAACCGTGGAGAATCTCCGGTTTTCGGGCGCGACACGGTTCACGCCCGGGGAGATGGCGCGGTTTCTCGACGCGGAAGCGGGGAAGCCGCACGACTTCCGCCGGTGGGAAAAGGGACTCTCCCGCCTGAGGAGCGAGTACAAGAAGGCGGGGTTCCTCACCGTGCGCGTGAGCGACACGGTCGCGCGGTGCGAGCCGACTTCGGATCTCCTGTGCCCGGCCGTCCAGGTCGAGGAGGGGCCGCAGTACGACGTGCGGTGGGAGGGCGTCGCCGCCTTCACGCCGGCCCGCCTCGCGGAGGTCGCCGGGCTCCGGGGAGACGAAGAAATCTCCGAGGGCGCCCTGGTACACGACCTGCGGGAGCGGTTGGTCGCGTTTTACCGGGAACGGGACTACCTGCTGTTCGACGCCGTCGTCACCGTGGAGGAGCCGTCCGCGGGCCGGACTCCTCTCATCGTGTCGGTCGAGGAAGGGAAACGGGGCTACATCAGGGAAGTCCGCATCGTAGGGAATCGGGGGTTGGGCGAGAAGGCTCTTCGCGGGCAGATGACGACGAGGCGCCGCGGAGTCTTCCATCGGGTCACGGACTCCGGGAAATACCGCGACGAGGAGTGGAACGACGACATGAACGCGGTCGTCGGGTTGTACCAGAAGTCCGGATACGCCCGGATGAAGGTCCTGGGAGTCGACGATGCCTGGGACGACCGGGGCGGGATCGTGAAAACGATCCGGGTCGAGGAGGGGCCGCGATACCGGGTCCGGGAAATCGTCTTCCAGGGAAACGACCACTTTCTCCGCGCCGAATTCCTTCCGCTCATCAGGAACAAAAAGGAGGGGGAGTACCTCGACTACGCCGGGACGGAGGCCGATCAGGAGGCGGTGGCCGCGCACTATCGCGACGCCGGCTACCTGGATGTGCGCGTGGAGTCGGAGGTGCTCTTCGACACGGACAACACCTCCGTGCTGCGCTTCGTGATCGTCGAGGGACCCCGCTACCGCCTCGGGAACATCGTTGTCCTGGGGACGCTCCTCACCCGGGCCGCGGCGATCCTTCGCGAGAACCCGATCGCGACGGGAGGGACGACCGGTGAGAAGGACCTGTTCCGGTTCCAGCAGGCGGTCTATGCCACGGGGCTCTACAAGAGCGTGCGGGTCCAGCGCGTCAAGCGTCCGGAGGAGGGGGTCCTGGACCTGGTGTTCGAGGTCGAGGAAGCCCTCTTTTTCGAGGTGGAATACGGCGGCGGGTGGGGCACCGACACCGGTTTCCGGGGGCTCCTCGGGGCGAGGGAGAAGAATCTCGACGGCCTCGGGCGGAGCATCTCCGCGCAAGCCATCCTGAGTCAGAAGGAGGAGAGGGTGATCGGCTGGCTCCGGGAGCCGTGGATCTTCGGCAACCGGTGGAAGTGGGAAGGCGGGCTCACGGGATCGTACCAGAGGGCCGAGCGCATAAGCTTCAACCTCCGGAAGGCGGGCGTCGTCGCGGGCATCACCAGGAAAATACTCGAACGATCTTCCGTGGCGCTGCAATACGAACTGTCGCGGGACGAGGTATCGGAGGTTGCGCCGGGCGCGGTCCTTTCACCCGAAGACCAGGGATCCGCCACCATCGCCGCGGTCCGCGCGCTGGCGGTGCTCGATTTCCGCGACGATCCGTTCAACCCGAAGAAGGGGACCTTTTATTCCGGGTCGGCGGAGGTGGCGACGCTGCCGCTGGGCTCCGAGGTGGACTACTTCAAGCTGTCGGGGCAGAGCAGCTTCTACTTCAGCGTGTACCGGCGCGTCACGTTCGTTCTCTCCGGTAGGGCCGGCATGGCCCGCTCCTTCGGGCGCACGGAGGAGGTGCCGATCCAGAAACGGTTCTTCCTCGGAGGGCGGAGCACCGTTCGCGGCTTCAAGGAGGACACGCTGGGGGCCAAGGGGGTGGACGGAACGCCGACCGGCGGCGACATGATGGTGAACTTGAACTCCGAACTGCGCGTTCCACTTCGGTACGGATTGATCGGGGCGGTGTTCGTCGACGCGGGGAGCGTCTGGTTTTCCAGCGACGCGGCGAACGGCTTCGACCTCCGGAAAACCTCCGGCCTGGGCCTGCGCCACGTGACGCCCGTCGGGCCCATCGGCCTCGATTACGCCTGGAAACTCGATCGCCGCGAGGGGGAGTCGGCGGCCGAGTGGCACTTCACCATCGGTGCGGTGTTCTGACGATCCGCCGCCGGATGCCCCGGCCTTTATTTTTTCCGTCATGCATCCCGGCCGCGTGACGGGTCGAGGCGATTTACCCGCTATCCTCCGTTTCAGGTAAGAAGGATTCGTGGTAATTTCGCTTCATGCCGGCGCGAAACGACAGGGGCGGGGGGATCTTCCGGGATCGTTCCGGGTGGCGGGCGGGGTTCGCGCTCGCCTGGTGCGGCCTTCTTGCGTTGACGGCGGCAGCGTCCGTTCTCCTCGGGGGTTTCTCCACGGCCTCCGGCGGGTTCCTGGCGGGGGCCGCCGCCGGCGAATTCGTTCTCGCCGTGGCCAGTTCCGTACTCCTCGAGCGGATCGTGTTTCGGCATGTCCAACGGCTGCGGAGCGCCGTGATGGAGGACGCCGACGGGCCCCTGCCGTCGATAAAAGGCCCCCTTGCCCCGTTGGCGGAGGCGATCTCCGCCCGGCAGGAACGGTCGGTTGCCACGCTTCGCGAGGCGGTCCGGGATCGCGACCTGCGCCTGGCGCAGGTCGAACTCCTCCGACGCTCTCTCGAGGAGGCCCGGGCAAACCTCGAGTCGAATGTCCAGTACCTCCGGACGATGGCGGAGGTATCCACCGTCATCGCCGGGACTCTCGATCCCGAGGAACTTTACCGGATCCTTCCGGAACGGGTTATGGCGAAACTGGGTCTGAACGACTTCTGCATCATGCTCTACTCCCGGGAGACGAAGCGGCTTGTCGCGAAATCCGTATCGGTGGGCGACGGAGGGACGATGCCGGAGTTCACCCTCGCCCCGGGGGAAGGAGTCGCGGGGAAGGTGTTCGTCACCGGGGAGCCCGCCTGGATCCCCGACGTCAGATCCTCCCTGGACTTTCTGCACTACGGGGGGCGTCGTACGGACGTCCGCTCGTTCATGTGCGTCCCCCTCGTATCGAAAGGGAAGAACATCGGGGTGCTGATGTTCAATCACCCCGAGCCGAACGCGTTCGAACCGGAGCTGCTTCCGACGATGCGGGTGCTCGCGTCCTACCTTGCCATCGCCATCGAGAACGCCGGGATGTTCGGGTTCGTCAAATCCATGGCCGAGAAGGACTCCCTGACGCTGCTCTACAACCACGGGTCGTTCCACGAGAAGCTCGCCATCGAACTGGAGCGTGCGAACCGGTACCTCCGGTCGATGGCGGTCATCATGCTGGACCTGGACAATTTCAAGGAGATCAACGACCTGTACGGACACACGACGGGGGACCGGGTGCTCGCGCTGGTGGCGGGCGCATTGAGCGCCCAACTGCGGAAAACGGACATCGCGGCGAGGTATGGAGGGGACGAGTTCTCGGTGATCCTTCCGGAGACCGACCTTTCCTCCGCGGCGGTGATCGCGGAACGAATCTCCGAGGGAATTTCGAACGTCCGGCTGGACATCGGGAGGGAGAGCGTCATCTCCTTTACCGCGAGCGTCGGGTACGCATCTTGCGACCACGACGCACCCGGTCGGGGAGAGATCCTGAAGATCGCCGACCGCCTCATGTACGATTCGAAGCGGCGAGGCCCCGGAGGCGTGCTCGGGATGCAGATCTAGGAAACGGGAGGTCCGATGGACCGGAAGGCCGTCGAGCAGTATCGGCTCGCACTGTTCGGGCGCATGGTGATGGGCGTCGCCCACGAGATCGACAATCACCTGAGCGTCGTACTCGGATTCTCCGAGTTGATCCAGTTGGCCGCGGGGAAAGAGCAGAAAGTCAGGGACGGCGCAGGAAAGATCCTGTCCTCCGGTGAGAAGATCGGGGCGATCGTCCAGCGGTTCTCCCGGTATGTGCGTCCGCACGCTCCCTCCCCTGAACCGTTCCTCCCCGGTGAGATGATTCCGGAGATCCTTATGTTCTCGCGGTACGACCTCAGCCGCGACAACGTAACCGTATTGCCAAGTCCGGAAATTCCCCCGGGAATCCTTCACGCCGATCGACGGGATTTCGGATTGGCGCTCCTCTCGCTCCTTTTCAACGCGGCGGAGGCAATGTCGGAGAGGGGCGGGGAACTGTCGATGCGGGCGTCCATCGATGCCGCCGGGTGGAAATTCGCCGTGAGCGACCAGGGGCCCGGGATTCCCGCGGGGCTTGAGGAGAAGATCTTCGAGGTCGGGTTCACCACCCGCACGGGGCCGATCCACATGGGCATGGGTCTCCCGGTCGCGCGGCAACTCGCTGAAGAGGCGGGGGGGACGTTGCAACTGGCGAACAGCCTCGGGGGCGGGTGTGAAGCAACGATCCGAGTGCCGATGAAAGGGAGAGCCTGAGCGCCTCTGTGCTTCCCTATATCTGCCCGTTACTGCGGAAACGGAAATTCCATGCAGATACCTCCTTCCCGGGGGTTGGTGGGCTACCTATCCCGGTTTAGGGGAGACCGGCACGGTATTCCTGTTTGTGGCTACGAGAACTTTGGGCCGCAGATTGCCGCCCCCCCCCAGTCCCGCCTCTCGGCAAACATTTTCCCAATAAGGCCAGATTCTTCGCCGAAAGCGAGGACCGAAAGGTGTAATCCATTCCAAATTGAGCACTTACGTTAACCTCACCTCTCGGTCTGAATATTGCTGTAACACCAGCACGGGTTTTTCCGCAGGCACAAACGAATCTTAAACAGGAAGGAGGAGCGTGAAATAACCTGGCACCAATAAAGGGGGGGCCATGGAAAATTTCTTTGGTATTTTAGGCAGATTGCTGGATTCTTTGGGAACTTTGGTTTTAGTGTTATTGTTCACGGCTTTGGCGTTTTCTGTTGGATACCAAATGGGATTCACTACCGGATTGGATACCAAAGTTACCTTGGTTGGCGAAAGGTACACCATGAAAGTAACGGGGAATGACAAGAGATGAGGTAAGCGGAAAATACATAAATGAAAACGGGAGTCATCTTTCGACGACTCCCGTTCCTCGTCTTTGGCTATATGAACGCGTAGCAAACCGCGGAGGGCAAGGCGTCGTCGATTTTACCGGCGTTCGCCTTGCCCGTTGTTGTTCGTAGTGTTATTGCCTAAGGCCTTGAATATCCGTATATTGGGAACTGAAAGGAGAGCCCCATGAAACTGCGGGTTGTTCTCGAGCCCAGTGACGAAGGCGGCTATACCGCGATCGTACCGGCGCTGCCTGGTTGCATCAGCGAGGGCGACACACGCGAGGAAGTTCTCGCAAATATCAAGGAGGCGATCTCGCTTTACATTGAACCCGTCGAGGACGATTTGGATTTTGCGCCCGAAGCAGAGGTGATCGAGATCGCCGTATGACGAAGGTTCCCAGCCTGGATTACCATCGGGTAGTTCAGGCTCTCCGCCGGGCGGGATGGGTTGTTGTCCGGCAGCGGGGAAGCCATATTCGACTTCAGAAGACCACGCTTGACGAGACACTTAAAATCGTTGTCCCCGCCCATCATCAAGAAATGGCTCAGTTATCGCGAGCGGGGGATCCTGGGAAGAGGACTGACGACAGACGAGGTCAGGGAGGTAACTGGTACCGCTCGCCGTATCGCGGCGATTCTCCTTCTCCAGAAAGACCTGGACAGGAATTACGCCGCTACGAAGGCCGCACCATCCCCCTGGCGCCCCGGTTTACCCTAAGAGCGCCGGAAGGACTGCCGATGGAGGAGTACAAACCCGGCGATCGGGTGATGCACCAGGTGTTCGGCCTGGGGACCGTCTTGGAGCGGGAATCGGCCGA
>Ga0268386_10001678_pt1 | contig 15297 bp, 9 predicted proteins | sample RVTome_15_FD_200260 | JGI IMG/M metagenome (GOLD analysis project Ga0268386, IMG submission 200260) | Soil microbial communities from uranium-contaminated site in the Upper Colorado River Basin, Wyoming, United States - RVT150D86... ...
GTGATCGTGGTGGGCTCGGGGGCTTCCGGGGGGTGGGCGGCCAAGCGCCTCGCGGAGGCCGGGGTGAAGGTGGCCCTCCTCGACGCCGGGCGCGTCCTCGCCCCCGGCGACTACACCGAGCACCTGCCCCCCTTCGCGACGAAGTACCGCGACCAGGCCCCCGAGCTGATCCGCCGCACCCGGCCGGTCCAGAAGGACTGCTACGCGTGCATGGAGTGGAACTACGACTGGTTCGCCAACGACCTCGAGGAGCCCTACCAGACCCCGGAGGGGAAGCCCTTCTCCTGGCAGGGCCGGATGCGGGTGGTGGGCGGGCGCACGAACGTCTGGGGCCGCCAGACCTACCGCCTTTCCCCCCTCGACATGAAGGCCGCGTCCTTCGACGGCTTCGGGGAGGACTGGCCCCTCTCCTACGAGGACCTCGTCCCCTACTACGAGCTGGTCGAGGACTACGTGGGGATCACCGGGATGGCCGAGGGCGTCGTCGAGCTGCCCGACAGCCGCTTCCATCCCCCGATGGGGATGAGCTGCGCGGAGTGGCGGCTCCGGAACGCGGCCAAGCAGAAGCTGGGCTGGACGGTGACCCTGGGGCGGGCCGCCAACCTGACCAAGACGATCAACGGCCGCCAGGCCTGCCACTACTGCGGCCCCTGCGAGCGGGGCTGCCTGACCAAGTCCTACTTCAACTCCGCCTTCACCACCGTGGCCGACGCCCTCGGGAGCGGGAACTGCACCCTCGTCCCGAACGCCATGGTCCACAAGGTGCTGACCGACGGCGAGAACCGCGCCCGGGGCGTCCTCTACGTGGACCGGATCACCCGGGAGCCGAAGGAGGTGCACGCCCGGGCGGTGGTGCTGTGCGCCCAGGCCCTGGAGTCGGTCCGCATCCTCCTCAACTCGGCCAACGCGCGCCAGCCGAACGGCCTCGCCAACTCGAGCGGCGTCCTCGGCCACTACCTGATGGACCACCTGTGGGTGGCCGGGGGGGCGGAGGGCGAGTTCCCCGACCTCCACGGCGACCCCGCCCTCGACGGCCCCAAGCGCCCCACCGGCGTCTACGTCATCCGCTTCCGCAACACGAAGGACGGCCCCCGCTACCCGAAGTTCCTCCGCGGCTACGGCTTCCAGGGCCGGGCCTCCACCGCCTTCAACCTCCAGGCCCCGGGCTTCGGCCCCGCGTTCAAGCAGGCGGTCCGCGAGCCGGTCACCCGCCTCGGCCTCGCCGGCTTCGGGGAGATGCTCCCCCGCTACGAGAACCACGTGGAGATCGACCGGGACGTAGTGGACGTCTACGGCATCCCCACCCTCAAGATCCACGTGGACTGGAGCGACAACGAGCGGGCGATGATCCCGGACATGGCGGAGTCCGCGGCGGAGATGCTCGAGGCGGCGGGGGCGAGGGACGTCCGCCCCTGGGAGGTCAGGGACCGGGTCCCCGGGATGGGGATCCACGAGATGGGCTGCGCGCGGATGGGCCGGGACCCGAAGACCTCGGTCCTGAACCAGTACCAGCAGGCCCACGACGTGTCGAACCTCTTCCTGATGGACGCGGCCGGCTTCACCTCGGGGGGCTGCCAGAACCCGACCCTCACCATCATGGCCCTCACCGTGCGGTCCACCGACTTCCTGCTCGAGGCGATGAGGAAGGGCGACGTCTAGCGTGCGAGGCCCCGCGGCCCGCGCCTGCCTCGCCGGTCTCCTCGCGAGCGCGGTCGGGGCTCCGGCCGCGCCCGCCCAGCTCCCCGCCGCCGCCGGCCCGTCCGGCTACCGGGCCGGACCGGTCGACGCCGCCCACGGCGACCGCGAGTCGCTCGTCCTGTGGCCGGCGGGCGCCCCGGGAGCCAAGGGCGCCGAGGAGGTCGACCGGCCCAGGCTGACGGTCTACCGCCCGCCCGCCGGCCGGGCGAACGGGGCGGCGGTCGTGGTCTGCCCCGGGGGCGGCTACCGGGTCCTCGCGAGCGACCACGAGGGGCGCCAGGTCGCGGAGTGGCTCAACTCGATCGGAGTGGCGGCATTCGTGCTGCAGTACCGCCTCGGCCCCCGCTACCAGCATCCGGCTCCCCTCCAGGACGCCCAGCGGGCCCTCCGCACCGTGCGGGCCCGGGCGGCGGAGTGGGGCGTCGACCGGGCGCGCGTCGGCATCCTGGGCTTCTCCGCGGGAGGCCACCTGGCGTCCACCGCGGCCACCCGCTTCGACGGCGGCCGGCCCGGCGACCCCGACCCGGTGGAGCGCGAGGGCTCCCGCCCCGACTTCGCGGTGCTCGCCTACCCGGTCGTCTCCCTCTCCCATTCCGCGGTCCACCGGGGCTCCCGCGACCACCTGCTCGGCGAGGACCCCGAACCGGGGCTGCTCGAGGAGCTGTCCACCGACCGGCAGGTCACGGCCCGGACGCCCCCGACCTTCCTCTTCCACACCCACGACGACCCGGGCGTCCCGGTGACCCACTCGTTGCTCTTCTACGAGGCGCTCCGCTCGGCCGGGGTCCCCGCCGAGCTGCACGTCTTCGCCCGGGGCCGCCACGGGGTGGGGCTGGCGCCGAAGGACCCCGCCCTCGCGGCCTGGCCCCGGCTGTGCGCGGCGTGGATGGAGACGATGGGCTTCCTCGCCCCGTCTCCCGAGCCCCGACCCTAGAGCCCCCTCAGCCGCACGAGCGCGCGCTCGAGGGCCCGGCGCATCTCCCGAGGGGTCTCCGCCCGGAAGGGGGCGCCGTGGCCCGGGAGGACCCAGCGGAACTCGAAGTCGAGGAGCCGCTCGAGGGACCGGAGCTGCCGGTCCCACGAGTGCCAGTTGAGGCTCTTCGAGGCCGAGAGGTCTCCGGGGGACCGGCGCCCATAGAGGTGGTCCCCCGTGAAGAGGAACGTGTCCCGGTAGAGCAGGCAGGCGCTGCCCGCGGTGTGGCCGGGGGTCGGGACCACGAGCAGGTCGCGGGCGAGCCGGACCGGCTCGTCGCCCTCGACGTACCGCTCGAGCCCGCCCACCCCGTCGTCCCGGTGCATCCACCGCTCGCACCCGAAGCGCCCGCGGAACGCCGCGTGGTCCGCCACGTCGTCGCGGTGGCTGAGGAACATCGTGGCCACCCCGCCGCGGCGCGCGAGGGCGGCCAGGAGGGGGCCGGCCGCCCGGGGCGAGTCCACGAGCACGTTGCCCGCCGGCCGCTCGACGAGGTAGCTCCAGGCCCCGAAGCTCGCCTCCGACGTGTAGCCGCAGAAGGAGACCTCGTCCTCGATCGGCACGGGGAACGCGGCCGCCGCCGCCGCCACCGGGGACCGGTCGTCCGTGCCGATGGAGGCGGTGGGGCAGGCCACGAGGGCCAGGCTCGCCCGGTGACGCGCGGCCGTCCCGTCCGGCTGCCGGCGGACGACGCTGTGGCCCCCCGCGTCGGCGAACACCTCGGGGACGAGGGTGTAGCAGGTGCCGCAGTCGATGCAGGTGCGGTCCACGAAGAAGGGGCCGGGCGCGTTCCCGGGGAAGGCGCGGCTCCGGAGGGCCATCATCCAGTCTAACCCGCCCGTCCCTGTCCGGCGGCGGCGTCCGTCCACCGATTCCCGGCCGCCGTTCGCCGATCCGGGGGTGACCGGGGGGGCGCCCCGTCGTACTGTTGGTCGAGGGAGGACGATGGCGACGAGGGTGGCGGCCGCGGCGCGCGAGGAGTGGCAGTCCCGGGTCTCGAAGGGCGTGTGGGGCATGCTCTGCATCACGATGGGGGCGCTCTTCACCCTCGACAACTTCGGCCGGATCGACATGAGCGGCCCCTCGGCGTTCCCGGCGAGCCACGCGGTGGACGGCGACCCGGGCACCCGCTGGTCCTCCGCGTTCAGGGACCCCCAGTGGATCGCCGTCGACCTCGGGGCCCCCGCCGCGATCACCCGGGTGAAGCTCAACTGGGAGGCCGCGTTCGCCACCGAGTACCGGATCGAGGTGTCCGAGGACGGATCGCGCTGGACGACTGTGCGGGAGGTGACCGGCGGAGACGGGGGGGTCGACGACCTCGAGGTGTCGGCCAAGGGCCGCTACGTGCGCGTGTACGGGACCCGGCGAGCCACCGGCTACGGCTACTCGCTCTGGGAGCTCGAGGTGTACGGGACGCCGGGGTCGGCCACCCCGGTTCCCCTCCCCGCCGGCCTCCTGTCCCAGGGCAGGGAGGCGACCGTGTCGTCCCGGGAGGGCCGCGGGTACTGGTTCCTCTACTGGCCGCTGCTCATGATCGCGGCCGGGCTGCCCGCTCTCCTCGCGCCCAAGGACGGGGGAGACCAGGTGTTCGGCCTGGTCCTCGTCGGCCTCGGCGTCTTCTTCCAGCTCCAGAAGCTCCAGCTCGTCGCCTGGAGCTTCACCCAGGCCTGGCCCCTCGTCCTCGTCGCGGCCGGGCTGGTGATGGTGATCCAGACCCTGCGCCAGGTGGGCTCCCGGACCGGCGGCGACGGCGCGGCGGGGAGCGGCGACGAGGCGGAGGGCGCCCGGTGACCGCGGCGACCGGGGTCCGCCCCGCCGACCGGCTCGCCCTCGGGATCGTCCTGATCGCGATGGGCCTCGCCCTCGCCCTCGAGCAGGCGGGCCTCCTCGGGTTCGAGGGCGTCGGCCGCCTGTGGCCCCTCGCGCTCGTCCTCATCGGGATCGTGAAGGCGCGCCAGCCCCTCGAGGAGGGGCAGCGGGCGGTGGGAGTCGCCCTGATCCTCCTCGGCGGGTTCTTCCAGGCCATGAGCGTGCTGAGCTGGGGGAGGGCCTGGCCCCTCCTGCTCGTCGGGGTAGGGGGGTTCCTCCTCTGGCAGGCGATCGCCGGCCCGCGGCGGCCCGGCCCCGGCCGGCCCGCGTCTCCGTTCGTCGCGGAGGTCGGGCTCCTCGGCGTGTCGAAGCGGCCCATCAGCGTCCCCGACCTCCGCGGCGGATACGTCACCGCGGTGATGGGAGGGGTGGAGCTGGACCTGCGGCAGTCCGGGATCGTCACCTCTCCCGCCGTCCTCGACGTGGCCGCGTTCTGGGGAGGGATCGAGATCAGGGTCCCCGCCGAATGGTGCGTCGAGAGCAACGTCGTCCCCTTCATGGGAGGGTTCGAGGACAAGACCCACACCCCCCGAGGGTCGGCGGGAGGCCCCCGCCTCGTCGTGCGCGGGTACGTGATCATGGGTGGCGCGGAGATAAGGAACTGAGATGGCCCCCCTCGCGGAGCGACGGTATCTCTCCGCGCCTGCGACCGCCCCGCTGTCTCTCGCCCTCCTCGTCGCCGTGGCCTGTGGCGGGAGGACGGTCGACCCGATCCCGCGGTTGCTCGACGACCTCGAGGACGCCGCGGAGGCCCGCGACGCCGACCGCTTCGCCGAGAGTCTCGGCGAGGGCTTCCGCGGTCCGGGGACCATGGACAAGGCCGAGGCGCGGGCCACCCTGCGCCGGTACTTCGCGGCGTACGAGGCGGTCTCCCTCGGCGTCTACGGCGTCGAGACCGAGCGGGAGGGGGCTCTCGCGCGCGTGCGGTGCCGCGTCGAGTTCTCCGGGCAGGCCCGGAAGGCCTTCGGCCTCGAGGGACTGCTGCCCCCCGCCGCGCTCTACCGCTTCGACCTCGAGGCGCGGGACGAGGGGGGCGGCGCCTGGCGCGTCCACCGGGCGAGCTGGGAGGCGGTCGAGCCGGCTCCGTGAGCCTGAGCCTGAGCCCTGGGCCTGAGCGGCGGGGCCCCTGGCGGGGGACTCACCACTTCTCCTGAAATCGGTTTCAGCGGCCGGGGGTCGAGGATGCAGCCGCGTCCTTGCTCCTCGGCTAGAATCTTCTCGCCGGCTTGGCCCCGAAAGGGACAAAATGCCACGCTCGGGGCCGCAACCCGGCTGGACGATCCACCGGAGTCCATTGGGAGAGCCACCCATGCCTGCTCACTTCGCCGCGCGCCGAGGGCGGTCCGCGCCCGCGGCGCTCCTCGGCCTTCTCGCGCTCGCCACATTCGTCCCTGCCGAGGACAAACCGCCCTACCGGGATGCCGGGCTCCCCGTCGAGAGCCGAGTCGCCGACCTGCTCGCCCGGATGACCCTCGAGGAGAAGGTCGCCCAGCTCGTCGCGATCTGGGAGCAGAAGACGAAGATCCAGGACGAGAAAGGCGTCTTCGACCCCGAGAAGGCGAGGACGGTCCTCGCCCACGGGATCGGCCAGGTGTCGCGTCCGAGCGAGATCAAGGGCGGTCCCGCGGGGCCCGCGACCCGCGGCCCCCGGGAGCACGCGGTGTTCGTCAACGCGGTCCAGAAGTGGGTGATCGAGAACACGAGGCTCGGCATCCCGGCGATGTTCCACGAGGAGGCGCTCCACGGCCTCGCCAATCCCCGGGGGACCCACTTCCCGGTCCCCCTCGCCCTCGCCTCCACCTGGGACCCCGCGCTCGTCGAGCGGCTGATGAGCGTCGCCGCCCTCGAGGCCCGGGCCCGCGGCTGCCAGGAGGTCCTCTCCCCCGTCCTCGACCTCGCCCGGGACCCCCGCTGGGGCCGCACCGAGGAGACCTACGGCGAGGACCCGTACCTCGTCGCCCGGCTCGGGGTGGCGGCCATCCGGGGGTACCAGGGGGACCGCCTGCCCCTCGGAAAGGACAAGGTCCTCGCCACCGCCAAGCACTTCGCGGCCCACGGCCCCCACGAGGGCGGCATCAACACCGCTCCCACCAACGTCTCGGAGCGGATCGTGCGGGAGGAGCTCCTCCCGCCGTTCGAGGCGGCGATCACCGAGGCCGGGGCGCACTGCGTGATGCCCTCCTACAACGAGCTGGACGGGATCCCCGCCCACAAGAGCCGCTGGCTCCTCGAGCAGGTGCTCCGCCGCGAGTGGGGCTTCCGGGGGCTCGTCGTGTCCGACTACTTCGCGGTCCGCCAGCTCGCCGAGCGCCACGGGGTGGCCGCCGACCTCGCCGACGCCGCCCGCCAGGCGATCGAGGCGGGGATCGACCTCGAGCTGCCCGACGCCGAGGCCTTCGCGACCCTCGCCGGGCAGGTGAAGGAGGGGCGGCTGTCCGAGGCGACCGTCGACCGGGCGGTGGCCCGGGTGCTCAGGGCGAAGATGCTCGCCGGCCTCTTCGAGGAGCCCTACGTGGACCCCGATCGGGCGGAGCGGGTGGCCAACGCCCCCGAGCACCGGGCCCTCGCCCTCGAGGCCGCCCGCAAGGCGATCGTCCTCCTGAAGAACGACGGTGGCCGGCTCCCCCTCGACCGGGGGAAGCTCCGCACCCTCGCGGTCATCGGCCCCAACGCGGCGGGGGTCCACCTCGGCGGCTACAGCAGCGACCCCGGGCGCGGGGTGAGCGTGCTCCAGGGGATCCGGGACGTGGCCGGCCCCGGGGTGCGGGTCCTCCACGCGGAAGGGGTGCGGATCACCGAGCACCCGGCCAACTGGTGGCAGGACAAGGTCGTCCTCGGCGACCCCGCGAAGAACCGCCAGCGGATCCAGGAGGCGGTACGAGTGGCGCGGCAGGCCGACGTGGTCGTCCTCGTCCTCGGCACCAACGAGTCGGTCTCGCGCGAGGCGTGGGCGGACGAGCACCTCGGCGACGTCGCGGACCTCTCCCTCCCCGCCCGGCAGGACGACCTCGTGGAGGCGGTGCGGGCGACCGGCAAGCCGCTGGTGGCCGTCCTCCTGAACGGGCGGCCCCTCGCCGTCACCGAGCTGGCCGAGACGGTCCCCGCGATCCTCGAGGGCTTCTACCTCGGCCAGGAGGGGGGCACCGCGGTGGCCGAGGTGCTGTTCGGCGACGTCAACCCCGGGGGAAAGCTCCCGATCAGCATCCCCCGTCACGTGGGCCAGCTCCCCGTCTACTACAACCGCAAGCCGACCTCGTTCCGGCCCTACCTCGGTACGAGCCGGGAGCCCCTCTGGGCCTTCGGCCACGGCCTGAGCTACACGACCTTCGCGCTGGGCCCGGTCACGGTCAGCCCGGAGACGATCGGCCCCGCGGGCCGCGCCACCGTCAGCGTGGAGGTGGCGAACACGGGGTCCCGGGCGGGCGACGAGGTCGTGCAGCTCTACGTCCGCGACCGCGTCGCCTCGGTGACCCGGCCGGTGAAGGAGCTGAAGGGGTTCGCCCGGGTGAGCCTCGCCCCCGGGGAGAAGGAGACGGTCCGCTTCACCCTCGGCCCCGAGGCGCTCTGGCTCTTCGACGAGGGCATGAGACGGGTGGTCGAGCCCGGGCGGTTCGACGTCATGGTGGGGACGAGCTCCACCACCCTCGTCACCGCCGCCCTCGACGTGGTCGCCCGTTAACCTTATTCAGTAAGGAGAGGTCCCATGAGCGAAGCGTACCAGCCGAAGCCGGAGCACCGGTTCACCTTTGGCCTGTGGACCGTGGGCAACCCCGGGCGCGATCCCTTCGGGGAGCCGGTGCGTCCCGTCCTCAGCCCCGTCGAGATCGTGCACCTCCTCGCCGAGGTCGGCGCCTACGGCGTCAACTTCCACGACGACGACCTCATCCCGATCGACGCGACCCCCGCCGAGCGCGAGCGGATCGTCCGGGACTTCAAGGCGGCCCTCGCGGCGACCGGCCTCAAGGTGCCGATGGCCACCACCAACCTGTTCTCCGACCCCGCGTTCAAGGACGGGGCCTTCACCTCCAACGACCCCCGGGTCCGGGCCTACGGCCTCGCCAAGACCCTCCGCAACATCGACCTCGGGGTGGAGCTGGGGGCCAAGGTCTACGTCTTCTGGGGGGGCCGGGAGGGCGTGGAGGTGGACGCGAGCAAGGACCCCCTGGAGGCCCTGAAGCGCTACCGCGACGGCTTCAACTTCCTCACCCGCTACGTGAAGGACCAGAAGTACGACCTCGTGTTCGCCCTCGAGGCCAAGCCCAACGAGCCCCGCCACGACATCTACCTCCCGACCACCGGGTCGATCCTCGGCTTCATCGAGACCCTCGACCACCCGGAGATGGTGGGGGTCAACCCCGAGGTCGCCCACGAGCACATGTCGGGGCTCAACTTCATGCACGCGGTGGCCCAGGCCTGGGACGCCAAGAAGCTCTTCCACATCGACCTCAACGACCAGGCGTTCGGCCGCTACGACCAGGACCTCCGCTTCGGCTCCCACAGCCTGAAGTCCTGCTTCTTCCTCGTGAAGTTCCTCGAGGACGTGGGCTATGGGGGGAGCCGGCACTTCGACTCCCACGCCTACCGCACCGAGGACGTGGCGGGGGTCAAGGACTTCGCCCGGGCCAGCATGCGCACCTACCTCATCTTCAAGGAGAAGGCCCGCCGCTGGAACGAGGACAAGGAGATACAGGCCCTGGTGAAGGAGCTGGGCAACGTCCCCACCGGCGGGATGCCGAAGGTGGACGGCTACAGCCGCGCGACCGCCGACGCCCTCAAGGCCCACGCCTTCGACCGCAAGGCCATGGGCGCCCGGGGCCTCGCCTACGAGCGGCTCGACCAGCTCACCGTCGAGGTCATCCTCGGGGTGCGGTAGACATGGGCAAGCGGCTGTTCCTGGGGATCGACGTCTCCACCACCGGGGCCAAGGCGCTCCTCGTCGACGAGAAGGGAGCGGTCGCGGCGAGCGCCACCACTCCCCTTTCCCGGCAGAGCCCGAAGCCCCTCTGGTCCGAGCAGGACCCCCGGGAGTGGTGGACGGGGACCGCGGCCAGCATCCGGCGGGCGATGGCGGAGGCGGGGGCCGGCGCGGCCGACGTGGCCGCGGTCGGCCTGACCGGCCAGATGCACGGCCTCGTCCTGCTGGACGGCGCCCACGAGGTGCTGCGGCCGGCCATCCTCTGGAACGACCAGCGCACGGGGGCCCAGTGCGAGGCCATCCGCGCGAGGATGGGCGGGCGCGAGCGCCTGGTGAAGGTGACCGGCAACGACGCCCTCACCGGCTTCACCGCCCCCAAGGTCCTGTGGGTGCGGGAGCACGAGCCGGAGGTGTACGCGAGGGCGCGTCTCCTGCTCCTGCCCAAGGACTACGTGCGCCTCCGCCTCACGGGCAGCGCCGCCATGGACAAGGCCGACGGCTCGGGGACGCTGCTCTTCGACCTCGCCGCCCGCGGCTGGTCGAAGGAAGTGCTGGACCGCCTGGAGATCCCGGTGGAGTGGCTCCCCCCCACGTACGAGGGCCCCGAGACCACCGGCCAGGTCACGGCCGCGGCCGCGGCGGAGACCGGCCTTCGGGCGGGGACGCCGGTGGTGGCGGGGGGCGGCGACCAGGCGGCGGGGGCGGTGGGGGCCGGCGCGGTCCGGCCCGGGGTGGTGGCCCTCACCCTCGGCACCTCGGGAGTCGTGTTCGTCACCACCGACGCGCCCCTGGTCGAGCCCGCGGGACGCCTCCACGCGTTCTGCCACGCGGTCCCCGGCCGGTGGCACTTCATGGGGGTCACCCTGTCCGCCGCGGGGAGCCTCCAGTGGTACCGCGACACCCTCGCCCCCCGCGAGGAGTTCGCCGACCTCGTCGCCGAGGCAGAGGGGGCGCCCGCGGGGAGCGAGGGCCTCCTCTTCCTGCCCTACCTGTCCGGCGAGCGCACCCCGTACCCCGACCCCCTGGCCCGGGCGTCCTTCGTCGGCCTCACCCTGCGCCACCGGCGCGGCCACCTCACCCGGGCCGTCCTCGAGGGCGTCGCCTTCAGCATGCGCGATTGCTTCGCCCTGCTGAAGGAGGCCGGGGTCGGCGACGTCCGACAGGTCCGCCTCGCGGGGGGCGGGGCGAAGAGCGCGCTCTGGCGCCGGATCTGCGCGAGCGTCCTCGGGGTGGAGCTCGTGACGGTGAACAGCACCGAGGGGGCGGCCTACGGGGCGGCGCTGCTCGCGGGAGCGGGGGCGGGAGCGTGGCCGACCGTCGAGGCCGCGTGCGACGCGGCGATCGCGGTCACCGGCCGGGACGAGCCCGACCCCGGCTGGGCCCGGGCCTACGACGCCCTCTACCCGCGCTACCGGGAGCTGTACCCGGCGCTGAAGCCGACCTTCACCAGCCTCGGTGCCGGGACGAACTGAGGCCGCCGCCGCGCGGGCGGCGACCCACAGGGACGTGCCGGGGGGAAGGCCACTGGGGCCGGGAAAGACGACGGCTCTGAGGGGAGGAGAGAAAGGGAGGCCGCCGGGGCGGCCTCCCTCGAACGACCTCCCGGGGGGGCTCGCGCCCCCCCGGGTGCATCAGAACAGGAACCGGAGCGCGAACTGCAGGTTGCGCTGCGGGTCGCGGCCGAAGTAGGCGGTGCTGTTGATCCGGCCCGCGTTGGGCCGGGCGTCCGTGGGGGTGCCCACCTCGGTGTCGGGGTTGCCCAGGTTGACGTGGTTGAACAGGTTGACCACTTCGAGACGGAACTCGAGGGAGCGGAAGTCGTCGAAGCGGAACCTCTTGAACAGCGAGGCGTCCACCCGCCAGTAGCCGGGCCCGGTGAGGGACCGCGGCTCGAGGTTGCCGAAGGTCCCGACGGCGGGACGTCCGAAGGCGCTGCCCGACGACCCGATCGGCGTCGTGTTGAACCACTGGTCCGTGGTCTTCGGCCCGTCGGGGTCGCCGATGAGGTCGGGCCGGTTGGGACCGGTGTCCCGGTCGGCGCCCGCCCCCGCGTAGCTGACGTCGAACGGGATGCCGCTCTGGACGATCACGTTGGCGTTGACCTGCCAGCCTCCCACCAGCGCGTCCGTCAGCCCGGTCGCGTCGGTCGCGAACCTCTTCCCCTTCCCGAACGGCATCTCCACGAGGGCGGTCACCACGAAGTTGTGGTCGCGCCCGAACTCGTTCGGCCCGTAGTTCAGGTCGGGGTCGATGAAGAAGTAGTCGCCGGTGTTGTTCTTGGCCTTCTGGAAGGTGTAGTGGGCGAGGAGGGACCAGCCGCCCGCGAACCGCCGGGTGATCTTGGCCTGCACCGACTGGTAGTCGGTCGTCCCGCAGTTGCAGAAGAAGTCGAGCCCCTGGGTCCACCCGAAGGGCGCCCCGTAGGGCGCGGTGCCCGGCCCGTTGAAGAACGGCTTGCGCTCGTTGTTGTTCAGCGCCGGATAGCCGACGAGGGTGGCCTGGTTGTAGTTCGCGGCGGGCCCGTTTCCGATGAAGGCGCGGCTGCTGTGGTTCCCCACGTAGGCGAGCTCCGCGGAGAAGGTGTCGGTGAGCTGCCGCTGGATGCTGACGTTCCAGGCGTGCAGGTCGTTCACCTTCTGCTCGTCGAGGAGCAGCCGGGCGGAGACCCCGTTGGGCAGCGGGAAGCGCCCGTTCGAGGGGACGTCCACGAACGTGGGGGCGGGCGGGCCCTGGGCGATGTTGAAGACGGCGTCGAAGTTGTTGGGCGCGCTCACCTGCTGGAACGAGAGCACCGGCAGGTTCTGGGTCACCGCGTGGCCGAAGATCGACCCGAACACGCCGGTGTCGAAGCTCCGGCCGTAGCCCGCCCGGACCACGGTCTTGTCGTTGACCTGGTAGGAGGCCCCCAGGCGGGGGGCCCAGTTGATCGCGTTCTTCACGTTCCCCGCGAGGTCGATGTCGCCCACGCCGCCCACCCGGATCTCGCCGGTGTTGATGTCGAGCCAGCCCCCGTTCCCCGGCTCGTTGACCGTCTGGGGGTTGTAGACGTCCGCGCGGAGACCCAGGTTCAGGGTCAGCTTGGACGTGGCCCGCCAGGTGTCCTGGACGTAGTAGAAGTGGCGCCACTGCCGCTCGCGGGCGTTGGTGTTGGTGCTCGTGAAGCGCTCGAAGAAGCGGACGTCGCCGAGCATGAAGCTCGCGAGGCCGAGGCCGCCGTCCGCCCCCCGGGTCCGGTCGGGGCCGAAGAAGAGGTGGCCGGTCCGGTGGGCGTCGCTCGGGACCCGGAGGTTGTAGGCCCGGCGCACGTCGAGGCCGAACTTGACCGTGTGGTTGCCCATCACCTTGGTCAGGTTGGAGACCACCTGCCACTGCTTCTCGTCCTGGGCGAGCGGGCAGTTGCAGCGGTTGATGTTGAGGGCGGAGCCGAAGTTGAAGCCGCGGTCCCCTTCGACGAAGAAGCCGGGGAGGCCCGAGTTGAAGGAGGTGTCGAAGTTGATCCCGGGGATCCCCGCGTCGGCGGCGGGGGTCGTGCCGAAGTCCGCGGGCAGCACGTCTACCTTGTACTGGTAGAAGCCGAAGCGGAAGTCCAGGATGGTCGTGCTGTTGAGCGTGTAGTCGAAGCCGGTGGCCACGCTGTGGTTCTGGACCTTGGACACCCCGCCCAGGGACACGAGCTCCGGGCCGCCCCCCGGGCCGAACGACGTCGGGCCGTTCCGGTCGAACTTGGCGTTGCTGTAGCGGCCGAACACGTTCAGCCGGTCGCTGAGCCGCCCGTCGAGGCGGACGTTGAACTGGTCGGCGTTGAACTTCTCGGAGTCCGAGGCCACGAAGTTGTCACGCGTCCCGTTCTCCACCCCCGGCGCGTTGGGGAGGGGGATGAGCTGGAGCAGGTTCAGCGCCTGGGGCGAGAGCCGGCCGGCGGGGATCACGTTCCCCGCGAACTGCTGGCGCTGGTCGGGGGTCCCGGTGGTGGGGTCGTAGATGTTGACCCCGTACGCCGAGAAGTCGCCCTGGCGAGCGGCCGCGGTGGGCACGGTCAGCAGGCGGTTGCCGCCCTCGGTGTTCCGCTGCCCCTGGTAGTCCCCGAAGAAGAACCACTTGTTCTTCACGATGGGGCCCCCCAGGGAGCCGCCGAACTGGTCCCGCTTGGTCTCGGGGAGGAACTCGCCGGTGAGCGAGTTGGGCTGGGACTGGGTGAACGGGTTGCGGGCCTGGAACTTGTCCCTCTGGAGGAACCAGAAGGCGCTGCCCCCCACCCGGTTCGTCCCCGACTTGGTCTGCACGGAGACGACCCCCGCCACCGCCTGGCCGAACTCGGCGTCGTAGTTCTGGGAGGTGATCTTGGTCTCCCCGACAGACTCGAGGGTCGGGTTGATGACGATGATCCCCAGGATCACGTCCCGGTTGTCGGTGCCGTCGAGCTGCCAGCCGGTGCCGCTGAAGGTCTGGCCGTTCACCATGGTCTGGGTGGAGCCCTGGGGGTTCTCGCTCGCCGCGTGGTTCCAGCTCTGCTCCTGGGTCCCCGGGCTCAAGAGCAGGAACTTGGTGAAGTTCCGGTCCACCACGGGCAGCTCGGTGACCTCCTTCGTGCTGAACACGGTGGCCACGTCGGCCCGGTCGGTCTTGAGGAGCTGGCCCTCGGTGGCGTTGACCGTCACCGTCTCCGTCATCTCCCCCAGCTCCAGGCCCAGGTTGACCCGGGTCTGGGAGTCCACGCTGACCGCCACCGACGAGACCACCGCGGCCTTGAACCCGGTCAGCTCGGCCTTGACCTCGTACCGGCCGGGCAGCAGCCGGGCCTTCTCGTAGAAGCCGGAGGCGTTCGTGAGCACGCTGTCGACCGTCTGCCGGTCGAGGCTGGTGACGGTGACGGTGGCGCCCGGGATGGCGGCCCCCGTTCCGTCGGTCACGACACCGGCGATGCTGCCGTAGACCGCCTGGGCCCCGGCGTCGGCGGAAAAGCCGAGCAACGCGAGCCCGAGCAGCATGACCAGGGTGCCGCGCCCGCACCATGATCCCCGAACGTTCCCTGCACCAAGACGAGTAGACATCCCAACCCCCCCTGATCGATCCAGTTACTCTCTCTGGAGTAACGTCCGCCCGACGCTCCGTAGCGACCCTGTGTTCCTAGAGGCTCAGCTGTTTGCGGCAGAACGAACCCGACACCGCTTTCAGCGGATCGTACTAATTCCGACGCTGGTACGGTGATTTTCCCGAGCCTATCCCCCGGGCCGACCGAACGTCAAGTCTTTTTTCGGGACCGATCGACGCCGCGCATGAGGGCTTGACCGGTTTCCCCCGCCCGCCTAGGCTGGCGGAACGCCCCCGCGACCCGGCCGAGGTGACCGAATGGCGGCCCTGCGCTACCCGAACCTGTCCCTCCTGCCGATCGTCCTGGGAGTGCTGGTGGCTGCCGCCCCGGCGGCCGCAATCCCCCGCTTCCCCCTGGGGACGAGCGGGCTCGCGCTCGATCAGCCGGTTCGCCCCGGGCGCTTCTTCGACGTGGTGGGCCGGCGGTCGGCCGCCTTCGGCTACGAGGGCCGGGGGCTCGAGGCCTGGGTCTGGCCGCTCAAGCTGGCCGACGACCTGCAGCTCGCATTCCGTCTCGAGGACTACCCGCTCGACATCGAGGGCCCGGCCGTCCTCGCCTCGATCTCGGTCCGGCCGGAGGCCACCATCTTCACTTATTCACACGCCGCGTTCACCGTCCGCCAAGTGGTGTTCGCCCCGATCGACGAGCCCGGGCTGGTCATCCTGCTCGACGTGCGGACCACCCTGCCCATGACGATCACCGGCTCCTTCCGCCCCCGGCTCCGGCCGATGTGGCCGGCCGGCCTGATGA